>Ga0209512_1002033_pt1 | contig 22666 bp, 11 predicted proteins | sample frozenSSSSmetaG_FD_184142 | JGI IMG/M metagenome (GOLD analysis project Ga0209512, IMG submission 184142) | Glacier valley bacterial and archeal communities from Borup Fiord, Nunavut, Canada, to study Microbial Dark Matter (Phase II) -... | ecosystem: Environmental > Aquatic > Freshwater > Ice >...
TCAGAGGGTATTCCATTACTTAAATCAACGTATCTCTCCAACCAATCCTTTTTAATCTTACAGTAGTCCTCTATATCAGACCGGCTCTCACAATTAGATAATATCCCGCATAGGGCTACAAATATAATTGAGCTAAATTTATGAACTACCTTCCCCTCCATTCCGGGATCAGGTATTTCGTTAATCATTTCTAAAATGTTCACTGTATAATATCTTTATTTATTATCCGGATTCTAATCCTCTTTTATACTTGCCTACCAATTATTAAATTTCGTGCAATTGCCCTGCCATTGCAACTTAGTATACTTCTAACTTACAATGCTCTCTTGAGTAACCCTTAACACTAAGCGGAGAAGTAAGGAAAACAATACCGTTAGAGTTTGCTATTAACAGGAGTTAAAACTTGAACATGACCCTTTTTTACCAGAATCCTGGCCGAAGGTCCTTATTAAGGCTTGAGTAGTGTGCAATGAAAACTGCAAACACTGTTCTTAGAAGAGTGCTTTACAGTAATGAAGAGCACTTACTTCACTATAAATAGTAGTTGATATAATACTATTTATGTGGCATATATTATATAAGTTGGTAAACCCTAGGTTAAATTTTGCTACACTTTTAAATTCTTAGTGGAAATAACATTTTTATATAATAAATTAATAACAGGGAATGAAAGAACAATTTTCAAAAGATTTAACGATAGCGGAAGCTGCATTAAACGGCGCCATAAGCGGCTCAAATTTTATTCACGCTAATAAGGGAAGTTATTACCATACTGTAACAGTGCCGTATGAACATAAACTTAAAGTTTCTTGGGGGGCCTTCAAGACCAACGTGTGTTGGGATACTGAAACACGTTACCGCAATGAATCTAGACTTAATCAGCAAAAGTTTGATGCGGACTTAGCAGAAGCAGATCGAAATATAAAAGACAAGAAGCAACAGATTAATAAGATAGTCAGCAGCATTGTTGAGTTAGACAGCCAAGAGGAGGCTGTGATCAGAAGTAAAGAGAGTCTGATCAATAGGGATTGTGCATTGTATCAAACCAGTATAAATAGCATAAACAGCAATTTACTTCAATTACAAGCTAGTAATAATATACTATCTCAGCATGTTAATAACCAGAATAATTTATTTCGAAATTTAAAATCTCAAATTATTCAGCTTGAGTCTCAAATAGAGAATATAAACAAAAAATTATCGGATTCTCAGCTAACACATACAAAAAATCAAGAAACTATAAAAGAGCTGCAGAGTAAGGTTTTAATAGACCAAGATACTAAAAACGCTGAAGAGGCGAATCTGCATCAGCAAATACAAGATATAGTGAAGACAATGGATGTAGCTCATAGGACAGATGTATTGATAAAGATTTGGGGTAAAAAGGATTATGACGCAAAGGAGATGGTAACACTCATTTTGGAACACGGTTTTGATATTAACTACCAGGATACAATGGGACACAATGTTATAAGTATTGCTGTTGAGAGAGGTGATATAGAGCTATTTGATTTGGTTATGGAGAGGCACCCTGATTTTAATTTAGAAATCCCAACAATTTATGGGCAAACATTGCTTGAGTACACTATAGCACAAGGAAAAGCTCCATTCGTTGAGAGAATTTTAAATAGTGGTGGAACTTTCACGAGAACATTACTGCGAGCAATAAAAGATGATAATGAAGTAGTTATCGAAAAACTGCTTTCTTGTGATCCTACTATTATTGACATTATGTATCAGGGCAACAGCTTGCTTCACCTTGCTATAATAGGCAAGAAAGTTAGCGTAATGAATAACATATTGAAAGCCGATAGTACTGCCCTAGAAAAAGTAAATTTTAAAGGGGACACATGTTTTATAGCAGCTTTGAAGTGCGGAGAAAAAGAAATTATTAAAACACTATTAAAACATGTAGATGCCAATAAATACCTGCTAAACCTGATATCTGAGTCAGAAGTAGATTTACTGACTACTTTGTTTGAAACTTCTCCTAGTTTAATTGACGATTTGCAGCCGGAACTCTTATATCAACTGGTTTGTGAGAAGAAATTTACTCTTGCTGAGATGATGCTTGATTATAGTTTTGACTTGGCCCCTGTTTTAGAAATGATAGTAGCAAATGATAATAAAGAGGCCTTGGTTGATATATATAATATAGGAATCGATTATATAATTAATTGTCAATTCGATAAACAGGTATTGATCACTAAATTTAGTGATTGGGACTGCCTGGACATTGCACAAACCTTAACCTCATTTTCTACAGATATTCAGCATATAGAAGGTGACGTTCCCCTTACCGGATATTCACCCGATTCTATGGTTACCATATGAAGCATTTTTTAATTTAAAAATATATTATTGTTATGAAATATTATCCGGAACTGCACAATTCCAGCCGTAAAATCTATGATGCTAAAGTAGCCCTTGGTGCTGCAGAAAAAGAAAAAGAGTTTTTGAAGCTAAAAGAAATCAGGTTGCAAAATCAATATTACAGTGAGCTATCGACAAATGATCATTTGAATAACCAATCTATCCAAATAAGTAAAGGAATTTTAGAAGGAAAGATTTTATTGCAAGAAAAAACCGAAGAGAAACGCAAACAGGAGCTTACATTGGAACAAAGTGAGGCTGATATTAACAGTGATGAGAATCGAATTAGCTATTTAAAGGTTAAATCTGATCAATCATATCTTTTAATGCAGCAACTGGCAGATACGCGCAAATTTCATGAAAAGGTGACAAGTTACGCAAACTTGACCTTTAACAATTCTTTAGGCATGGACCTAAGTATAATTAACCGGGAAGAAAGCGACATTATAGGTCAAATACTCGCTGATAGTGACTACTAATAATAGAAGTTGTATAGGGGAACCGGTATGAAATACAAGGAGCTCGAAGAATATTTAACCTCAGATCAGCCTGAAAAGGCTAAGCAAGAATTTTTAAAATCCTGCGATAATAAGGTTACTGAGGCCAAATTCTTAAAAAATAATATATTAAAGGAAGCGACAGAAAATAATAATATTTCGGCCATTAAGTTTCTTATTAATTCATGTGGTGTCAATCCAAATTGGAAAGTAGATATTTACGGTAATAGCATTTTATTTTTCGTTAACGAGTTAGTGACCACTCAGATCTTGTTACAGTGCGGAGCAAATATAAATCAACAGGGAGTACTAAATAGATTGCCATTACACAACGCTCCGAATTTATCTATAGCAAAGTTGTTTCTGACAAATAACAATTTGAACGCTCCTGACATTTATGGAAACACTCCATTACACACGGCAGCAAGTGATGGCAAAGCAGATATTGTGCAATTTCTGTTAGGCCAGGGAAGGATTAAATTAAACCTAACCAATAGAAATAAGCAGACAGCCTTACATTTGGCCAGTACAGAAAAAGAAGCAAAGTTGTTAGCGGATCATGGAATTGACGTTAACATCGAAGATGTAAAAGGGAGAACTGCGCTGCATTTATCTTCTAATGAAGGTTTAACCTCCTTTTTACTTAGCAGGGGCGCTAATATAGAGGCAACTGATTTTTTAGGACAAACGCCGTTACATTATGCGTTAGAGTCTTATTCTAAAAAGGGAGTTGCCAAAGTTTTGATCAACTCAAACGCTGACATTTACAGTAAAGACGTTAGCGGCAAAACTCCTCTTCATAAATTAAAGTCTCTTGAGCTAGGTAATTTGCTATTTAAATTGTTTCCAGAGTTTAAAGGAGCTGTAGATAGCAAGGATAGCGCAGGTAAAACTCCTTTGCAATACGCGATCACTGAAGGAAGGAAGTCACTAGCTATATTGTTTGTTCACTCCGGCGCTAATGTGAATCAAGCAGGTGATAATGGCAAGAGCTTACTGCATCTGGCGTATAATAAGGAATCTGTTGACCTACTTATCAGCAAGGGAATAGGGATTGATACCAGGGACGCAAGTGGGAAAACACCACTTTATGATGCCTTGTTTAATGGGTATGACGTAGTGGCAAGAACGCTTTTGAGCTGCGAGGCAAAAGCTACTCAAGAAGAAAAAGATTCATTATTATTTAATGCCGCCTTAAAAGGGTATAAGGAAGTTGCAAAACTACTTTGTGAAAATGGAGCCGCGCTAGAGCAGCTTGATAGTGAAGAAAATAAGAACCTTACCTATATTACCCTGCGAAATAATCATATTGATGTAGCTGAATTTTTTCTGAGTAAAAATATACTGATTACGCAACAAGAAAAAGATTTGTTACTTAAAGATGCTGTAAGTAACGGATATATAGAATTGGTATCTTTTTTGATCGAGAGCGGTGCTAATATAAACCAGCTAGACAGCCACAATAATGGGTTGTTATACATAGCTATTAAAAAGCAAAATGCGGTCTTGACTGAGTTATTGTTTAAGAAAGGCTTAAAGCTTAGTACACCAGAAGAAGAATCACTAGTTCAAGAAGCTGTTAATCATAGTAATAAAAATCTTATAGAATTACTAATTGATGCAATAGCTTTTGATATTAATAAGCCTGATAGTAACGGCAAAATTTTATTACATTATGTAGTTCAAAAAGGAGATCAAAACCAGGTCAATTATTATCTTACTAAGGGCGCTAAAACCGATCTTTTACACAAAGAAGGGTTGTTGTGTTCTACAATAGAGGCTAAACATAATTATGTAGCGAAGTGGCTGATAGGGAAAGGTGCTCCCATAGAGAAGGCTTTGTTTGTCGCGGTTTCCTCCGGTAATTTACCTATCCTACAGGAATTAATCAAAGCTGGCGCTAATTTGTTGCAAATTGACGCTGACGGTAATAATTTGCTGAGCTACGCCTTACAAGCGGAGATAGTTAACCTATTAATGACTAAAAGCCCTGAACTAAAGAGTCAAATAGTTAATAATGGTAAGGCAACCTTATTACAGTCAACTAAAAATAATAATAAGGAGGTCTCTCAAGCTTTACTTGAGCAAGGAGTGATAATAACTCAGGAAGAAAAGGACACTATGCTGGGTGAGGCAATTGCGTCCGACCATCAAGCAATTGTTGAAGTATTGATTAATTACGGCGCTCATGTCAATCAGCAAGAAAATAATCCTTTGCATAATGCCGCAAGGTATGCAAACCTCGAAGCAGCTAAACTGTTGCTCAGCAAAGGTGCGGATATTAAAAAGCTGGATAAATCAGGCAAGATGGCGATTGATTATGTTTCTGAACCTCAAATCGCTGAATTTTTGGCTTATAGAATGATTTATGCGGATATTAATCAAAACTCTCAAAGCAATTCCACTTTCGCCAAGGCTTTAGCTAAATTGCCAAACATTAACGCCCAGGATGATGACGGTAAAACTTTGCTAATTCATGCAGTGACGATCGGTAACAAGGAAATAATTACTCAGTTGCTTAGCAAGGGCAATTTACACATTACGGATAATACCAACAAAAATGCTATATATTATGCTGTCAGCTATTTAAGGAAAGATATCACTCAATTACTACTCGGTAGAGGCGCCAAGATTGATGAATTACATAAGGTGGAATTGTTAAGACGTACGGCGGCAGAATACGTGGATAACCCAGAAATGGCAGAAGTTCTATACCAATATGGAATTAATATTAATGAAGCCTATATGCTACATAGCGCAGGTGGTGTGAAGATAGTAAATTGGGCTCTAAGTAAAGGGGTCGATATCAACCAAGTTGATGGCGGCGGTCAAAATGCATTAAGCTACGCTGTTCGGAATCATAAAGAGGTAGCTAAATTATTGCTTAACAGAGGCATAAGAGTCGAAGAAGCGGATAAAATTCGGCTACTGGAAGAAGCAGCGGATCAATATTACGGTGACAAAGATTTAATGCAGCTTTTGATGCACCGAGGAGCAGATATTAGAAAAGCATGCGTATTGCATTCTAGAAATACTGTGGAAATGGCTAAATGGATGATAGCACAAGGGGCAGATATTCACGCCTTATCTAATGATTCAAGTTATAGGGGTAAAAATGCTCTATATTCTGCACTTTTCAATGGAGATATGGACCTAGCGGAATTTTTTATTAATCAAGGGCTAAAAATTGAAGAATCAGACAAAACTTATTTGTTAAACAGGGGTTTTAGTAGTTACAATTATCAAAAAGCATTTACTATCTTTACAAATTTAGGGATTGATTTAAAAGAGTCCGGCTTGTTACATAAATTTTACAATTATCCGGAAATAGTTGAGTGGCTGATACAACGAGGGGCGAATGTCAATGAATTGGATAAATATGGTCATACTGCTCTACTAAATGCAGCTTATTCTAACGGACAAGTTTTTAAACTTTTGCTAAAGCATGGGGCTAAAATGCGTTCTGAAGAAAAGATAAAAGCACTAACTAATGCTGTTAACGGTAATAATAAGGAAATTATTGAACTATTACTTGCTAGTGGAGCTGATATTAAACAAGCTCCAGTACTTCATCATGCATCAAATATAGAAATGGCCCTGTGGTTAATAGGAAAGGGTGCGGATATTAAAATTATCGATGAATATGGTCATAATGCTTTATATCGCAAAGCTAACCATGCTAGCGCTAACAGTGAAGAGATTATTAAATTATTTCTAAACCATGGTCTTACCCTAACAACCTCAGACCGAGATCAACTGTTAGAAAACAGCATGTATGGTCATGTTGATGCTGTCAAAATATTGGTAAAGTATTTTGGCGTTGATGTAACTAAAGTTGGCTTGCTCCATAAGGTAAGAGAAGTAGGTACAGCGAAATATCTGATTGAGCAAGGAGCCGATGTTAACGCGATTGATGAGCATGGTAAAAACCCATTATGTAATATGATCAAAAACGGATATTTACAAGTTGCATTACTACTGTTCAAACATGGAGCAAGATTTGCGGACGAAGATAAAATCCTGTTGTTTGAAAAAGCAGTTACCAACGCTTATACAGATATTATTGATCTGTTAGCTAAGGATGGGGTGGACCTTAGTAAGACTATGGCATTACACTGGGCGCCTAATTTAACTATCACCAGGTGGCTGGTAACACAGGGAGCTGATATAAACTTTAAGAATGATAAAGCCGGCGGGCAGACAGCTGTGGCATCCGCGGCCAGCGCAAATCGCCTAGATGTGGTTAAATTTCTGCTAGAAAAAGGAGTAAAATTTGTACCAAATGAAGCAGATGCATTACTTGTTAACGCTGTTGCTGTTAATAACAAGGCTTTAGCAGAGATATTAGTAAAGTTTACAAATAATATTAAACAATTATGTGTATTACACGCTGCGCCAAACGTTCATATGGCAGAGTGGCTGATAGGGCAAGGAGCTGATATACAATTAAAAGATAATGCTGGAAAGACAGCTTTATATAGGGCCGCAGATGTTAATTACGGTGCTAATATTAATAGTAAAACAGAACTGGTAAAATTTTTTATGCAAAAGGGATTGCTATTTGCTCCTGAAGATAAAACTCCTTTAATGCAGATATTAGTGTGTTATGGGGGGAAAGAAATAGGGCAATTAGTTATAAATTCAGGATTTGACATAAATCAAGCTTGGTTATGGTCTCAAGTTAGGGTCTTAGATATGGCCCAGTTGCTAATAAGCCAAGGAGCAAATATTCATTTACTTGACAGTGCTGGAAAAAACGCCTTGTATCACAGCATCTTTAACTGTGCTACCGAAGTAGCGAAATTATTGATAACTAAAGGAATAAAGCTTGAAGATGCAGACAAAATCCCATTATTAGAAAGAGTAGCCTCTAATAAGCAATTGGTGGAAATCTTAATTTCTCAAGAAGCTAACCTCAAACAAGCCTGTATTTTACATAACGTTTCTGACATTGTTACGGCCAAATGGTTGATTGAAAAAGGAGCAAATCCGCAATTAAAGGATGCTAGGGGTAAAAATGCTCTTTATAAACATTCAGAAAGTGATAGACCATTAATGGTGAAGTTGTTACTTGAAACTGGGTTAGAATTTGAGGCAGCTGATATTCCGGAGTTACTATCTAAGGCCGTTACTCATAATTATAAAGAAGTAGCAAAAATCTTAGTTGAAAACGGTGGGGATGTCCGGCAACTTGGTTTGTTAGGTAAAGCTACCAAAGTAGATATGGCTAAATGGCTTATATTGAGAGGCGCCAAGGTTAACGATATTGATGAAAATGGTAACACAGCTTTGCATTTCGCGGTTAAAACCGGTAATCAGCAACTAGTAAAATTCCTTGTGGAAGAGATGGATATAGATAATTTGCTAGTAAAAAATTCGGAGAGTAAAACAGCTTTACATTACGCAAATGAGGGTAGTAATCAGGGTATTGTATCAGAAATCCTATCAGGGCTAAATCTTGGGTTAGGTTATCACGATAATGAAAATCTTGATCATGATGTTGCGTGTATGCTTTTGGGAGAAAGTTTAGCCTGATGAAAAGGGTTGATAGCACTTTACCCTTTAATCCCTACTCAATACCTCAAGCAGCTAATCTTGCCGGTAATACCACAGCTTCTTATAACAATACCGGTGATGGAGTAATCCAAGATATAATTGAGATTAGTGCTCAGGAAGATGATTTCGTTACCAACCAACGCTTAAAGACTCTGCTGCTGAAACAGAATGAATCAGCTGATGTTTTTGTTCACGCCAGTCGTCTAATGACCGGAATATTAGGTTCCGATAAAGATTGCGCCTTGCCACCCCGGGAAGTAATCTATTTATTAACAAAGAAAAATTTCCCACTGCAAGTTAGGCAAAACCTCTGTGATGCCTTGTTAATTAGCGCTATCAGGGCTGGAGATAGTTTCACAAAAAATGATATCGACAACATAAAAATATTAATAAGTGATTGTGATGCAACTTTTAGCAGAAAATGTTTAGAAGTTTATTACATATTACCGCATAACAATAATCAGAACGATTTTTTAAAAGGGTCGGTGCAAATATTGCGAGATATGCTTACCACTTTAACTAGTCAAAGTTATAAAACTGATCGTTTATACTCCGCAAATCATGAAAAAATTGAAGAACATAAATATAAAAATCTCCTGTTAAAACGTATTACAGAAAATTATCGCGACAATGCTAAATGGCAAGAGAAAAGTCAAGAAATCTTATCCTTGTTAAAAGAGCTTGCGAAACAACCCCTAATCAGTCTTCAGGCGATTTCCTCTTGGTGGGATATTACAAATTTACGAATTAAAAATGCCGCGAACGACAGGCATTTGTTGTTGGAGTTAATAAGGCAGACTTTTTCTGAAGCACGGAATATCCCGGTCGCGTTCGTAGAACAAGTTACTAGCGTCCTACCAGTAGAGAATGAAAATAATGACAGTGAAATTCTCAGAGATATTCTAAGTGGTGTAAAAGGTAATACAATCAAAGAAGTGTCCAAATTAGCCTGCGAGAAATTGGGACAGATCGCAAATGATAATCAAAACGCGACATCTGTTAAATTACTGGCTGTAGCTATACTTGAGAGACTTGGTATTGAATTAAGACCGCAGCCTTTACCAACAAGTAAGCCTGACTCAAAACCTCTCATAGATACCTCGGCTTTTAATATTGATAGTTTATTACGAGATGAACTAAAAGCAGAGTTACTTGCAAAAAATCATAGAAACAAAGCTATAACCTACTTCGTGGATGATATAGATAATCGCCTTAGTGACATAATGTTATTTCATGGGTCAGACTCGAAGATAGCACCACAAGGCATGAGTATAAGCAAATTTACTCCTCAGCAGCTGGCTAATTGGAGCAAAATGGCTCGCAGTCAAGTTTTATCTCTACATAATAAAGAGCATGTATCAGAAGTGATGGCGGTAATTGTGCAAGCAACCAGGCTTGATCGAAGTTATAGTCCAAGAGAAGTGCAGGTAATTGCCGTTCTGCATTTACTTGACGCAGGCAGGCTAGAAAATGGTAGATTATTACAAATTAATACTGGTGAAGGTAAGTCGCTTATTACAGCTATGCTTGCCGCCGCTAAAGTGCTGCTTGAGGGGAAAAAAATTGATATCATCACCAGCTCAAGCGTGCTAGCAAGACGTGATGCGAGCGAGGTAGGAGGACAGAAGAATTTCTTTAATTTGCTTGACATTTCCTGTTCGCATAATTGTATCAAAAAACCAAAAGGTTTTAAGGAGTGCTATAATAGTGACGTTGTATACGGCGATACTTTAAGCTTTCAGGCAGATTACTTACGTGCAGTATTTAAAGGAGATGATGTTCGCGGTACGAGAAAATTTGAAGCAGTAATTGTTGATGAAGTTGACAGTATGCTGATTGATGAGTCCTCAAAAATAGCAAAACTCGCCATGCCAATTTGCGGGATGGAGCATTTAGAGACTATGTTTATATTCATCTATAGACAAATTGAGGGGATGGAATTAAATGGAGAAAACTTCGAAAATGAAGGATTTTTAAAAGAATTACAAGAACATTTGACAGATCTTATTAACAGATCGATTTTACCGAGCCGAGAACTTGTTGGAAGCGAGCAGAGATTCAAAATTATTGTCCCTAAATTTTTGCATGAATTTGTTATAGGGCAAAGCATGAACTGGGCACATTCGGCGCTCAGAGCTCAAAGCATGCGGGAAAATATAGACTACGTGATAGCAAACGATGAAGACGGAGATCAAATCATCGCGCCGGTTGATTATGATTCCACTGGGATTATCCAGAAAAATACCAGCTGGAGCAATGGATTGCACCAGTTTTTACAAGTCAAGCACCGACTGCGCATTACTCCTGAAACTCTGACTACCAGTTTTATCTCTAATATGAGCTACTTCAAGCTATACGGTAATGATATAAATGGTATGAGTGGTACTTTAGGTAGTGAGGGTGAAAAGAATTTGTTGCAAGAAATATATGGCTTGGACTCGGCAATAATCCCAACATTTAAGCCGAAGGTTTTTGATCGCTGGGAAGATATAATATCAAGCGGTAATGAAGATCACATAGCGAGAATTACAGCAAGTAGCATAGAGCAAGCAAATAAAGGCCGCGCAGTGCTGGTTATTTGCGAAACTATAGCAAGCGGAAAAGATATAGCGGAATCGATAAAAAGACAGAACCACCAAGGACGCGTGAAACAATATCTTCATGGTGATGAAAATGAAGGTGGGTCAGAGCTAAAGTGCAAGGGTGGAGACATAATAGTAGCTACGAACCTGGCTGGTCGCGGTACTGATATAGAAACCACCCCTGAAATTGAAACAAAAGGTGGCCTACACGTGATTATAGGGTTTATACCAAATAATTTGCGTGTTGAAGAACAAGCTTTTGGCAGAACCAGCAGGAAGGGCAATAATGGTTCTGGGCAGATGATTATTAATGAGTTGGATGTAATCAATAAATTCCAAAAATATGGGATCGATATCAAGTCTCAAAGTGAAAGCCTAAAAGCAAATCCTAAGCTATATAGATCATACCGTGATGAAATTGAGCAAATTAGGCTGGAAAGATCGAAGAATGGTAAGGCCAAAAGCCTCGAGTTTGAAGATAGTTTATTTCACAGATTCAATGCGGAAATCTATCAACCGTTAAAGAAACGAGAAAATAACGCCCAAAAATTGCTGCAACTTGAGGATTTATGGGGCTTTTGGCTAGTGGGTCAGCAGCTTAATCCGGAAAAGATATCCTGTGAGCAGACTAGAGCAAAAATTGAAGAGAATTTCGGGAAATTAAAGCAAGATTTGCTCGACCGTTATGGCAGCATATCAATTATGGAAAACCCAGCTTACATGACTAACTATGTACTAAATAAACTCGGTGTTGATTCCAGTTATGGAGAGCCGATTGATTTACTTGATAAGCCGGAGAGGTTTGACCCTAGCTATTCTTACCAAATGCATAATTTAAAAGCTTACTCTCATTTGCGTCATAATGCTACTTTAAAGGATACCGGAGATGGTCCTAAATGGCAACAGGATAACATAATCAAAGCCGCAGAACATTTGCATATAGCAAGTGAGCAAATAGAAAATGTAGTCATGCCTCAATTACAAAGTTCCCTACTGTTGCTTGGCCCCGAAAGCAATAACTCACCATTATATAAACAATTAGATAATAAGATTAGATTACTAGATACCGCGCTACAAAACCTTAAAGAGAATGAAAAATTTATTAGGAATAATATAGGACAAAAAGTTACTGTAAAGATAGCTAATCATTCTTTGCAATCATATGAATCACTATTTAAAGACCGGATTTCGTATAAAGACATTAATGAATTAGCTAATTTTGGAATGTCATTTCTTTATCGCGCGGATTCACAACCTTACAGCCGAGACCATTTAACTGGAAGCGTAGTAGCGCTTGCCGGAATTGCGCAAGTAGTGGTAGGAGCGTTAGTTGCAATAGGTAGTGCAGGATTTGCTGCAGAGTTCGGAATTAGCTTGGCTGTAGGAGGAGTTGGAGACATTATAAATGGTGTTAATTCGGCCTTAAAAGGGGAGGCGATTAACCTTAGCAACTGGTTAGAGGGCAAAGGCATAGAGCTTGCCGTATCTTTAGCAATGGCCGGAATATCATCGGCTGTAAGCAAAGGAGGAAAGGTTGCAAATGTCGCAGCTGAAGGTACTAAAATTACTACAAAAACTTTATCTCCCGCTATGTTTGGTGTTGCTTTAGGTAAGCGAATAGCTACAAGTTATATAGTTGAGTATGCCACAGGTAAGATGAAGAATGCAGCGGCAAGACCCATCAAAGCTGAAGTCAAGAGACTTGAAGCAGCGATTAGTCAGAGTCTTAAAGCACCTGAGGTTAACAGGCAAATGCAAGAAATATGTATGATAGATAGTTTAAATAGGCCCGGTGGACATAAACAGCAGTTTCAAAAGCAGGTACTATCGGTAATAGATCGTAAAAGCAATCAATTTGCAGGAATTGCACAAAACTTATTAACCCATACAATGAGCAAGGCAGTAAGTAGCTCTACAGCTTCTGCAGCCATTACGGTTGCATCGACTGCTTATAGTGTTGCAAAAGGAGCCGACGATATTGATGAGCTGAAGGATTATTTACTTTCAGGCATATCAAGTAGTGCAAATTCAGTGCGTAAGGAACTACCTGATGTTGAGAGGTTACTGGAGTATTCATGTCGAGGAATGAGCAAACAGGAAAGTGCGGAAATTACGACAACGCTGCAGCAGAATGGAATCTTAACAGGTAAGTATCAAGTGAACTTGAGCAAGCTAGGATTTGTGTCAGGTATTGATCAAATCTCTTCAACTTCTTCAGATGCCAAAACTCAGCATAATACACAAACTACTGCAAGCCAAAAGTTTGAGTATCAGGATTTAACCGGTCAGGCAGTGATGGAAGAGCAAATAGTGTTACAAGCACCGGTAAATAGTAGTAGTAATCAGAGGCAACTACAAATACTCGGAGGCAATAAATGGCGGTTACAGACAACTGAGTTGCTGTCAGACCTTGAGCGGGCAGGATCGAAAAACTATGACTCGGAAATTGACGCTATAGCAGCTAACATCTCTGGGGTAGTAAGTGACCGGACGCGCGGGTTAATTCGTAGCGGAATTATCTCACCTTTAACAGGTGCTATCGTAAGTGCAAGCCTTGAATTTGTCCTTGATAAAACAGGGTTAGAGAAGGCTATTACAGAACAATTAGAATCTCAGTTAAAACCTGTAGGTGTTGCTGCTGGAGGTGAAGAACTAGAATGGTTAAGTAGATGGCAGGAAGATAAATTAATAGAAGAGCATGTTCCTCAGGCGTCAGAACACTCTCAAGAAGATATAACAAAACTTCTGGAAATAGAAAAGAAATTACTCGAAGAATATCCCGGTCTACCACCTGATGCAGACATCAGAGCTTTAGCATTTGAGATATTAGAGCGTCAGCAACGATGGACACTTCATCCTGACGAGCGCCCACCTTTGTTACTTGCCGATAGCGGGATGATAACCTTTGATGTACCACTTTATGTTACACGTCCATCAGTTGAGCAAGAAGCTATGCGCTCAGTAATGAATAACTATTCAAGTGGTGTTTTACAAATACCGAGTATATGGGGAGCAGAGCAAAATAGTAATAGTAAACAAGTCAAAGATGATGAACTTGATAATAAAGCTATACATTCAAGGACACTGTTCAACAGTCGAGGTAATCCGGCAATTGATAAATTCATCGGTAATGTAATTAGCGTATTTGGTGAACAATATCAAGAAAGCTTGCAAGAGAGCAATCGTCAAAAAGGAATCAGCTCATTAGATTTGTTTAAATCAAGAAATCAAGAAATAAACCAAAATGTCCTAAATATAAGACAAGGTCGGGGTCATTTAGTATTTAAATCATCTGCAGAATTTAATGAAATTTTTGGAGGTAGCTTACGTTATTTATTTGATCAGGTATCACATACTGCTCATGTTATTGCTCCTGGTAGTAAAGCTCTGTTTGATGCATCTTTAGGTACCGTAGGGCGAGGTGTAAGAGAGTTGTATTTGGAATTACCTATAAAGTATAGAATGGGTATTGAAAATACTTATAAAGATGTAATGGGTCATTTTCCTACAAAAAATCAAAAATTTGCCGTAGAATTACCTACCGGAATGCTATTAGGACAGCTTACCACTTCAGGATTAAAATTAGCTGTGGTAGGTAAAACTCTTCCTGCTCCAGTATTGTCACCTAAACCTATTATTACAAAATCATCTAATGTAGTTAGAGCAGGCTATGGATTACCTAAAACAATCGCTGAAACCTTTGTAGGCTATGATTATACTACTAGGGTATTAAAGAAAGATACTATATTATATAGAGCAGGGTCCGATAAATACACAATGGGACAGTTTTTTTCTAAGGACAAACCTAAAAGTGTAAAGCAGGTTAGAATAGATAAAGCTCTACCACCCTTATGGAGTAACGGAGAAAAATCTATTGTTGACACCGTTTACACTTTTAAAGTTCCTGCCGGAACCGTAGTACACAGCGGTAAAATAAGTACACAAGGTGGACATTTTGTCGGAGGAACTCAGCAGATAGTAATTGAAAAGATGTTTGGGAAAGGTCTAAAATTAATAAAAAAAGAACCTTTAAAATAAATAGTAGGTATAAAATTGGACTACAAAGACAATATAAATCAATTGGCGATCATTTTAGAACAAATAATAGAAATATTAGGATCGGTTAATGAGCCTTTTTTTATCAAAACGTTACGATGCTTCCGCGGGGACTGCGAATATGTTGTAAACGAGCAAGAAGCTCATGATTTGAATCGTAAGATTCTAAATTTCTGTAGAGGCGGAATGGGCTCTTTCAATGATTTAGTACTATCATCTGAAGACGGCAAAATACTTGAGGAAGATGCCGAGTTTTATAAATTAAAAACTAAGCTTTTTAGTGTATGCGTAGATATTATCACTAAGCCCCGTGAAAGTTAATAACACTTTTTAATTTAAATGATTAGTAGATATAAATATAGTCTGCAAAAATGAGGGTTGACGGTGTGTTGTTAGAACCATCGAGCCATGGGTGCTGGACCAGTGTTAAGAACGAGTGGTTTTGAGACAAGATGAATTTCCTAAAAGTACAGATGGCGGTACTAATTTACCCACTTTATTTACATCGAGACTATTTTGGAGACCATTCAAAAGTGAGGGCAAAATTGTTTTTCTTTAGTTTATCCCTGGGTATACTCCATTTGCCAATTATACAATGTCTGTCTAGATACTTTGGCCATTTTAGCAATATATGACACGGGATAATTACCTGTTTGCATCATTTTAACATATTCGGCTCTTATTGTTTTATCCGCTGAATGAGTCCTTCCTTTATACTTGCCTAACTCTTGAGCTCTTTTTACTCCTTCATATATTCTTCTATTAATGAGGCTACGCTCAAATTCTGCAATAGAGCCCATCATATTAAACATCAGCATTCCCGTATCAGTACCAGTATCCATTTGCTCTTTTAGACTTATAAAACTTATTTTATGTTCCTTTAAACTGCTAATTATATCGATTAGATCTTTGAGACTCCTTCCTAACCTATCGACGGATGTGATTATTAAAGTATCCCCGCTTTGAACTTTAGCTAGCAATTTTGTTAGCTCGGGACGTTTAGCAGTACTACCGCTAATAACTTCTGAATAAATTTCTTTGCATCCGGCATTTTTTAATAAAACTATTTGTTGATCTAAAGATTCACGTTGATGTTTTGTGGATACTCTTGAATAACCAATTTTCATATTTAATACCTTTAAATTTATTTAGATTATTAGAACAGAGAAAATGGGGCTGATAGTCATAATTGATGGTTTTACAATAAATGTCAAATATTAAGCTTATATTGGACGTTTATTTGCTTTACACTTAAATTTTACGTTTTTAGTTTTCAAAAAAGTAGCTTTCATCGGCTTTTACTAAATTTCATAAAGCTGTCCAATTAGACACATGTCTAGTTTAACACTTTGTAACTATTATAATCCTATGCAGCATTCTGTAATGTCTCGTTACCGTTAACATTATTCATATTCGGATACCATCGACAAAAATCATCTCTTAATTCGTTATTAAGAGTAGCTATTCTTACTTGGATCATTCGATGAGCCCCTTCCTTAGTCCACCTCATCTGCTGTTTTTTCACCATTCTTTTGCTAATTACTTCGTTAACCGTAGCTTCAACAAAAGATGTAGAAATAATTTCACCATATCTGTATCTTTCTGCATAATTAGTGATGTAGCATCTGTTTGATTTTATATAAGTATAAAACTCATCTGCGTATTTCCAGAGTTTATATTTTTTACTACCTTTATCCAATCCTTCATCATAAAAATCCTCAGATAAGGACTCTATTTTATCCAGCGCTTTGCTAGCATTGCCATGCCATAGGTTCCACTTTATACTTTCCAGTTTCTTATATAGATTATCCCTAGAACTATCTAGTAGGCCGCTAATCATTTGCTTCATGACCGTTATTTTCATTGTAATATGGAACCAATCCAATAAATGTTCAGAGTAGGGGGCTATATTTTGTTGAAGGCTCCGCACAGTATCACCCCCATCTGATAAAAAGGTGATATTTTGATTCATTTGTAATCCATGTTTTTGCAGCATTGTATTAAATCTAGATTTCGGCTTGTCATCATATTTACATACAAAACCAAAACGTTTTGAGGCTTGCGTTTCATGCAAACTTTTACCGACAATAGCCTCAAACCATCCGGCCTTCCTATTACTACCTTCTCTGGCATGGATGTAACCCCCATCTATTCCTACTATTAAAGGTGAATTTGGATTAGGTAATTTACTCCAATCATTTTCACAGCCGCTAATAAAACAGTGCTTTTCTTCACTTATTGCTACATCTAATTGCTTCGCTATCTTATGTGTAGTGTAAAATATACTTGAAACATTGGCATGCATGGGCAATATATCTTCAAGAATATTTGATGCCATACCATATGATACCAAAGATGACCATTTTGTTTGTAAATATTGTAATTCAGGAGAAGATCTTTCAGGCAATATCGCAGATAAAAGACTAAAGCTCTTTCGCTTATTGTCTTTGCTGCAGAGACATGTGTACAGCCTTGGGTTTGATAATTTAAGTTTACCGAATAATGTTCGATAGACTATTGTAGTCTGACCTTTAACCTTAAGTTTTTCATGGCATTGATTACAGACTTTATGCTTATAAATATATTGCTCTACTTGCATTGCAACAAATTCAGATTGTATGTTTTTTAACAGTAATTTTGAATCTTCTATTGTTAATCCTAATGTATCGGAAGCTAAATCTTTTCTTTTAAATTCTGTAATAGGTTTCGTGATGACAGGATCACCATTTTCAGGATCTATTACAATTTGTATTGATATTTTCATAAATAAATTACCTCCTCAAATGCTTCTTGCCAACTATCATCGCCTTTAGCATAAAGCGTTAAAAATTTGTTTATTTCCTTGCGTTCATATTTGTGAATATTTAGCCAATACAAAGCTTCTCTTAATTCATGTCTATCAAATACCTCGCTTATCATTTTACTATCAGAATTTTTCTCATCTACCAAGGCAGTTATAAATTCCATTAAAATCTCATCGGCTTTTACCCACCAATAATCTTTAAGCTCACTAAACCTATAAGGCCCTCCACATTCTTCATCAGGAGAAGCACCGCTACCGGAAATGCAAATAGGATAAAGTTTCTTGTCTTTAGGAAATTCAATAGTCTCAAGGCGAACCTCAAATTCCCAACCTGCCGTAAAATCATACAGGTACAAAAACTTTTCATTTCTTTTAAAATTAAATTCTTTTAGATTCACATCGGATCCGTAGTGTCCTCCGCCAGAAAGATTACCTATTCCATTTGGAATAGTATAATTGCGTCCCTTTATAACAAATTCATTTAAGTGGTAATCTGTCCACCCCATCATTATCTGAATAACATAATGTAAATCTTTAAGGGTAGCTTTGCTTTGTATTAAAAACCTACGCCAAATCATCGGGCTTACATCTTTAAGATGTATTTTAAACTGGTAAACCTTAAGATTGTCAGACATATAAACTAATTTATCAGTCACGTTACATAAAATTGAAATATAAAGTAAGCCTATAAATTATTTTGTAATATATTTTGAGAAAAAGCTAGTTCTATTCGCTAAAACTACTATACCCCCTGGTTTTGAATGCTCTCCTGCTTTGGCTTTTGCACAAAGCCAAATATCTAAACAGATATTAGTTATTTTTTGCTGATCAGATGTTTTATATTTTCTAAAATAATTTTTCTGTTTTTCTTAAAAGCTTCGGGTTGTGTTTCTGCTATGTAAAGTAATGCAGTAGCAGGGCCCGAAGGATTTCTATGACCTATTTCCCACCCTCTATAAGTATCATAACTAATTCCTATGTAGTCAGCAAAAGCAACTTGCGTTAATCCGTATATTTTTCTAATGTCCTTTATTCGTTTTGGGGCCATCTTTTGACCAAAAGCTAGAAAATCTATTCCAATTGAGCTAACTGGTTTTGTAAAATGGGTCATAAAAATTCTAAAAGATTAGATATATAGTATACTATGCGTCAAAGACGCATGTCAATTGATTTAGAACCATCGTCTTTTAGAAGTATAATAACTAGCTCCTAATCTTACATACTTAAATGGCGCTTCATCTGCCATAAGCGAAAAAGTTATCAATTAGAGAAATAGCTAGGAACTGAGGAATATCCACTTCAATATTATATAAATATCTTGGATATAGAGAGGTTGTGTTGCCTGAATAAAATTTATATAACTAAATGTTAAAAACTTATTTAATAACGATATAAAAAGTTTTTAAAAGGTTAAAACTATGTTAATCTATTATTGGCATTATATTTGAATATTGTTTGGTAAAGATACACATAGTTAGAACAATAGAAAACAGGAGATTAGTATGAAAAGAGAACTAGAAGGTAAATTTGAGGTAAGTCTTAATAAGAAATTCAAGCATAGTAGCTCAGATGAAGCTATTATAGAGACTTCATCTGAAACTATTGAAGATCAAGCTTTAAATTCATCATACTCAAGTGAGACTGAAGAAGATGTTAAAACAGTAAGTGTGAATTCTTCCGGATCACCTATAAGCGATTTTCTTAAAGATACTAAAAATAGTGATACGGTTAATAAAAACAGTACATTAGACCCACAATTGGAAGAAATAGTTACTAATAGCTTAAACGAGATAGACGAAATCGCAAACAAAGATCTTATAGCGCCAGAACATTTGCGTAATGTGCTTAAAACAATAAAAGGGGTGTTTGATAGTCCTAGTGCATACAAGAGTAAATTAAAAGAATTGTATGAACAAGATCCCTATATGCTTGATGCTAAAGATGCAATTGCATCTATTGTACTAATAGTCAATGGCGTGCTACCTGATGTAGAAAAATCCTTTAAAATGACGAAAAAAGAATATTTAAATTTTACAGATTATATTCTTGAAGTTCAAGAAGTGGTAGCTAATAAACTAGCAGACCGTTATAGCGATTTCATTACTTGTAATGAAGATTTTGAGTTAACCTTACTCGGGGAATAAGAGGTTCTAGTGCTTTTTAAAGGTAATACTCACAAATCCTGAAAAAATAGATAGTGATTTTAGATAGCGTGTATGAGTAAGCAAAAATTTACCAATGAAGAATTACATGATAATAGTATACTAAAACTCCTTAATGAACAGGAGTTGTTATATTATTCTAGTGAATTTGGAGATTCCACAAAAAAACTTTTTAACACAAGACGAGGAAAATCAGCTGCCGAAAAAATAACAGAGATACTTACCAAACCTAAGGAGGCGTTGAGGGAAAGTATCGCAGCGTTTCATGAAGACTACCAAACAATGAACGAGGTAAGTAAGGAGTTACTGCTACAAACTACCAAAATGCTAATAGAAAAGAAAAGTTTTGAGGGAGTTACAATCCAGTTAGTGCCAAAATATAAAGAGCAGACAAGGCAAGAAGACTATGATTTCGTAAAAAAAACAGTATCTATTTGCTTTTACCCTTTTCCATCACACTCTCTCTTATATGCTGGATTAAAACCAACTCAAGCGTTAATGCATGAATTAACACATGGATTAGATCACGCCTTAGGTATGCCTTCGTATAAAAATTTACTCAGTTATCTTACAAAACCAGATGGGGTACATCTGGTACCTATTCTTGAAGCGTCGGCAGATTTAGTGGATGCAACAGGAACTCTGAAAAATCAGTATATTAATCCTAAATATACTAAAGTAGATGATGCTGATGAAAAACTTACAAAGCCTTACAAAAATGAAAATTATCCTAACAAGCCTTTTATAGTAGCGGTTGCAGGTTCCTACAAACCGGGTGATGAGGTGCAGAAGGAGTCAGGAGAATTCCCCCACGCCCTAGGATTAGCCGAATACTTAACGTTTGGGACTGAACAAATATCAGATTCTATAAAGTCTTCCAACACGGTCGAAGAATTTGGTAAGCAGTATAGAAATGATCTACAAACAAATCTAAACCGTATCAAAGTTCCTTATCAAACTGATCCTAAACTAACGGTGGAAGAATTAAGGTATGCTTCATTGGGTTTACTAAAAGCGGCAATGGAAACACATATATCTGAGATGGGTAAAAGCTCAGTTTTACAACCCTATATGCTAAAAGCGATTGAGACATTTAAGACACTCGAATATAACTCATTTAAGAGTACGTTACAGTCAGTTTTAGAAACCTATGCGGAGCCAAAATTAACCAGAAAGAAGGCACAAGAAGTTACATTAGGTATTATAAGTGAATTAGAGAAATCAACCGCTATTAACGTTACTAAACGTTTTACCATGTCAGATGGAACATCAGTAAAGTACTTGGTTAATAGGGAAGGTGAGCTGGAGTTACAGAATTCAAAAAAATTAGATATGAGCAATGTACCTTCAATTCTGATAACAAATAATCCATTATCAACTCAAAAAACTCTTACCCCCATACAAGTGCAAGAAGGTAAACAAAAACAAGCATTTGAACCCGAAATAACCCTTCAAATCCCGACTAAGAAAGGAGTAACCCAAGACTCAGATTCCTTTACTTCAGAAGCTGAACTACCAGAAAAAAAGCTCAAAGTTGCTGCAATACCTGAAATAGTTCTTCAAAGTTCAGTTGATAGCGAAAAGCAACCGGAAACGAAAAAACGCAAATTGGTGGAAGAATCTGAAGATTCAATAGAAGCGCCTCCACCTCTTAAAAAACCGAAAACCGAAGTCCCCGACAAGTGGTATAAGGATAGACATTTTAGTCTAACAAGTACTACAGTTGTAGGGAGCGCAGAACAATTAAAAATCAATCTTGAACGATTGAATCCTGGTGACACATTAGCTCTAAACGTCCATGTGCTAACTGGAGATTTTGGTGGATTAAGCCACTGGGTAGGGATAAAAAAAGGAGCAGTGGGAGAAGTCAATACATTTGCTTACATTGACCCTACAGGCTTAAGAGTGCATAAGCATATTGAACAAGCTATCAAAGATCAAAACCCGGCTGCAGAAATCAAACAGGTTTTTAATGAAAAAGTCAAGCTTCAGCATGGCAAGATAGTAGGAAGTGGGGATCGGGCTTATTTTGATGGTAACGATAAAGATTGTGGTCCATTTGTAGTTTATTCGCTCCAAAGGCTAAATAATGCTCCAAGTATTGGAGAGGGTATTAAGGAATTAGGAAGTAAAGCTAGTGAAATAAGTAATATTGAAAAGTCTAAAGCTTTTGGACAAGAATTACGAGAAAAACACAATGTAGATTTGAGCGAACTAAACAAATTAGCCGACAAAGAAAAGCCAGATCTTTTACAAAATAAAGAAATGGAAATAGATTCTAAGAGTCCTAGGCAATCAGACATTACTCAAGCACTATCTATAACTAAGAAGGTAGAAGAATTAGAAAATATGGATACAAGAGATATTATAAAAATTGCCGAAAAGCATAAAACTACTACAACTGATAGCTCTAAACCAATAAACGTGCGACCTAATCCTACCCCTACTAAAGACAAATCATTGGAGCAGAAAAATCGAAGTAATCCATAATGTACAAATCAAAATTTAATCTTTTGTATTCTGGAAAAACGGCCCTGTCCAACTAAGTGTGTAAATTTCTGGAGTAGGTTATATTAACGATAATATTGATATAATTTATAGAGGAATAATATGAGTAACACTAATCAAGAAAAGATA
>Ga0209512_1002037_pt1 | contig 22651 bp, 15 predicted proteins | sample frozenSSSSmetaG_FD_184142 | JGI IMG/M metagenome (GOLD analysis project Ga0209512, IMG submission 184142) | Glacier valley bacterial and archeal communities from Borup Fiord, Nunavut, Canada, to study Microbial Dark Matter (Phase II) -... | ecosystem: Environmental > Aquatic > Freshwater > Ice >...
AGCCTACCCGGGCGATGTGGTGGGATTATTTGATACCGGTAACTTTAAAATTGGCGATACACTTACAGAGGGAGAGAAATTTTACTTCACCGGAATCCCCTCTTTTTCTCCGGAAATTTTTAAAGAAGTAGTAAATAAAGATCCTTTAAAGACCAAACAGCTGGAAAAAGGTTTATCACAGTTAACAGATGAAGGAGTGGCACAGTTATTTACACAGTTTGGAGGTAATAAAAAGATAATCGGGTGTGTAGGCGAATTACAGTTTGAAGTGATACAATACCGTTTATTGCAGGAATACGGGGCCTCTGTACAAATGAATAGTCTGCCCTTTTTTAAGGCATGCTGGATTACAAGCAAAGACCCAAAAAAGCTACAGGATTTTATTAAATTTAAGCAAGGCAATATAGCTGAAGATAAAGATGGCCACCTGGTGTATCTGGCACAAAGCGAATGGTTTTTAAATACCGAACGGCAAAACAATCCTGGTGTAGAATTTCATTTTACGAGTGAGATACATAAATAAAATAATGATCTAATGTGCTCATTTGCTAACATGCTACTGTCGGTTAATTTTTTTTATTAAATTTATAAAATGTATAAAATGAATAGGTCATATTTAAAAGCCCAAACATTTGCAGGTGCTGAAAAGGATAAGCTTTTTTTTAGTACCGATTCTTTATCAGAAAGACTTAGTCAGGCTTGGTATTTAACTGCTATGGCTTATGGCATTGATCCTCAAAATCCACCAAAAATGCAAAAGGTTTTAGTCAGTATCCGTAAAAGGGAAATATAATGCCCAATATTTTTAATGAAGATTTTAGTGATTGGGATGATATTTAGAAATCAACGAGTTAAAAAAGCAAGTTTCTTTGGTTTACTCATTTTTTTACCTTCCCCTTTCTTACCTCATCAGCAACAGATTCCCCTTTTTTAAGAACGATTCGCAATTGTCTTCTGCCTTAATATAATAAACATAGTTGCCCTGCACAGCTTTCTTTCCTTTGTAGGTTCCATCCCAGCAATCAGTATCGGTTGTAGTATGAAAAACCAGGCTACCGTACCGGTTATAAATGGATATATCTACTGACTTTAAAAAAGCGAAATGCTTCACCCTAAAACAATCGTTTACCCCATCTCCATTGGGCGAAAAGGCAGATGGAATAAAAAATGTAGTAGCGCCTTCTTTGTTTACAAATACGGTCACGGTGTCTTTTGCAATGCAATTGGTAACAAAATCGGTACCCGTTACAAAATACAGCGTAGTCGTTGCAGGATTGGCAATCGGATTAGCAATTGCGTTGTTATTTAAACTACCTCCCGGTGACCATGCATATTGGCCTGCCCCTGTAACTGATAACTGTGCATTACCAATACTACAATTTATATCATTCGACTTTGAGGCTTTAATTGTTGGTATTGGTAATACAGTTATGCTGGTAGTAAGTGTTGCTGAATTGTTACAGGCGAATTCTTTTATTAAAACGGTATATGTAGTGTTGGCGTTTCCAGTAGTACTTGGATTGGCAATGTTAGGATTACTTACCAATGCCACAGGACTCCAGGAATATAAATCACCTCCCGACGCATTTAATTGTACAGCAGTATTGAAGCAGGTTGTATCTACAGGAGAAATTGTAAATAACGGCTGTGGCTTTACAGTAACTTTTACAGAATCGGTTGATGTACAACTATTATTCCCTGTCACAATCACACTGTAGGTAGTACTATTTATTGGCGTAGCTATTGGGTTTGGTATGGAAGAATTATTGAGTCCGTTGATTGGAAACCATTGATAGCTAATTCCACCCGTGGCCAATAATTGCAGACTATTACTTTTACAAATTACCGTATCAGCAGTTTTAGTGAGAACCGGTTTTGGTTTTGTAATAATGTTAACGGTATCCGAAGCTGAACATCCTTTAGCTGATGTTCCGGTAACAATGTATTGCATAGTATTTATAGTAGTAGCTATCGGATTGCTAATGGCTGCATTTGATAAACCGACACCAGGTAACCAATTATAAGTAGCCGCACCGGTTGCTGTTAACTGAACTTTATTACCTGCACAAACAAGCGTATCGTTATTGGTTTTTATAACCGGGTGATCGATTGCAATAACAACGCTATCCCGTTTAATTAAAATTGGTGAAAATGAAATGTCATCCAATGCAAAATCATTTCCCTGTACCAAGGTGTTTTTATTTACAATTGAAATGGAGGCAGAGGTATTGTTGCCGGAGTTCCATGTGGTATAAAATCTGCTCCATGTGCAGGTTGGTAAACTGGCAGTAATTAATGTTCCCACATCACCACCGTTAATTGAAAAACTTAGTTGCGCCGGATTGGGTATGTACAACGCCTGTATCCAGGTGGCAAATGCATAATTGGTATTTGGTGTAATAGTTACAGTCTGGTTCCATACAGCAACATCCGGCGCTGGCGCACCGTTTACCAACAACATGTTTCCATTGCCAGTTGTATGATCAGTACAGTTACTTAATGATGCGTTCCAACTTTGAGGATTTGCCCCAACAAAATATTGACCTTCGGTTATATTTGGACTTGCAAAATTGTATTGAGATGTAAAGCTGGTATTGCCGGCATTAAAATCACCATTGGTGATAAGATTATTGCCTGGTATTTCTGCCGTAAAATAATAGATAATTGATACGGGGGTATTGGTTATTGGATTGGCGTTATTTGGATCGCTCAAATAAGTAGTTGGCGACCAACAAAAACCGAGTGATGGTACTGTAATCAGTTGTTTGGAGGTGCCAAAACAAATGATAGTATCCTGCGTAAGAATTATGTTTTGATTGGTAATGTTGATTGATATATTTTTTGTAATAGTATCTGTACAGCCTCCATTCTGAACACTGTATTTTACAGGGTAATTGCCCGGCGATGCATAAACATGAGATGGGTTTACTAAACCGGAAACTATACTTCCATCACCAAATGACCAGTAAGGATTTACAGGACTGTCACCGATATTAAAAAATTGAACAGCAAGAGGGTTGCAGGCATCTTGTTTGTAAGAAAAGTCGAAGTTACATTGGCTAGTTGGTATTGTAGCACAGGAGTCTGCCACAAATATGCAATTGGGATTCGTTTGATTGATAGATGCAGAGCCGCCTAATACTCCATCATAGGTAGCATTGCCTTGTTTATTCAATAAGTTATCAAATGTATAGTAGGCAACTAATCCTGGTTGAGCCGTTGGAGTTGGCAAAGAAGCGTTCATATATGTGTTTAACTCAATTTGGGTTTTGGCCACATTCCAAATTCTTACTTCATTGATAAATCCGATAAAGTTGGTATTAAATCCCTGTGGCTCATACCATCCAATTCTAGTTTGCCAGTTGTTTTGAAAAAGGTCTCCCGTTGCAGCAGTCTGACTCATTAAGAATCCATTTCTATAAAACTTTAAAGTAGTGCCATCGTACACCATTGCAGCATGATATGTTTTGTTCAATTCTATCTCACATATATCAGGTGTTCGGAAATATCCATTTGAAGTGGTTATTTCAGCTTCATTTGGCCTCAAAAGATAATTAGCATCTGCGGGCGTATTGTGTTTTGACACTAGATCACCTGCGTATAACAATCCTCCGGAATATGGAGCAGTTCTGTTAAAAGTAGCTTCTACCGTAATTTTATTTCCTGTAATATTTATTTGGCCCATACTGGAGTAAGATGGAGTGGAAGGCGTCCTTAACCAGCTACTACAATTGTTTATAATTGTTGCGCAGGAATCTGCAATAAAAGAACAATTGGTGTTGGTTGTATTTATGCTCGCTGAGCCATTCAGTGTTCCATTAAAAGTTGCATTGCCTTGCTTATTTGATAAGTCATTAAATTGGTAATAGGCCAATAGGTCTATTTGCGAAGTTGGAACAGGCAGTGGCGTATTCATATATGCTCTGATTTCTGCCTGTGTACGTGCAATTTTCCAGATTCTTACTTCATTGGTGTAACCTATAAATTGTGTTGCCCAAAATGCGGGATCATAATGGCCAATTCTTGTATTCCAGTTATTTTGAAATAAATTACCTGATGCGTTTACCTGACTCATCAAAAAGCCATCCCTGTAAAATTTCAAAGTACTTCCATCGTAAACCATTGCCACATGGTATGTTCTGTTTAATTCAATGTCACAAATATCAGGTGTACCAAAAAAACCATTTGTTGTTGTTATATAGGCATGGTTAGGTCTTAATAAATAATTTACATCCGAAAAATCATTGTGTTTTGAAACAACATCCCCTTCTGTATTATTACCTCCTCCCGGCAGATAAGGTTGTGTCCTGTTAATAATAGCCTCTACAGTAATTTGATTTCCTGCAACGTCGAGATCACCAATATTTACAGAAGAACTTACTGAAGGTGTGTATAACCAATTATTACAAGTTTGAGCATTTGATGTAAGTAAAGTAGAGTTGAAAGCTATCAAACAAATTATTAATTTATTCATCAGTGGATAGTGGATATTAAGTTAAATTAAAAATAACCGAATTATTTTAAATATCAGTGTAGGGTTATGGATTTTTGTTTTTTTAAAATTTATAACCAAAGGTAATTATTATTCATTCAAGCATTTAAATGACCAATTTCTTTTCATAAAAAAGATAGGCATTAATTTAATTGTGTTTAGCTTGGCTCTTTAACGCGGTCGCCTTCTAAACCCTTGGCAAATGCTTCTGCATCGTTGTTTTAGTTAATACCCAAACTTTCTAAAAATAATATTTATAGCATCAACGAAACTTTTAGAAGTGGCTATCTTTCTTACTTTTATTTTTAATTTTTAGCCAAATTATTTAATTACTTATTTATTTCTTAAAATATTAATAGCCGTATTTCTTTATTGAAGTACGGCTATTAATATGGAATTATTCTAGAGGTTATAATTTGACAAATTTTTTCGTTGCCGACGTCAGTTTATTAATTTGTTTCAGAAAATATACCCCTTTTGAAAGGTTACCTATATAAATATTATTTACACCTTTGACTGCTTTAAAAGACTTAATTATTTTGCCGGTATTGTCAATAATCATTGATTGACAGTTATTACAATTAGAAGTAAACTTGATGTTATCAATTGATGGGTTTGGTGTAACGCCAACGTTTTCATTAGTTGTTTGGGCAGAGGCAACTTCATTATTTGTTTGAACTGATACTCTGGCAACTCCACATGGATCTGAGGCACCCCCACCCCCAAGCGAATAAGGATTTGTTTGATTAATTGCTGCTGTACCAAAAATAGAGCCACTATATAGTAAAGGATTTACTTGGTTTTGTAAACTACTAAATATGTAATATGCCACTAAATTTGGTTGAGTTTGTGGGGTATTTATTCTTTTAAACATATACGTCCATATATCCGCCTCACTTCGTGCAGAATTCCAAAACCTCACATCATCAATATAACCCAAAAAATCTGAAGGGTATGCATTTGCGGTACAAGCTATATTACCAATTTTAGCAGAATAGCTATTGGTACTCAAATTACCTGTGGCGGGTACATCTCCCACTAAAGCACCGTTTCTATATAACTTTAATCTTATTCCATTGTAGACCATCGCAATATGATATAATGAATTTGTTACTATGGGGTATAATGTATTTAAGGCACATTTTGATTTAACACTGAAGTATCCATTGGTTGTTCGTATCCCAGCCTCATTGGGCCTTAATAAATAATTTGCATCTTGAGGAGTACAATGTTTAGATACAATTTCACCACCAGAATAAGCCGGATCATAGGCTCCTGTTCTGGCAAAAACGGCTTCAATTGTCAATTGATTTCCTGTCATATTTAAGTTTCCTATGTTTACACCTGATTTTACAGCTGAAACTTTTAAATGAGTATTAGTACTAATTGGAGTTGTTACAGGAGGGGGAGGAGGGCCTGTTCTGTCAATATCACACACACTAAAATTTTGGTTTGTGTTACTCTGATTAATACTTACGGCGACTGGGGGAGTCGAAGAATTACCAAAGAATGATCCCAGCTTATAAGTAGTGCCATACGAAACTTTGTCATATAAGCTGGTAAATGTATAATACGAAAGAAGACCTACTTGAGCTGAGGGATTAGCCAGTATACTGTTCATATTGGTTTGAATTTGGGTTTGTGATCTATCTACATTCCATATTCTTACCTCATTAATATATCCAACAAAGTCAGTTGGCCAGACACTTTGGAGACAAGCTGTTCTTCCAATTTTGGTAGTAAAAAGATTGCCTAATAAGTTTCCGCTTGCAGCAGTTTGAGCTATCAGTAGCCCATTTCTGTAAAGCTTTAGCCAACTTCCATCATAAACCATGGCGGTATGATAGGTAACATTCAATGAAATCTCATTGCCAGTTATAACTTGGAAAAAACCGTTAGTTGTTGTAATTGATGCTGAATTTGGTCGTAATAAATAATTTACGTTTTCAGGCGAGCAGTGGTTCGAAACTAGTTCTCCACCATTTGATATTGGATCATACGGTGTTGTTCTATTAAATAGGCATTCAACCGTTATTTTTTGCCCTGTTACACCGATTGGCCCAATGTCTACACCCGATCTCTCACCATAGATATATAGCCAAGAGTTGCAGCGAGTTTGAGAAAAACAATGTATATTAACAATCGTTGCTAACGCTAAAAAATATAATATTTTTGACATAAGTTTTAGAGGCGAAAAGTAAATTTTTATTTTTTTCATAATTTGTTATTTGAATATGATTTTAAATTGTGTATTGTTGAATACTGATGGTCTATAAAGTAATAATTAAAATTTTGGTACATAGTTATTAGGTTATAGTTGATAACGATTCTTTAGATGTTGGCTGCGGTTAAATTTAAGATTCATTTTCAAGAGTCAAAGTAATTTTGACAGCATAATTTTATTAAGTTCAATAGAGCCAAGTCGAGATTGTTAAGACCGTGTCACAAGACTCTGTATTTTCCATTTGTCTGACTTTTTTGTATAACCTCCTTTATTTTATCTACGGGAATAGTTTTTTAGTTGCTGAAGATTCTTCTTCTTTAAATAATTCTTGATCATTTTTATTTATTTTTTGATATAGTTATTTTTTTAAAAAATCCTTTCACTTATTGGGGTTTAGGGACTTTGTTGCATACTTTTAGATTAGAAGTAGAGTATTGGCTTCGCTTTTCATATTGAAAATAATTCCTTTTTGAGTGATTAGATATTAATTTCACATTAACGATTTTATAAACTAAAAAACATTTTTTTAAGTAACCAATAGTGGAAAAAAGTCAACTTAAACTATATAAAATAAAAATAAAAGTCCCATTTATTAATCAACTCAAGTAATACAAAGACATAAAAGTGTAAAAGAACCTCAAATAGAATCGAGGTTCTTTTTAGGGTACAATCCTCAATTTTGTGGAGGCACTTTTCTAGGGTATAATTATTTTATCAGTTTTTTTTATTTATAAAATATCCATACCATAATTTAACCAATCATGCTATCTTTCAATTCGAATAGCTTCCTTCTTAAACTTGAGTTTTTTGATAATTGATATTTCAAAGCTATGGTTACTTGCTTTTCCTAGCTGTACTAATTATTTAGCGTCAAGATTTTGAATATAACTGCTCATTTTAGACAATAAGTGTAATTTGCAAGAATGAACAACTGCCAGGAACTATGTAAACTTAAACCTAACGAATACCCAATTTCAGTATGCTACAAAGAAACTTTTACCTTCTTCTTACCTTTATATTTATTTATTTAAAGTCATTTTCCCAAACTGAAGATTTTATCTTAACAAACCTCACTCAAGCAAATGGACTACCAAGCAATGAAACTTACTACATTTTTGAAGATACAAAACACTATTTGTGGATAGCAACTGACCGGGGTTTGGTGAGATACAATGGAAAAAAAATGGATTATTTCAGCCTTCCGGATAATGTTATTTTTAAGATAAAAGAAGATAAAGATGGAAGAATATTCTTTTTTTCACAGACTGGCCAATTAGCTTACTTCTTTAATGAAAAAATCTATACGTATGAAAATAATGATGGTATCAAAGCCACCATACAAAAACTTTCAATAACCGATGCTTACATAAACGACTCATTAGATTTAATCATCAATTCTGCCTTTGGGAAAAATTATCTAATTAAAAAATTCGGGTCAATAGAAATATCTGATTATTATCTTGCCAACAAGGACAATTTCACGAAGTTTGAAATTAACCAGATAGACAGAAACAAGTTTTTTGCTCAAAGGGTTAACTTCAATCCGCCTCTTTCTGATAGTGTTGATATTGAAGTTAAAATAAATTCTTCACTTATCCATTACAGGTTCAAATCAGAAAGTCAGTATTATAACCATTACGGATGTATTAAAACAAAAAAAGATGATATATTTTTCTTTGCCGGCAAAGAAATTTTAAAATTGAACTCAGACGGGACTTTTAAAATAAAAAAATTCTCATCAGATATTTTATGCCTGTATAAAAATGATAGCGACATTTGGGTGGGATTTATGCAATCAGGCGCAGTTTTACTTGATGAAAATTTAATAGCACATACAAAAGACACACTGCTAACAAACAAAACTGTATCATCAATTACAAAAGATTATGAAGGAAATCTTTGGTTCTCTACCACAGAGAGTGGCATATATTGTTTGAAAGGAAATGGTATCAGCCGTATAAGTGGCAATTCCATTTTAAATCAACCTGTTTTCCGACTAGCGCAACTCAACGATACTCTGTTGCTGTTTGCAAATGCAAAAGGTCTGTATCAACTTATTGACAATAAAATCTCCTTAATCCAAAAACTAAACAATAGATTTGTGAGTGATATTTTTATAAACAATGAAAATGTTTACTGGGGAGTTAGTGCAAATTTTGACCCATATCTTTTAGGTTTTGTGAGGAAAAGTATAAATAGCCAATTCAAATATATTTATACCATTCGATCAACATCAGAAATAATAAGTCTTCCGAAAAGACAATATCTGGTTTCTCACGTAACTGCTGTTTCAAAATTTGACTCGAGTATGTTTACCAATAATAGGATATATCAGTTTACTCACAAAATTCATTCTCAAAACTTTTTTTTTAAACAAAGCAAGATTTTTTTAGACCAGCGCAAGAATGTTTGGTTAGGTAATAATGACGGATTGTATATGTTAGATACCTTACAAAATCTACCCCTACCTTTTAAGATTTCACCAGGTGATACTTTTGAAAACGGAGTAAGTTGCATAAGCCAATTAGAAAATGGCATTTACGCAACAGGTCTGCGGTTTGGCGGAATCTTACTTTTTAAAGAAGGAACCGTTATTGGAAAGATTACTTTCACCGATGGATTGCTAAGTAATTCCATCAATTATATTTTACCACAAAAAGATAAACTTTGGATTGCCACATCAAAAGGGATTTCAGTAATTAAATTCATATCTTATAGTCCATTACAATATACTATTACTAATATTGGACAAAATGAGGGTTTGTTCAACATGAATATTTATCAACTTATTTCTTTTAACGGAAACATCTTAGCAGCCACCAGTAATGGCATTTATAAACTAAGTAATCCGCAAAAATTTCTAACAAAAATTCCTGATTCAATTCCACTTTATATTACCTCAATAAACTACTTAGGTATAGATACCAGTAATATCACTCAAATAACTGCCAGTTATAAGAATAACAGGATTGTAGTTAAGTACAGCGCCATTTGTTTTAATTCTGCAAACGAAATAAAATACTATTATAACTTATCTGAGGTCGATACGATATGGCATGAGAACAATAGCGACCAAATCATATTGGAAAATCTTTCACCGGCAACTTATAAATTAAAAATAAAGGCACGCATAAAAAATAACGAGCGGTTTTCAAGCACTAAAGAATTAACAATTGTGATTGAAAAACCCTGGTGGCAGAATAATTGGTTTCGGATATTGCTCCTTCTCATTATTGTAGGTTTCGGATATTTATTTTATATAAGGAAGGTAATTACAATAAGACAAAAAGAGGAACAAAAATTTGAACAAAAAATTAAAATGGCAGAATTGGAACAAACTGCGTTACGTTCACAAATGAATCCTCATTTCATTTTCAATTGCCTTACGTCGATACAGCAATTAATAATAAGCAAGAACACGACGGACGCTAACGAATACCTCGTAAAATTTTCAAGACTGATACGGAAAACACTTGAATTTTCATCACAATCATTTATAAGTATTTATGATGAAAAAGAATACTTAAAGGAATATTTATTACTTGAGCAAATGCGTTTTCAGGGTAGATTTGATTTTACGTTTAATATTTATGAAGATATTGATATTGTTAGGACTTTAGTTCCCACTATGATGCTGCAGCCTATAATCGAAAATTGTATCCGACACGGAATTAAACCTTTGGTTAACAGAATGGGAAATATTTCCATAACTATTTTGAGAAATGACAATTCACTTTTTTGTGTAATAAAAGATAATGGTGTCGGCTATAAGCACAAAACTATGTTTGATAAAAATATATTTTCAGAGCATAAAAGTTACGGAATTGAAATAGTGAGACGACGATTAGAATTGTTATTCGAAAATGAAAATAAAGATATTTTTATTAAAATCACAGACTTACACCGAGACCTTGATGATACCACTTCAGGAACCTTAGTAACTATTCAATTACCTTTACGAATAAATATTGTATGACAAAAGCAGTAATTATTGAAGATGAACCCCGCAATATAGCGTTGCTGGAAGAGCTTATTAAGATAAATTGCGGAGACTTGGTTGAAGTAAAAGGGCATGCGGGCACCATCAAAAATGCAATTGCCCTGATCCAAAATGTGAAACCGGAATTAGTATACCTTGACATCGAGCTAAGTGATGGCAATGCATTTGAGCTTTTAGAGATGCTCGATAATCTTAAGTTTGCGATGATCTTTATTACAGCATTCAATGAGTATGCCGTTAAAGCTTTTCGCTTAAATGCGGTAGACTATTTATTAAAACCCATAAGTTCGATGGAATTTAAAAACGCGACTTTCAAAGCCATAGACAAAATAAAAAATTTATTGAATAATGAAAATATTCTAAAAGTCATTACTGAATTAAGGAACTACAACACACATAAAAAAATTGGTTTGCCTATTGCAGACGGAATATTTTTCATAACTCCTGACACAATTATTAGAATTGAAGCAAAGGGAAATTACAGTATCATTTTCCTTACAACAGGAAAGAAAATTACCTGTACAAAGACACTTAAAGAAATTGAGAATTTGCTTCCTGTCAATACATTTTTAAGGATACACCATTCCTGGGTAATCAACACAAATTATGTTAAAAAGTACTATAGGGGTAGAAATGGTTACATGGAAATGGAAGATGGAAGTACCGTTGCTGTTTCAATAAGAAAAAAAGAAAAATTAATTTCATTCTTTAATAGTGATCTTTAAGGCGAGCCTTAAACATCTTAAAAAAGAGAACCCATACAAGATTGATCTATTCCTTTTTTGTTAATTCGATTATAAAATTCAGTTTCGTAAGAGTATTTTTTTTGATTGTTCATATATCGGAAAACAATTGTGAGTCCTAAATTCCAAATGCTAAGTAATTGCATGCACATAGAGCGTTGTAACGAAAAATAAAAGTTTAAAAAAATGCATAAAGTCAATCAGCAACCATGTATAATTAATGTAGAAATTTACCCTGATTTCTGGTAGTATTTTTTTGCCTCTATTTTTTATATCAAACCGGAGCATTGTGATTTGAAAAGCTGTTTTGACAAACGGGTCATATTAGTATTTAGATGTGTATTTCCATTGCTTACCCAACAGTTAAAATCAGAAATATATTTTAAATACCAGTATAATTATTGGGAGTAATCTTTTTTAATTCATTTTTTAAGAGGGTAGAAATTTTTAATTTGGTAATAAATTGATGAATAGCTTTTTTATCAACAGCATTTTTGCCCCTGGTTAGTTCTTTTAACGCTTCATAAGGCTGAGGATAATTTTCCCTTCGCAAAATGGTTTGTATAGCTTCAGCAACTACAGCCCAGTTATTATCCAGATCAGATTTTAATTTTATTTCATTTAGTACTAATTTATCCAATCCTTTTTCTATTGATTTTATCGCTAAAATAGTGTGGGCAATTGGTACGCCAATATTTCTTAATACGGTAGAATCGGTTAAGTCTCTTTGCAATCTTGATACAGGCAATTTGGCTGAAAGATGCTCCAGCAGGGCATTGGCAATACCCAGGTTACCTTCTGCATTTTCAAAGTCAATGGGGTTTACTTTGTGCGGCATGGCTGAAGAACCAATTTCACCTTTTTTTGTTTTTTGTTTAAAATAGTCGGTGCTAATATAAGTCCAGATATCCCTGCAAAAATCTATAAAGATGGTATTAATGCGTTTGATGGCATCAAAATGGGCAGCGAGTGTATCGTAATGTTCTATCTGTGTAGTGTATTGCTGGCGCTCCAATCCTAATTTAGTTTCAGTAAATTCATTGGCAAATTTTACCCAATCGTATTTAGGGTAGGCAACATGGTGAGCATTAAAATTACCAGTAGCACCACCAAACTTTGCCATAAAAGGAATATAGCTAAATAGTTGAATCTGGTTTTCCAGCCTTTCTACATATACCATTATCTCTTTGCCCAAACGTGTAGGGGAAGCGGCCTGTCCATGAGTACGGGCAAGCATTGGTATATTTTTCCAGGCTGTAGCCAGTTGCAATAATTGGTTTTGTAAATTAATGATGCAAGGCAGGTAATTATGTTCTACTGAATGTTTCCAGCTTAATGGGATCGCTGTATTATTTATATCTTGCGAGGTCAATCCAAAATGGATCCATTCTTTTAAGTGTCCGGCGTTGCACTTATCAAGCAATGCTTTTAAAAAATATTCTACTGATTTTACATCATGGTTGGTTATTTTCTCCGTCTCTTTTATAGTGCCGGCATCTTCTAATGAAAAATTGGCAGCGGCGTTTTGTAAATGGTTTTTTACAGAAATGGGCAATTTAAAAAACCGTTTTTCGGCGAGGAAGATAAAATATTCCACTTCTACCAATACCCTGTATTTTATCAGGGCAAATTCACTAAAATATTCATCTAAATGATGTAATTGTTTACGGTAACGTCCGTCAATAGGGGAGATAGCAGTAAGTTGATTTAATTCCATGTTGATGCTATAAATTTGCACCAAAATTATACTAAAGCAATTGGACAGAAAAATAAGAGTAGGAGCTGTTAGCTATCTTAATACAAAACCCCTGATTTACGGATTTGAAAAGGGAATGATGAACGAAACGGTTGAACTGGTAATTGATTTTCCTTCAAATATTGCCACAAAACTTTTAAATGATGAAATTGATATAGGTTTAATTCCGATTGCTGTTATTCCCTTATTAAAGGAATATCATATAATATCTGATTTTTGTATAGCATGTGATGGAACCGTGGGCAGCGTTTGCCTTTTTAGTGACGTACCACTTAACGAGGTTAAAACCATTTTACTCGATTATCAAAGCAGAACTTCTGTAGCACTTTTGAAAATATTATTAAAAGAATATTGGAAAATTTCGCCGGTATTAATTGAAGGTAAGGAGGGCTATGAAGATTCTATAAAAGGTCTCACGGCGGGTCTGGTAATTGGTGACAGGGCCTTGCAACAGCGCCTGCAGTCGAAATATATTTATGATTTTGGGGATGCATGGAAAAAAATGACCGGACAACCATTTGTGTTTGCAGCCTGGGTTAGCAATAAACAGTTGACACCTGAATTTATAGCGGAATTTAATAATACTAATGAGTTTGGGTTAACAAGTATTGATACAGTGGTAAAAGAAAATCCATATAGTGCATACGACCTGCATGAGTATTACACGGACAATATAAAATATAAGCCCGGATTTGATAAGCTTGAAGTAATAACTTTATTTTTGGAAAAATTAAACAACTACAAATGAAAGTAGTACTATTTGCAGGTGGTTTGGGTACCCGTATTTCAGAGGAAACAGACACCAGGCCCAAACCTATGGTGGAGATTGGCGGTAAACCGGTTTTGTGGCATATCATGAAGATTTATAGTCATTATGGGTTTAATGATTTTATTATTTGTCTTGGTTATAAAGGGTATGTTATTAAAGAATATTTTATGAATTATTTTTTGCATAACTCAGATATTACAGTAGATCTGCGAAACAATAAAACCGAAATTCATGGTACCAGTGCAGAGGCATTTAAAGTAACCCTGGTTGAAACAGGTTTAAATACTAAAACAGCAGGTAGGTTACAACAGGTGCAAAAATATATTGGTAACGAAGACTTTTTATTGACTTACGGAGATGGGGTATGCGATGTTAATTTAAAAGACTTGCTGGCTTTTCACAAAGCGCATAAAAAGATAGCTACAGTTACCTCAATACAATTAGATGCCAGGTTTGGTGGAATGGATCTTGAGCGAAACGGAGAAGTTGTTTCTTTTAGGGAGAAAGCAAAAGATGAAAGTAAATGGATAAACGGTGGATTTTTTGTTTTAAAACCAGAAGTATTTAATTACCTGAAAGAAGATATGAGCGATATGATGTGGGAAGATGAGCCATTAGAAAAATTGACCAATGATAAACAGTTAGTAGCCTACCAGCATAAAGGTTTTTGGAAATGCATGGATGCACTGCGTGATAAACTGGAGCTGGAAGAACTTTGGAAAACGAATAATGCAAAATGGAAAGTGTGGTAAACGAAAATTCACTGTCATATTATAAGGGTAAAAAAGTTTTTATAACTGGCCATACGGGTTTTAAAGGTGCATGGTTAATTAACTGGCTTCATTTATTAGAGGCTAACATAAAGGGATATGCGCTTGAAGCGGAAAATGAAAAGGGGCTGTTCACAATCATTGCGAAAGAAATTTGGTTTGAAAATGTAATTGGCGATATCAGGGATAAGGAAAAATTACAAACAGCAATTCAAAATTTTCAGCCCGATTTTGTTTTTCATTTGGCTGCACAGGCATTGGTGAGAAGATCGTATGAAATCCCGGCAGAGACCTTTGAAGTAAATGCCATTGGCACTGCCAATGTATTGGAGGCAGTTAATAAATTATCTAACAAATGCACAGTTATTGTTATTACAACAGATAAGGTGTACGAAAACAGGGAGATCAATTATCATTATAAGGAAACAGATGAATTGGGTGGGTACGATCCTTATAGTGCCAGTAAGGCGGCTACAGAAATAGTGGTAAGTTCGTTCCGTAATTCTTTTTTTAATCCCAAAAAATATTCTGCTCATCAAAAAGCAGTGGCAAGTGCAAGAGCTGGAAATGTTATTGGCGGGGGCGATTGGAACAAGGATAGAATTATACCTGATATCATTCGTTCTTTAGTGGCAGGTGAACCGGTTGCTGTGAGAAATCCAAATGCTGTAAGGCCATGGCAGCATGTATTAGAACCATTATCCGGATACTTGGTGCTCGGAATATTACTGAAGGAAGATGCCAATAAATTTTCAGGTGCCTATAATTTTGGCCCATTGCCAGATGATCATTTAGCGGTAAAGGAGCTGGTTAAAATTGCATTGGATTGTTGGGGTAGCGGTAATTGGTTAGATAATGCTGATGCAACTCAACCACATGAAGCAGGCATATTACAATTAGACATCAGTAAAGCAAAAAAAGAACTACACTGGCAACCAAAGCTAAGCAGTAAGGAAGCTGTTCAGTGGACAATTGATTGGTACAAACAGAGTGTTGAAAATATTTTCGAATACACTGTACAACAAATTAAAAACTATCAGCAAAAATGATTTTTACAGAAACATCAGTAAAAGGTAGTTACGTGATAGACCTGGAACCTATTGGCGATGATAGAGGTTGGTTTGTCAGAACATATTGTAAAAATGAATTCGGTAAAATCGCTCACACAAAAGAGTGGGTTCAGTTAAATCATTCCTTTACCAAAAAACAAGGAACAATTAGGGGAATGCATTACCAAATACCTCCCTTTAGTGAAATAAAATTAGTTCGTTGTATTGCTGGTGCTGTTTATGATGTAATCGTTGATTTAAGAAAGGGTTCATCTACTTTTTTACATTATTTTGGAGCAGAACTTTCTGCTGCAAATAAAAAAATGATCTATATACCGGAAGGTTTTGCTCATGGTTTTCAGGCTTTGTCGGAAGATTGTGAGTTAATTTATCATCACTCTCAATTTTATTTACCTGGGGTTGAAGGGGGAATAAAATATAATGAACCAATGGTAAATATTGAATGGCCATTACCGATAATGAATATTTCAGCAAGAGATAATGCGCATCCATTAATTGATGCAAACTTTAAAGGACTTTAATCATGCAATGCAGATTTTGTAAAACAGAATTGAATAATGTGTTTATTGACCTGGTGAATTCACCAGCCTCTAATTCTTTTTTAACTGCCAGCCAGTTAAATGAACCCGAAACATTTTATCCCTTGAAAGTATATACCTGTCATAATTGTTTCCTGGTTCAGGTAGATGAATATAAAAAATCTGATGCCATCTTCGATAGTAATTATGTTTATTTTTCTTCTTACAGCACAAGCTGGTTACAACATGCAAAAGAATATACTGATTTGATGGTTAGCCGGTTTGGGTATAATAAAAATTCTCTTGTTATAGAAGTGGCATCAAATGACGGATATTTGTTACAATATTTTAAACAGAAAGATATTCCTGTGCTTGGTATTGAACCTACGGCTAATACTGCCGAAGCCGCCAAGTACAAAGGAATAGACTCTTTAGTTGATTTTTTTGGTTCACGCTTGGCGAATGAATTAGTTGCAAAAAATATTAAAGCAGATCTTTTATTGGGAAACAATGTTTTGGCACATGTACCGGATATTGTTGATTTTGTTGCAGGGATTAAAATAATTCTGAAAGAAACAGGTGTTGTTACAATGGAGTTTCCGCACCTGATGCAGTTGGTAGATAATAACCAGTTTGATACCATCTACCATGAACATTTTTCTTACTTATCCTTTCATACAGTAAAACAAATATTTGCATCACAGGGGCTGGAAATGTTTGATGTGGAAGAGATACCGACACATGGAGGATCTTTACGCATTTACGCAAAACACAAGAATGATACAACAAAAGAAATTAGCGAAAATGTTGCAACCTTATTGGAAAAAGAAATAAAAAAAGGATTGACAGGGTTGGGTTATTATGATCACTTTCAAGAGAAAGCACTAAAAGTAAAATTGGATTTAATCGATTTTCTGATACAGCAAAAAAAAGCAGAAAAAAAAGTAGCAGCTTATGGAGCAGCAGCAAAAGGAAATACTATGTTGAATTATTGCGGCATTAAAAACGACCTGATAAGTTTTGTAGTTGATGCAAATCCACATAAGCAAAATAAGTTTTTACCCGCCAGTCATATTCCGGTTGTGAATGAACAATACCTAAAAGATACACAACCTGATTTTGTGATCATTTTTCCTTGGAACCTGAAAGATGAAATTACAAAGCAACTTTCTTACATTAAAGATTGGGGAGGGAAATTTGTAGTGGCTGTACCTAATTTACAAATCATCGCATAGTTAGCTAATGAAAAAAATACTTGTAACAGGAGCTACCGGTTTTATTGGAAAGTATGTTATTGAACAATTGCTGCAACAAAAAAATTTTGCCATTATCGCATCCTCATCAAGAATTGAAAATGCACGATCTGCTGCCTGGTTTCCCCTGGTGAAATATATTCCATTTAATTTAAAAAAATTTGATAATAGTATTAATTATTATGAATTCTTTGATAGGCCTGATGTTATGATTCATCTTGCGTGGGAAGGATTACCAAATTACAATGCTGCCTTTCATATAGAAGAAAACTTGCCACGACATTATTCTTTTTTGAAAAATTGTGTTCAGAACGGTTTAACTGATGTAACAATAACAGGTACCTGTTTTGAATATGGAATGAAGGAAGGTGTATTATCAGAAGGCATGAGTACCAAACCCACAAATGCCTATGCGATTGCAAAAGATATACTTCGAAAACAATTGGAACAATTGCGAATTATAAATAGGTTTCAGTTTAAATGGATACGATTGTTTTACATGTACGGGAGTGGGCAAAGTCCTAATTCCTTACTTTCGCAGTTAGATAAAGCCCTTAAAAATGGTGAAATAGTATTTAATATGAGTGCAGGAGAGCAGGAGAAAGATTATTTGCCAGTAGAAAAAGTGGCAGTTTATATTGTTAAAATTGCCCTACAGGAAAAGGTAACTGGAATAATTAATTGCTGTAGTGGCCTACCAATTACGGTAAAGGCATTTGTAGAAAATTATTTAGCAGAAAGAAAGAAGCACATACAACTTAACTTAGGTTATTATCCTTACGCAGATTATGAACCAATGCGTTTTTGGGGAGATAATCAAAAATTAAAAACTATAATAAATAATGAGAAATGCAATTGAAAAATTTAAAGACGAAAGAAAAAGTCGCATAGAAAGTAATGCCTTTAATAAAAAATTATTAAGTACTGCTGAAGCTTTTAATGTTGAATCAAACAAGGCACAATATTCTTACAATTTTTCGTGGATGGGAAGACCTATAATACAATATCCCCAGGATATGATGGCTATGCAAGAGATAATATGGAACCTGCAACCTGACCTTATCATTGAAACAGGAATAGCTCATGGCGGATCCTTAATATATTATGCTTCACTCTTAGAATTGATTGGCAAGGGCGAAGTGCTTGGGATAGATATTGATATCCGTGAACACAATAAATCAGCAATAGAAAATCATGCAATGTATAAAAGAATAAAAATGATACAGGGCTCATCAATTGACCCGGATATAGTTGCAAGGGTAAAACAAGATGCAGAGGGAAAAGAGACAATATTAGTTGTGCTTGATTCTAATCATACTCATGAACATGTTTTGGCAGAATTACAAATGTATGCTCCATTTGTTTCTCTAAATTCCTATATTGTAGTGTATGATACTATTGTTGAAAAGTTACCGAATAATTATTTGCCAGGACACGTAAGGCCATGGGGAATTGGAGATAATCCTTTAACAGCAGTGAATTCATTTATTGAAACAAACCAGCAATTTGAAATTGATAAATCTATTAACAATAAACTTTTAATTAGTGTGGCACCGGATGGCTATCTAAAAAGAATAAAATAAGTTTCATGCCCACAACATCACCACTTGTAAGTTTTTGTTTTACTACCTATAAAAGGCATGATCATTTACTTGCTACCTTGGAAAGCATCCGCAAGCAAAGTTTTATCGATTATGAAGTCATCGTTTCTGATAATGATCCGCAAGGAAGCGGAAGAACAGTTGTTGAAGGGTTCAATGATATAAAATTTAAATATTTCCCTAATGTCGAGAACCTGGGAATGAAGAAAAGCTTTAATAAAAGTGTGCAGCGCTCATCTGGCGAATATATCGTGATGATAGCCGATGATGATCCTGTATATCCCGACATGCTGGAAACATTAGTTGACCTTAAAAATAAATATCCAGGTTACGGGATGTATTTAGGCGGCTGCGATTGGTTTTGTACCCATCATGAAGTTGCCAAACTATATGGTTTAAAAGTTGGAACAAATACCTGCCTTTCAAACAATCATAATCTCAATTACATGGAAGCTTTTGCTCCCGATGAATTTGTAAAGAATCTATTTTCGTTCAAAATATTTCCTCATTATCTATGGAGTACGGGTATAGTTAAAAGAGAAATATTGATTGAAAGAGGAGGAGTACCAGATTATGGAACACCTTTTTTAGGTGATTATGCTTACATGAGTATTATGGGTTCACATTCGGGTTGTGTTATAATCAATAAATCGCTTGGATGTCAAACCTTGCATGATGAAAATTTTGGCCGCAATCAAAATGAACAATTGGTAATAGCGGCTAAAAACTTTCCTGAATACCTTGCTTCTAAAATGTCTTATTTAAAAGACTGGCCCAACATTAAACTACAGGTGCAATATTTTATTGGCATCTGGATTGTATCTCATCTTGTTTTTTTACATAAATATTCAGAAGATAAAGGAAATAGTTTAGCAAAAGCCGAAAAGGAGATTTTTGCAATTGATTATATGAAGAAGTATAGACTGAAGTATTTTATTAAAAGAAGATTCCCCATCATACACGATCAGCTTGTAGCGCTTAAACTTAAATTTAGAAAATAATTATTCTGTTTTACACAACAACCTATGGCCAAATACAGCATTATACTCCCTGTTCGTAATGGAGGCCAGTATGTAAAAGAATGTGTCGGCAGTATCCTTTCTCAAAAGTTTAATAATTTTAATTTCATTGTTCTTGATAACGCCAGTACTGACGGTACTTTAGAGTGGTTACAATTACTGAACGATGAACGAATAAAAATTATTCCTTCTGAAAAATCACTTACCATAGAGGAAAATTGGGGCAGAATAAGGGATGTTGAAAAAAATGAGTTTATTACATTAATAGGACATGATGATATTTTATATCCTGATTTTTTAGCAGTAATTGATTGCCTGATAAATTCAAATCCAGAAGCGTCCTTGTATCACACACATTTTAATTTTATTGATGCAAAAAGTAATATAATTCGATCCTGTAAACCAATGAATAATGATTTATCCGGTTATGAATTTCTCAAATCGTTTTTAACCAATTCTATTGATTTAATGGGTACGGGATATGTCATGAGGTCAAAAGATTATGATGAAATACAAGGAATACCTGTTAAGTATCCTAATCTTTTATTTGCAGATTTTGAACTTTGGCTAAATCTAACTTTTAAGAGTTATATGGCTACTGCACCTGAGAAATGTTTTGCATTCAGAATACATCAAAGTACTACTACCACTTCAGGAGATTTAAAATTACATTCTGCATTATCTTTTTTTATAAATTATTTGGAGATAGCTATGCAGAAGGATGAGAATTTTAAAAGTGTAATAAAAAAGTATGGGAGTCAGTTTTTATTGAGGTATTGTAAGGGGTATTCACATCGATTGTTAAGGAGTGATGTGCCCAATAGGAATGGGGTAACGGTAAATAGTTTTATTGAATCAACAAGAATACTTGCAGTTAAATTAGGAATACAAGATGATTATCATCCTGAAAAAGTGTTTTCTGTTGGGGTGGCTAAAATAATTGATAGTAGTGCGATTTTAAGAAACATGTTTCGCGTTTTTAAGAAAGTATATTCAAAGCCATTCTTGTGATTTTTTTGCCTAAATAAGGGAATAAAAAATAGGCTATATGCAAAAACAAAATATTTAATTTTTTTCACAAAGTTGTTTTTGCATATACTTTATTTTTTTACTAAATCCTAATTAGCTCGTTTCATTGTTGGGTAAGTGCCTGCCAATATGCCTCCGTTTTAATTAACAACATCTTTCCATATACCATTTGTAAGAACACCAGTAGTTGAAAATTTAGCAGTAATTGTTTGGGTAACAGGATTTGGCGCCGGTGTTACAAATGATACAATTGTTCCTGAAAAAATATTATCACTGGATAGTGTCCAGTTACTACTAGAATAATAGTAATTGTTATCAGAGCCTTTACCTCACGTAACTAATGTGCCATCTGAATATAAAATGCTTCGCCCATAATTCTATTACAGCTAAAAATTCCTACCCACAATCCTTGAATTGGATAAGTATTGGTAGTTTACGCTTCTGCCTTTTTACAACTTGTCATTTGAAAAACAAGATTTGACAATGCAAATATTGCAAGTACCATTGAGCCCAATAGCTTCGAATGTCAGGTAAATTATAATTGTACCGGTGTAATGCAAATTAACGGAGCTAAGTTCTCACACGCTTTGGGGTAACAAATCATACAACCAAAGTACAAGTCTATGTAACTTCGCCGCTATTACCATTCAAGGAGTATGATATTTATAAAGGTTTATTAACATGGCAGCAATTACATTGAAAGAAAGGTTTTCAGCGTTGAATAATCTTCCGGCTTTTTTTAAACTGGTATGGCAAACAAGTCCCCGGCTCACAGTTACAACAGCCGTGTTACGCCTTGTACGATCTGCAATACCCGTGGCTATCTTATTTGTTGGTAAACTAATAATTGATCAGGTAGTACATTTAAGCCAGGGTTCATTAAATGGTTCATCTGCCTATTTGTGGCAACTGGTAGCAATTGAATTTGGTCTTGCTATTTTATCGGATGGGCTAAGCCGTTTAACATTGCTGGTAGATAGTTTATTAAGTGATTTGTTTAGCAATTTCACGTCTGTAAAAATCATGCAACATGCAGCGATACTCGATCTTGATCAGTTTGAAGATTCTGAGTTTTATGATAAGCTGGAAAGGGCCCGCCAGCAAACGATTGGCCGCACGATGTTGCTTTCACAAGTGCTGGGACAGGTGCAGGATTTAATTACGATGGGATTTTTGGCTGCAGGCCTGGTTGTATTTAATCCATGGTTATTATTATTACTTTTAGTAACGGTGATACCTGCTTTTATTTCAGAGTTTTATTTTAATGATAAAGATTATTCACTGTCCCGCAGGCAAACTCCCGAACGAAGAGAGCTGGACTACATTCGTTTTATTGGTGCAAGTGATGAAACAGCCAAAGAAGTAAAAATCTTTGATCTGTCCGATTTTTTGATTGATCGTTTTCGT
>Ga0209512_1002042_pt1 | contig 22617 bp, 32 predicted proteins | sample frozenSSSSmetaG_FD_184142 | JGI IMG/M metagenome (GOLD analysis project Ga0209512, IMG submission 184142) | Glacier valley bacterial and archeal communities from Borup Fiord, Nunavut, Canada, to study Microbial Dark Matter (Phase II) -... | ecosystem: Environmental > Aquatic > Freshwater > Ice >...
GGTCCGTCGCGCGAAGTGATCGATTGAGATAGGACGACCGTCCGTGAGCGGCAATTATTTACATTGCTCGTCCAATCGATCACTTCGCGCGGCGAACGAATCTACGTCGTCGAGAAAAGGGGTTTCCTATGTCAGCAGAATTCGAGTCAGGGGTTTTCATGCGCGGGCTTGCCGCATGGCATGGGCTCGGCACCGTCGTCGAGGCCGGTCACGTGGCAGAGAGGGACGCGAAGGCCGCGCTCGTCGAGGGTGGGCTCGATTGGGAAGTCGAGATGCTTCCTGTGCATGTCGGGAATCAGCTCGTGCCAGGAGTCCGCGTCATTCAACGGAAGAGTGACCAGAAGATTCTCGGCAACGCGGGAGACGTACCACGGGGCGAAGGACGGGCGCGCTCGACATACGTTCCCTATCAGAATCGCGACATGGCGGAATGGGTCCAGCCGATTCTCGATGCGGGGCTCGGAAAGATCGATGCGACTGCGGGGCTTTATGGCGGGCAACGTGTTTATATGCTCGTGAAGCTAGGTCACAATGGCGACTCGCGAGCAGATATCGTCGAAGGTGATTCGATCGTCAATCATTGGCTCATCGCCAATTCGCATGACGGAGGACACTCGCTTCGTGTGTCGCGATGCCGTACCCGAGTCGTTTGCGCGAACACGCTCGCGGCTGCTTTCGGTGAAGGGACGAACGTCCGCATCCGCCACACGAAGAGCATGGTTCCTGTGCTTGACGATCTCCAGAAAGTAATGCTGCGCGAGCAGAATTCTTTCGTGAAGGATGCGGACATTTTCCGCTCGCTAGCGAAGCAATCGATCACGAAAAAGAAGCTTCGGGAATATATCGAGGCAACGTTTCCGGAATCTTTCAAGGATAAGAAGGAGACGGCCGCATCGATCAAAGCGAAGGAAGCGGAAGAGAAGCGGCGAGCATGGGCGATGAAGAATGCTGGGAAGAATCTGCTCGCGGACATCATGGGCGAGTCGGAGCCGGCTCCTGCCGTCGAGGTGACGACGGAAGGCGTCGCGCTGGTCTCAGAGATTCTTGGCCGTGTCGAGGAGCTGGTAGAGACAGGGCGAGGCGCCGAGATTCCAGGCGTGCGGGGAACGATGTGGGGTGCCTACAATGCTGTCGTCGAATATCTGCAATACGAGCATGGTCGAGGGCCGAAAGGCGCGACAGATAAGCGGATGGACGCACTCCAATTCGGTGCTCCCGCCACATGGAACGCACTCGCGTTGCAGAATGCGATAGCTTTCGGAAAGATTGGATCATGATCGTGGGTAGGAACTATGCCAAGCAAGCCGCTAAAGCGCTTTATGATTTAGATCCTCATTCAGCTACTGTGCTTTCAACTGCACTACTCCTATTATTCGATCGCTCTCACGGTAACGGTAAAAAAGGAGACGCCGCATTCATGAAGGTTGAAACGCTTCTCAAGGAATTAGGAGGGCAGAAGTGACCAATCCGATCACGTTCGAAGTCCATCTACAATCTTGGCTTGAAGGCGGCAGTGCTCCGGAGGAACGTCCTTTTCCCGCATGCGAGCTGAGCGTGTACGAGAATCGGTGGGAGTGGGCCGTGAAGGACGTTTCTGTTCTCGTGAAGCTATCTCACGATCTAGGCATGGATCTGATTCTCGTTCCGGTCGAGTCGGACCACGCATCCGACTTGAATATCTTGATCGTAGACGACGTCTCATCTATGAGCGATGACGACACGATCACTTTGACGGAGAAAGGGAAGGCGCTGCTAGAGCGCGACAAGGAATGAGATCAATCGAGAATATATGCGGCGAGCTTTCGGCGAATCTTCCAATTGCAAGTAGAGCATTATCGGATGTGATTCGTCATATCGCGGAGAATGTGATGGGACCAGAGAATCTCGATCATGTTCGGGAATTGGAGAGAATTGTTGAAGGTTTAGCGAGACCTTGCCCGGTCCGAGGACTCTCCGGTCTCAACATCTTCGGCACTTGACGAAACTATCCAAACGCGTATTATCAGACCGATCTCTAGAAGATCGAGTAAAGGGGATCAACATGGAAAACGAGTCTACTAAGTCGAAGTCGGATGAATTGATCGAACGTGCGGAAGCGAATTCGCTTGCGCAGAAAGAAGAAAAAGTGAGCAAGACGAAGTCAAAGAAGCCTGCGAAGCCGAAGGCCGAGAAGAAGGTCACGAAGCCGAAGAAGGCAGCCGCGGTCGAGCGCGCGCCACGTCTCAAGCTGAGCGATAAGCAGCTTGCCGAGGCGCGGGAGACGATTCGCGTGCTTCCCGCCATTGTGCGAATGATCGAGAAGTATGGGAAGACGAAGGACCTCAATACGAACGAGGCAGCCGAGAAGCTCATCATGACGGCGATCGGGCGCATTGCAGCGTTGCAGCGCTACACCGCGGAGTGAGCGGTACGGGGCGGACTTCGGTCCGCCGTCGTGCGAAGTGATGGAGTCCGCATCATGCAAGGTAAGAAGCTATGCCCGCCGAGGGGACCGCTTCTGACTCGGCACACTGCGTGAGAAGAAAAGCCTAACGTGAGGTCCGCCGAATCGTTCAGGTTCAGATTCCATCACTTCGCACGACGGATCAAACGAAAGGGGATTCACATGAGATCTTTACTGATTGTTGCTATGGCCATGCTCTTTGCATGCAGCTCGGCCGATGTCGAATCGTCAAGCGATGCGGGAGAAGACGCCTGCGTTTGCTCATACGATCGAACGAGAAACGTATTCGTTGATAGCTGTCTTCCGCCAGAGACTCGATCGAATTGCATGGGAGACGCCGCGCCGTGACGTTGGCTCTTCGAGCTGATCAGCGATCGATTGTTCAAAGCATTCGCGCATCCTTCGCCAAAGGACGACACTCGCCTTGCATTGTCATGCCTCCGGGCGCGGGTAAGACGGCGACGATTCTTACCTATCTCGATCAACACGAGCCAGAAGCGCGAGTGCTTTGGTTAGAGCCACGCGCCGCGCTTGTGGACCAAGTATGGAAGTCGGCCGGCGAATGGATGCCCAAGACGCGAGAACGGCTCCGCGTGGCGACGGTGCAAGGCATTCTTGCCAGCAATCAACCTCCGCCGATGGCTGACTTGTGCGTGGTCGACGAGGCACACTTTTTCTTTGGCTCTCCAGAGTGGAGTGCTGTGCCTCATCTCTACCCGAGACGTATCGCGGCGAGCGCAACGCCTACCAGAGTCGACGGGACGGCTCTTGGAGAGCTTTCGGACGAGCTGATTGTGGGCTACTCGCGCAAGGCGCTGACGCGGATTGGAGTGCTACCACCCATCATCACATATTCGTCGAAGAAGCGTTCAACGGAGGCGATGAGCCCTGTTCAGGCGTATCAGTCGAGGACGCTAGGAGAAAGAGCGATCGTCTTCTGCGGATCTATCGACCATGCGAAAGCGGTTGCAGATTCTTTTCGCAAGGCTGGAGTCCGTGCAGGATGCGCCACGTCGGAGGACGATACTGATCTTCAGCTCCACCGAGCCGGACATCTTGAGGTGTTGACCAATGTTTTCATGGTGAGCGTCGGTTATGATGACCCTACGATCACGGTAGCAATTCTCGCTCGGCCGATGGGGAACGCGTCGACCTATTTACAAGCTGTCGGACGAGCGCGAGGGCTAGGAGCGCCTCGCGTCGCATTGCTCGATCTCTATGGCTCATGTCATGAGTGGGGCCTGCCGGAAGATGATCGAACGTATAGTCTCAAAGGGAAAGCGATCCGTCTGAAAAAAGGCGAAGCGTTGGCTGCATGTGAGACGTGCGAGGCGATGTATCGACCGAATCCATTCATTCGAGAGTGCCCGCTGTGCCGCGCACCCGTAGTGAAATTCAAGACCCCCGTTGAAAAGCAAAGAGACAAGCTCGAAGCTACACGCAAAGCAGAATCTTTTGACGTTCGCCGAGGGTTCTTTATCAAGATGGCTCATACATCCCAGAAGCTTGGACGATTGTGGTTGGCGAAGAGCGCGTACCGGAAACGTTATGGTCTCAATCCTCCGCAGGAGTGGATTCTTGAGTTTGATCTTGAGTGATAAAATCATCGCCACTCAATAGAACAATTCTTCCGTCGGCAGTGACATAGTCTCCATTGATCGTGATGCTCTGTTTTTTGAACAGATCACATAGCTGATCGAAGATTGTGAAGACTTCGATATTGCAGACGACATCGTCATAACTGTAGAGACACCCCATCTCGTATTGGCATGGGCATTCGCCGTCTTCCGAATCCTCTTCTTTCGTTCTTTGTTCTAGTATGGTGCGAATAACTCTCCATATGGCTGGATCAATGTTCGACCCCAACGGAGGTTCTAGCGGAGGAAGCTTCTTCTCTCCAGACGACATGACGTCGCACCATGTGGCGCAATGAGGGCAAGGATAGTGTCCGCAGCGACGACATTTTCGTAGTCGTCGAAACATGGCAAATACTTCTCGGCTTTCGTAGACTTCGGGAATTCCGTCGTTCATAGTCGCATCTCCTCTCGCGTAAGTGGTGGAAGGCCGAGCCGCTTTCGTTCTCTTTGGATCGCTCTCCACGCCTTCATTTCTGATCGCTGCAATGGGGTTGCGTGCTGATTGAGCGTTTGAGATCCGCGAATCATGACACCTGAACGAAGCGAAAACGGATCGCCGTGGAATTCAACGGATCCATGTGGATAGGTTTGTTGAAGAAGTACGAGGGTGGGGATTGCTGCCTGCTTCATAGCGGATCATTCTTGAAACCAGGCAAGAATTGAACGCCGACGGTGAAAACAATCGCCGGACGCCAAACGAATCCGCATTCTTGGCAAGCATGGGTGTGATGAGGCTTGGTAGCGAATTCACATTCGTCGATGTGTCGCGTTCCGCATTCGGGACACCATAGAAGGATTGGGATCCCAGGCACATTGTCGCTCATGACGTGGCTTTCGTGAGGTACTTCGCCAGCGCGCGACGAATCAGCGCGGTGATCGTCATTTTCTCTCCCGTCTTCATTGCTTCTTTCGCAGCCGCACGGGTAAGCGCGAGGCGTTCGGTTTTTGTGATCTTGATACTGAGTGACTCGGTGGCCTTTTCGGCAACTTTTTCCATGGAAGAAGCCTCGCATAATGAAGGTAAGAAAGCGAGAAAAAAATACTTGACGGTGGATGTTTGAGGGGGTATCTATGGGTTTCAAGGGGAACGGAGGGGTGACATGACACTCGAAGAATTCGAAGTGGAGATGCGGCGTCGTGGGGTGAAGCGACTTACGATCTATCTTCATGACACTAATCAGACGACAATGATTGGCGAACGACCCGAATCTAGGCTTGATCAGACAGAGACATTCGCCAATTCAGGCATGGTGACTTTTGCCCAAGCTGTTTGCGCTATCATCAAGAGTCTCGATGAACGTGATGTTCAAAAGGGGAAGACATGACGAACAACTATTTCAAAGTAGGATCTCATCACTTCTTTTTCTTCGATGACACTAAGACATCTTCTCGTATCGAGGCTTTTGATCAAGCCCAAAAGATGGGGGCCGAACATCCGAAGCAACGCATCTCGGCGTTTCGTCTTACGAGTGAAGTGATGCTCATGACTTCGTATGTCGTCGGCGAAAGTCCGGAGATCTCACCAATGGTTGACGTGGTGAAGTGGTCGCAGACGGGATGGGTAACGAAGGAAAAGGATCTTGCGCGGGCTGATTGATTATGGTGAAGACAAGTTTACGGGGAGCGCTGAATAGTCTTAGGGAGAATGCTTCTCTAATGGAGGCATCAAATCGAGTTGATACTGATCTACAATGTGATTGGTGTCGAAAAATAGATTACTGCGCTGAATTTCAGGTTGAAGACGATAAAGACGTTTTGTGTATTTTTCATCTATGCAAAAGTTGTCTGTTGTCAGGGGCAATTGCCATTGAGGAGGCAAAGGTATCATGAGCAAGAAACTCGAAATTGCTTGTAAGGAATATGAAACCGAGCTGGCAAAGATCAACTCGTTTTCGCTTCGAAACAAGGAAGTGATCGATAAGTATACCAAGATGAAAACAGGGCTCGACGAAGCAGAGAAAAACGTCAAGGAACATGCTCTCCCGCTTGCGAAGCTTGGCGAAACGAATACGGTTTATCAGTCGGCCATTGTCAAGGTCGACGTCACGGGGCGTCGTATGTGGGATGTGGAGAAGGCACGGGAGGTGCTGCCGGCTTCGTTGTATCGGAAACTCCTCATCACGAAACTTTCGATCGACTCGAAGAAAGCAGAGGAGGAAGTTGATACCGATCTCGCAGAAGAAATCATCGTCGACGGTGGAACGGCGGTCTCGATCAAGTTGAACAAACATGTCTAAATACCGCTATTCCTATTTGCGAGGTACTGCTGAGATTAGACCTCTTTATTCTTCATCGACATTTTCTCAATTCAAAGATCAGGGTAATAAAGAGCAAAAACGACTACAGTTTGCTCTCTTTATTGGGCAACTCGACGATAACAAATTGCATTTCTTAGAAGGCACTCTGAGGTATTCGTCGCTTGGAAAGTTTGCTTCAGACGAACAGCAAGAAAAACACGAAGTGATGTGTTCGCAAGCGTGGGATGATGCGCTACTTTGTCGAATGGAGATGAAACGTAGATGGGATCTTGATTCATGAGCGAATACAAAAAAGGAGCACAAGACGCTGCCGAGTTGGCAGCTCAGTATCCGACTACGCATCCATATCGACTAGACGATTGCATTCTTGCTGGATTGAATTTATCGAGTAGAAAGAAACTGAGAAAAAATCTAGATCGTGTAGATAATCCAAACGATGAATGGATTCGAGGATATTCAGTTGCTCTCGCAGAAATACGGAGAGCCACTCATGACGATCTTGCTGTTGTACAGTGTGCCCGCATTGCCGGCATTACTCTCAACGAATGTAGACGGCTAAAGCTCAGCCAATACGATCTTTCAGCTTTGAAAAGTGCCGGAGTCAAAAAATGAGCTGGCTTTCCAAGATCAAAAAAGGCACTCCGAGCAAAACCGAGCGAGCTGTGATCTATGGCCTTCCCGGCACAGGGAAGACCTCCGCTGGCTGCTCGTATCCAAACTCATGCGTGATCCCCGTCGAATGGGGGCTCGACGCTCTTCCTGATCAGCCTCGATTCCCTTCGCCGGATACGTGGAAAGAGCTAGAAGAAATGATCAAAGACTCGATCTCTGACGCGAAGAAAGGAAAGCTTTCCTTTCAGTCGCTCGTGATCGACACTGGTGATGCGGCGGAGCGCCTTTGCTGGGATTATACTGCGAAAGTGAACCATACGGGCAAAGCGTACGATTCGATCGACGCGATTGGATTTGCAAAGGGACCGATCTGGGCGATGAAGAATTGGCAGAAGATGCAATATCTTCTCGACGAATTGATCATCAACGATGTCAATGTGGTGATTCTTCTTCACTCGGAGATTAGAAAGTTTCTCAATCCAGAAGGCCCAGATTATGAGCGCTTCGTCTTCAAGCTGCACAAAGCAGCGGCATCGCTTTGGTACGAGTGGGCATCGGATGTGTTCTTCCTTCGCCATGATGTCGCCGCCGCATCCATGGTTGACAAGTCGATGCCGGGCGGTTCAAAGATCAAAGTTACGGGGCAATCAACGAGTCGAAGGATCGTCTTCACGCAATGGGATGGCGCGTATGACGCGAAGCATCGTATTCGGCTCCCGAGCCAATTCGACTTGCCCGACCCGATGAAAGGAAGCTTTTACGACACGCTCATCGCGACGCGTAAGGCGGAAGCGGAGCGAATCGCCGGAAGCGATGACGCCGTGCCGACGAAGCTTGCGGAGTCCGACGAAGGCTCCTAACCTACAAGGTTTCCGCGACTGGACGACTCGCGGTTTGCGCTATCCGCGCGATGGTGCGTGGTGGTGTCTCTGTCGTCGCTACGGATTCTGAAGGGGATTGAAAACAAAATGGCTGACGGAAAAGCTCGGGGATCGATGAACACGGCTGCCGAAGTAGACAACGATGACGACGGGGCGGAGGATAGCGGTCTCGTTCCTGCTGGGATCCAAGTCGTCAAGTGCCTCGCAGGGACCGCGGTCTTCGGCAAGGCATCGACGGGAACCGAACAGATCGGTATTCAGTGCGAGATCACGAAGGGGAAGTACAAGGGTCGTACGCTCAACTGGTACGGCGCGATGACCGAGAAGGCTCTCGATCGCACGCTGGAACAGCTCGCTCTCGCGGGTTGTACGTTCCCCGGCGGGAATTTGAAGAACCTCGCCGGTCTCGGATCGACGGAATTCGAGTGCCAGGTGGAGCATTCGGAACATCCGGAAACGGGAGATCTGCAATCGCGGATCTCCTGGTTCGGTACTGGTGTGGCAATGAAAGAGAAGCTCGACGATGGCGCGCTGACCGCGCTTTCGAAGCGAGTCCAGGGCAATGTCATGGCCCTGAAGAAGCGCCTCGGCATCGTTTCGTAAAAAACTTGAGGCGGACGGTGGGATCTCCTTCCCCCCACCCCGGGATTTCACCGTCCGCTCTCAGGCGTCTTCTCTTTATTCGATCATCCTAGGCTGAAAGGATGAGGCCGGGCAGACCCCTCCCTCACTACCGGATATGGCAGCGAAAAAGGAGGAGCGCATCACTAAAGCCGGAAGGGGGGATCCGACGAGGGGGCAGGAGCGCTCTACTAAGGGTAAAGTACGACCTAAGAAGCAGACCGTCAAGACGCCTTCCCTCAGTCCGGCGCAGAAAGCCGCAAAGACTCGACAGCGGGAGGCGGTATATCGCGAGCGAGTCCGTAAGCAGCTTGCAAGAGAACAGATATTTCGCGCTCGACGTCAGATACGTGAGGCGAAGCAAGCGCAGGAAGCTCTCGTAGAGGCGCGGAAAGTAGAAGCGGCGAAGGCCCTGCTTGAAGAGCAGGCTAGATTCGAAGCCGCGAAGTCGACGAAGCGATCAGACAAGGAAGAACGTGAAGCGCTAGAGCGACTGCTCGCGAAACGGTTCGAATCTGAGCTGGCTGGAAATCACCAAGTAGGCGATCTCAAAGAGATTCGCTTGGGTCGTGAGATTCTCGAAGAACAGATCGCTAAGTATTATATCAAAGCGAAAGCGGAAGGAAAGATCAAGCCGATCTCTCCGCGACATCCGACGGGGAAGACATGGACGCATGAATCACGTGCTCGGTCTGGAGCAGTCGTCGACCGATTCGTAGGCCGCTTTCTGCGTGAGGATACTATTGATGCGACGACGCGACGGTTGCTTCTAGCAGCGAAGAAGGCGAAGGACCTTCGTCCGGATGGCTCGCTCTACGTATCATTTTCGATCGTCGAGTATGGTAGAGGGGTTCCGAAGAGTCCGGGACCTCCGCTGTATGCCGATGCTTTAGGATCTTTTTATCCGGCTTATGATGGCACGGCTCGTTTGACACCTGCGCAAGATCTTGCCGGATTTGAGGCTCAGGTTCGTCAAATACTTGAGAACCGAGTCAAGAGCGCTGGAAGTGCTAACGCAATCATGATCGATAGTTTCGAAGTGAAGTCATATCACCAGAGATCAAACGAAGAGATTCGTGAATACGATCGAGCAAAGCGAAAAGCCGAACGTGAGAAGTTTGAAGCCGCGATGCGTGAGGCGATTATCGGTGCGATTGTTTTTGATGCGAGAAATCGTCGAAAGGGGAATTGATGTCTTCGATCAAAGACAAAAAGAAAGATCCTAAAGCATTGATTCATTTTGATCTAGACATTGACTATAAAGACCATCGTGTAGAGATGGGGAATGGATACACTCGTCCTTTTCTTGCAGTGGCCACGTATCGATCTCCTGATATTGTCGATTCAGAAAAACTATCTATCGATCGAGAAGGTTTTCCTTCAGTTTACTGGTTCACAACGATATCGGCATTGATGAACGCAGTCGTCGCAGGCATTGGTTGCGCAATTGTCACGCATCGAATTCTGGATCATCATTACGTCTCTGCTCTTGTCAATTCTTTAGGTATCTTTGCTAACGCGTTTCTTGCTTATTACAATCTTCGTCGCTTCTATCGAATAATGTTGGGTAAAGCTATCTGGCCACGATGAAGCCGATCCATTGTCACGGCTCGAAGACCGCGGGATGGAGACACGCGAAAGGTTGTCATCCTGGGCGACCACTCTGTAGCGAGATGCGAAAGGCAAGGGAGTCTCGTCGCCCGTGTGGATGTGATCGATACCATTTCCCGCATCGTAAGGGCTCGGGTAACTGTCGGAACGAATTCTGGCCGTTCGTCACCTACGAGGAATTTCGCAAACAGGCATAGGGGAGCCGAATGCAATGGGTCGGCACTTTTACTTTCCAGGGGAGAAACGTCCGATGAAGTCGGCGGCAGGGAGCACGCCGAAAGCTCCAAAGATGAGCAGTCTCAACTTCATGATGCCCCGAACAGGGAAGATCAAGCATCGTGAAGTGTTGGTCTACGACTTTGAAACGAAGGACGGTGAGAGCCAGGAGCCAGGGTTCACTCGTCCTTTTATGATTGGATTCCTCGATGATGAGGACAACTATCATGCGTTTTGGAACGAGAATCCAATCGATCCAAACTTCCGACGACGCGCGATGGATCCCGGCGGATGTGTCGACGCGTTCATGCGTTTTCTTGTAGGGATGACTCCGGATTTCCGGAAGGGTTATTTTCGTCCGAACAAGCGATGGACGTCGCGATTTGCTGAGATCTGGGCACACAACGGCGGACGTTTTGATGCGACGTTGATTCTTGTTTGGCTTCGTCGATGGCGAAAGATCTTCAAGGTTGATACTACATTCATTGCTGGACGAGCACAGCGCATCACCTTCTCGATCCGCCGCGGGCCCTATCGAGGCGTTCAATGGGTCCTTCTCGACTCCGCGATGCTTCTCAAGATGAAGCTTGAACAAGCAACCGAGCTTTTCTCGTCAGGCGCGAAGAAGCTCGCGAAGTTTGATCTCGCCACTGTCGAAACAGATCGATCACAGTGGGAGTTGTACAACGCGTTTGACTGTCGCGGCCTTCGTGATGCACTGCTCGGGTTCCGAGACATGATCGAAGGAGAAGGTGGAGCGCTCGGGACGACCGCGCCAGCTACCGCCATGCAGCTCTTTCTGCGAAAGCATCTTCTGAGCCCTGTTGCGCGCGCTCGATGCTTTCCTGGGTGCGACGGGAAGTGCAAGGGCTGCAACCGAGGAAAGCATTGCGATGGCGATTGTCATGGCTGTTTGCATGCATGGATTCGTCTTGGACTTGTAGGAGGACGCGCAGAGATCTTTTGGCGCTGGGCGCCTCCACCCCTGATGTACTACGATCGAAATTCTTCGTATCCGGCTTCTGCTTTGGATCTTGTTCCGGTCGGAGATCCATACGTACAAGCCAGCGGAGAATTCTTCGAAACTCATGCGCGGATGCGAGCGGATGGAAAGATCGGATTCGTCGAGTGTACGGTCTACATTCCGCCCGGCTGTCCGCTTCCGCCACTACCTAAGGTGATGGATGGAAAACTCAAGTTTCCTACCGGGATCTTTTCCGGAATCTGGGAATATGATGAGTTGATGTTGCTCAATGATCCCTTAGTAGCGGGAAGGATCGTTCGCGTCGAGAAGGCGGTTTGGTTTCGCGGAGAGCCTCTTTTCAAGAGCTTCATGCAGTCGCTTTACGAATACCGAAAGAAGCGACCGCGCGACGCTGACGGCGAGTTGATGAGCGATCTCTCGAAGATGACTCCTGAGCAACGCATGGCATTCGCGCTCAGCGAATTCGCGAAGCTCATGATGAATTCTTTGATCGGAAAGACAGCAACGAATCCGGAACGTGAAGAGATGATCTTCATAAAGCGCGGTGATCGTTGGCCGGAAGGCGCTCGACCGATTACCGGCCGTCACGAAAACTGTACGATCTGGTTGATGCCGAATTACATCGATGCGGGCTACATCATGCCACACTTGAACGCGCGGATCCTTTCAATGGGACGTATGGCGTGGTGGTTCGCAGGGAAGGCAATTCTCACGAAAGGCGGAACCGTTCCCATTGAGAAGATCGCTACGGAAGGTGGTCGAGTTTACTACGGAGACACCGACGCGGTGATCGGCAATGTTACACTACCCGATGAGATGCTCGACGATACAGAGCTTGGCAAATGGAAGCGCGAGCACGCCGACGATGAGTATGATGGTGAGTGGGTACAGCCAAAGAACTATGCACTCAATAGTGTGCTCGGTGGTCCCTCGATCGTGCATATGAAGGGCATCCCAAGGCAACATCAAAACATGCGAACGTTCATGCGATTTCGAAACGGGGAAGAGCTACGATGGGTCAATGATCGAATTAGTCAACCGAAGCACGTGCTCCGAGAGTTAGAAAAGGGAGGAGACATTGAAGGAATCGTGATGTTGGATTCGATCAAGAAGCTTCGGTCTCAGTACGACAAGCGAGTTGTGCACGAGGATGGAAGTACATCGGCGATCATTCTGAATGAAGAGGAGACGATGCAATGAAGGCAATGACATTGTCCGAACTTGTTGCTTTCAAGATCAAGGTAGAAAAGTTGCGTAAAGAAGGATTGAGCGATGTGCGAATTTCTGAGCGTCTCGGCTTGGGTAGGACAACAATTCAAGATCGTATGAAACGAATCGAAAAGTTGGGGTATTGATCATGTCAGGACTAACCGTTATTCAGCCAGATCGTTCGCATAAGGCGCTTGTTGCATTGACGCTCGCTGTCTTTCCATCGATCATATGGAGACATCACGGAATCGGTGTTCTTCAAGGATACGTGCTTGAAAATACCGACCCTGAAATGCGGCTACATATTTGGGACCCAGAGCTGGTGAAACGAGGAATAGTCGGTAATGGCGATGTCCACGATCATCGATTCGATATGATTTCTCACGTGTTGGCAGGAAAGGTTTTACACGAAGAGTGGATCGTTTGCGAAGACGATGAAGGTGAGTATGCCTCAACACTTCTCACGCATGCTCGCGCAGCCGCGGACACGAAGTTTCATGGGCCGACGACAACAACCGAAGATCGATTTTCAGCCGTACAAAATATGTACGCGATCGAAGCCGGTTGGCTTTACAAATTTCGTGCGAAGACGTTTCATCGGTCACCCGTAGGCGAGACGTCAGTCACGTTGGTTGAAAAGCACAATCAACGATCAGAAGCTGCTAGAATCTTGCATCCTCGCGACCTTCCTTTTATTCCAGCCTTCGGTCACGATGAGAATCCGGATGTGCTTTGTCGTGTTTTTGATCGAGCGAAGGAAGCTTTGGGGAAAGCATTCCATCAATGAAAGCGATGAATTACAGACTCGCGGATCCGGAAACATTCGACGGTCTCCGCGTTGTCATCACCGCGAAAGAGCCCGACCCTCCGCGCCGGGAAGATTCGCGACCCTTCATCCCGCAGCCGGCTCTTCTGGCTGTCCCCAACACCCCACTCGATGAGGAGATCGAAGACTTCGCTGCCATGGTGGAGCGCTTCGACGCTCTAGGTCGAGCCACGGAGCGGCCTGAGAAGACCGACGCGAAGCAGGCGTATTCGCCGACGTCTTTGGACCGCTCCGCGCTGCTCCTACGCTGGCAGCGGCTTGGGATGCGGATTGCGATGCGTGCGGGGGACGTGCTGGCTACTGGGGTTGCGATGGGGCTGAAACAAGCGGCGGAGGAGTGTGAAGCACAGGCCGATGCGTTGGAAGAGCTACTTCCAAAAATGAAGCATGGAAGTGAAAACAGAGAATCTGTCTTAGGCCAGGCATCTGCCTATCGCGCCATGCAGAGCCATCTTACTCGCTAAATGAGCAAGTCGCCTCGTTGCCTCAAGTGTAACGTTTCAATACTGATAGAAGTGCGAGCCTCTTTCTTAGAGTCGCCTGCGCTTTCTACTTTGAAACGTTTACAGCGGCTCGCATCAAAGACCGCGTCAATGAAGCGAGAAGAAATTGATCGTTTTTTCTTTGCCCACAACACACTGATTACCGCGAGCAAAGGTCGATGTTGTGATCTATGTGTTGCGAACATGATCGCTTTTGCGAATCAAGTCGTAGATGAGCTTTCTTCGCCAGATCCATCCGACTTGTGCTAATAAAGCTCATCCATTGACTTCAAGTGTCGTACGCATGTTTAGCGAGAAGAGCTATACTTCTCTTCCTCGTCGAAAGTTGATTCAAGAGAATATCGTAGATCTACTTTTTACTTCCTGGTCTAGTAGGAATTTTGTAAGCCGGCCAACTTCCGCTCGGACTTGTTCTTTGTCCTTCGAGCCACTCTACCGCGCTTTCAGATCTTGTTTTCCACGAGACTAATGCATCTACTTTAGGCACTAGATCGTTGATCTTTTCTTCTGCTTGAACAAGTCGCTGCATTGCCAGTGCTGGTTCGCCTAGCTTGTCAATGTTTCTTTCCTTCCATTGCATTAAATGATCAAGTTTCCATCTACTGTCATCGCGGCTCCGATCTTTCAGCCATCCGCGAACAAATGACAGCACAGCAATACCAACCGCCGCGTAGGGGAGTATCTCGACAATTTGTGTCATGACCCGAATTTTGCGGTACGAAAATGTTTGCGTCAAATTCACTACAAAAGGTTGCCAAAATGAAACGTCTATTCTTTTTCCCGTTGGTCGTCATGCTCGCTGCGGGTTGTGTGAGCACTTCTCTCAATGAAGATCAACAAAGGACTTCGGAATCAATCGCTAGCGGAACGATGTCATCGGCGGCGACATTGGCCGCACAAGGGACCAGCTATCGCCTTGCCAACGCCTCTGCACAATTGATCGACGGTCTATTGCGTGTAGACGTTTCTATCGCAGCGAGTAGCAATCCGCTTGATGTTTTTCACATTACTCGCGTGTCTACACCTCTTCCACTGACTACCCATCGAGGGTCGGTTCTTCTTTTGCCGTCACGAAACTGCAACGCGGTCGAGTATGAATGGACTGATCCTGGTGTTGGGTATCGTCAGTCGCCCGCCGGATATTTGGCGGATCACGGTTATGATGTTTGGTTGTTTTCTCCTCGCACGACATCTCTCAGTCCGGGCGCTTGTGTCGTAGCAGGATCTTGTTCAATCGCGTCTTCATGGGGAATGAACACATATATTTCCGATATCGACTTCGAACGATCAGTTATGGAATTTGTACGACCTAGCGAAAAGCCTTTTGTTGGTGGTTTGTCTTTGGGCGGCATGTTGACCTATGCGACGATCAACGCTCATCCTTATCGATATGCAGGAGCTATTGTGTGGGAAGCATTGCTCTCGTCAAAGGACGCAGCGTTTCAAGCCGGGTTCGGACCCATTTGTTCACATGATCAAACCGCGTTGGTATCAGGTCAAACCGTAGACGACGGCTTTGGGTTGCTTGCAGGCACCGCATATACGTTGGCGACTACGGCTCCCGCAGCGCTCTCTCCGCTGGGCATCTTTCCCGGGTTCGACAATCAGCAGACGTTCGTGGGACTGTTCGCGATTCCGAATCCTGCACTGCCAATTCCTGTTCGTGGATTCATCATCAACGCATCTGATCCCACATCCGTTTACGAGCGATTTGCTTTCACGAATGACTATCGAGAAGGAAAACAGATCAATACTGGTAACTATTACGAATCGGTTCACCTAGAGCGTGATTTCGATTGCTCGTTTGCCGGTGTCGAGACATCGTTTACGAATCACTTGGGCGCATTTATTGGCCCGATTCTCGGTGTCGAAGCCGGACTTGGATTCGGAACGTACATGAACGACAACTTGAGTTTGTTTGGGTCTACTGACCGAACGATCATTTTCACGCCGAATTATGGGCATGCAGATCATCTTTTGTCGACAAACTACAAGAACGATATCGTTCTACCGATCTTGAACTGGTTGAATTCTCACACGATCTAATATTACGCCGACACAAAAAAAGGTAGGCGATGGTGCCTACCTTTTTTCATTGGTAATTGATCAGATTTCGAATGCGTCGATACGTGCCATCTGACCAATTGCGGCGGGATCAATTTCGCCCACGGTTGTTAGACCGCTCACACCCCAAAAGAGACGAATAGAATGCGCGCCCGGACTGAGCGTGAAAATAGCTGTCAAACTTCCAGCTTCGGAAACATTGGCAGCGGGCGGCGTGATTGCGTTTCTTCGATTGGTTACAGTGTTCGGATCTTCACCATCGAGCGCGAGCGCAAAATGGGCGTTATCCACGCCTATCGATCCTTGAGTAGACAGAATGAAAGCGTAGTTAGCAGCGACGAAAAAAGCTTTCGCGCTTGCTTCAGGATTAGTGATGATCAGTAAAAGAAGCTGGCTGTATGCGGAGCCAGTTTTCGTTGCCGGAGCATCGAGAACAATCGTTCCGGAGACACCACTACCAGCGGGCCCCACTGGTCCCGTCGGTCCGGCTGGGCCCGTCGCACCTGCCGCTCCCGTCGCACCTGCCGCTCCCGTCGCACCTGTCGCTCCCGTAGGACCAGTCGCTCCCGTAGGACCAGTCGGCCCAGTTGGGCCCGCAGGACCAGCCGGTCCTACGGGCCCAGGAGGACCACCGCCTCCGCCACCCGTTGCAATGACATATCCACCATTTATATCACCAATAGGGTTGTATCCGATCTGAACCGTAGTCGCCGCCGCAACAATGATGCCAGGATCAGTTGGATTGGAAGACTTCACTCTGATCGGATTGCTTTTGAAGTTCGCGATCATCATCAATGCGCCGTAGCTGAACGGGCTAAGCACCAATGGATTTGCTGTAGTGTCGTATAAAGTTTCCGCGCCTACTTCGGCTGTCGCGACGTCCGGCTGAATGCAGTTTTGGAGTTGTGCTCTAGGACCGCCGGCGATCGCAGGAGGAGCAAAAGCACCAACATCTACATTTTCTGGAATGGGCGAGGTATAAATCGTGGAAGGCATTATTTGATCCTTTTCTATTTACGACGAGAAAACCGGCTCGACATAGTAATACACGTTGGCGAGCGGGCCATTGTCAGGGGGGACGTCAGCGGCAACGACCCCGTAATTTCCAGCTTGCCAAAGCACACAATTTGATCCAACCCGGAATGGAAAAGCCGGACCTACAGCGGATCGACTTGATGAGTATGGACTTTTACCTGTACCAGAACCAGAAACCCAATAGCAGCTTGTGAAGAATGGACTCCACGTATTGAGCTGAGATGGGGTAGCGGTATTGAACTGTGCAATATCGATCGGTGTCGCAAAAGTTCCTACATAAATCCCGGTCGCATTGACATTCACATCTACAGAGCCAAGAGATATGCCGCCTGTATACGTCCAAACGTGGACGCGGATAACCGCGGGCTGACCAGTGGAAACCCAGTAAAACCTAACCCCAGTGATCTTAGTAGGAGGAGCAACACCATCCTTAGTCGAGATCAACCAAGCAGTGCCCCATGAGCTACTGGTGTTGGTAACAGCCGGGGGCGGGTTCCCAGGAGCACCACCAAGTAGCTCATCGATCAAAGAATACTCAAGTGTTGATCCAGTACCAGAAGGTCCAATAGGACCCGTAGGCCCTACAGGGCCCGTGGAACCAGGACCACCTGTCGCGCCTGTTGCTCCGATCGGACCAACTGGTCCTGTAGCGCCTACGGCGCCTGTCGGCCCAGCAGAACCAGTCGCACCAGCAGAGCCAGTAGGACCAACCGGCCCCACTGCCCCCGTAGATCCAGAGGGACCTGTCGGTCCAACAGTCCCAGCAGGGCCAACGGGTCCTGTAGGACCAGTAGGACCATTAGGCCCAGCAGGGCCCGTAGGACCTACAGGTCCAGGAGGCCCACCACCACCACCACCACCGATTTGAAAAAGAAAGCCACCATTGGCGTCTCCGATCGGATTGTATCCGACTTCGATAGTGGTTTTGGCAGCGACAACAATGCCAGGATCAGTTGGATTAGATGACTTTACTCGAATCGGATTTGTCTTGAAATTCGCGATGATCATATGAGCGCCGTAATTGAACGGGCTTAGGATCAATGGATTCACCGTGGCGTCGTATAGTGTCTCTTCACCAATTTCAGCAGTCGCAATGTCCGGTTGAATGCAATTGCGGAGGTCAGCACGTGGACCGCCAGCGATCGCGGGAGGAGCAAGTGCGCCAAGGTCTACATTGAGAGGAACGGGAGAAGTGTACACATTCATGAGATTTTCCTTCGGTGAATCATTCACCTGAAAGTTATCTCGTGCGACTTCTCCTGTCCAACACGTGCCTAGTGCATGTGTTTACCAATATCACGCATGGTTTGCCCGTTTGCCTGCTCATTGATCGAAATGACGGAAGCATCGATTTCTGACGGATGAAGATGCATCGCTTGGATAAGCCGACCAATCAATTCAAGAGCTTCACCGCGAGTGATTACAAAAAGACGTTGCGGACCAGTAATGATCGCACGTGACTCATCACCATTTACGTAGCGAAGATCCGTAAGGTTTTCTTGCGCATATAGATCAATTGTGCTCGGCGTAATTTCACCGTGACAGATCAGATATCCGATGATATTGAGCGCTTCCGCACGATTGACAATGAACGGCTTTCTCGGGTTGGCAAAGTGGAAGCTTCCTTGAGGAATACTTTCGATGATCGTTTGCTGAACGATGCCGATTCCGAAGATATTTTCTTTTGGAATATCTTTGATCTTGACGCTCATTTCCTTACCTTGTCCCAATTCTTGGCTTCTTCCAAAGTAGTCGCGATTTCTTCACACGAATACTGTTGTACCTGTTCCGAAGAAAGTCCGTCTGAGAGACCTGAGACCACGGCGACCGATGACAAGAGACGAAGCAGGAAGCCGGCTTCTTTCGTCTCCGCTGCGTATCGATCAAGAATTGGTTTGACGGCTTTGATGATATCTTCTTCGATCGACATATCAGCTTCCTCCCGGAATAGTCATCGTGATCTTGTTGGGATGGTGTGGAAAAAATACTGCTTTGTGTTTTCGACGAATCATTCGTCGCACACAGTTGATCATTTTGTCTTTTTCTGCCTTTGCGATCTCTTGAAGCATCTTCAAGTCTTCGTCATCGAGACGAAGGGTGAACGTCTTGTTTTTGGACTGTGGCCATTTCGTCGGCATATGTGTGGTTGACATTTGAACACATATTGAACGGAAAACAAGTATGAGCCGAATTCTTTATGAATTCATGCGATCAGTCATGATCCGTTCACATCTAAAAGCTTGATTCCAAAGCGAAATCAGGTGCTAACGTTCTTGTCAACTTCCCCACGAGGAGAACGGAGCAATCACATGGCAGGTTTCCTGGAACGTCACGGAATTACGTTGGACCGCGATCGTATGCGCGCGATGCGAGACGACTACGTCTCTGGGCTGCCGTCCAAGGACATGATTTGGGCAGGCGTAGAAGAGACTGTCGAAGTTTCACTCGCCGCCGGCGCTATCGGCGCTCTCGAACAACGCTATGGCGAGTCGAAGACGACGCTCTTCATGACGAATCAGATCGATGCATCGGGTAATCCGATCAAAGATGCCGATGGCAATACTCTGAAGAAGAGCGGTACCGGTCTGCCGATGTCCGCTGCCGGCGCGATCCTAGGCGGAATGGCTGCCGCATTTGTGCCGATGACTCCTGTCTGGCGGCGTCGTGCTCTGAACGTCTCGACGGGTCTTGCGGCTGCGTATACGTATCGCAAGGGCATCGAAATGGGTCAGAAATGGCTCGACAACGCAAACAAGGTGCCGGATGGCAGCAAGACCGTCGCTCCGGAGCCTCCGTTCATGCAATCCTCGCAGAAGATCGCCGGTGAAGACGGTGGTAGCGTCGTTTCCCTCGTCGAGGAAGCTCAACAGATCATGGCGCGACGTCGCGCGTCGGGCGTAGCCCGCTGAATTGCGATAGATCGCAAAAGAAAGGACAAGGACAAAAACAATGAACGTCAAGATCGGAAATGAAATGAACCCGCGTGCTTCTCAGATGGCCCAGTATGCCGCGTCGCGTCAGCCCCAGCTCGGCCTTCGCCCCTCAGTCGGCATCGAGCAGTCTCCGCAGCGTGCTTCGGGCGATCCCCGATCGCAGCAAAAGTTGGCCCTCGCTCGCGCGATGGGTGTCAACGTTGGCGCCGGTATGTATCCCAACTATCCCAACGGGGGCGGGGGCAACGGCAACCCGAACGGTACCGGGACTGGATGGACGGACGGTTGCGAACAAGCGATCGATCCGCGCGTCATTCAGTCTGTTTTCATGGGTCAAGTGAACGGCAACATGACCCAACCGCCGTTGGGTACCAACGTCGATCCCGACACGTGGGCCGCGCTGGTTGCCTTGGTCAATGCGACCAAGTATTGCCCTTCGCCTGCTCGCGTTGGTTGGCAGTGCGATTCGATGACCTTTGCCGCGTTGGCGCTCACGCCCAACTCGGTTCAGATCGTCACCATCACTCCGACGCGTGCGTTCTGCATGTCGGCTCTCGTCGGTGCGGCTGGCACGGCGAATGACCCGCCGTACACGATCGATACGCTGACGTACGGCGCCACCAACTACGTGAGCAATGGTCCTTGGTTTGGTCCGTACTACACTGGCGAAGCGGCTTGCTGCCTCTGCGTTCGTGAAGTTCCGCTCATCGATCCGAACACGCCGATTGCGATGGCAATTCATTCGCGCGTGCCGGCGGGTGGTGCGAATATCGATGTCTTCGTTCAGGTCTTCGGCGAAGCGTTGTTCTGCGGCGGTCCGGGCTGATTCCAGTCAGCGGCTAAGATCATGGCGCTCGCGGTTGCCTTCAATCTTGATCTTTTCCACGGGGAAGAGGACTGGAGAGATTCGGCCGCGGGCGTTTGTGATCTTTTGCGTTCGTCTGTAAAAATAAATCGCAGGTATCTCAAGTCACATGCTGAATGTCCTTCACCATTCGCGAAGAACGATCAGGGCATTTATCTCATTCGATACCTGCAAGCACATGCAGAAGAGTCACGCGAAACCTTTCGAGGGATCCCTGAGATTCTCGCATGTGGCGGAAGCGACTGTGATGGAATCGTTCCTTACGTAGTTGCTTGGCGAATTGAACGTGAAAACGATCCGAGAGCTGATATCTTCCTTCAATGGAAGCGCGGCTTGGAGCCTGGTACGTTGAAATATCACGTGCTGGAAGTACGGGGCGATGGCTCCGTAGGCGACCCTTGTAGGACCCTGGGAATGGGTCGATGAAAGGATACGGACCATGACGACCCATGATCAGGCTCAGAAGACGCGCGGCGGAGTTGGCGCGGCGGCAATCCTCGCCGGTCTCGCGGTTGGTGGTTTGGTTCTTTTTGGCGGAGGGAAGAAGGCAAGCGCGTCGACAAAGCCGTCTGACGCAGATGCTTGCGCAAACCTCACCAAGAATTCAGCGCCTTTCATTGCGGCCGCTACAATTGCCGACTTGAAATCTCTTGGAGATCTCTTGGATGCTGCGACCGTGTTGGGATGCACTGACCTCATGGCAACCGTCGCCAAAAAGATCAAAGACCTTGGTGGCTCCGCGCCTCCGGTCGCCACTCCTCCCAAGACGACTCCGGGCAAGACGACTCCTGGCTCAACCTTCATCGCGTCGAATACGAAAGATCCGGTTCGCGCGTACAATCTTGCGATTGCGTTTAGCAACGCTAAGCCTTCTTCCGATTGGGCAGTTGCGAATCCGACCCGGGTTGACCCTTCAAACGGAACCTTCAAGACGCTTGCTGATTATGGCGCGTATCCTGGAAATACGTCTTCGATCACCGTCTTTCAAGACGCTTCTGGACTCATCTCGGATGGCAAGGTCGGAGCGCAAACGAATGCTGCGTTCTCGTACTGGCTCGGCCACGGAGGCAGGCGCCCCGATGGTTCGACCGACGTTCGTATCTCAGGCGAGATGAGCATTTCTGGCGAGAAGCTTTGCGTCGCATGTGGTCATGAGTCCGCCACCAAGGTTGGTGGATGCTGCGCATCGTGCGAGAAAAACGGTGGCGGATGCGGAGAAATGGCCGCGGAAAATTCTCTTGGCGCTGTGATGGCTCTCGACCAGATGGGTGAGCTTTTCAGTCGCAACAAGTTCGGCCAGCGTGTCTATGGAAATGGCGGATCGTTTGGTGGTGTTGATCCTAACCCTACTCCTACGGTCGGTGGTTGTGCGACGGGGAGCTGCTTCACTCCCGCGCCGCCGAGCAAACAGAACCGTTCTCGCATGCGTATCAGTGATGATGCCGCGGTCGCTCCGATTCAGACCAAAGCGATCAATGCTCTTGCAGCTCTTCGCTCGAAGGTTTCCGGAGATCTCAGCTCGTTTATCGACGTAGCAGAAGACGTTGTTTATCGCGATGCGACCCAAATCGATTTTTCTCAGATTCCGGTCGTTCCTGGTACAGAGCCGATCTTCGCATGCCTGCAATCGTATGTGACGGAGCGTTCACTCGTTAGTCGCTGAAAGGAGGCTCGCCGATGCGCGTCCTTCTCGTTGGTGCCGCTTCGCTGGGCGCAATTGCTGCCAGTGGTACACGTCCTGTTTCGGTGCTGGGTGTTCAATCGTCGACCAGCATCGGACGTGACGCTCTTCCCAAGACACCGTCATTCAATACGATCGATCCAAACGAAGTCACTGTCGTAGGGGCGGATGGTGCTCGTTTCTTTCTCGATGGTGCGCTTGTCGGGTTGTGGCGATCTCTTAGATCACAATCTGTGG
>Ga0209512_1002043_pt1 | contig 22613 bp, 23 predicted proteins | sample frozenSSSSmetaG_FD_184142 | JGI IMG/M metagenome (GOLD analysis project Ga0209512, IMG submission 184142) | Glacier valley bacterial and archeal communities from Borup Fiord, Nunavut, Canada, to study Microbial Dark Matter (Phase II) -... | ecosystem: Environmental > Aquatic > Freshwater > Ice >...
TAGGATTTGGTAACCAAATCCTAGCAGATTGGGGTTCTCTTCCCCTTTTACCTTTCTCTTAATTCCATCTCTTTTTACTTGTTAAAGTTCTTTTTGTTACTCTTTACCTCAACGCATTACAACTGACAAAAATTGAAGATTTATGACCGGGTACAACTAGCCCTGCTGGCTTTGTCACAATTGTAGAGAGTACCTATATTATTATAACCCTGCAATTGAATTACCGACCCAGGGCTAAAAGTGGCCTGGAAAGGGATGATATAGATTAGCTACTCCCGGCGTAGCCACACCCCGCAATAACATCAGGCTAGGCAGAGGTTGTGGAGTAGTTATCCGGGCGCAGGTGGAGATATAACGAATACTGAGGCCCGCCCGCCGTTTGTTCGAACGATTAACCCCAGACCCATGAATAATATTCGGGTGATGCACCGAAACATCCCCGGCTTTTAGTGGAACATCCACTGCTAGAACTTCATCCACCAAAGACGGGTCTATTTCGCCGCCAAAAATATTTGGTATATCGGGGCGGGGTTGCAGGGGGTGTAGGGGTAGTTGGTGGGAACCGGGGATAAAGCGCAAACAGCCATTGTCAGGGGTAGTGTCGTCCAAAGCCACCCAGACCGTCACTACCGCCATTGGTACTAAGGGCCAGTTGTAACCATCTTGATGCCACAAAACCTCGGCAGTATCATGGGGCGGTTTGACTACATAGTTTGAGGAGAAAAGGGCTAGATTCGGGCCTAGAAATAGCTCTACAATATCCAACAGGCGGGGGTCAGCCACTATCTGAGCCCAGGTGGGGTCGTTCTGGATCGGGCAAGAGAGCAAGTAAGCAGGTGGAGGTAAGGTTAGCCGCGCCTGTAGTTCTAGCAAGTGACGATTGACTTCCGCCAACCGCTCACTATCCAGCACCTCCCGGAATATCGCATAACCGTCCCGGTCATAATAGGCTTGAGTAAAATCCAAAATCTAATATCCAAAAGGGTTGTCAGTGGTCAGTTGTCGGTAAGAAAGTTACGAGTAGCGAGTCGAAGGTCAAAAGTCAGGGATAATCGTAGGAGGATGCTCCGTCATCCGATGAACCAAAACCGTAGGAGGATGCTCCGTCATACGATGGATTTTATCGCAATCGTAGGAGGATGCTCCGTCATCCGACGATTTTTATCGCAGGACAGAGCTGCTCCTACGGGTTCGGTTTTTAGCACCTGTGCCAGTATGCTCCTGAGTTCCTCGGCCTTGCCAGCCACCAGGGAGTAATAAACCCACTTGCCGCGCTTGTCACCCGTCACCATCCCGGCCTCTTTAAGAATCCGCAAGTGGTGGGAGATAGTCGGTTGGCCCAGTTTGAAACTTCCCGTAATATCACAAACGCAGACTTCGCTCCGACTTTCCGCCAACAGGTTCAAAATCCCCAGGCGGGTAGGGTCAGCTAGGGCCGCAAAAAGGGTGGCGGCAGCCTCGGCCTGTTCCTGCCCGATGGTAGGTTGGGCGGTTGGGGTGCAACAGTTTTCATCTTTAATTGTAGCAATTATTTTATTTAACATAGCTCAATCCTAGCATATCAATTGAGATGGGTCAATATATAGGTAGTAATATTTTATGACTGGTCAAAAGGCCAAGCTGGTAGGGGTTCGCGACTGGCCCGCCAAGTCGCTGGAATATTTTCCAGCCCGGCGTACATTACGACAATCCCACCGACCATTGCACAGGTCGTATCAACATCCCCCAACCCGCCTATTGTAAACCAGAGGGCTTCTTCATATGTTGGTAAGATTCCGAGCGGCACACCAGACCGCAAACGGCACGGTATCTTGCGCTGAAACCGCGTAACCAGAGCCTAGAATTTTAGCTGCCTGAATAGAAGTGGTTTCAGGCGGTAAAGCACGCGCCTGAGTAATCCCGGCTTTCACTTCACTATCAGGAACATACGGCAAAAGCTGGTATAAAAATTCTGCCGGAGCAGGTAAAAAGTTATTTTGTTTAAATTGCCAAGCTAGAGCTGCCGCTACCGCTACCGCCACTGTTCCGGCAATACCTTCCGGGTGGGCGTGGGTAACCTCGGCACTTAGTTTGGCTTGTTGAACCGTCAAATATAAATCATCGGCAAAATAGGCTCCAAGCGGTGCAATCCGCATCGCCCCACCATTTCCATATGAGCCCGTACCATAAAATAGCTTATTTACTTCTTTTGACCAGGGTTTTCCAGCCTTTATCTGTTCTAACAGTCTGTACATTCCTACGCCATAATGACGATTTAGGTCGAAATGCTCGGCAAAGCTGTGGGCTAACCAATCCTGGTCAATCTTTTGATGGCGGGCAAGACAAGCGACTATGGAAAGAGCCATATTGGTATCATCGGTGTATCCCCAAGGCACACCGGGCAAGCTGCGAGTTTCAAGCATTTCCAGAGTATACTCTTGCAAAACATTGAAGTTATTGCCCAGAGTATCGCCTACCGAAAGCCCTTCAAGCGAGCAACAGGCCCTTTCTATAGATTGTTCGTGGATAGTTAGCATTGTTTTTCTTCTCTAAGCAACCTATTATTGCAAGTTCGCATAATGAATCAAGAATTAGCCTCAAATTTTACCGATAACTGACAACCGCCTAGTTATTACCATTCCCACTCGGTATTATCCCATTCTGTTAGAGTAGTAACCTCAGCATCTATAGACCTGAGCTTAGAAAACTAAATATTCTGAGCACGTTTTAGCCTCAAAAGTAAATTGAAAAGTTTAGATACTAACGCTCAGGTCTATAATAGTTTATCATCGCCATTTTCCGCCATAGCTTTGAAACTATCCCTTCTTTGGCGAGGACTTTCAATATTTTTTAATTTAAGCCAAGTTTCTTCATTAGTGATGTAAACATCTTCAGTAGGATTGTTATATCCCCAGGCATGTATTGTTGGTAAGTTGGCAATTATTGGCGGTATTCCGTAGGGGAATTCTAGCAGGGTAATAGTTTTCCAACCATCAGGAATAAGATCAAAAGGTTTTGCAAATTGTTGAGTTACGGCTTTAACGACACACAGGGTCTTGGTAAGTTCGCTCAGGTCATCCCGAAAAGCCAATTCAAAGGTTTTGCCAAGTGGAAGATCAGCATAAGCATAACTTATGAAACAACAAATTGTATTTTCATTCCATACTTTTGGCAAACCCTCTTTAACAAATTCAAGTGAAGTAGAGTCAAGTAGACCCTGGATAACTAAATAACGCTGTTCGATTGATGCTGCTTTTTCCTCACGCATATAGTAGCGCCTAACCTAAAACTGGTGGCGAAAATAGCCGGGAGTATAGAGCAAGGGGGGCAACTCGCGGTTGGGGGTAGGCGGCGGCGTAACTTTCAGAGAGAAAACCGTCCCTTCCTTGTGGATAGCCTTAACCGAAGGATTAAACAAACTACCAAGATGGGTTTGGGAACGGTCTTGCTGACGGTCTTGCAAACGGCGCAGAATTACATTCAGAACCTCGGCGGAAGTGCGTTGCGGTACTTGTGGGAACAGGCTACCGGGAGCGGCCCCTAAATCCACCTGCACAATAGACATCAGGTTATTGGTGCGGCGGAGGGTATCAATCGCCATCCCGGCCAGGAAGCCCGACCCGGTGAAAAAGGATAATTTTTCCAGATGCTCGCGCCGAGCCGCCCCAATCAAACTCAAGGGGTTAATAATCCCTGAAAGTTTCGGGAAAAAACCACCGAGTAAGGGGCGAATCGAAAGCTCGGTCAATTCATCTAACACCGGGTGCGTTCCAGTTTCATCCTCGTAAGAAAAAAAGCCCCCCGCCAGCATAAACTTCAAATCGGTCAACAACGGCCCCACCAAGCCATAAATCTGACGAGCCTCAAACCCTGCCATACTTGGATCAGCCCAAACCACAATATCCCCCCGCACCTCCCGCAAAGCCTGCCACAAAGCTTCTCCCGGCCCGGTAGCGGATTCTGAGGAGGCAGGGCTATCTTTGGAAAGATAGGAAACCTCATTCTCCGAGCCTTCCACTAGAAACAGGTTTACCTCATCACGGTCAAATTGGGCCCCCGGCGCAGAAATAATAATTTCGTCCACCAGAGCACAATCATGCATCAAGGCTCGACGGGCCCGCCGCACCGCATCGGCCAACGCCAGAGGTTGCACCCGCCCATAGACCGGGAAAACTAGACTAATGCTAAGATTATTGCGCTCTTTCAGCAAAGTCAGGCTACTCATAGTGCGGAATTCGCGGTAATGAAAAGTGTTCTGGGCAAACCACTGGTCGAGAGTTTCGGCTAAGTGTTCATCCTCGGCGTGGGGTAAGGATTGTTGGGTTATTTCGGTCAAGTGGCGTTTGACCACCAGTAAGGGTTTATTTAATTCTCGCGCCAGCCGCATTGCCATTGTCTCGCTCTCGTTGGTCGCCAGAACCTCCGTCCCACTGGCCCCGATTATCACTAAATCCTGATGCTCGGCCTCATTAATAATCAGATCGGCGGGATTCCCCTGAAGCGTAACGATACGAGAATGGGGTGGCAATTCGCTGAGTAGCGATGGTGGTGGGTTCAGGCTATCTTCGGGGTCAAAACTATCGGCAAAAGCCGGGTCATAAGTTGGATGGGCGACCTCAAAAGGTGAGATTGGCTCTGGTGGAGGCAAGCAGCGCAACACAGTGGGGTTCGCATCCCAACGCTTACAAAGATTGGTTGCCAGCCGCAATGCCAAAGTATTATAGCCGCCGCCCCGCACTGGAATTAGCACCTTTTTTACTATTGGCAAGTTGCTTAACCGGGCCAATACCACATCGCAAGGGGGATCACGCAACAGCGCATCGTTAGTAGTGCCATAAACCGCTCCAGGGGTCTGGGTAGAGCCTTTCCAGTGCATCAGTAGCAAGTCGGCCTTTTCCTCGCGCACCTGCTCCTCAATCCCCTGCCAGACCTCACGGGCCACCCGTACTTCAGTGCGTACCTCAAGTTGCTCATCACTTTCGGGCGGAATATAGCGAAGCATGGTGCGGTAGGCTTTTACCAGACCCGCCCCCTGACCTAGCGGGGTTTCTTCGGGGACGATAACTACCCCAAGTACAATGATTTTTACCTGTTGCTTTTTGTCTTTGGCGGAGATGCCAGCCAATGCGGCTGCCAGATGCACCATCGCCTCTGCGATATTGGGGTTAAGGGTCGGAATAACTACTTTATACATAAAATATATTTAGCCACATCCATTCAACCTCTAATTAAATAAATAGCTACGCCGAAGAGGTTATGTGTTAAAATCATAAGGCAGTGAGGTAGGATTGTCAATTGCAGTAAGTTCAAAAGAATCAGGGCGGAACTTTTTCGCCAACTAAACGTATGCTTTAAATACTCTCAAGTAACCAGTTCAAAAGGAATTTTCATATGGCTAATTCATCCAATAAAGCGAAAAGTGCCAGCAAATCAAAAAAATCCAGCGGTTTAAATGCCAGTGGCTGTGGCTGTTTTCTTTTAATTGCGGGAGGAATAGCCTGGATCGCCCTGCTAATCTTTGGGCCGATTTCCTTGCTGAATGTGTTAGACCAGGTGAATAACCCCAACACGGTTTCCAGTGGCCCGGTCACAGCGGTTGGCACTGACTCGACCGATGGAAATTCTTATAACGTTCTCACTATTAATTCCAGTACCGGGAGTGTGAAGGCGGCAGTGCCACACCCAATCTATAACGCGGCCCAGCAGTATTGTAATAATACCGCCAAGCCCTGTTATGCGGAAGCCGAGTTTGAGGATAACGGCGGACTGTTTAAATTGAAGTTGTACCTGAATCAGGGTGGGCCGCTTCTGGCGACGATTGGCAACCACTCTCAGGAACAGGATGACCTTGATTTAGCCGTCGCTCTTTCGATTGCCTTCGCGGTAGTGACGGTTCTCTGGATTATCTATTTTGTAGTGCCAAAGCCGAAAAAAGCGGTTAAGTCGCTTACTCCAAGTCAGGCTGCCGCGATTACCGCTGCTCAAACTGGCAGGGCGGCCTACAGTGCCAGTCAGGTGAATTGGGCTGGTGGTTGGCCTCCCCAGGGTGGGGTCAGCAGCGAAGGTAAGTGGATAACCCCACCACCCAGCGCAGTCCAGATGATGTCTGGCGGCACTCAACCTTCCCGACTCCAACCCGGCAACCAGCCCGGTCAAGCCCTCCCTCCCTCCTGGCCCACGCCGTAAAGGCAGTCTTCGGTTGTCGGTTGTCAGAGAATTCGTAGGGGCGGTTCGTGAACCGCCCGGTATTGGGGAATTGTCGAAGGGGCGTGGTTTGCAACCCGCCCTTTTTTATTCACAAGGATAAACAGGATAGACAGAATATTTCGGAAATCGGGGGGAATTCGTAGGGGTAGACCAATGTGTCTACCCCTTTTGGTAAGGAACACGGGGAATTGTTCCCCCTTCCTGGAATCTGGGAAGGGGGGTTAGGTCAGCCCTGCTAACCACTCCTGCGATTGCTGTGTGTAAGGATGATTTTCCCCCAATTTCCCAATCAAAATTTTAAGGGCTTTGTCATAATAAATTCTGGCGTTAGGTAGGTCGCCCATAACCTGGAGCAGCATCCCCAAGTTGTTGTAGTCAATTGCTATATTAGGATGGTCAATGCCATACACTTTCTCATCAATTGTAATAACTCTCTCGAAATAAATCCTAGCGTTGGGTAGGTCGCCCAAATCTTTGAGCAGCGTCCCAAGATAGTTGTAGTCAATCGCTACATCAGGATGGTCAGTTCCCAGAGTTTTTTCACGTAGGGCAAGGGCGCGTTCAAAAAGCCGGTAGGCGGCAGTATACTCAGCCCGGCCTCTCAAGTATAACCCAGCTATTGTTAGTAATCGGTTCAGTTATTGCGGCTCTAACTCTAAAGGCTCGGCTTGCTGGGTGATAAACAGGGAGTGAGGCAAGATGGGGGCATATTCGGCCCAAGTGCGGTAGTCCTGAATTTCATCCGGCGAGGCGGCGTTAATTAGGCGAATAGCTAGGGAAAGGACTGAGGACTGAGGGCCGAGTCTTCCCCTTTCTGACCCCCAACCCCCGACCCCTGACCCCTTTCCCTGATAACCATTTGCAAGAGGCGATGCACGGCGATGGCTTGATTGTCCTCGCTGATTTCTACCAGCGAATATTCCTGCAATAGTCCGATGCTCTCCGCCAAAGTAATTTCGTCCACCGCCACTGTCGCCAGCGCTTCGGGTAGTTCTTCAGCGTTATCCCGGAATATCCGCAAGGGGATATTGTCAGGGGCGAGGTAGGCGCAAAGGGTCAGCAGGTAGGCGGCAACGGGCGGCAACTTTTCCAGGGCCAAAGTCCAGGTAGTGCGGATGGTGTCGTTGTGATAGTTGGTGACAAGCTTGCCCTTTTCCAGCCAGCCCAATTTTTGGTTCTCGCTCTCGAATTTCCCCAAATATTCCCCAAAACTAATAAGGCTGTTTTTCGCTAAATAAGCCCCGGCGTGTTCAAGAGCCAGAGGTAGGTAGCCTAATTTCTCCGCCAGATTCCCCGCCCCCTCTGAGTCGTTCTTCCCGGTGCGTTTTAGCAAAAATTCCACCGCTTGAGGTTTGTCCCAGACCTTGATAAGCAAGGGGGTAGCCTGTCCCCGCCAATCCTGCCAGCGTGAGGTAATCAAGATTTGCCCCTGCCCACCTTTGGGACAATAACCCTCCAAATCTTCGGGCTGATTGACGTTATCATAAACCACCAGCCAGCGTCCAGCCTTTGTCTCCAGAAATCCCAGAGCGGCTTTGATGGCTATCTGCTGCTCCTGCCCAGCTTCAACCAGCCCCAACCTGACCGCCAGTTGCTCAAGGTCGGCCCGCAAGCTAACCTCTTGCTCCGACCTGACCCACCAAGCCAGGGCCAGTTTGTGGGAGTTACGGAAGGCATGCTCCACCGCCGTTTGAGTTTTGCCGACCCCGCCCAGCCCGGCAATCGCCTGGGTCAGAGCCGTGACTTCCTTCTTTTCCAGGGCTAATTCCAAAGCTTTCAGCAAGTCTTGCCGCCCAGTGAAGTTGGGGTTGCGCTCGTGGAAAAAGTTATGGTAAGGGGGCAGCTTGCCGGAAGGAGGAGCCTCGAAAGTGCGTTTTTGCCCCAGCTTTTCCTCTAGCAAGCCAATCTCAACTTGGGCATCCTCAATCTGAATTTGGACATGCGGTGGAATATAAAGCGAGCCAAACTTGGCGGCCTGTACTTCCAGAATAGCAAGGCGGCGTTGGTGGTATTCGAGTTGTTTTTCGGGGCCATCGCTCATTGTGTTACTCTGGAGCGACTAATAATAGTATCAATAGTGTAAGGGTTCACTACCATTGTCACCTTGAGCTTGCGAAGAGTCTTGCTAATAATGAATAGACTCTTCACTCCGTTCAGAGTGACAATCCCCTTAAACGATTACCCAATAGTTTAAGAGTTGGGTCGGGTTTTGGCTATTATAACCCAGATTTCAATATTTTTGCTGACGGCTAATAGCTGATAGCTTTACCAACAACCAACAACTATAAAAAGAAAAGACCCTCATCCCGTTTCGATGAAGGTCGTTCGTTTCGCAACAGCATAAAAACTGAAAAGAGAGTGGTCAACTACCTAAATGCCTAAAGAGGCGGAGAGGGAGGGATTCGAACCCTCGAAGGAGGTTTAGTCCTTAACCGCTTAGCAGGCGGCCCCGTTCGACCACTCTGGCACCTCCCCACGTATTAAAATCAGGTTTGCTCCCACGCGGATAAAGGCGGAGAGGGAGGGATTCGAACCCCCGGAGACTTGCGCCTCAACTGTTTTCAAGACAGCCGCCATAAACCGCTCGGCCACCTCTCCCCGACTTTACGCCAGGAATCACAGGAGACTTTTACCCCCGCAACACCTGATTCTCAGGCAAGTAATATTATAACGGCAAAGTAGTGAGCTTGTCAAACCTGCTTTTTGGGTATAACTAGATTTATCTGTTATAATTTTCCAGCCTGGAGTGGAAATGCTTACAGGTTTTTTATAAAAATTACTTTAAAAAGAGATGGATTGATATATTGAAAGGCAAAACGAACAAACCATTTATCTGGCAACTTCTATTATTAATTCTCTTGCAGATACTTTTCTCTAGTTGTGTCAGCAACCAAATCCCTGCCATCACAATAGCCCCAACCACCCCAATTATTCCCACCACCTCAATTACTACTCCTATCACAACCACTACTGCTGCCTCTACCCCCAGCCCAGAACCAAGCCACATAGTGGTAATTGACCCTGGACATGGCGGGGATGATTGGGGCACTTTTCATACTAACAGTGCCGGAAAACTGGATTTGTTGGAAAAAGATGTTACCCTTGAACTTGGGTTGCAAATCGCCAACCTGCTTCGGGCTAAAGGATTTACAGTAATTTTAACTCGAATAGGGGATATCTCGCCTAACAGCCCACCACGCGATTTGACTGGCGACGACGTTATTGATGAAAACGATGACCTGCAAGCCCGCATAAATCTGGCAAACCAGAGCCAGGGCGAGTTATTTTTATCAATTCATATTAATAGTAGCGACCTGGGTAACGAGGTGGGTGGAGGGGAAACCTGGTAGTGTGGAGACCGCCCTTTTGCCAAACAAAACCAGCTTTTTGCCGAGTCTATCCAAAAAGAAACAATAGCCAGTCTGCAAAGTGTTGGTTATACCGCCCAAAACCGCCGGGTGGATGACGATTTGAACCTGGAAAATAACGGTGAGCATATTTTTGTACTTGGCCCGCCAAATCAAGACCGCAAAACCGCTACCAATATGCCTGGTGCACTGACCGAAGCTTTATTTATTACCAACGACACCGAAGCCGCCCTTTTAGAGGATAATAAAGTAATAACTGCCTTAGCCAGAGGTTATGCCGAGGCTATTGAGGGATATTTCAATTGAAGTTGTGGCAAAACTAGCCAGGAAAATAGTACCTTTGGCGTATATAGATTGGTCATAGCCACTATTTTACTTTGCGTAGACTTGACAATTACTACTTTCATGCTATAATACTTCTGAGGCATTGTTACGCTTTGCACAATCAAAGGTAAAGATGCTTCATAACGTCTTATAGAGTAAGAGTTAGTTTGAAAGGATATCTTAGCAAGATTTTATTTTCAGCATGAATGGCTCAAACCATTTCCTTCCCAGGAAAGTTTCAAGCTGGCTCTTACATAGGGAAAGGAAGTTGTATGATTGCGGAAAAAGAACTCGAAACCACCCAGACTAAAGAACGTTTAGCGGAAGAAATCCGTCAGGCGTTAATCGCAGAGATGCGAAAGGCCATTGCCGAACAAAAATGGGAACGGTTATCAAGTGTCATCACCCTCATGCGAAGTAGCTTTTAGGCTGATGAGCCAGGATTACATCGAAGTATAATGGCTAAAGGAATAGCCAAAATTTAATAGATAAAGTGGAGGGGGCAGACAACAGGGTCTGCCCTTTTCAGTGGGGAAAATGCAATTACTTGTTAACTTCTGCGCCCGCCATTGCCCCGGTCATAATCGCCACCGCATCGGACATACTGAAGTTGTGGGGCTCAATTACCGCTACCCGTCGCCCCAAACGCTGAATATGTACCCGGTCGGCTACCTCGAAAACGTGGGGCATGTTGTGACTGATAAGAATTACGGGTAAACCTTTTTCCTTTACCCGCCGAATCAGGTCTAGCACCATTCCCGACTCTTTTACCCCTAACGCGGCGGTAGGCTCATCCATAATTACCACATGTCGGGCGAAGGCTGCACTTCGGGCGACGGCGACCCCCTGACGTTGACCGCCCGATAAGGTTTCCACCGCCTGTCGCATCGAGCGAATGCCAATTTTCAAATCTTGCATATGGGTACTTGCTTCGTCCAACATCCGCTTTTTATCCAACATCCGAAACACCGAACCTAAAACCCCCGGACGACGAACCTCCCGACCAAGAAAGAGGTTATCGGCAATATCCAGAGCGGGCGCAACCGCTAAATCCTGGTAAACCGTCTCAATTCCCTGTTTTCGGGCATCCAGTGGGCTGCGGAAATGCACTTCCTTACCATCAAGAAAAATCTGACCTTCATCTGGTATCACTGCACCCGACAAGGCTTTGATGAGTGAGGATTTACCAGCACCGTTATCGCCGATTACCGCCATAATCTCGCCGGGTAGTAGTTCAAAATCACAACCGTCCAAGGCCGTTACATGACCGTAGCGTTTGACCAAACCCTTGGCCTGAAAAACTGGAACTTTATTTGTCTCAATCATTTGTTCCTCCTGCGGGCAAGTTGGTCAACCGACACTGCCAGAATAACCAGAATACCAGTGATCAAAACCTGATAAATCGCGGGCACTCCCATAAGTTGGAGACCATTGCGGAAAATACCCACAATAAGAGCCCCCACCAGCGTACCTAGTACGCTACCCCGACCCCCGAACAAACTGGTGCCACCTAGCACAACGGCGGTAATACTATCAAGATTATCGGTTTGTCCCGCCTGGGGGTCACCAACCTCGGTACGAGCTATCAACAGCATCCCCGCAAGACCGTAAACCACTCCAGCAACGGTATAAACAGTAACCAATAAGCGACGGGTGTTAATACCTGTCAGGCGAGCTGCCTCTGGGTTGTTACCAGTGGCGTAAACATGTCGCCCGGCGGCGGTCTGGCGCAGAACGAACCAGGCTATAAAGAACAGAATTATCATCAAGATCGAGCCGTAAGTGATACCAGTTTCACCAATTTTGAAAGTATTTCCAAAAAAGGTTAGTTCACTTGGCAGGTTTGCCACCGTTTTTTCGCCCGAATAGATGTGGGTGAGGGCGAAGGCGATGTTTAGAGTACCCAACGTCACGATAAAGGGCGGAAGTTGGAGGCGGGTAATCAAAGTACCATTAAGGAAACCGAAAAGTCCGCAAACCGCCAGCCCTGCAATAATCGCGAGAAAGGGATTAATCCCGTAATCTGTCGCAAAACGGGTCATTATAATAGTGCCAAAAGCCATCACCGCCCCATTAGACAGGTCAATTCCGGCGGTGAGGATTACGAGAGTCTGCCCAATCGCTAGAGTTCCCACGACCATCACCTGCTGCACCACCAGCGAGAGATTTGTACCAGTCAGGAAGCGCGGATTCTGGGTGGCAAAAAAGATACTGGCGACAATAAGGGCAAGCAGTGGGCCAAAAATAGATATATTAAAGGAACTAGCAAACTTTTCTCGAAGGCGAGTCGCCACATTGGTCTGGCCGCCTTCTTTCGGGTTAGTGGCTAAATTGCTCATCGTTGAACCTCTTTGCTATTGGGTAGGATGGCCTGAACTCGTGGTCAGGCTTACCCTCATTCTTTTACTATCGGAGGTGTGGTTTTGAATAATCGAAACAGTTTTCCAAAGCAGGGCGACCACTGTGCCCTGAGTATAGGGCACAGTGGTCGCCCGTGCAGGATTTACCCCTTCGTTGCTAAGGGGATAGTTTATCCTAGCCCCAGCAATTGTCCTTGCCAAACTGGGTATCTTTGGATTCAACCCCGGTTGCCGCTTTGCCAGTAATAAGGGTTACGCCTGTATCGGTGTAGCCGGAAACCTTCTTGCCAGTTTTGGCAAAGTCGGAGATTGCGTCTACCCCTAGTACCGCCATTTTCAGGGGATATTGCTGCGAAGTAGCAGTAATTTTACCATCAATGACACCCTGTACACCAGCACAACCGCCGTCAACCGAAACAATTGTTACATCCTTCTCTTTACCAACGGCTTTCAGGGCAGTATAAGCTCCAAAAGCGGCGGGCTCGTTGATGGTGTAAACCAGGTTGATGCTGGGGTCTTTCTGGAGACAGGTTTCCATTGCGGTCTGGCCCTTAGCCTGGTCGCCAGAAGTGAACTGAGAACATACGATTGAGGCATCCCCTTCTTTAATCCCAAAGCCCTGAAGAAAACCATTGTGGCGAAGGTCGCCGACGGTGATACCAGGGTTAAGGTCCATCATAGCAATCTTGGCGGGTTTAGTGCCGAAAGTTGCTTTAGCATACTGACCGATTAGAACTCCAGCCTTCAGGTTGTCGGTTGCAAACAAGGCATCGGCGGCATCCTGCGGGTCGAGCGGGGTGTCCAGCGTAATAACCATCACTCCGGCGGCCCGCGCTTTGGCGACGGTTGGGATAATGGCCTTAGTATCGCTGGGTACGAGCAGAATACCCTTTGCGCCCGCCGTAATCATGTTCTCAATCGCCGTAACCTGACCCGCGTTGTCACCATCAAATTTTCCGGCGGCAGTTAAGAGTTTGACCCCCTTGGCATCAGCTTCTTTCTGGGCTCCTTCGCGCATCTTTACGAAGAAGGGGTTGGTCTCAGTCTTGGTAATTAGCCCAACGATGGGCTGTGCGCCCGACGCAGCAGCGGTGGTGGCAGCCCCGGCGACAGTAGCCTTAGCCCCCGCTGTAGTAGCGGCAGGGGCGGTAGTCGCCGTGGGGTCGCCGCAAGCGGCTAGAACTAGCTGGCAGCAAATAGCCAGAAATAACAAGGTCGGGCCACCTTGCCTAAACAGGCGCAAACTCTGACGGCCCTTCCCGCGATTGGGGGCGGAAAATAATCCTAACTTCATCGTTAAATCCTCCTCTTGATTTAATTTTGGACAACAAACGGTGTGAAGATGTCCGATATCTCAGGACATTAAGTAGGGTCTTATTTCTTTAACTAATTCACCTTGACCACAACTTCGCGAAGAGAAATCAACCACAAGGGTAGTAGTACGTTGGTTCGGTAGGTAGCTGGTTTAACAAGAGTTGAGACATTGTTATAATGAATGTAGTTAGTATATGCTACTAACCTGGTAATATCAATATCGCGAGTTGTAAATGCCATGTGAATGTTATCGGTAACATAAGAATAACACACGATTTTCACTCTGTCAAGAGTTAATTTGGGCTTGATTTTTTAGAAAAGCTTGGTACACTTAACTTACAAATGTTACGCCTATCATTGAAACCACCTATTAACAGGATAAGAAAATTTTATGACCGTTACAATTCGTGAGGTAGCCGAGCGAGCGGGCGTTTCCACTATGACGGTTTCGCGAGTACTTAACGAAAGTCACCGGGTGCAGCCCGAAACCAGACAAAAGGTTGAACGGGTTATTTCAGAGTTAGGATATGTGCCGAATAGTCTGGCGCGGGGTTTATCCAGCCAGAAAACCGGGGTAATAGCCCTGATTGTCGCGGATGTTGCCAACCCGTTTTTCACCAAATTAGTGCGAGGTGCTGAGAATGTAGCCTGGCGCAATGGCTATCGGGCTATTTTGTGTAATACTGAAAATGATATAAATCGGGAAAAAGCTTATCTTGATGCGATGTTAGCCCAACGGGTCGAGGGGCTAATAATTGCGCCAGCCTCCGACCAGTCACGTCGCCAACTAAGCGTAGTGGAACATAATAAAGTGCCGTTTGTGCTGGTTGACCGCACGGTAGAAGGGCTGGAATATGATTTAGTGGAAGGCGATAACCTTGCCGGGGCGCGGCGGTTGGTGGAGCATCTAATTAGCTTGGGGCATCGGCGGATTGCCATGTTTAGTGGCCCATTAGACATTTCTACCTCGCGTGACCGCTTAAAGGGCTATCGGCAGGCGTTGGAAGGGGCTAATATCCTCTACGAATCGGAATTGGTAATTCAAACCAATGTTGACCAAAAGGGGGGCTATCAGGCGGCCAAGCAACTTTTACAATTTGAAAATCGCCCTTCCGCCGTTTTTGCCATCAATGGTCTGGCGGCGGTAGGGGCGGTGCAAGCGGTGCGGGAGAGTGGTTTGGAAATTCCGTCGGACTTGGCCCTGGTCTGTTTTGATGATATTGAATTTGCCTCAATCCTCTGCCCCTTCCTGACGGTGATGGCCCAGCCCGCCGAGTCTTTTGGCACGATTGCCCTGCAACTTTTGCTAGACCGTATTTCGGGACGCGCTGTGGAACGCCGATATGTAACCCTTTCCGCCGAACTAATTATCCGTGAGTCTTGTGGCGCAAAACTGGGAAGGCGACAAGTGTAAGCAGAAACCTTCCCAATCGAATTTACTCATAATTTTGGATTTATTACTATTATTTTGGAGTCTTGGTGTTCAATTCTCAAATTCGGGCTACAGCACAGTTGGGGTGAGCCTCATTCTTTCGGGCTTTTGCCAGATTTGAAGTTCCCTAAGATTTTACTCAGTAAACCCGGTTTCTTTTGAGTTCGGGCTTGATGGGCTAACTGCCACTTCTTAGCTTCTTCATTTGCTAAAAAGGTAGAGTATTCAGCCTGCATTAATTCCCAAAATGATTGATACCTTATTGCCCCCGGGAGCCAGTGAGCATAAAACCAGGCTTCCCATTCACCATCTGGGAAAACTACCTGGGGATTTAGCATATAAACCCCCGTACCTGCTATTTCGTGATCGCTAATTTCAAGGGTATTGTCAAGGTATTCAAACCTAAAATTATAGGTAAACTGGTCATAACCATAAACAAAATATTCTTCATCGGGTACTGAGGGTATATCAGGTTCAATATCTGAATATTCTAAAGCAAGCTCTGCACCATGTTTCCAGGCTTCAATAGCCTCCTGATTGGCAGCAGCAAACCATGCAATCTTTTCAACTGACCAGACTCTAGGAATAAACCACCCAGCATATCGCCAACCATTCGTAGCTTTGAGAAACTCGCGGTAAGAAGTAGGTAGTGCTATTCCCACCCGTTTTTCCAATTCTAAAATTTGTTCTTCCGATGCGCCGGGATAACCCAACCAGCCAGAAGCCAGCACTTCGAGGGTATATTCGGCTGAAAAATTTTTGCCACTATGTTTGAGATATTTGGCGAAACTAACCGACTCAATCAAAGCTTTATTCCACTTTTGCAAGAAACCTTCCCAATCGTACTTGCTCATAACCCCTCTTTAATATCCTGTCTATCCTGTTCATCCTTGTTAATTCTTTTTATTCTTACGGGGCGACGCGGAGATAGTGCGCCCAATAACCCTGATACGGCCCGTACAGTTTCGCCGCTTGTACCATATCTACCTCCGAGCCATAAAAGCGGTTGGCGGCCTGATGCACTTTATTTTCCCCTTCTGGTAGCCGCTCCATGTGTCCCAGACCCCGCAGCATAATAAATGAGGCCGACCACGCCCCAATTCCTTTGATTTTCCGTAACCAGTCATAAACCTCGGCATATTCGCCGTTACGCAAAAATTGCTCATCGGCCTTGCTGAAAGCCTGGGCTGCTCCCCAGATATACTCACCCCGCCGCATGTTTGGAAACAACGACTCTAACTCTGCCGGACTCAGGGCGGCAATTCGGGCAGGTTCGGGGAAGGCAGGGTAAATCTTGCCGTCAACCTCAAGCTGACTACCATAACGGACGGCAAATTCGGCCTTCATCTTCTGGGCAACGTTCATGAGATTACGTTGCGACAGAATCGCCCAACACACATTCTCGAAAGGGGTCAAAAACTTCACCTGATGGTAGCCATACAGCGACTCCGCCACTCCCTCGAAATAGGGGTCTTTTTTGGCAAGCTCATAAAAAGGCTTGAGGTCATCGTCCAGACTGAGGAAAAAACTGATACGGTCTGCCACCGCCGCCACCAATTTTTCGCTCAAGAGTTGCTCGGCAATAAGCTGATATTCCAGCAAAGGTTCTTCAATAGTGCCAACGCTTTTCACCCGAAAAACCACCGCCTGACTGTCAATAGAGACAGCTTTGGACAGGGTATGGTCAGTCAGGGTTTGTTCGTTCTTCATGGGGGAAAAGCCGGATATAAAGCGGAGCGTCCAATCGAAGGAAAAAGGTGGGGTGGGGCGCAACTGTCTGGATAAATTATGCACTTGGGTTTATTCTCCAAACTTTAAAATAAAAAAACCACAGCGAAACCTGCATTCCCCCTTTTCTGTGAATGAGGGGGGTTAGGTCGCTGTGGTAGATATTACTAATTTACAGTTAAAGCGGCAAGTTGGTCGCAGACTTTTTCATAATTACGTAGCAATTGAATCCAGTAATCTTCCCAATCGCTGACGTTTTTACCCTGAACGCGGGCTTCCTCAATACAAGCTGCCCCCCGGTCAAGCCGCTCAATTAGTTCGCCACGTTTCAATTCCAAGCTGCTAACCAGTTCCAGACGTTCCTGCTCAAGTCGAGTATCTTCAGCTTTAGTTCTGGTTTCAGTAATTTCTTCAGTGGTTGGTTCAGCAACCGGGGCGAGTTTGCGAGCCGTCGCCGCCCGACTTCGGGCCGGACTAGCTGAGCGTTCCCGACGAACAGTTTTATTTTCTTCCGCCGAGTCCATCAAGTTCCGGCGTTCTTGAATTGGCATTGCCATAAATTTTCCGCTCCTTTTATAAAAGTTGGTGCATTTGTTCTAATTTTAAGCCATGAGTGAGTAGATGTCAAGGCTTTTACGAACGAATTTTCCATTTATTTGTTCTAGTGAATCAAACCCCTTTAAAACTTGTAGTAGCAACTACTGACTACCGGGCGGCTTTTTTGTTAAATTTAGCCTATGAGTTTGACTCCGATTCAGCTTAACGTGTTTTACTCCTGATAACTGAATCTATTGAATAGAATTTTTGTGCCAGTAAATTGCTCATATAAATACAGCTTGAAGGGGAGCGCGATAATGACCATTACACCCGAATCTATATCACAAAATCTACCAGAGGCCGACGTTATCCGCGAAGATAACGGCTATCACGCCTTTTGTGGCCTTACCTGTGTAGGCTGGCTTTACCAGAAAATGAAAGACAGCTTCTTTTTAATTCTGGGGACCCACACCTGCGCCCACCTGATGCAAAACGTGCTGGGCGTGATGGTGTTTGCCAAGCCGCGCTACGGGGTCGCCATGATTGAAGAAAGCGACCTGAGTGCCCCCCAAATTGACCTGACCGAAACCATCAAGAATATCGTGGAAGAACACAAACCCTCGATTATCTTCCTGCTCAACAGTTGCACCCCCGAAATTATGAAAGTGGACTTTGAAGGGATGGCCCACCATCACAACCTGCAATTTAATAACACTCCGGTAGTGCCAGTACGCGCCGATGGCCTGGAATATACTATGACCCAATCCGAGGATTGTGTGGTGGAGAACCTGTTGCAGTTCTGCCCGGTTGCCCCTGCCGGAGACAAACGAATTGTCTTCCTGGGCGCGGTGAATGATGTAAACGCCGGAGAGTTGCAACGTGAGGCCGAAAGGTTAGGTTTGCCTGTCGCTGGATTTGTGCCATCCTCCACTATCGCCGAACTACCTGCGATTGGACCCGATACTATTATCGCCCCCTTGCAACCCTATCTGGCAAAATCTGCTACCCAATACAACCGCCAGCGCGGCGCAAAGGTGTTGAATAGCCTGTTCCCGATTGGGCCGGACGGTACACGGGCCTTTTTTGAAGACCTTGGCAAGCTCTTTGGTAAAGAACTGGATTTATCTGCCCGTGAAGCTGAAATCTGGCAAAATATCGAGCCAAAGGTAGCGGCTATTCGGGGCAAACGCATCTTTGTAACAGGCGATAATATGCTGGAACTGCCGATTGCCCGCTTCCTGCGAAAGTGTGGGGCGGAGGTTATCGAATGCGGCACGCCCTACGTCAATCGCCGTTTCCACAAACGCGAGTTGCAAGCTCTGGCTGGACAACGGGTGGTGGAGATGCCCAATATGCACCGCCAGATTCGCGACATTCGGGAGCAAAAGCCCGATTTGGTAATTACCAACTTCTGGCAAGCCAACCCCTTTGAGGCTGAGGGTATTGCCACCAAGTGGTCAACCGAAATTATTTTCACGCCTATTTACGGCTTTTCGGGCGCGGGCGACCTGGCTAACCTGTTCAGTCGGGCCTTGAACCGCCACCGTAAACTTAACATGCTGGATTGGCAAGAGTTCCTACCTGGAAAGAATTAGTTGTCGGTAAGGGGTTGTCGGTTTTAACCCGACCCCCAACCCCTGACCCCCACAAGGAGTTATAGATTATGCGAATGAGTTATTGGGAATACCAGGGAACGGCCCATACCGGCGTGGCGCGGGTAGCCTGTAGCATGGAAGGCGTACACGGCGTTTTTTACTCGCCAGTCGGGGATAGCTACATTAACTCCATTTTTACTATGATGGAGCGTGAACAACGTTTCCCCCCTATCCACACCAGCGTGCTTGACCTGCAAACGATGGGCATGGGCATCAACAAACTGCCCGAAACTATCCGCGAAGTCAGCCGCGACCACAACCCGGATATGATTGTGGTGGCTTGCACTTGTTCCTCCACCCTGTTGCAGGAGGATTTGGGCGCACTCGCTAAAACCGCCAACGTCGAAACCGAGGTGGTTATTTACGCCCCCAATCCATATCGGGTTGAAGAAGACGAGGCGGCTAACGGCCTGATTACCCTGCTGACTGACCGCTTTGCCAGCGAAAAACTGACACCAACCACCAAACCAAGCGTCAATATTATCGGCCCGATTTCGTTAGGCTTCCACCACAAACAAGACCTTATCAGCCTGAGACGGATGCTGGATACGCTGGGGGTTGAGGTGAATGTGGTCTTCCCATTGGGCGCACGTCTGGCGGACATTAAGAAGATGCCGCAAGCCTGGGCCACTATCGCCCCTTACCGCGAGATGGGCTACGATGCCGCCAAATTGCTGGAAACAAAGTTCGGCATTCCCGCCGTTACAAGCACCCCGATAGGCGTAATGGCGACCCGCCAGTGGGTGCGTGAGGTTATCGCGGCTCTCAACAAATACGCCGGGGAAAATAATCTGCCCTACGATGCCAAAGAACCTGCCCTGGCCGCTTTCTCGATGGATCAAAAAAGCTCACCAAGCGGCGTTCCCTGGTTCAGCTACACCGCCGATGTGCAAAGCTTTAGCTCCAAAAAGGCTTTCGTCTTTGGTGATTACACCCACGCCCTGGCAATAACCAAAATGATGGCAACTGAGATGGATGTGCAAATCCTGTGCGCCGGGACTTATAACCGCAAACTAGCCAAAGAGTTTGAGGAAGCGGTTGCACCTTACACCAAAGAGGTGATTACTACCGTTGAGTTTGAGAAGGTGCGGAATAAAATCGGCGAATTGTTGCCAGATGCGGTGTTAGGCACGCAAATGGAGCGTCACACCGCCGCCGAGTATGATATTCCCTGCTCGACCATCAGCAACCCGATTCACATTGAGGATTTCCCCCTCAGTTATCAGCCGTTCCTGGGTTATGATGGCTCAAATTATATCGTTGACCGGGTATATCATACCTTTACCCTGGGTCTGGAAAAACACCTGATTGATATGTTTGGCGATGCCGGATTGGGCAAGGAGGAAGCCACTCAGAAGGCTACCGAACGCCGCAGCCAGCCAGAAATGGAAGCCGCCGAGCCAGCCATTCCGCCCATCACCGAGAAGGTCATTGAGACTTTTGCCAGTGCTCAGGAGCTTGAGAACAAAGCGACTCAACTGGCGGTGGATGGTGGTTCAGCCTATAGCGGTAAACTGGGGCCACAGTTAGTAGCCGTTGTCAGTGATAAATTAGTCTGGACGGACGAAGCCGAGAAAGCTCTGAAACAGATTCCCTTCTTCGTGCGACCCAAAGTGCAAAAGCGCGTCGAAGATTATGCTCGCGTTAAAGGTTATAGCCTCATTACGCTGGACTTGGTGTATGAGGTTAAGGAAAAAGCTGGGTAGGGATAACCTAACACCTATTAGAAGTTTTTTAATCTGTGAGTGTGCGAAAGCGGCTCGCAAGAAAGGGATATATACCAGATGAACCACGCTTATGCTTTTTACGGCAAGGGTGGCATCGGCAAGAGCACCACCGCCTCAAATGTCGCGGTCGCTATGGCGAAGTTGGGGGGGAAAGTTTTGCTCATCGGATGTGACCCAAAGCACGATTCAACCTTTACTATCACCGGGAATATGATTGACACGGTGATTGACACTCTTGAAAAGAAAAACTACCATGCCGAGGAAATTGAGCCGGATGATATTATCAAAACTGGCTACCTAGGCGTGGCGGCGGTAGAAGCGGGTGGGCCACCAGCCGGGGTGGGTTGCGGGGGATATGTCGTAGGCGAAACTATGAAGATGCTCAATCGGATGGGGGTTTACGAAAAGTATGACGTAATCCTCTTTGACGTGTTGGGCGACGTGGTATGTGGCGGGTTTGCTACCCCGCTACAGTGGGCCGAATACGCCGTGATTGTCGCCGCCAACGATTTCGATAGCCTCTTTGCCGCCAATCGTATCTGCGTAGCGGTCAAGGCCAAGTCCGCCAAGTACCCGGTGCGTCTGGCTGGTATCGTCGGAAACCGCATCGTCAACAACATCGAGGGCAAGGGCGAAAACGGGCACGAGTTGATTGACCTGTTCGCCAGCGAGGTTGGCACTAACCTATTAGGCTACATCCCCGCCGAGGATTCTATCCGCCGCAGCCGTATCGAGGGCAAGACCCTTTTCGAGATTGGGGGCATGAACACCAAGCCCTACGAAGACCTTGCCAATACCCTGCTCTGCGAACCCGAACTAGTCATCCCAACCCCCATGAATGACCGCAAAGTCTTCCAGGTGATAGGCAACAGATTCTAGGCGGTTGTCAGAAAAAATAAAAGGGACGCGGCGTAAGGTCGTGTCCTTTTTGTTCATGTCAATTGCTATTGCCGCTCATAAAAGTTACTTAGATTGTTTAGCAATAGCCTCTTGGGTCTGCTTATTAATTGCCAAAGCATCTTCCAGTTCTTTACCTGAAAGTTCTTGGGCACCTTTTAGCGTGCCTGGCAATGATTGAAGCTTTTCATCCTTTGCGGGCTGATACACCGCTTGCACTAAAACATGAGTTTTAGTACCGCTGAATAGTTCTTTATGCTTTCTGATGTAGGCCGCCAAACTCCCTTCGGGATAAGCTAAACTGACTTCATCTCCATGCTCAGTAGTAAAGTCAAAACTTGGAAGTTCTCCCAACTTATCAGATAAAACCTTTTCTACCGCCATTGCGCCTACATGCTGGTCTTTTTCCAAAGGCAGAATGACGAGTTGAAATTCTCCCTTCATATGCACTCTCTTAACAAACATTACGTTCTCCTTGTCTAATAGAAGTTGGTTATCTTAGCTCGACTTTGCACGTTTTCTGGCGGCTTCAAGTAGGAAGCTTGAACTTAACCTATTTTGAGCTCAACCTTTTTCAAACATGTGGCTTAGAAGAGCATGTCTAAAAACTCAGATAAAAATTCCTGTTTGAACTTGAGCTCAGTTTGTAAAAATGTGCAAAGTCGAGCTTAGATTGTCTGTTGATGAATTTCACTGCTACTTCATCATTAACACAAACAAACAATATTTAGATAGATTGGTGGACTTACATCGCAATGTTGCCCATTTCCGTTAGCACAACAGTATATATTCCATTGTAACATTGTACCTATACATGAACCTGAATTACACTGGTTACAACAGCTGCAATTTGCAGTATTTCGTAGAACACTACAGACTGCACCATAGTTACAAGCACAAAAACTGCTATCAGCTAAAGCGTTTTTGTCTACTTTTAGTAGACCTATAGTTAATACGCTAAGTCCCAAACAGTTGTAATGCGTTGAGTAAAAAGGTCACAATAAAAGGGGCAAAGAATCGTCAGGGAGCGAAACTAAGTAAGTCTCAATCTCTGACAGAGCCACTAAATCAAATAAGTGTCGCCT
>Ga0209512_1002046_pt1 | contig 22587 bp, 20 predicted proteins | sample frozenSSSSmetaG_FD_184142 | JGI IMG/M metagenome (GOLD analysis project Ga0209512, IMG submission 184142) | Glacier valley bacterial and archeal communities from Borup Fiord, Nunavut, Canada, to study Microbial Dark Matter (Phase II) -... | ecosystem: Environmental > Aquatic > Freshwater > Ice >...
TAATACCTTCAAATGAAGAAAGCGGTAATTCTGCTAACTCGTCGTTGGAAATACATTTCTTCATTGTTTAAACTCCTGACTCATAATTTAATTCTATCTAATTCTAAACGGCGTGAATTACCATTATTTAATGTCCGCTTTATCCGACTCTTTTTCTGTTTCTTCAAGATCTGAAGTTCCATATACCAGATTATGAATAGCCCGGAGACCGTTGACCAATCGCTGACCCCAATACTGTTCAAAATTTGTACGACATTCCCAAAGTGCATCGTTCATCACTTCGAGTGTTCCGATCCGGTAGGACAAAATAAAATCTTTCAGATCCTGGTAAACATCAGTAATATTCTCCGAAATACTTGCTTCGATTGCCGCTTCGCTGTACTGCATCGAAGGATCGAAAACCTCGTGATAAGCATCAAACTGCCCGAGTTTTACTTCGAGTTTATGTAATATAAAATTGTAATCTTCCTCACTTACAAACTTCTCTGGTACATCATCCGACATCTCAATGTCAGGTTCAGGAAGCAAAACTGCTTTCAGATAAAGCAGCGGAAACAATTTTTGTACCCTTGTAATAAAATCCTTCCGCTGAAACTGATCAACAGCTTCAATAAATGAACAGTATTCATTGGCAACTGTGGCAAATTCGATTACATTCTTCGAATAGACCACCTCCGAAAATGGCTCTTTACTCATTAAAAATCCTTTTGTTTTTAAGATTTCCTTGCAAAGGTAATCAAAATCCCGATAGCGGAGGTTATTCCGCCCATTAATGAGCCTTTGAAACGTTCGTTAACAACCCGTTTGAGGCAGCCGTTAGCATTCCGTTGTCGAGCAGCCATCGCGAAACTTTAATAACAACAGGCTCCGGTTCATTGATCCGTTTTACGATTTGATCAATCGAATGACTTTCAGTAAGTAAAGTTTCGTGAATTTTACCCGATATCCGGCTGAAATCGGTGAATTTGATTCCCGATTCATGATCGCCTTTGCAGACATCACACGATCCGCAAGGTTCAGATCCATATTGCCCGAAATACTCAAGCAAAGCGACACTCCGACACATGTTTTCATTTACTGCATAATCAATTACAGAATCAACCTGCAGCTGATATTTCACTTTGCGAAGCTGATAATTGTCGGCACTGATGTGAATTCGGTTTGTGTCAAGTCTTTCGGTTTCGAATACAAGGACAGGCGTTTTCTTTTGAGGAATGTAATCGATTATTTTATTTTGCGCCAACGTTTTTAAATGCTGATAGATAAGTTCACCCGTCATATTCGAACGCCGGGCAAGCAGCGCTTCATCGATGTTCACAAAATCGGTAAAGACACCAGTATACGACCGAAGGATTAATTTAATAAATGAATCAAGCTCCGCATTTCGCAATTGTATTTTATAAAGATCGTCACGTCTGACTGTAAACATGACGCGCGAATAATTGTCAATATTCTCAATATAGGATACATAGCCCTGACGTTCTAAAAGCTTCAGACTATGATAAACCGCCGTAATCTGAAATCCGAATCGCTTTGAAAAATCTTCAATTCTGAAACTGAAAATTCCCGCTTTCCCGCTTCCGATTGCAATCATCAAAAAATTGCAAACAGAATTATAAACGGAACGGATGACTTCAATTGCAGGGAAGCTGTCGGTTACCATTTTATGAAGCCGGCGCTTGTCGGTATTGTTATAAAGAAGGACTGCCACCGATTTTAACCCGTCGCGTCCTCCCCTGCCCGCCTCCTGAAAATAAGCTTCCAGAGAATCGGGTAAATCGAGATGGATCACAAATCGTACGTCGGGCTTGTCAATCCCCATCCCAAATGCGTTGGTGGCAACAATGACCCGAATTTCGCCGCTCATCCATTTGTCCTGCTTCTGACTTCGTAAATCGGGTGCAAGTCCCGCATGATAAAAATCAGCTGCTATTTTCTGTTGCTGAAGCATTTGTGCAATCTCACGCGTTTTTTTACGACTCCGGACATACACAATACCAGTACCTTTTGATTTCTGAATGGTATCGGTCAGATAACCCATTTTATCTTCTTTGTCACGAACCAGGTAGATAAGATTATCGCGTCGGAAGCTCTTTTGAAGAACATTTTTCTCCCGAAACAGCAATTTATCCTGAATATCCTCAACCACTTTTTGAGTAGCAGTGGCCGTTAAAGCCAGAATGGGCGTCTCAGGAAAGGTTTTGCGCAGATCGGAAATCGTCAGGTACGAAGGACGAAAATCGTAACCCCATTGCGAAATACAATGCGCTTCGTCGACGGTGATGAGGTTAAGCTTCATCCTGATCAGGAACTCTTTGAAGTGTTCAGAACCGAGCCGCTCAGGAGAGACATATAAAAACTTGTAATCGCCGTAGATGGCGTTGTTCAACGCAATATCAATCTCGCGGGCTGACATTCCGGAATAGATCGCCAATACCTTAATACCTTTCGACCGCAGGTTTTCGACCTGGTCTTTGATCAGTGCGATTAATGGTGTTACAACCAGGCAAATACCATCGACAGACAGTGAATAAACCTGGAAAGTGATCGATTTTCCGCCACCCGTAGGCATCAGGCCAAGCGTGTCTTTTTGATCAGCCACAGAGCGGATGATCTCCTCCTGCAACGGACGAAATTCATCGTATCCCCAGTATTGTTTTAATATCTCGTGAATTCTGTCCATAGAATGCGCATCGCTTATCGGATGTTAAAAATAGGCACGGTAAAGTTATTTTAAATCGTTAAATTTGCTGTGCAATTCCACGAAAACACTTAACAAATTGGGATTTAATGAATCATGCAATGCAAACATTAACAATAGAAGTTAAAGGAAATAACGCTTTAAAAGCCTTACAGGATTTGGAACAAAAGGATTTAATACGGATTTTAAAAGAACCCGATTTAAATTTGTATCCCTTATCCGGGGATCCTGTTAGCGATGAAGATTTTAAAAGATGGGTAGAGTATGCCGAAAACTCTCCGACAGCAAGCTTAACTGAAGCCAAACAACGATGGGCAAATCAGAAGAAGAAGCTCCAAAAATCTATTCGTTAAGGATAACAGAGCATGCTTCACGGAACATTGATTTTATAACTGGCTATATTGCCTATATCTGGCATGAACCTTTAAATGCCATTCGGGTAGGTGACGAGATTTTCATAAGAAGTATTCGAAAGGCAAAATAAAAACAAAGGCAATCGTGAAATTAGGACTTTAGAGAACCATTTAATACATTTGTAATGAAGCGTTATCAAAAAGGGTACATTTATGAAGTATCCTAATATTAGAATTTCATTGCATTTTAAAACTATTGAATCATGAATTTACAGTATATTTCAGATAATAAAGGAAAAACCACAGGGGTTTTCGTACCCATACAAGACTGGCAATACCTGAAAAGCAAGTACAAAGGTCTGGAAAATGAAGAACAGACTTTTGATATACCCGAATGGCACAAAGCGATTATTGATCAGCGATTGGCTGCTTACAAAGCAAACCCGACTGATGTAATTGACTTTGACATGGCTTGCGATGATATTGAAAAAGAGCTATGAAGTATAAAACCGTTATCCTGCTTACAGCCAAAGAAGATTTACAGAAAGCTGCAAAATGGTATAACCAGACACGACCCGGACTTGGGATAGAGCTGGTAGCAAGATTACGTGCACGATTGTCCGAACTTCGAACCAACCCATATACTTGCCAAATAAGATATTCCGGGGTGCATACGGCATTAGTAGAACAATTCCCATACATGATCCATTACAGTGTTGACCAACAAAATAAAACTATCGTGGTTATTTCAATTTTGCATACAAGCCAAGATCCCAGGATATGGAATGATCGTTTAAAATAATTGGGCTTAAAGCTAACCTGTTATATCGCATTTATAAGGTTATTGGGGACGAAAAATCCCTATACAACAGAAAGTCATTTTCCCATAAACAATCTCATCCAAATTCAACCATTAAATTCCACTGCATTTCGTTATATTTGCCTATCGAAGTCTCACTCAAAATTCCGCAGCCATGTCATTTATATCAGATAAAGTTTTAATCGAGGGTCTCACCTTCGACGATGTGCTTTTAATACCCGCCTACTCCGATGTACTTCCACGTGATGTTAATTTATCGTCGATGTTTTCACGAAATATTCGTCTGAATACACCCATCGTTTCGGCAGCAATGGATACCGTCACGGAAGCAAAGATGGCTATTGCCATTGCACGCGAAGGTGGAATTGGGGTGATTCACAAGAATATGTCGATTGAGGAACAGGCAAAGCAGGTTACCATCGTTAAAAGATCTGAAACCGGAATGATCATTGATCCGATCACGATTTCGAAGGAGAAAAATGTTGCTGATGCCCTAAAACTCATGGAGACTTACAAAATCGGAGGTATACCAGTGATTGACAACGAGCGCCATCTTGTGGGAATTGTTACGAACCGTGATCTGCGGTTCGAGAAAAATTTGACACGACCCATTGCCGAGGTGATGACTTCGAAGAACCTGATAACGACCGATGCAAGCACCAGTCTCGCAAAAGCAACAGAGATTTTCAAAAATTACAAAATCGAAAAACTTCCTGTAGTTGATAAAAACAACAGGCTGGTAGGATTGGTCACATTCAAAGATATCACCAAAGCTAAGGACAAGCCACTGGCCTGTAAAGACCGACAAGGGCGGCTGAGGGTTGCCGCTGCAGTTGGCATAACAGCTGATGCAATAGAACGGATCAATGCACTGGTTCAGGCTCAGGTTGATGCAATCGTTATTGATACAGCTCATGGCCACACCAAAGGAGTTCTTGAACTGCTAAAATCAGCCAAGAATAAATATCCAGAAAAAGATTTTATTGTAGGAAATATTGCAACAGCTGAAGCAGCATCCGAACTTGTATTTGCAGGTGCCGATGCTGTAAAAGTGGGCATTGGTCCCGGATCGATCTGCACAACGCGGATTATTGCCGGTGTAGGAATACCGCAGCTATCAGCCATTTACAACGTATCAAAAGCGCTTAAAAACAGTGGTATACCAATTATCGCCGATGGCGGTTTACGTTATTCGGGCGATATCGTCAAGGCCCTGGCGGCAGGAGCCCAAAGTGTAATGGCCGGTTCGCTATTTGCAGGGGTCGAAGAATCCCCGGGAGAGACCATCATTTTTCAGGGTCGGAAATTCAAATCTTACCGCGGAATGGGTTCCGTTGAAGCAATGCACCAGGGGTCGAAAGACCGGTATTTTCAGGATATTGAAGACGATATCAAAAAATTTGTCCCGGAAGGAATCGTGGGTAGAGTCCCCTACAAAGGGACTTTATACGAAGTTATGTATCAAATAGTTGGTGGATTACGGGCAGGAATGGGCTATTGTGGCGCACATAACATCGAAAAATTACATGAGGCCAAATTTGTTCGCATCACCAATGCCGGTATTGTTGAAGGTCATCCGCACGATGTGACCATCACGAGTGAATCTCCAAATTATAGCCGCGACTGAAAAACCTGAATTGTAAAAGGATCATCTTTTTCTCAGGAATTTAAGGTAAATTTGACGCCTGTGACAACCATGGGGCATCAAATTGCATCTAAAGGAAAGATGGTCTGGTATATTCTGTTTGGTGAGAAAACGATTTAATTTTAAATGAAAAAAGATTTCTATCTTATTGTATTGATATTTAGCTTATTATCTGGATGCTCCTATTTCTCCAGATCATCACAGGGAGATGGTGTCATTGCCAAAGTCGGAGACAAATTGTTGCTTAGACGTGAACTTGCGATGGCACTTCAGGGAGGCACTACCAAGGCAGACAGTGTAAATCAGGCAAAAGATTACATTCAACGTTGGGTGAAACAAGAGTTAATGCTCCTAATGGCTGAAGAAAACCTTTCAGATGATCAGAAAGATGTTCAACGCGAATTGGATGAATACAGAACTTCTCTTATTATCCACAGATACCAGCAGCAATTGATCGGCCAAAAACTTGACACAGTGCTTACCGCTTCAGATATTCGTCAGTTTTATGACTTGCATCCCGAAAGATTTATTCTTGAGCAACATATCGTAAAGGCAATTTATATTGAAGTGCCCAAAAACGTGGCGAAGGTCGATCAGCTTAAAAGATGGATGAATTCACTCGACGACAAATCGCGCACTGAACTTGAAAAATACAGTTTCCAGTACGCCACAAAATTTGACTATTTCGACGAGCAGTGGATTGATTTTAGTCAGATAAGGTCAAGAATGCCGGTTAGTTTAACAAGTCCGGATGATGCACTTAAACGAAAAGGTTTCATCGAAACTTACGAAGGCAACAAGTATTATCTTGCGGCCATTAAAGACTACCGGTTAAAAGGTGATAAAGCACCTTTCGAATTTGTAAAAGACGGCATCGCCAATTTAATACTGAACAATCGGAAAATGGAGCTCATTGATGAACTTCAAAAAAATATTTATCAAAAAGGGAAAAAAGAGAATTTATTTAAAATTACAGACTGATAATTAGATACAAAACATGCTCAAAAACGTAATAACAAGTGTCCTTGTGCTGGGGACAATCATTTCTGCACAACAGATCTCAAATGCTCAGGATAAAGTTGTCGATCAGATTGTAGCGGTTGTCGGAAGCAACCCGATTCTCAAATCGGATGTCGAAACAACAGCTATTCAAAACCAGGCACAGGGAATAACGACACAAGGTGACGCGAAATGCGAGATTCTTGAGCTACTGCTTGAACAGAAATTACTGTTGGCTGAGGCCGATCTTGATACGATGATCATTGTAAGTGACAATCAAATCAATCAGCAAATGGACCGGAGGATGAATTATTTCATCGAAAACATCGGGTCGGAAAAAGAGGTCGAGAAATATTTCAGTAAATCAATCAATCAGCTAAAAGCTGAAATGAGCGAAACGATCAAGGAGCAGCTTAAAACAGAACAGATGCAGGCCAAAATCATTGAAAAGGTGACTGCAACTCCATCAGAAGTCAGGCAATTCTTCAGACAATTGCCGGCCAAGGATATTCCAGAAATTGGTTCGCAACTGGAATACGCCCAGATTACGATACTTCCTGCCATCACAGAAAAGGAAGATCTTGAAGTAAAGGCAAAATTACGCGATTTCAAAAAACGTGTTGAAAATGGCGACAATTTTGCCACGCTAGCCATTATGTACTCCGAAGATCCGGGATCGGCCCGAAACGGTGGTGAAATGGATTACGTGGGCAGGGCTATGCTCGATCCTGCTTTTGCAACCGAGGCGTTTAATCTCAAACCCGATCAAATATCGAAAGTAGTAAAAAGCGAATTCGGCTATCATATTATCCAGCTAATCGACCGTAAAGGGGAAAAAATAAAATGCCGCCATATTCTGCTTATGCCAAAGGTCGACCCGCTTGAACTTGAAAAAGCTAAAAACCGAATTGACAGCATTGCCGATTTTGTCCGCAAAGGGAAAATCACATGGGAACAGGCCGCCTTCATGTATTCTTCTGACAAGAGTACACGAAATAATGGCGGCTTAGTGACATCACAGCGTACGGGTTCATCAAAATTCGAAGTTGCAGAACTCGATCCCGATGTGAGCAAAGTTATCACAGTTATGAATATTGGCGAAACCTCCAATCCGTTTATGACTGTTGACGACAAGCAAAGGCAAGTCTATAAAGTTGTCAAACTGATCAATAAAACCGCGGCACATAAGGCAAGTATGCAGGAGGATTATCAAAGTCTGAGTGTAATGTTTCTTGCCAAGAAAAAAGAAGAGACTTACAGGAAATGGATCGCCAAACAGCAGGCTAAAACTTACATTCGCATTGATGATTCCTATGCCAATTGCAACTTCAAACTGAAATCCTGGAAAAAATAAAAACAATTCTGAATCTATAACATAGCTGAATCCTTTCAACGTTTATTGAACGATTCTCAAGCAGTAGTATGAGCCATCAAAAAAAGTCCGCTTATCTCCCTTTAATCTTTCTTGTTGTGATTGTTTCTGTATTTATTCAGGCGATTCAACCACAGGACAAAAAGAAAAAGCGCCGGGTCGATATCGAAAATGCCGATTTATATACATACGATACAGCGATCGTCGCCAATGCCCAGCGGTTAATCGGGAATGTTCGTTTTAGACATAATGATGCACTCATGTCTTGCGACAGCGCCTATCAATATACCGATAGTGATAGGTTTGAAGCCTATGGTAATGTTCATATTATCCAGGGCGATACCTTGAACTTGTATGGCGACAAAATGACTTATATCGGTGATTTAAGGTTAGCCCGATTCCTTCGCAATGTAAAAATGGTCGATAAATCCATAACCCTTACTACCGAAGCGCTGGATTTTGATATGAATACGAATATCGGGTATTACAATACTGGTGGGAAGATCGTTGATACAGCCAATGTTTTAACAAGTATGATCGGAAGGTATTATTCGAATGAAGACCTATTGTTCTTCAAAGATTCAGTGGTACTGACGAACAAAGATTTCGTTCTAAGGGCCGACACCTTGAAATACAACAGCAAGACAGAAAGAGCGTTTATAGTCGGACCAACAACAATTACGGGGACTGGCAAAGATGGTGTTCTCTACTCTGAAAATGGGTGGTACGATACAAAGCAAAATGTTGCGGAGCTTTACAAAGCTTCGAAGATCACGAACAAATCGCAGGTGCTCGAAGCGGATACGCTTTTCTACAACAGGGCAACCGGGAATGGCCGCGGAAAACACAGTGTAACGCTTACCGATACCACGAATAAAGTAGTTATTAAAGGAAAAATTGGTGTTTACAACGAGAATACAAAAATGGCCTTTGTCACCGATTCTGCCATGTTTATTCAATACGGGAAGAAAGATACGATGTACATGCATGCCGATACGCTTCAGACCAAACCAGACACTTCGGATGTAAACAGGAAAGACGACAAATATTTTATGGCTTACCGGAAAGTCAGGTTTCACAAGCCAGACTTACAGGGACAATGCGACTCGCTGGGATACCGGATGAAAGATTCAACCATGCTCATGTTCTACGACCCTACCCTCTGGTCGGAACGGAACCAGATGACGGCCGAGAAAATTCAATACACTGCCAAGAATCCGGATCCAGGCATTGCCCGGCTGGATAATAACGCATTTATTGTAATGGTGGAGGACTCGGTGAAATTTAACCAGATTTCGGGCAAGAATATTATCGGTCAGATTTTTGAAAATAAACTTCGGATTGCAGATGTGAATGGGAATGCTCAAACACTTTATTATCTGAAAGACAAGAACAAATACTCGGGAATGAATCGTATGGTTAGCAGTAAAATCAGGCTTCATCTCACCGAGAATAAGATAGACAGTATCAGGTTTTACCCTAAACCAGAAGGAAAAGTAATTCCTATAAAAGAACTCAAAGCCGAAGATATCCAATTGGATGGATTTCGTTGGAGGGAAAGTGAAAAGCCTGTCGACCAATACGATCTTTATCCAATCGATGAAAAGCGAAAAAAGAATGCAGGCTCATCGAAGATACCTGCATTAGTTAAAAAGTTGGTGCTGTAACAAAACTTTAAAAACGGAACTGACATGGATTTCCATAAGGTGGAAGATGATGCCGAATAAAGTGCAGACACACTTCAAATTAACCATTATCCTTTAACCTTATGTAACCGGTCGTTCCAACTATTGACCTCAACTGCAAAATTCGCTATTGACCTTTAATATTCATCTTCGTTGAAAAAGAAGTCATCCTTGCTTGGATAATCGGGCCAAATGTCCTCAATCGATTCATAAATTTCGCCTTCATCTTCCATCTCTTGCAGATTTTCGATTACTTCGAGCGGCGCTCCCGATCGAATGGCGAAATCGATCAATTCATCTTTTGATGCAGGCCAGGGTGCATCTTCCAGTTTTGAAGCCAATTCTAATGTCCAGTACATATTATTTCTTTGAGATTAATGATTTTTGCTCAGAGCGCGATTTTAATACTTATTTTTCAGAAATAAAAGTCCGAAATGACTTTTTTCATGATTTCCATGGAATTTCTTCAATCCCGCTATCTGCGGCTACTTTCCGCGACAAAACATACAGGTAATCAGACAAGCGATTCAGGTATTTTAGCACCTCTGCCGAAACAACCGTTTCAGCAGAAAGCTGATAAGTCCGGCGTTCAGCACGCCGGCAGACTGTACGTGCCAAGTGGCAATACGACACAGCATTGCTTCCGCCAGGGAGCAGGAAATTAGTTAACGGAGGCAAACGATCAAGTATCACATCCATCCGTTGTTCGAGGAACAAAATATCTTCCGCACAACAAGTTAACTGAACCGGATTTTCAACTTTCGTGGTATCGGTTGCCAGAAGGGCACCAATAACAAACAATTTATTTTGGATTTCAATCAAATCATGAATATCATCCGAATTAATATCCTGCGAGCGAATCAGTCCTATCCATGAATTTAATTCATCAACAGTTCCATAAGCCTCAAGCCTTAAATCATACTTTTTTACTCGGGTGCCACCGATCAATCCGGTAGTGCCATCATCGCCCGTACGGGTGTATACACGCATCATCAAAAAAATTACAGGTTAATAAATTGGTTTTTCGTTTTTATGGTCAGTCTCAACCTGACCATCCTTGAGCTTAATGATTCGGTGAGCATGCAAGGCAATCTCCTCTTCGTGCGTGACCAGAATAATCGTATTTCCTGCGGCATGGATTGCAGCAAAAAGCTTCATAATCTCTTCTGACGTTTTCGAATCAAGATTACCCGTAGGTTCATCAGCAAGGAGAATTGAAGGTGTATTAATCAGCGCCCGAGCAACAGCAACACGCTGACGCTGACCGCCAGATAACTCGTTTGGACGATGTTCCATCCTGTCGGTTAATCCAACACTCGTTAATTTTTCAGTTGCAAGTTCAATTCTTTTTGTCTTACCAACTCCAGCATAAATCAACGGTAGCATCACATTTTCAAGTGCCGTATAACGTGGTAAAAGGTTGAAAGTCTGGAAGACAAATCCAATCTCAGTATTTCTGATCTCAGCAAGTCTGTCATCATCCAAACTGCTAACATCCTTATCGTTAAGGTGGTAATTGCCGGATGTGGGTGTATCGAGACATCCGATGATATTCATCAGTGTTGATTTTCCTGAACCGGACGCACCCATAATTGCAACATATTCACCCTTATAAATATCGAGCGAGACCGAACGCAATGCTAAAACAGCCTGGGTTCCTACCTGATAGTTTTTAACTATATTCTGCAGTATGATTAGTTTTTCCATCCTTTAGATTTTTCAATTACAAACTTACATAAATTGATCCTGAAAATCACTGTGCGATAAAAATTTAGGTGACAGTTTAACTATCCCCGTTTACGGGTTTATAAAGTAGTATATTATCACCTTCTTTCAATCCTTTTTTAATAACAACAAACTTGTCACTCTGGTTGCCGCACTCAACATCTTTAATCGTTATTTTTCCAAGCTCTCTGAGGTAAACGTACTGTTTCCCTTCTTCGGAGAACAATGTTGACCGCGGAATCACGATTACATTCTGCTCCCTGGCAATTATGATTTCGTTGTTTGTCGTCATGGATGGTTTGACTTTGTCGTTATCGCTGGCGATCCGGATATTCACTTTGAACACCTTCGAATCGAAACCGGTCATTTCCTGCCCAACGTTCGAAATACTGGAAATGGCCCCGATATTTTCCTGATTTTTAAGTGCATCAATGTAAACCCTTGCGCTGTCGCCCACTTTAATTTTTGAAATATAGATCTCTTCAACATAGGTTTCGGAATCGAGAATTGAGAGGTCCGGCAAGGTTGCAATTACAGGATTTTGCATACTTACCCACGAGCCAATGGTAAGCTTTCGGCTTCCGCCCCGTCCAAATGTGCGACCATATATCAGCATTCCGCCCTGTGGGGCAACAATACGTGCGCCATCAAATGCCACCTGGTATTTTCTATCTTTGTCAATAAGCAATTTCAATCGTCCCTCATCCCTTGAAATATGAATTCGCAACCCTTTTTGAGTCATCTGGTAAGCCCGCTTTTTATATTCAAGTTGTCTTAACGCCCGGTCATAAGCCATTTGTGAAGTACGCTGATAAGCAGGTGATTCGAAAACAGACTGCTCAAGCTCAACTTTCTTGTATTGAAGATCAAAGACAAATTGTTCGATTCCATCACGAAGCGCAACAAGGTCAACTGCGCTGTCAATTTTAGCGTCATTAATATTGAAAAGTAATTTTTTCATGGCTTCTTCGTTGTTCTGCCTCAACTGCTTTACCCTTCCCTGATCGAGCAATCCAACAAAGTCACCTTTTTTCACAATCGATCCTTCAGGAATAAGATCCTTGATCTGCGTATCGTATATTTCTAACGACCGGTCGCCAAAAACATCAGGAATGGTAATCAGCACCGCCTTTTCGCTCTGTATCTCACCCTTGCAGGAAATCAACGCTTCGAAATTTTCTTTTTTTACCTTGTAGACTTTCGAGGAGGGTTTTATTCCGACAAAATAGACGCCTGCCATTATCAGAACGAAGACGCCGGAAGAGATCAGAATTAACTTTTTGTGTTTGAATATAAAACGGCTCATTGGTTCAGTATTTTATCGAAATCAGCAGTCAGATCGGTTCCATTCTCAAAATCGAATAAGGTGAGTTGCCGGATCTGGTAATAGGAAACCCAATATTTACGCAAGGAACTAATATAAGCCCGCCTCGCATTTTCAAGATCGTTTCGGGCCAGGTTGAGTTTTGTAACATCAAGCTTACCAATTTTAAAACGGCGTATCGTTACATCGAAACCAAGTTGTGCAATGGTATCAGCACGCGCTGAATTCAGAACCTGGTCGGACTGAATATTGAATTCTAATACGCTCATCAAAACAGATTGCTGAAAATCAATCCGTTCCTGCTTCACACTGTTCACCACAACTTCCCGGTTCGATTTGGCCATCAAAAGCTGTCCTTTTCTTTTGCCCCAATCAATAATCGGCACCGATAAACCTACAATCGCAATATTCTGAAACCGGTTTGGGTTCTGGTAGGAATCCGTGATGGTCAATGCTTTTTGGTTCAAGCCTGCCGAAGCGCTCACATCGGCACTCAGACCATTTTGAGCCTTTGTCAGCCTGACGATATTATCCTGTTCGAGCAAACGCTGATCCTGCGAAAGGACATCCGGATTATTGGTCATCGATTTTTGAATAGCATCTTCTACATTTACTTGTAAGGCAGAGGTGATTTTCACGGGCATAGTGCACTCAATCATCACACTTTTATCAAGACCTAAAAAGGAGTTAAGATCCGAACGCGCCCTTAAAAGTCCCTGATTTGCGCGCGTCAAAGCCAAACGTGCATTCATCAGATTCAACTCGAAGTTTAGCAATTCATCTTGTGTAACCGTTCCTACCTGGTATCGGCCTTTGCCAATCTGATACAAAGTATCGGCGTTGGCAAGATTCGTCGTTGAGATATTTATCTCGATCTGCGCATCAACAAGTTCAAAAAATTTACTCGTCGCCTTAACGGCAATATCTTCTTTCGATTGGATAAAGTTTTTCCTGGCTGTTTCAAATTTCAGCGGTTCAATCTTCGATTTCCATCGCAAACTGTTATAACCATTCAGTTTTTGACGGTAACCAATGCTGATCTGATTGGCAGAGAACGTCGTCTGCTGGTCACCCAAAAAGTTTTTAGACATTCCAAGGTCCGAACTTACATCAAAACGTCCCCCGGTTAAGCCTACGTTTTGCGTCACCCTTAATGAAGCATTTGAAGTAATATTTTCCTGCTGACTGTATTGCCAGCTTTGATCCTGCGGAATGTAATCCTGCCGGATTGAGTTGTTATAGGAAAACGGATTGGCACCCATCGATAAAAAAGGAAGTTTATCTGCCCGGTAATACTTATATTCCCAGTAGCTGGCGAGATACATGTTCTGCTGTTTGAAAGCATCAATCGATTGCTTCGAGGCAAGATCAATCACCTCAGGCAATGTCAGCATCATTACCCTTTCCTGGGCGGTGGTAACTTTACAAAAGGCTATAAAAGTGATAAATATTAAAATGCGTGTCATAACGAACGTTTATTGTCTTAAAGATTCAACAGGGTCTTTTTCGGCGGCTTTTTTGGCAGGGAGATATCCAAAGGTGATTCCGATAAAAACAGAAACGCCAAAGGAGATAAAAATGGAGAAAATAGAGATGATCGTTTTTATATCGAACATGGTCTGAATTATTTTCGACAGAACCACCCCCAGGATGATCCCGATTAAACCACCGACGACACTGATTAAGGTTGATTCAGATAGAAACTGAAAAACAATGTCTTTCCGCGATGCTCCAATTGCCTGGCGTGTCCCGATCTCGCGGATTCGCTCCATCACCGAAGCAAGCATGATGTTCATAATACCGATTCCGCCAACGATCAGCGAGATACCGGCGATTGCCCCAAGTACGATGTTAAAAATATTTTTGGTTTTCTGCTGTTGTTTCAACAAAAGCTCAGGAATACTGATATCAAAATCACGGATATCATTGTGTTTCCGAATCAGCATATTCCCTGCAATTTTTGCAGTTGCCGTAAGTTGATCTGTCTCTTTTACGCGAATGATAATTTTGTCCAGCTGATTGGTATCTTCAATTTTCGTGACCGTGTTATCACGCGACATGCCCGCCAGTTTCACCTGATCGCCCCTGATAAGCGCACGGTTGCGAAACCTAAGAAGCATTGTTTTTACAGGAATAACGATGCTGTTGTCGGTGCTGCTGATCGCCATTGTGCCACCTCCCGTACCCACAAAGCTCCGTTTTTCGATCACTCCGATTACCTGAAGCCAGATCTGACCACATTTAATGTATTTTCCGACCGGTGCTTCCTGGTTAAAGAAAACGTTCTTGATGTTATTGCCAATGATGCAAACCGGGTATCCTTCCTTTAAATGTTGCAGATGAAAAAGCGTTCCGCTTTCCAGTTTAATATCGAAGAGGTTAAAATAAGTATTATCGGTACCGTCGAGTTTTACAGGACTGCTGATGTCGTTAAGGATGGCCGAATAGTTAAACGTAATGATCGGACAAACATCCTGCACAGTTGGAATGATCTCTTTGATCGATTGCGCATCCAAAAGGGTCAGGCCTTTTGAGAATTTCTTTTTGCTTCCGGCAAGCTGATTTCCCGCTGTCGCTGCACTGGTATTCTGATCATTCGCACTTGCCTGATCGTTCTGCAAGATGGGTGTGACAATGATATTATTCACGCCAACCATCTTGATTTGCTCAAGAATCTCCTGCTCAGCCCCATTTCCAATGGCCAACATGCTGATGACAGCTGCCACTCCAAAAATGATTCCCAACCCGGTCAAAAGTGATTTTACCTTGTTCGCTACAATCGCCTCCATGGCAATGACGACATTGTAAGAATAGCGATTATAATAAGCCTTTATATTCATTTCAGTTCGTTATAAATCAATGATCATCAACCTTCCGTCTTTTTGCCTTTGGCGTCATTTCTGACCGTATCTGCCTTTGCCGAAATTGCAGGCTGATTGTTATTTTGCTTATTTTCCTTCAGTTTGCGGATTTGCTCATCGTAAATTTCCCAGCCCTTTGTCTCAATATCTTCCAGCTTTTCAGGTTCGTTCAACAGCAACACTTCACCTTCATCAATTCCTTTATTTACAATCACATAATCTTCATTTTCATCTCCAAGATCTACAATCTGCCGAACCACTTTTTTCTTTTTCACATAAACATACTTTGTTGAATCGGTTTCAAAAACGGCTTCGGAAGGGACATATATTTTATCGGAATACGACCCTGTCTGGATAACATTTCCTGTTGTCATGGCAGGTTTCAAATCACGGTCGCTGCCATGAATTCGAATATTGACCTCAAAAACTTTCGAATCGCTCTTCGGCATGGGCTGTCCAATATTGGCAACCGATATCACCTCGCCTTTCAACTCCTTGTCGGGAAATGCATCAATACTTAAAGTAACCTTCTGCGCGACTTTAATTTTAGAGATATCAATCTCATTTACGTATGTTTCAGAGATCATCTTTGTCATATCGGGTAACGTTGCAATAATCGGACTCCAGGGCGTTAACACAGATCCGATCTGAATTTTTATTCCAAATCTGTCTTTCGCGTAAATCACCATCCCCGGTTTTGGGGCTTTAATAATCAGCGCATCATATAATTTCAGCAGATCATCAACCCGCTGCTGTTTTTGATTGTAGTCGATTTTTCGTCTTTCCATTTGTGATCCCAACTGCCGTTTTCGCATCTCAAGACCTTTGATATCCTGTGTGAGTTTCCTTTCGGCTTTGTTGACATCCATTTCAGCTTTCTTTATAACCGATGGCGATTCATAAACCGACTCCGCCAAAACGATCTTACGTTCTTCAACGTCCGATTTTGAATTCACGATAAGGTCACGATAATTGCTAAGATTAAGATTTGAATCCAATTTTGCATCTTCGACCACTGCGGCTGCGGCTTCCAACTCAAGACGGGCAGCTGTCAACACCTCTTCAATCACTTTATGGTCGAGCGTGGCAATGTATTGTCCGGAATCGACAACGGTGCCCTCTTCGATAAGATCGGTAATCTTGATTTCATAAATCCGCACATTCTGACCAGACAATACGGCAGGCAAAATAATATTTTCGGAATTTTCTGATTCCAGCTGTCCCGATGTATGAATTTTAACCTCAACCAGCCCTTTCATAACCTTACAAGTAATCTCCACTTCGCCCGACTTCCTGTTCCAAACGAAAAATACGATTGTGAACAGAGCGAGGAATGCACACAGAATGACTAAAACTCTTTTTTTATTCATAATAAACGAATTAACATCTTTTCTCAGCTAATAGTCGGTTAAACTATTCGTATACACTATATTAAAATCAAGAAAAAAATCGGCTTGGGTTAAAATTAAAGATCGTAAAGATAGAAATAGAAATGGTTAAAACATCCTTTTACGTTAACGGAAGAGAATAAACGAATCAAAATCGTTGAATAAAATTTTCTTTCTGCAATCCTTTTCGAAAAAGAGCGATTCCAATTTCAAAAAGATCGAGCGACACCCTGACCCTTTCGTTGTCAATTATCTCCTTCCAGATCGCTTGCATTGCTTTCGATTCATGTATTCCACGGATAATCATAACATCATCATCGCCATGCAGCTCAAGACGTTTCCGAACCACATCACGCGATACGGCAGGATTATATGGATAATTAATTATTAAAAACGCCGGGTTATCAGATGGAAATGAACTTTCATTGAAAAAACGGACATTCAGGATCGTCAGATATTTGAGCAAATCGTTGCTAATCTGTTCGTATGCAGCGTCATTTATGTATTGATATACCAGGCTGTCTTTATTTGCCATTGCCAGAAGCGCCAGGTTAGCTCCCAGCGTCGGACCATAATTAATGACCGACAATGGTTTAAATTCACGTAAAAGCCTGAACACTACTTTTGCATACCGAAGCGGCATTTCCACTTTTCGGTAAAGCCGGTGGGGATTCGCCGGAGGTAAGTTAAACTGATGATAAACAGCTGACAATGATAGTTCAGAAGAATCTTCCAATATATTCAGTGCATTTTCCTTCAAGTCCTTAAAAATCGTATATTCCGGAAGTTTACTTCTATTCTCGACAACCTCTGTGATCAGGCGGAACAAAAACGGGGAGTGAATGCCATGTCCGCGACGGTGACGTGCTCTTTTCAAAAAGATGATCCTGCGAATAATTCGAAACTTCATTTTTTATGGTTTGTCGCGCAAATCTAATAAAGAATAGCGAAACAGCGGTGAGCAGTTTGTAAAAATGCTTTTTTCATGTAAGTTTGCTTTATGTCGGGAATACTATCACAGGATATTAAATTTCTTACGGGTGTCGGTCCACGAAAGTCTGTAATACTCAATCAGGAGCTGAAGGTATTTACCATCGGCGATCTTATTTACTACTTTCCATACAAATATGTCGACCGGACCAAATTTTACACCATCCGTGAGATTGACAGCAGTTTACCCCACATTCAGGTGAAAGGGCGCATCACGGGAATGGAAATGATTGGTACGGGTCGCAATGAACGATTAGTGGCCTACCTGACTGATGGTACCGGGATTCTGGAACTGATTTGGTTCCAGGGGATCAAGTTTGTGAAACCAACTTTAAAAACGACTATTGAATACATCGTTTTCGGAAAACCAGCCGAATTCAACGGACAATTCAGTATTGTTCATCCGGAGATGGATGAAAACAAACCCGAATCGACCAAAAATGAGGGCTACATCCAGGCATTTTATAACACTTCGGAGAAGCTGAAAACCAATTTTCTGCATTCAAAGGTACTTCTGAAACTTCAATATGCAGCGCTTCAGCTTGCAAAAGGGCACATTTATGAATCGATGCCGGCATGGCTGGTTCAAAAACTTGGCCTATTAGGACTTGAACCGGCTTTGATAAATATCCATTTCCCCGGGAACCCGCAACTACTTCGAAAAGCAGAATACCGTTTGAAATTTGAGGAGCTGTTCTACATCCAGCTTAAATTGCTCCATCTGAAAGAAGATCGTCAAAAAAAATTCAAGGGGCACATCTTTGCCAATGTTGGCGATTTCTTCAACGACTTCTTTTACAAACACCTTCCGTTTGAGCTGACAGGCGCGCAAAAAAGAGTGGTTAAAGAGATCCGCAAGGACATGGGATCGGGCAGGCAAATGAACAGGCTCCTACAGGGAGATGTGGGCAGCGGTAAAACAATGGTAGCACTCATGTCGATGCTGATTGCGCTGGACAATGGATTTCAATGTTGTATGATGGCGCCAACAGAAATTCTTGCCACGCAACACCTGGTTTCGCTTCAGAAATTTCTGGGCAACATGCCTGTAAAGGTCAGTTTATTGACTGGATCAACCAAAAAGAAGGACCGGCTAATCATTCACGAAGAATCGCTGAACGGCAAACTCCATATCTTAATAGGAACCCATGCCTTGCTGGAGGACATTGTCCAGTTTAAATCGCTTGGCGTTGTAATCATCGACGAGCAGCACCGCTTCGGGGTGAGCCAGCGGGCGAAGATGTGGCGAAAAAACTTCATCCCGCCACATGTTCTTGTGATGACCGCTACCCCTATTCCACGCACATTGGCTATGACAGTTTATGGCGATCTGGATGTTTCGGTGATTGATGAACTGCCACCGGGCCGGAAGCCGATCAAAACGGTGCACTATTTCGAGAATAAGCGTGGCCAATTGTACGAGTTTATCCGCAATGAGATTGCAAACGGACGACAGATCTATGTGGTCTATCCGCTGATTTCAGAATCGGAAAAGCTTGACTATAAATACCTCGAAGAGGGTTTTGAGCATATTCAGAAGCTCTTCCCGTCACCCCAATATTCGATCGGGATGGTTCATGGAAAAATGAAGCCAGCCGCCAAAGAAGCTGAAATGCAGCGGTTCAAACAAGGCGAAACTCAAATACTGGTAGCAACTACCGTTATCGAAGTGGGTGTCGATGTGCCAAATGCCTCGGTCATGATTATTGAAAGCTCCGAAAGATTTGGGCTGTCGCAACTGCACCAGTTGCGTGGCCGTGTGGGGCGTGGTGCCGAACAGTCATTCTGTATTTTAATGAGCGGGTTTAAACTGGGGGTCGATAGCCGAAAACGGATCGAAACAATGGTGGCTACAAACGACGGATTCGAAATTGCGGAAGCCGATATGCGACTCAGGGGACCGGGCGATATCGAAGGAACCCAACAAAGTGGAATCGCTTTCGATTTGAAAATTAGCAATCTGGCTAAAGACGGCCAGATTCTTCAGTACGCCCGCGACATTGCAACAACCATTATTGCCGAAGATCCGATGCTCGAAAAACCTCAGAATGACATCCTGAAGAAACAGTTAATCGCCTTGAAGAAGAACCTTCTAAACTGGGGATCGATTAGCTGAGTGGGAGAAAAGGAGATGGGGTGATGAGGAGATGAGGTGATGGGGCGATGGAGTGAAAGTTAATTTTTTGTTCTAAATAGGTTTGTCTGAAGGATTAAACATTTTTCTTTCTTCTCTCCCTCTCCTTTTCTCTCCCTCTCCTTTTCTCAAATTCTCCTTTTCTCTCCCTCTCCTTTTCTCAAATTCTCCTTTTCTCTCCCTCTCCTTTTCTCAAATTCTCCTTTTCTCTCCCTCTCCTTTTCTCTCCCTCTCCTTTTCTCACTCACCTTTTCAAAACCAGTCGCGTCTTTTAAATAGCATCACGCTTATAAATGATATCATAAACGATCCAAGGATGACCCACATAAATGCAAAGCTGTTATGCTCGAGGAAATTAGGAATATTCATTCCGAAAATACTGGCAATCACCGTTGGGATCATCAAAATAATTGAAATGCTGGTCAATTGCTTAATAACCACATTCAGGTTATTCGAAATTACAGAAGCATACGAATCCCTGATTCCACTAAGGATATCGCTGTAAATATTTGCTGTTTCGATCGCCTGCCTCAGTTCAATTTCGGCATCTTCATAAAGGTCTTCATCGAAAAACTCTTTACTGAATTTAAGATTTTTGGTTTTGGAGAAAAGAATGCCATTTCCGCGCAGTGATGTAATAAAATAGACCAAAGATTTTTCTATCGACATAAGGCTTTGCAACTCCTTATTTTTAATCGATCTTTCCAGTTCAATTTCTGCCTGCCTGATCTGGTTGTTGATCTGTTTAAGATATTTAAGGAACCAAATGGAAGATGACAAAATCAGACGCATCACAAAATCGAAGTTATTGGCCACGTTGATATTTTTCCGCTGCGTATAAACGGTAAAGTCAGCCAACATCTGGGTCTGGTAATAACAGAGCGTAAGAATCACATCGTTCGAGAAAATAATACCCAAAGGTACCGTTATATAAGGCGCTCCGTTGTCTGAAAAATGGGGTATCCGTATAATCAGGTATTGGTAATCGTCATCAACCTCAGAGCGGGGCCGCTCGTCCGTATCTGCAATGTCGGTTGTAAACTCAATCGGAATATTGAATTTATCATTAATAAACGTCAACTCCTCTTCTGTGGGACATTCAACGCTGATCCAGCAATTGGGAACCCATTCTTCGATCGGACGGAACCCTTTTTCATTTTTTAAATAGGTAATCATAACACTAATCCTCCAATTAATTTACAGAGGTAATTAGCACATCATTACCTCTTTAGTTAAAACTTTCTATATCCGCCGGATGGTCGTCCATGTGATTAATATATTTTTTGCAATGGTAGGATTTTTTTTCAAGAATCTGCTATCACTTCATGATTTGTTTTCAATGTTATTTTCCGGTTCGAATTTTACCCTAAGTTTGCACCAAAGGGAGGAGAATGATTTTTTCCTGACACATAATCAGCGTAACGTGAACAAACCGATTAACAATATTATCGACTGGGGAGCCGTGACTGTTCTTGTGGTATTATCGCTCGTGCTTCTGTTGATGCCGATATTTACAGGTGCAAATTAGATCTCCAACCCTGACAGGTTTCGAAGACCTGTTAATTCACGCACCCACGCGGGGTGCGACGAACGTCGAAGCTCGGGCACGCCTTACCTTTATCGTTTCAATCCACGCACCCACGCGGGGTGCAACTTAGTTTTTTATCGTGAAAGACTTCCAAAATTCAGGTTTCAATCCACGCACCCACGCGGGGTGCGACAGCTTTTTTGTGAAGTTCCTTTGTTCTCAGTTCGGTTTCAATCCACGCACCCACGCGGGGTGCGACTTTAGATAAATCGTTTGTGTTGGACTTACATTTGTTTCAATCCACGCACCCACGCGGGGTGCGACGCGTCCATTTGCCCCTTGCTTTTGCTGTTGTAGGTTTCAATCCACGCACCCACGCGGGGTGCGACAAGTGTTGAATCGGTTTACGAAGACCGTCAGGCACGTTTCAATCCACGCACCCACGCGGGGTGCGACTGTATATATCGTCAATTGGCATAGTTTTATTTAGTTTCAATCCACGCACCCACGCGGGGTGCGACTTGAGCTACCTTTAATTGGTTTTGCTGGTACAATTGTTTCAATCCACGCACCCACGCGGGGTGCGACAATGGTTGACAAAGCTTTATCTGGCAGAAAAACTGTTTCAATCCACGCACCCACGCGGGGTGCGACTCTGTTTGCAGGTAAAGTATTGTCGTCGAATGCACGTTTCAATCCACGCACCCACGCGGGGTGCGACCAGCCGGTGTACTTCAATGGACGGTATCAGTAAATGTTTCAATCCACGCACCCACGCGGGGTGCGACACCCTGTAAACTTTCAGGTTCGACCTCCCAAACGGTTTCAATCCACGCACCCACGCGGGGTGCGACGCCGAAAGGTTATCAACCCGCTCTTCGAAATCGTTGTTTCAATCCACGCACCCACGCGGGGTGCGACTAAAAATTAAGTCGCTTCCTGGTCTTTTCATTTTGTTTCAATCCACGCACCCACGCGGGGTGCGACCGTGTACTTTTTGCGAGCTCGCGCGCCCAGCGGCGTTTCAATCCACGCACCCACGCGGGGTGCGACTGTGGGCAA
>Ga0209512_1002052_pt1 | contig 22528 bp, 28 predicted proteins | sample frozenSSSSmetaG_FD_184142 | JGI IMG/M metagenome (GOLD analysis project Ga0209512, IMG submission 184142) | Glacier valley bacterial and archeal communities from Borup Fiord, Nunavut, Canada, to study Microbial Dark Matter (Phase II) -... | ecosystem: Environmental > Aquatic > Freshwater > Ice >...
GGCCTCCTTCCCCAGCGTCTTCCGAGCCTCTGCTGGTCGTCGCTGCTCCTGATCCTCCTCCTCCTCCTCCTCCTCCCTCTCGCCATCCTCGAGCTGTCCAACGGATGAGCTGGACCCACTAGATTCTCCTCGCCCATCCTTCTCCAACAAGCTCGTTCCAACCCTGCTGGCGGCCTGCTCCTCGTCCTTCTTCTCGAGAGCTTGAGCCTGCTTTTTGCGAGCTCGAAGACGTTGTGTTTTGAGACGGTTTCGCTCTCGAATGAAGGCTTGTTTCTCCTCGGGACTGAGGTTGGGAGGGATGCGAGAGATGGCAGGCATCGGATGGCAAGTGGATCAAGGTTTGGAGGTTTGGGAAGGAGTTGTGGGTTGGTGGGAAGAAGGAGGAGGGGGGAGGGAGGAGGAGGGACGGCGGACGATTGTGCACTTCAAGGATGTGTTGACGAGTATGGGGAAGGAGGGGTTGTTCTTTAAGTGGATCGAGCTTGTGCAGTTCGAGAGCGCGAAGGAGGGGGGTTTTACGCAGGAGAGGCGGGAGAAGACGATGGGGCGGGCGAAGGAGATGTTTGAGCGGGAGGGAGTGGATTTTGAGAAGTTTTGGGACAGTGTTGGGGGGATGGAGGGGATGCCGGGGCTGGATTTGAGGTAGATAGAGAGCATGGATTGAGAAGGCATGGGACATGGCGTGTTGCGGAGTATGGACACATATTAGAGATACCCAGAAGTTAGAATAAAGACTACGCAGTGCGAATTTAGCAGCGGCATGTAACCTAATAATATATTCCAACCGTCACCACAACAACACTGCGCTTGTGTAGAGGGGGAGTATGTGGGAAACAATGCTGCTTCTGCCCCAAATCTACGCTTTCCCGTAAGATATCTCCTGCTTGAACGCAATATCCTCCAACGCCGTAATCGAACACAATATCCTCCCACAACGCCGTCGCTGATCCATATCACCTCCTCCCTCCCCCCCTTCCATCATCCATATCAGCTCCTCCCCGCCCCTCCTCCCCTCATATATATCCCCTCGCTCCCCTCCCTCTGCCCCGCCCCCGGCCCCCAAACCCCCCAGAATGCCTCCCATGCCCTCCTCTTCCCCTCCTCCCTCTCCCTAACTCTCTCCCCCCATCTCCTCCTCGCAACCGGCAGCGCGATCCTCAGCTCCTCGACCATAACGCCCTCCTTGATCAACTCCTCCATCTTCTTGATGTCCGCCTCGACCTTTGCTACCGGATTCGTGTAGGTGGGCGGCGGAAGCTCGGCGGAGAGGAGAAGCCTGTGGGTTCGGCGGAGGTCGCAGTAGCGGCAGCGCGGGAGGGTGCGGTCGATGGGGAATGCGGGGAGCGTGGGGTAGGCGTCTTGGAGGAGCGAGAGGGGAGGTGGGAGGAGCAGCGGGCGTGTGCAGTGGGTGCAGGTGGAGGAAGAGATGGTTACGGGGAGAAGGGGGGACATGATGTCGGAGAGTGATGAGGAAGAGGAGAGGATGTGGGCAAGGGAGACGTGGAGGGGGGTTGCGACTGCGTCGGTCGGGGATGAGGGGTTCTGCGCCATGGTTGTGTGTATGATGATGATGATGATGATGATGATGCAAGTGTGGAGTAGTGCAAGGAAGTGATAAATGGTGTCACAGTGTTGGGCAAAAAGCGAAGGAGAGCAGAGCAATTGCTTGAAGAAGAATTGTATTTGTAGATGCCATGGACAAAGACAGAGGGAGAAGCAGAGTGAATGGGAATACGAGGGTCTTCCTTTGTTCAGAGGGGCCGAGGTGGACGACAGAGGTGAATGGACAGCGACCGCGACGGCATCACAGCCACTGAGTGCATATCATCCCTCTCGCAGTCCCGTCGAGGACAATGCCTCTGTTCCCTCATCTCCATTGACATAGCCATCGCCATCGCATCGCCATCACAATCGTCTTCATCCCCATATCCCTCGACAGCAAAGGCACAAGAAAATGTACCGCCGACCATCAATCTCCAGCCCACGCGCTCTCACGCCAAAACTCAAGGATAGATGACCGACGTAGAATGGAACGTATTCTCTCCGTTCATTTCCCCCCCAGGCCTCCACTGAGAGAGAGGACCAGAGTGAATATGAAGGATTGTAGTTTTATGTGAGGAGGAGAAGGAGAGCGCGAGAGGCCGCGCGAATAAATACTCGGAAAAACTGCATGGAAGTCACGTGCTCGCTAAGCGAGTCTGATCAGGCTTTTGGAGGGGCAAGGGGCGGTGAATGTGATCAGAAGAATACCCCTCATTCCTGGCCACCAACACTCATTCATACACACACACGCACACGCACACGAGAGACGAGCCACGAGAGCGTAAACATATAAACATATAAACAACACCTGCGACAGGCACACGGACACGTATCTCTAACGCATCTATTTCCCACGAGATTTATATCCTCTCAACACATCTTCAGCACAGAGCCTAACTGTCACCACTCAACCCGCCTCATATATCATTATGGCACCAGGAGGACCACCAGGCGGAGCCGGCAGAGGACGCGGCGGAAAGTTCAAGAAGTTCACTCGTGGAGGTCAGTCCCCTCAAATCTCCCTCCCATCCGCACCTGCACCTGCACCTCCACCTCCACCTCATCTCGGCCCCAACTAACCCCTCCACAGGCGGCAAGCACTTCTCCAAGAACCTGCGCCCGCTGGACGCCGACGGCAACGAACTCGGCATGTGGGGCGAAGGCGCCGAGCCCGCCGAAGCCTCTGAGGAAGAAGAATCATCCGAGGAGGAATCCGACGAGGACACCGGCCCCAAGCCCGAACTGACGCGCGAGGAGCGCCGCGCGGCAGCCAAGGCGAAGAAGGAGGCCGCGATCGCGAAGAAGAAGGGTGCGCCGCAGCCGGGCGACATGCCGTCGTCGTCCGAGGAGGAGGAGGAGGAGGAGGAGAGCGAGGAGGACGACATGCCCGCGAACCCAAACCATAGCAAGGCGGCGCGCAGCCAGGCGGCGGCGGCGCCCGTGAGTGTTGAGGAGGCGGCGGAGGGCATGAAGGCGATGGGGTTGGCCGCGAAGGCGAAGAAGCCCGTGGGCGAGTTGAGCAGGAGGGAGAGGGAGGCGTTGCAGGCGCAGCAGGCGAAGGAGAGGTATCAGAAGCTGCATGAGGCGGGCAAGACGGACGAGGCGAAGGCGGATCTGGCGAGGCTGAAGTTGATCCGGGAGAAGCGCGAGGCTGAGGCGGCGCGGAAACAGGTATGTCTATTATTCCTTTTCCTATCTGGGGGGTTTGGGAGAAGGGAAGGGCACATGCTGACGATTGCAGGCTGAGAAGGAAGAGCGCGAGGAGGCGGAGAAGGCCAAGAAGGCCGAGATCGACGCGCGCGAGGCGAAGAGACGCGAGGCTGCCCTGGGCGGCGCCAAGAAGAAGGTGGCTAAGAAGTGAAGCTGCCGTCGTGGTTCTTCTTGGGGCACACGAGATCGAGATCAGCGTTGCGTTCTACCTGCATAGAGATGGAGCTGGACACGTGAGGGGGAGACATGGGCAAGGCGTGCTTTATAGCGGCATATCTAGGTCCGCAAATGTTGCTGCTGCAATGCGCGTCGTAGTCTTTATCACAGTGTCTTCTCTTCTCAATCCTTCGTCTAAGATAGACGCCGAAACGCCATGCCTGTGTTTCGTGCCAGATCGACGAAGATCGTTCCACTGCTACCGTCACTGTCAACACGGGACTCTCTTTCACTGTGACTATTACATTAGGTTAAGTGCAGTGCTGCTGCCAAAGCGCACCGTGTGATGAATCTTCATTACGGACATATCTTCTCTCTAGGTTCTCCCTCCTTTCTATTCCCCCCTATCTTAGGCCACTCCTATCTCGAGCAAGATGAACGTGTATATAATTTCACTGTAACTATTAACACTCCGTTCCGTTCACTCTGCCCCACTGCTTCCTCCTAGAGACCCATGATCTCCGTCCTCATATCCTCGAATCCTAAACCCAGGTCATCCAACCCATCTACTCGTCCACCAACCCTGTGCCCGAGTCCGGCTCCGGCTCCAGCTCCGACATCCCACCCTCCCAACCTCCCAATCTCCACCGATCCCATCTCCCCCTCTACAAGAACTTCCCCGCCACACTCTTCAACAACAAATTCCTCTTCTGCCTATTCACAAACTTACTCGCATCGTCCGCCCACCCCGCACTACTCTCCTGCGTCCTCTCCATCGCATCGCCCATAATCCCCAACTTCTCCGTCCTCTCATTCAGCTGCCTCGTCATATAGTCCCCCCACCCCTCCGGCTCCCGACCACTCGGCCCCGGCCTCGGCCTCTCCCTCTCCCTCCTCGCCGCCCTCTCCTCCTCCGCCGCCGCCTCCATCATCCGCTTGCTCGGCGGCCTATCCGGGCCCCCAATCAACACATCCAAGTCCGTCGGGCTCACATACTGCGTGCCCGCGATCCACTGCAGATTCGAGATCGTAGGCCGCGGCGGGACCTGCGCCTCGGGATTGAAAAGCTGGTCCTGCGACCTGCCCAGCGGCTTGCCGGTGCCCCACACGTTCAGCATGGCGAGCTCGGACGGCCCGGCCCAGCCGAAGACGTCGCCCGAGGGCGTGACGATGGCCGTCGAGAGGCGGGTTTTGTCGAACATGGCGAGGGGCTGGACGCCGATTTCTTTGAGCGCGGGGATCGAGAAGGCGCGCGTGGTGCCGTCGCCGAACACGCCGACGAGCGCGTAGTCGTGCGAGTCGGAGTGCGCGATGCAGGCGGCGTGGCACATCACGGTGGAGTCGTCCCAGGTCTTCTGGGCGCCTTTGCCGGTGCCGGGCTTCAAGATGCGGACTTCGGCTTCGGTTACTGGGAATGTGTTAGGGATCTAGGTATGCGTGGATTGAGATGGGAATAGCATACCGACAACAAGTGTTGCGTGGACCGTCCGCCCCTCTCTGAGTGATGCAACTGTTGGCCCATCAGCTACAGCCGGGTGGCCAGATGCTGCAACGATCGGGCAAATGGCGACGATGCGGTCGTTTAGTTGGGTGGCTCCTACAAACTGTGCAGCATATCCCCCGTTCGGTTGTGGCAGAATCTTGAAGGTTGCGAGACGGCCCAGATTCGTACCGACGAAACAGCAGATGCTGGAATACTCGTCGCCATCGAGAGTCAAAACGCCGAAGGCAATGGAGACAGCCCAGTCACTCTTCGGTCCGCTATGGCGATGGCTTTTTCCGAAGAGTCCTCGCTTATCTTGCTTGACAAAGTCGTTTACGGAACCGCCAAAGATGATTTTTGGACCACGGAGATCGATGATAGTAAAGTCGCCACCTTCCGATCCGGCGGCTACGAAACCAATATCGGACATTTTCAAGGCCGTAATGGGTCCGCGTGCCATGTTATAGAGAACATATGGCTGCAGACCTTCTCTCAGACCTGGCTCGCATCTATCGCTGATATTCTCAATAGCTCCATGTGGGATTGGAGCAGGCGCCGGAGGTTCCATGCCTTGAAGTTTGTTTCCGCCCCATCTATAGACGATAACCTCGCCAGATCTTGTTCCAACGGCAACTTCTCCCGTTTGCCCACCCATATTGATTACAGTAATATCAATATTCTCATATCTCCCAAGGGCTCTGGCAACATCAATCTGTAGCAATGCACTATTCTCGAGCTTGTCCGAGGCTCCTGCATCCCATATGCGAACCGTGCCATCGCCATGTGCTGTCTGAATAATGCACCTGTCTTCGTATCTGCGTACGGATTTGCTTGCTGGAGCTCCGCCGCGCAGTAGAAGAGGGCCTTGCTGTCTCTTCTCAGCCATGCCCAACCATCTCGTCCTGTTGACTTCCGTGACCGCACATGACACAACGAAGGGGTGTACAAATGTCAACGAGGGATGGAGCTGATTGGTAGGCGATATGGGATGGCCACTAGGAAACGAGAGCGTGATGAGCTCTCCAGAAGAAAGCAAGGCAATGACAGCAATTGGATCCTGTGCACCAGCAAAGTGGGGAGACGAGCGAGGAATGAGACAGAAATCAACAACCTCCGCACCAGGAGGCGTGTGAAGGATATTCTGGCGCTTCCCTTTGAAATAGTCGGACAACACCTGCCATGACGAGGTAGCATACACTGGTGCTGGACCAAGCTCAAGGAAGGTCAATCCCTTCTCCGGCGAAGACATCGGCATGCCGCCCGCAATCAGCAAGCCGGTATCATCAGGATTCTGCTTCGCACACCAAGCTATCTTGGCATACGGCTCCTTGTGGGAGAGCACTCCTTTGGAACTTCCTGGTCGAGTTGATGATCTGGCACCAGGTTGGTCCACATGCATATCTTCAAGAGTCCGAGCCATCAAGATTCTACCATCCCTTGGATCCCAGAAAACAAGACTTCCGTCTTCATAGGTTGTAGCAATGAATGTTCCTGTAGGATGCCATAAACATTGCGTAAGCCGGGGTCTTCGGACTTCATTACCACCCTTCGGATCAGAGTTTCCGCCAGGTGCACCTGGAGACACTTCATATTGGAAGTACTTTAGCGGCTTAGCCTGCTTGAAGGAATACAGCACGACACCCTCCGTATATCCAATAAGCAACTGGCCAATATCCTTCGGATGGATCTGCATCGAAACAACCGATAAAATCCGCGATTTCGGACTCCTGTCCCGCCAGAAGTTCGGCAGACGCAGTGGTCCCTGTCTCTCACGGTCGAGATCATATACAATCACATCGCCTTGCTGGAGTCCCATAAACACCCAATCAAGCATAGGATCTGTAACCAGCGATGTGACTGCGCCGGGCGGGGAGTAAGCAGATGACTTCTTCGCCCCAATAAGGTCCCATATCGTGAGCTCATTCTTCGAGTCAAGACTCAGCAGCTTGTCCGCGCAGAACTGGAGCTCTTTGACTGACGCCTGTCGTTGCAGCGTGAAGGTGACTTGGACTCTGTCGCGGCCGAAGACGTAGATCTGTCCGCTGCCGAACTGTGTCTCGTTCGTTCCCACGGCGAGGAGCGACTGCACGGGGTCGTATGCGAAGGAGCTATGTTTTCCCCAAGTCAGCGACCCTGCAGTTTGTCATGATCTCGATTCGATGTACCTTATTTGGGAGTTGATGCCGTAGCGAGCTTCGTCGTCGATCGCGAATGAGCCGGGCAGGATGGAGGCCGAAAGGTCCGTCTGCATTCCAGCCTGCTTCGCGCGGAGAAAGCCAGCCATGATTGCCCGATTATATCATCCGTATGTTGCTTTTGAATAGATCGCAGACTGAGTCTGTATCTTTGTTCTCAGTAAGCAGGCCGTTTCTGTTTCATGAATCAACGATGCGAAAACATAAAGAGCCAAGAGGATGATTGAATGCGATGTGATGTAGTCCTTGCCCCGCCGCATTGGGCGCAAGGCTGGCCAATGCTGTAATGCGCCACCCCCTCTCTTTCAGCCTTGCGTCAGCAACGGGTGGCCCGCACATCAATGATGTCGATGACAACAATCGTCAACATATACATGCCTAAGTAGGTATAAGATGGTTACCGTGGTACGGGTTGAAAGGACTTGGAATATATCTCGGTGGAGAGATTTATAATTTATAATTTTCCTAGTAATCTTCGCTCTAATTCCATACGATAAACAATTATAATTTGCAGGAATTACCCCAGGATATATATAGATATTGGTTCAGTACCATATTACGTCCAAGTGATATAATTTATAAATTATTTATATTATTTATATTTTTCATCATGCAATTTCTCCTCCCGTACCCATAACCCTCCTCATAGCTCCTCATACATCTCCTCAACGCAGAGAAGAAGAAACGAGGAGACTCACCCTCAGAGTCGGGTATAACCAGAAGGCTATCGATTCAAGTCCGCCACCCTCCCTTCACAGCTGGACCATGCTTAGTCCACGTACCTACCTGCAGCCCGGCAGTATATATCTCGGTTGCCTGATTAGGAAAAAGGGAGACATAGACGGGCGTATAAGTGAGGATCAGAAAGATGTTAGAAAGAAGGAGAGGTGCTGACGCAGTGATAGCGTGCCCGGAACGAAGCTGTCACACGGCCACTTTTTGATGCTTTCTGGATAAGCACTAAGACAGGTTTACAAGTAATGATCACAGATGAACGACGGAGGACGGGTACTCATATAACAAGATCTATCGCGCTCAATAACTATCAGACTCCATGCTCATATACTACCGGCACAAAAGCCTTGCTCTAGAACGCATCCAGATGTATCTCTGCGCGGCGAAGCCTGTATCGTCATGTCTTCCTACAGTATAATGGGGTATCGTATCTCTCGGTTCAGTGGGCCATGACCGTATCGGCAGCATGCTCCTTAGCGCCATTGGCGGCATGCTTCTCTGGCTCATCGACCTCCATGCCGTCATCTGCCTCGCCCTCGCCTTCTCCCTCACCCTCCTCTTCCTCATCTTCCTCCTCAGCCTCGCTTCCGCTGCTCTCGCCCTCGAGATCCTCGCTCTCCTCCCCATCCTCCTCCTCCTCCTCGACAGCGGCAGCACTCTCGACACCAGCCATGGCCTCGTCCTCGCCGTCAGCAGCACCGTTGGCGCCAGATCCTTCAGCAAGCTCCTCCTCCTCCTCCTCGTCAGCTTCGTCGGCGCCGTATTCCTCGCCGTCGGCCACGAGATCGGCCTCTGGCTGCTCTGGTGGAAACTCCGGTGGTGCAGACTCCTCAGAATCCCTGGAAAAAGTCAGTCAGCGACCACAAATGCCCATTGTTTCATTTTCGTAGGTCCATACCATTTGATCGCAAAGCGAGTAACGCGGGGCTTCTCAGCAAGGACGTTCCTGCGAACCCGATCATAGAGTGGCTTTGCAGGTGGATCGGCATTCAGCTCCTCGGAATCGTACTCGTTGTTGACATAGTATCCGACGCGGACGAACTCGCGGCCGTCGTAGGCGCAGGTGAGCAGGATGACGGTGACGCCGAGGATCTCGGTATCGGGAATGCGCGTGGTGTCTGGTGAGTCGGCTTCGAAGATGAACTTGTTGACGCCGACGGGAATGGGGCCAACGAGGAGGGAGTCGAGTTCTTGGTCGAGCTCAGTGCTGTGAAGGTTAGAACGTGGCAAGACCGAATGTGGGGTGGGACTGGGACGCACGAGGTCGCAGAGCCGACATAGGTCAACTTCCATTCTAGATCTGCAATCTATTAGTATTGGGGCCTTGACTGCTTATATGTGAGGTCGAGGAACTGACCTTTCTGGAGAGACTCCAAGCATTCGAAGGTGATCTCGAATTCGTATGAATCGCTGAACTTCGCGGGATTATTCAGGACGTTGACGCCCAAGAGCGAAACGACAGACATCTTGTAGATAGTCTGGATGTAGATGTGATGGGAATGAGATAATGCAGAAGCTGGCTCCGGCACAGATGGCCTTTCTTTTTAATGTGTGTTGAGTGGCTGTTAGACGTACAAGAGTCGAATGCGGGATGGAGATGGAGAAATTGGTTGATTATAGCTCAAACGCGTCTGTTGGCGAAGAAACCGCGTTTGCAGGCCATGCAGCCACCATGCGTGATCCCAATCAATCTGATAAGAGGAGTGCGACGCTAACCACATCCGACTAGAGGAGTGTTTTGCCCTTCAAGTTCTTTGGCCTTGCGACAGCCTCACGTCAACACCCTTTGCGAAGACAAAACACATCTTCTGATCAACATCACAACCTTCTTGAGGCTGTGGACTCGCGACAATCCATACCCTCATTTGCTTCTCACCGTTGTATAAAAGGCTCTCTTGCGAAAGGAACAGTTCTTACGTGATGAATGTGGTCATCGTCGCACCGTTCTAGCTCCCTTGATCTGCTGTATGCTTTCATCTCATTGTTTGGAAAGCTCATTTACTAACGATTCCCAGACTTTGCACTCATTCAGATTGCCTTGTCATCATTCCCCTTGAGGAAGAGCTCGTCGAATAATACGCAGCAAGTATGGCGGAGGAAGATGCGGAGATCGCGCTCTTGCATCAGATGCAGAGTGGGCAAGAGAACATATCATGGGGTGAAGGCACCGAAGATGCCGTAGAACATAGCGACCAGCTTGTCAAAGAAGAAAAAGATTACACAGATGATCAAGTCCTTCATGCTTTATCCCCATCTGCTGCGTCCTCTCATGGCGGAGAACATACCCCCCAATCACACAATCCAGTTGCATCTCATGCGACGGCGAGCCTGGCCGACTCGAGGTCTTCTTCACGAGCGTCACCACGGGTGCCAAAGACCATTGGTGGGTTTCTGGCAGATGACTCTGATGATGACGATGACATCCGAATTGCAACGTCGAAGCCGACGGCGCATCTCCAACCTCCGGCTGGTGGCGTAGCGCGCTCTATTTCCAGATCTCCATTACATCTCGAAGCTGTGCCACAAGAATCTCAAACTCCAACTCCTGTTCCTTTGGGTGCTCCTAGTGTTGCAGGTGCTACTGACCATACCTCTCTCGCTGACAGTGCTGCCAACCAAACATCTCCAGCATATGCTCCCGCAGCTGCGGTTACATCTATGACAGGCGCAAGCTTGCCCAAAGCACGACTTCCACATGATAGAGTAGGTATCCTGGAGGATCGGATTAAGGAAGACCCAAGGGGGGATCTGGATGCATGGCTCTCCTTGATCAGCGAACACAGAAAACGCAACAAGCTCGATGATGCTCGTGCCGTCTATGAGCGATTCTTCAAGTTCTTCCCCATGGCGGTATGTTCTACCCTTCCGTTTGATACATTCTCGGGCTAATCTGATCTAGGCTGATATATGGGTTGCCTATGCCGAAATGGAACTTGGAATCGACAACTTCTTCGGCGCTGAGCAAATTTTTGGCAAATCATTGTTGACTGTGCCCAATGTCGGGCTTTGGTCTGTCTACCTCAACTATATCCGGCGCCGCAATGATCTTACCAATGATGTTACTGGATCTGCGAGGGCTACCATATCCCAAGCATACGACTTTGTGCTGGCAAATATTGGCATGGACAGAGACTCTGGAAAGATCTGGCAGGAGTACCTGCAATTTATCCGTAGCGCTCCTGGCCAAATAGGAGGCAGCAGTTGGCAAGACCAGCAGAAAATGGATCAAATGCGCAAAGCCTATCAACGTGCCGTCTGCGTTCCAATGTCCAATGTGAATGCGCTATGGAAAGAGTATGACCAATTCGAAATGAGCTTGAATAAGATTACTGTAAGTTCAATTCGGAACTTGTCCAAACTTCTGCTAACAGTGATCAGGGTCGAAAGTTCCTCCAAGAAAAGTCCCCATCATACATGACAGCAAGAAGTGCCAACACTGCGCTTGAGAATATTACTCGTGGACTTTTGAGAACAAATCTTCCTCGTCTGCCGCCTGCTCTTGGATTTGAAGGCGACAAGGAGTATCTTGAACAGGTCTCACTATGGAAGCAATGGATCAATTGGGAGCAGGAAGATCCTCTTGTTCTGAAAGAGGAAGACGTCGAGTCATACAGACAAAGAATTCTCTACGTCTACAAGCAGGCGGTCATGGCTCTGAGATTTTGGCCGGAAATTTGGGTGGAAGCAGCAGAGTGGGCGTTCTTTAATGACAGGGAGATAGACGGCAGCGAATTCTTGAGTCAAGGGATTTCAGCCAATCCAGAGAGCTGTCTTCTGGCATTCAAGCAGGCTGATCGACTAGAAACTGTCTTGCCAATGGAGGAAGGCGAGGAGGGCCTTGCGAGCAGAGGTGCGGCAGTCAGAGCGCCGTACAATAAACTGCTTGATGCCCTCTATGACCTGATTAAAAAGTTGAAAACCCGCGAGACTGCAGAGGTTGCAAAGATTCAGGAGTCAGCAGCTCTGGATGCATCGATTGACTCCGTCCTGGAAAGAGTGGAGGAGGACGAGGATGATGCTGATAGACAGTACAAAGAGGCAAAACAAACAGCACGGGAGAATCAGTTGAAGGCTGTGAAGCAGGGATATGCCATGCAGACACAACTGATTTCTCGCACTCTTTCATTCGCCTGGATAGCTCTCATGAGGGCTATGCGCAGAGTCCAGGGCAAAGGCAAGGTTGGAGCTACAGTGGGAGGTTCTCGACAGATCTTGAACGATGCAAGGATCAAGGGGAAGATCACTAGTGATGTATATGTGGCAAGTGCTCTGATTGAGCACAACGTATACAAAGATCCTGCTGGGACCAAGATCTTTGAGAGAGGCGCAAAGCTGTTCCCGGAAGATGAAGTTTTTATTTTGGAATATCTCAAGCACCTATTGTCTATTGGAGACACCACAAGTATGTATAAATCAAGTTGTAATGCTCTGAGCACTGCTAACTGTTCATAGATGCCAGGGCAGTCTTTGAGACTTCAGTCAATCGTCTCACACAGAAGCCTGCGGCCATTGCCAAAGCCAAGCCACTATATGTCTTCTTCCACAAATACGAATCAGACTATGGCGAGCTGTCCCAAATCAGCAGGTTAGAGCAGCGTATGGCAGATCTCTTCCCAGACGATCCAAAGCTCTTGAGATTCTCCTCGAGATACTCCGCAGAAGGGTTTGATCCCACAGTTGTGCGTCCAATCATATCGCCCGCGACACAGATGCGACCCAAAACCATAATCCAATCCATCGAAGAGCCAGCCCAACCAAGTCCACGTCCTCAATACAAGGAGTTCAGTCCCCGTCCGCAACCGCGCCAGGAAATCCGCGAAGTCAGCCCCAGACCAACCTATCTCCACATCACCAGCTCCCCCAAACGTCCCTTAGGCGGCGAGGAATCCGACACTGAATCCGGCCGCCCGAGAAAGGTTCCTCGTGGCGAATCGCCCCTGAAGGGCGCCGCGGGCCGTCGACTGGATCAGCAGAAACGCATGCAGCAGCAGACGCACGGCGGGGTGCAGCAGTGGCAGGCGCATGGACCGGCGCCGGTTGTGATACCGAGAGACATCACGTTCCTGCTTAGTATCATTCCGAGAGCGGAGACGTATGCGGCGACGCTGTTTAATCCGGAGGCGATGGTGAGGTTGTTGGCGCAGACGCCGGTGCCGGATTATAGTGCTTGGAAGGCGTCGAGGGAGCAGGTGCCGAGGTATTATTAGGGGAGGAATTGGGAACATATAATAAGGGGAGAGGGAGGGAATGGGTGGGTGGTTGGATCTTTGCGGTTGTATCATAGGAAGGGACTTTGGGTCTTGGGATCGATCATCAGCGAGGAGTTTTGAATGTGGTGGTAATTGATAGTGAGTGCATTAGTGATGCAGCATCTAATTGAATCAAATTAGTCTCCACATTATCTTTGTTTTGTTTGAATTTTCCGGAGATATTCAGTGATGTTTTGTGTGAATGAGGGAGTGATGATGCGTCTGTCTCTGAGACATTCAGTGATGTTGTCTCTGATAAATGAGAGATTATGTACACTCCATTCACGGCAAATGCTGGTGATGGCCCTGAAGCTCGACTTCAAGACCACGCTCTCCTGCAGGTCGCATTCGCGCAGTACATCAGCGGTGTACTTCGGCCACGCAGGATCGACGGCGAGGACGGAGTTTGAAAATGTGGACGGGGGCAGCGGGACGGGGAGAGGATCGAGGCAATGGCTTGGAATTCAGCGTGCCGGGTGCCGTTTAGGGAGGGGCGAAGAGAGAAGACAAGCCATAGCTAGAGCCTCCCGCATAAAGCCTTCATGAATCGGTCGTTCTTCTAGAGGGAAGGTCTCGGGAGGATTGGGCAGCGGGTTCGCTGGGTTCACGCTACCATCTATGTTCATAGGGGCGTCCATCTTCGATTTCCTACTCTTTCTCTTCATAGGGGTAGCACGTGAGCGTCGCTTTTCAGGTGGGTAAGGGTTGAATGAAGGTGCTGGTTTTTCTCAGGTTCGGGTTTCGGTCAAACTCTCTATGACATTTATAGTGTAAAGGTAGCCTCTAAACTCTATACAGGAAATTTTAAAGGCAGTAGATGGAGATGATATGAAACTTGTTAAGATGGCTGTCTCGATGCCCAACTTCAATGCGAGTCATGTGCTCCTTAGGCGCTAATCTGCTAAGGGCACATCCCTTTCCAAACGAGCTTACCTCTCCGTTCGACGCATTGATATTCATCATTTTCTTCACATGAACCTCCATGAGCTACGAAGATGGGGAAGTATGAAGAATCAACATCGAGGTTGGATGACAGCGTCTCAGTTTTTGCTCTGCGATGCCCAGCCATCAAGTCTCGGGTGCGCATTCGTGGAGGAAGCAAGCGCCAACCCCCCGTCTCGCAGAATCGATGAGCCTTGGAAAGGCCGGCAACATGCATATCACAATATCTCATTGCCCCAAGTTGCGGCATCTATTTCATATGTACGGGGCTGCGCCTTCGTCCCAAATGGAGAGCCAGATCCAGGCTATCGCGGCGAGAGTCCTTTATCTTCATCCTCTTCTCCTCCCTCAGCTCGCGTCTATCTCCGCCAACGTCGTTGATGCAATCTTCTGGCGTCTTCCACATAGCTTTTAGAACGCCTATGAGGTATGTCCAGGTATGTCCGAGATCTTCCCTGTTCAATTGTCTTGTTTTGGATGTTTCAAGCACAGTTTGCTGTTTGGGTGGCCCGTGGTGTTAGTGTTTTCATATGAGAACCACGGCAAACCAGGTCAGCAGAACAAATGCGGCGGATTGCCATTCTCGACTACTTGATATTGGCCAAATGGTGCTATTCAATCATCATGGGGAAGCTGATTGTCGGCATATATGCATTTATACAGATTAACCTCGAAACCCCGAGCTACGTGGACTGACCCAGCAAAGTATTGGGAGCATACTGTGGTTCCACGCCATTCTATGAGCGTGGAGCTTGCTGTCCTGCGGTAAGTGTTTTCCGACGAAGAGGTATGTTTGGAAATTCTCATATCTCTTTAAATTCGAACCACTACTGTTATTGGTGTTGTTGAAGTTTTATCCGTCTATACTGTTGTATTTCATGCCGTGGTTCTTTGATTGCAGATATTCCACAGACCCCTCCTTCCCAAGATCTTTTATGCATACTTGACTAAACTCGCCTGTTGGATGTTTGACATGTGTGGCGGAGAGGCTAATATCGAGGTGGAACTTCTCACTGGGTACTATCATTCTTACCTGGCGCCTTTCTTCCTACTTACTGCTTCCATTCTTACCAGAGTCCAGCCCAAACTCGAGTGAATCAGATCTAGCGACTTTGGGCGTATATAAATAAACCCCCAAGCTCCGTCTTTCTCTCTTTTCCTCCATCCTTCTTATATGTCAAAACTTGATCCAAACAACAACAACCACAACATCATTGCCATCATCGCCATACCTTGTTCATTCAAACATATACTACCATAACATACACAGCAACTCTCCATCATACTCATATTAGCTGCATTTGCCAAACATCTGGCTGGTCTTTGCATGTTATTCCATCACATCACACTCAACTCACTCATCGCCTCATTCCTGTTCATCTCCTCCTCCAACTCACTTTCATCAGTGGCTCAACATCATGGAGCCAGGAAACCTTTGGACCCTCATTCGCGATGAGAACGAGGGAAAGTTTATCAGCCCTCCTCTCCTGCCAGATCGTCCAGGCTACAATAGCGGTAAGTTCGGAGCAAAGGCTGTCACGGTCAGAGTGAACCAGTACAGAGTTCGTCAGTGGCCACAAAACAATTTATACCAATTTGATGTAAGTCGAACTGACCTTTTGCTGAAGTTATGGCCACTAATTCAGGTGCAGATCAAAATCGGAAATGGAGATGAGCCACGTACTCTACTCAAGATGATCTGGAACTCTCCACCTGTCCAGCAGCGTTTGAACTACCATGCCAAGGCGTGGCTTTGGGACGGGAACAGGATCGCTTGGTTTGCCTCCTGACGACACTTCCGAGAAGGACGTTAGTTAATATGTGATAGGTGCGACAAACGTCCTCGGAAGGATAATGAGGAATGGATCATCGACGTCAACATGGATGTTTTGAGAGGAAGAACTCCTCGAACAAGCATCCACGGAGTGCCGTTACCACCAGACGTTAAAAAGGTCGTCATCAAGTGCACGACTGAGATTTCAATGGCTACTATTCGGGGTTACTTGGAAAAAACAATGGAGATCGACAGCAGCCTTCTCCAGGCAATCAATTTCATGGACCACTGTTTGCGTCAATACCCTTCCGAGAATCATATCCAAGTCAAGCGCTCCTGGTTCCCGCACGGTGGTGAGAGAAGGCCACTGAATGAATTCGCAGTCTCCATCGAGGCTCAGAAGGGTGTTTACGCGTCGGTTCGTATGTGCGAGGCCCCCAGGTTTAACACGGCCAGCACTGGTCTCGGAGTCAATGTCGACGTTGCCAATGGTGTATTCTGGGTCCCACAACAGGTTCACCAAGCAGCTCGAAACCTGCTGGCCTCGACCAACCCAAATCTTAACTGGCATGACTTCACGCGACAGCTGTTGCCGAGGCAGCGCTCACAGACGGCATCTGGCACTCCGATCTATGAACAGTCTCCACAGTTCAAGGATCTTCGCAAGATGCAGAGACTCAAGTTCTTTGTCAAACATCGCGGCAAAGAACAAAATGCGAAGATTTACAGCATTGATCATTTCGCTTGGGACCAATCATACGGCGCCGACGGTGGAAATGCCAAGAGGGTCACGTTTGACAGACGCAGCAAAACAAATCCTAATGCTCCTCCGGTTACTACTTCGATTTTTGACTATTTCAGGACCGAGTACAACATTGACATTGAATGTTGGCGATTGCCACTGGTGGCTTCCAAGAAAGGTGGCATTTTCCCAATGGAAGTCTGCACTCTTTTGGAAGATCAGCGCTATATGTTCAAGTTAGATCCGAAGCAGACTGCTGATATGATCAAATTCGCTGTCGTCAGGCCTCCCGCGCGTCTTGCCTCCATCCAAACCGGTGTTAAGTTGCTTGCTTGGGAGACAGATCCATATCTGAAGCACTATGGAATTAAGATCGATCCAAATCCAACGGTGACGAATGCGAAGCTCTTACAACCTCCGGACATTCAGTTCGGAACTGGGGGTGCGAAGAAAGTGATCAGACCAGAGACTTCAGGCTCCTGGATTTTGGCCGGTACTCACTTGCATCAGCTCCCTAAGAGACCCCTGGAGTGGTGGCATGTCGTCTTTTTAGACGGAACACAGAAGTACTGCGGCTGGGACAAGTTCTTCATAACCCTCAAGGAGGAATATAAGAATCTGGGCAACAAGGCAATAATCTCTGATCCTAGTTGTTGGTACTGGAATCAAACTCAACTAGAGACTGAAATCGACAATTTGATGTCAACTTTCAGGAATGTCCAAAAGCTGCCTCAATGGCCACAGATCATAGTGTTCGTCGTTAAGGACAGAAATTCTTGGGTCTATGACAGAATTAAGAAGATTATGGACACAAAGTATGCCGTCTATACACAGGTCATGCAGTCGGCACAGATTTCAAAAAACAACAAAAAGTACGCCTCCAACGTCCTCTTGAAGGTGAATGCGAAGCTTGGTGGTACCACGAGCAGAGCTATCAGACGCGTAGAAGGTCGTCCCATCACAACTCTAGGACCTATGGATCCAATCACCAAGCGGCGGCCTCAGATCTTCCCTGCCCCCAATTATCTGAACGTCAATCCTGACAAGGGATTGTTGGCCATGATCATTGGCGCCGATGTCAGTCATCCGGCTGCAAGTTCAAATCAGCCTTCTTTCGCCGCAGTCACAATGTCCATGGACCATTATGCATGCCGATACACCGCAGTGACCGAGGTCAACGGCATCAACGTCGAGATGATCCAGAAGCCGGTCTGGGACGGCAAGGTGAAGAACATGGCCAACCACTGGCTGCGTACTGTGGGAACTATCAACGGAACACCGACTGTCCCACATCACCTCTACTACATCCGCGACGGCGTCTCCGAGGGACAGTATATGCAGGTGCTCGAACAAGAGGTGCGCTGGCTCCGCAACATGCTCATCGAAGGGGTCAGCCCGAAGTTTTCAATGACAAAGTTCACCGTTATCATCGCCTCTAAGCGTCACCACCTCCGCTTCCTGCCTGACAAGAACGACCGCTGCCAGGATTCGGAAGGCAACCCATTTCCTGGCGTTCTCGTGGAGCACGACATCACGCATCCGTACCAATTTGATTTCTACTTGAATGCACACAAGGCGATCCAAGGCACTTCCCGTCCCGTCCACTACCACGTAATCAAGGACGAAATCAATCACAGCCCCGACTTCCTGCACGACATTCTCTACGCCCACAGCTACCAGTACATGCGCTCGACCACGCCCGTCTCGCTGCATCCGGCCGTGTACTACGCCCATCTGGCCTCGAAGCGTGGCACGGCGCATGAGAACGAGCAGATTGTCCAGTACCCGCGCGGCGGCTCGCAGGCCGTGCAGCAGAACACGAATGCGAAGTACCATGCGGACCGCAAGGAGGCGCTGCGTTCACAGGCTCAAGAGGGCCAGCAGCGGGGCTCGTCGAAGAAGAGCAGCGAGAAGCCGGATGTGAAGCTCGTGCCGAACATCCCTATCGGGGATTACTGGAGAAGTAATGCTCCGAGGGATCTCCTCGATAAGCATTATAAGGACCGTATCTTGGACTTCCAGTTCGGAATGTGGTTTATCTGAGCTGATCGGCTGGATGGCGGAGGACTCCTTATTTTCATTTCCAGTCTTCAGAGGTGCATCCCTTTAGGTCTTTGCCTACTACGGACAATTTCTTTCCTTTGCGCTTTATGGATACATGACTTCATATATCTAGGGATCTGGTTGAGGGGAGTTAATTGCATGCATGGGCTTTTAGAACGCGAGTTATGGTTGCTTTGATTTGATTTGATAGATGGGATAGATGGGATGTTGTGAATGGTGGAACTTTGTCACAAGCGGAAGTCCAGCAGCTGTCAGCCCCAGATAGATCGACGAATATCTCATAAATTATCTTTTATTGTGATTTCCCAGACACTATCATATATCCGTGTTCCAATGCCACCATCAAAACAAAGTCCTGTCCTCCGTCTCCCGTGCCTCCGAAATTCGGTTCCAACTACCGACTCTGAAGAAGAATCTACTGTCCAGCGTTCTTCAATGGCTGCACGACCTGAGCAGACGAGAACGGCACGACGTCGCCGTTGGCGTTGGACATGGCCGGTGCCTCGCTGGCGACTTGCGGGAGGGGTGCGCGCTTTTCTGGACGGGAGCATCAGCGGCCAGGCTCTAGGGAGGGGGGAGAGGGGCAGAGGGGAGGAACATACCTTGGACACCGCCCAGTGTGGGTGCGGCGAGGGTGAGCGCGAGGAGCGATGTGAATGCGAGGAGGGAGAACTGCATGATGGCGGATGTGTTGTGCTGTAGGGTTGGACGGGGCCAGATATTACAGTCGTGACGGGTCTTGGGGAAAAGATTGGATTGTAGAGAGTGGAAGGTCGACCGGCGACGAAGAGGTGGGAAGGGAATCTGTGGGTGGAAGGATTGAGGATGAGGGTTGGCGTGGAGAGAAAAGAAGAGACGGGAGAGGGAGGAGGAAGAGTATAAGTAGGTCGGCGGGATGCCAAGATGAAACGGAGACTGTGGCAGGACACACGTCTAGACCACGGGAGTTGCAGATCAAAGGCTTCGTGGCAGCTTCACTGCAACTTCACTGCATCCTTTCTGGTGGAGGAGGAGCAGGAGGTGACGAGGCTGAGAACATCTGAGACGAGGCTGAGACGGGAATGGAAACAGAGTTTAACCGACAAGCAGTGAGAGAGTTCCAACATGACAAAGAACAAAGAGATGGAGATGGGGAACCTATCTTTACACACTTGGGATGTTGTGAATGTTTAATGTCTTGGTGCGGTGCGAATCTTTGCAGTTCTTCTATGTATCTCCATGCTCGTGAAAATGAGAATGATGAAGATGATGTGAGAGACAAGTGATCGGCGGGAGGCTATTTTAAGGAACATCCGAGGAAAATCAGGGTCTTCGGCCTGCCTAGCGCTGTCACCCCGCCATCCCCCTGCGATTACCAATTCATTATCCCGATAACACAACGTTGACCACCATTGCAACCGCCTCGACAGCCTCTTCCTCTATATTCGAACCTCAGATCGCAGAAGTGTCTCGTCCTCCAGCTCCCATCAACTCTTCATCCTCCATCTTAAAGCTCTAGAGGTAGGAAAGCCCCACGATATCACTCGTTCCGCTGCAGACTTGTATCTCACCTCTTGCCCGCGTTGGCAGCTACACCTCACTCCCTCCAGCCATGGCCACCGTCGAGCAATGCCTCTACTGCTTCGAATTCCTCGCTGCGCAACTGGAAGGCCGTCCGCATATGGTTCTCTTCGAGATCGAGGAGTCGTGGGCGGAATACCCCAAGGGGAGCGAAGGTGATAGCGAAGATGAAGCGGACGAGCCGGATGCAAACAAGGCTGGCGCCCCGGGTGCTTCGATGCCAAGCGCCTCTTTAGCTACACTGTCCTTTGCATTAAGCAGCTCAAAGCCCGCATCAGCTGTATCCTCGAACCCCTCGACGCCCTCCAGCTCATCATCGCGCCCACGAACCTCCACCTCCACTTCCACGTCCACGACCCCGCCCGAAATCGCCTTCACCCCCGTCGGCCAATCCCAGCGCTCCGCGCAATCACAGCCCATCACGGCCTCCCCCCTCTTCGTGACGTGGAACAAGATCTCGCCAACGTCGCAGACTCGCTCGCTGCGCGGCTGCATCGGCACCTTCGAGCCGCAGCCGCTGGCGTCGGGGCTCAGCGCCTACGCGCTCACCTCTGCGCTGCAGGACACGCGCTTCAACCCGATCACGCTGCGCGAGCTGCCGGCGCTCGAGGTCTCGGTCACGCTGCTCACGGACTTTGAGCCGTGCAGCCACGCGCTGGATTGGGAGCTGGGGGTGCATGGGATCAAGATCTCGTTCTACGAGAGGCATCGCAGGTATAGCGCGACGTATTTGCCGGATGTGGCGGTGGAGCAGGGGTGGAGTAAGGAGGAGACGATGGAGAGTTTGATGCAGAAGGCGGGGTGGAGTGGGAGGAAGGCGTGGAGAGAGGTGGCGGAGCTGAAGGTTGTGAGGTATCAGGGGAGGAAGGAGAGTGTCGAGTATGAGGAGTTTAAGAGGTGGAGGGAGTGGGTGGAGGGGAGGAAGAAGTAGATGGCATCGATAGAGAGAAGGATCTAGTGGCTCATCCGCTTTTGCTATTTTGGAACGGTGCAGGAGGCAGGGAGGATATGGGGAGTAAACCGAGGCGCAATGCGTTATGATAGAGGATGGAACCTTCGCTCTACAGGAATTTATGGAATCAGATCGATCATGATATAGGTTGTCATTTCCCCTTTTTATCTCGCGAGTCTAAATCTATGCTATGCAAAATATATACGACTTTTCGGCTTATACGACTTTTCGGCTTAAGGCATTTTCATCCATCATCCGTCTATTCCTCTGCACAATCAGCAATCGCCTTGAGCAGCCCATCTACCGTCCCCCTTCTTGTCTGTATGTTCACGACCACCCTAAAGAAGGATCCCTTCTCCCCTGGCGCATAATCAACCATGAACCCCCTCAACGTCAACTTCCCAACAATATCCGCAGTAAGCTTCGTATTGTCCTCTGGAACAGGAAAGATACCCTTTCCTCCCGGCGCATAGTAGAAAGCCACCTGCAGACACGGCGGCGGGTCTTGCGACACCAACACAAAATCAGAGTCCGCCTTTACCTTCCTTGCAAAGTACGCGGCGACCTCGAACGCATTGTCGATCTGCTTCTCGTAGCCCGAAGAGCCATAATAGATCCAGCTCAACGCAAGCTTCAGACTGTCGCCGCGACGACCACACTGCGGCGTCAGATCGGCCAGATCCCACACCTCACGATCGCCCTCCGTATCGTCGGTCGAGTGGAACAGGTAGCCCGCCGGCAGCGTGTTCGCGCGGTGGAACTGGCGCAGGTCCTGGCCCAGCAGGATGCTGCACGTCGCTGGGGCGCCGAGCATCTTGTGCGGGTTCATCGCCAGCGAGTTCGCCAGGTGCGAGCCCTCCAGCTTGTACCTGTGGCGCTCGCTGAAGATCACGCTGCCGCCCCACGCGCCGTCGATGTGCATCCACAGCTTGTGCCTCCGTGCGATCGCGCTGATGGCCTCGAAGGGGTCGAAGGAGCCGAGCACGGTCGTGCCGGCCGTGGCGTTGATGAATAGGGGTGTCTTGCCCTGCTCTTTGGCGCGGATAATCAAGGCCTCGAGCTCGGCGGGGATCATGCAGCCGGCGTCGTCGACGGGTACGGATATGACGGCCGAGGAGCCGAGACCGATCATCTGAGCTGCCTTCTCGAGGGAGTAATGGCCGTGGACTGACGTGAAGATGACGAAGTTGTGTGTGCTGTTGCCGTTGATCTTGGTGTCTGGATATAAGGTATTTCGGGCGATGACGAGGGCGGTCAGGTTCGAGCCTGAGCCCCCCTGGGTGGAGACGCCGCCGGCGTGGGGACCGGTGAAGCCGAAGAGATGGGCAAGGCGGGTGGTAGTTTTTTTCTCGATGATGGTGAGAGCGGGGGAGACTTGGTAGACGTGGAGCTGGGAGAAGGTAAGGAAAAGCTTTTCGGGGGTT
>Ga0209512_1002057_pt1 | contig 22478 bp, 19 predicted proteins | sample frozenSSSSmetaG_FD_184142 | JGI IMG/M metagenome (GOLD analysis project Ga0209512, IMG submission 184142) | Glacier valley bacterial and archeal communities from Borup Fiord, Nunavut, Canada, to study Microbial Dark Matter (Phase II) -... | ecosystem: Environmental > Aquatic > Freshwater > Ice >...
CGGACGTGGTGCATGGTGGAATGCCGGAGCAAGCCACATGAATCTGGCGTTTCCTAAGACGTACTTTGATGTAGTCGGGTTGGTTTCGTTGCTGGATACTCAGCGACGCTTCCAGTTTATTCAATGAACCGCCGTATGCGGAACCGCACGTACGGTGGTGTGAGAGGACGGCGGGGGCAATCCCGCCTCCTACTCGATGGATTTAACTTATTTAAGAAAAAATGATCGCACATCTGATAAAAAGACATTCCAGATTAGTTATCTCTTTTACGTTTGGAATAGTGATGGGTTTTGTATTCCCAACGTCATGGGATTATTTATTGCGCGTTTTATTTGGTTGGAATATAGCGGTCTGGTCTTACTTGTTATTCATGTTTTGGTTGATGATGCACGCAACAACCGCAGAAGTTGCGCAATTAGCAGAGGAAGAGATGAAGCCGATTGGACTATTATTGTCATCATGTCGATAGCGGCAACCACGAGTTTAGTGGCTATTGTTCTTGAATTGGGTACATTGAAAGAGTTAGAACCCATACATAAATTACTGCGTTACGGCATCACCATCGCAACGGTATTGGGAACCTGGTTTTTTATCGCGACGATATTTACTTTTCATTACGCCCGAATGTATTACCGTTCGCCCGAACGCCATCGTGCTCTCATTTTCCCTGATGCAAATTTGCAGCCTGATTATTGGGATTTTCTGTATTTTTCATTCACTATTGCTGTTGCGTTTCAAACGTCGGATGTCATGTTGTCATCACGTAAGATTCGTAAATCGGCATTGGCGCAATCGATACTTAGTTTTTGGTTCAACATTGCCATTCTCGGGTTGTCGATTAATATCGCTGCTGGTTTGGTCGCGCAATAAAAAACGGTGCCACGGTGTCATACCGGGCACCGTTTTTTTTTGATGCGCTCTTCAGATCATAGTCCCATGAAATCCCCTTTACCAATTGCTACGCCGTTATGGCGCAAAATTGCATAGGTGGTTGTCGTATGGAAGAAAAATTGCGGCAAGCCATAGCTTAATAAATAAGTTAATCCAGTCAATTTTTTCTCTTTCGGTGTGCCTGGGCGCAAAATAATTTCACGATTCTCCGCGCCATCAAACTGGGCCTGAGGAAGAGATTCAATAAACTTGAGCGTTGTGCTTATGCGGGTTTGTAATTCGGCAAAGCTCTGCTCATTATCTTCATATACCGGCACATCGCCATTGGCCAGTCGGGCAGAAATCCCTTTGGCAAAATCAGCCGCAATTTGAACCTGGCGAATTAGAGGAAACATGTCCGGATACAAGCGCGCTTGTAAAAACACGGCAGGATCAATCTTTTTTTCTTTAGCATGTTCTTCTGCTTTGGTTAACACCTTACTCATACTGTTGAGCATTTGTTTAAAAACGGGAACGGAAGCGTTGTACATAGAAATAGTCATTATTTTTCCTGGTGAGTTGTAATAGTGAACTGCGAAGTATATACCCTCGCCATTCAAGGTCCGGGTTATAAACCTTGTCTGGGCGACCCTGTTCCAAGTGATCCCGTCCAGATGATCCCGTCCAGGTGAGCCCGTCTTTTTCCGTCTGACCGCATGCCCGTGGTTGCGTGGGAGACGCCACGCCGCCCCCTCACGCCTGGCCGGACGAAAAAATCCATCAGTTTTTAACTCGGGATCTTGAACAGCGAAGGATGTAATGCAACGGTGATTCGGCCGGTTCGATGGCGTCGAAATTTTAAAATGCAATACCGCACATCATTGGAGGAATTTAGATTGAATTGATGCACCAGGTTTAATACAGCAGTAGTTCTGTGCCTTGGAAAAAACGACTAACCAGGTTCGAAATAATAAAATTTCAAGATGCCCGGCTTTGGTCCCCGCATGACATTCCATGATGGGATTAGTGTAATAAAAGCGCTTGCGAAAATCTTTGCGTATGCTGATTGCTCTTTCGCCAAAACGTAGTTGAAATGAGCTGTTCATCGTTAAATCATTTTTTGTTTGTAGCGTTGTAGTCAGATAGGCCATGATTTTTCCTTTCGTGTTCGGTAATGAATTGAAGAGCACTGTAAAGCAATATAACTGTATATGCAAACAGTAACTGTTAAAAAACACAGTATTGTTGTATTTTTAGTGTACGAGCTAAAACAATCAATTTGTCCTGTGAAACCAATTTTGCGTAATCCCTGGCCCACAAAGTTGCTGTACCATCGCGGGTTCACTTTTGGCAACCGGAGATTTTATGTTTCATCATGTAGAACCCTATGCAGGCGATCCGATTTTGTCTTTGAACGAAGCGTTTGGAAAAGATCCACGTTCAAATAAAATTAATCTTTCCATTGGTATTTATTTTGATGGTGGTGGAAAAATCCCGATGTTGCCGTCGGTCCGTGCCGCAGAACTAAAAGTAGTGGCAGAGGCCAGTGCGCGTCCTTATTTACCGATGGAAGGCGCGGCCAATTTTCGTACGGCCGTGCAGCATTTATTGTTTGGAGCTGATCACGCAGTATTAAAAGATGGGCGTGTGGTAACAATTCAGTCGGTGGGTTCCAGTGGCGGATTAAAAGTAGGTGCTGATTTCATTAAACACTATTTTCCATCAACAACTGTTTTGTTAAGTGACCCAACCTGGGATAACCATCGCGCGGTGTTTGAAGGTTCCGGTCTTAAATCTAACATTTATCCCTATTACGATGCAAAAACAGGTGGCTTATGTTTTGATGCGATGTTGGCGGCGTTATCAACAGCAGAAAAACAGAGTGTGGTAGTGCTTCACGCTTGCTGCCACAATCCGACCGGCGTTGATTTAACTAAAGCGCAATGGCAGCAATTAGTGCCGGTGCTGAAAGAACGTGAATTAATCCCTTTCCTTGATTTGGCGTATCAAGGTTTTGGCGACGGGATTTCGGATGATGCGTTTGCTATTCGGTTGTTAGCTGATTCGGGAATGAGTTTTTTTGTGGCAAATTCATTTTCGAAAAACATGGGTTTGTATGGTGAACGTTGTGGCGCTTTAAGTGTGGTTTGCCCAGATACGGCGCAAGCGGTGAATGTGTTGGGGCAACTAAAAGCGACTGTGCGATGTATTTACTCCAGCCCGCCTATACATGGCAGTCAGTTGGTGACGCAGGTGCTCACTGATTCAGCGTTGCGGCCATTATGGGAAGTAGAAGTGGCTACGATGCGTGAGCGTATTCAGGCAATGCGTCATCAATTGCACAGCGTGCTGAGCGGAGCATGTTCAGGGCGCGATTTTAGTTATTTTTTAACGCAGCGCGGTATGTTTAGTTACACCGGGTTAAGTCCTGAACAATGCGATCGTTTAAAAAACGAGTTTGCTGTATATATTTTGCGATCGGGACGGCTGTGCGTTGCAGGTTTAAATTCAGGTAATGTGGAAGTAACTGCCAATGCGATAGCGGCGGTGATTTAATAAATTATCGGGCATAAAAAAAGGCTGCATATGCAGCCTTTTTTTATGTGGATCGCCTTATTCCTGGTACTCAAAACAAAGTTTGATCGCCTCATTAAAAGCAAGCTCGGCGGACATACCGCCTTCCATCATTTGCGTAATTTTTTCAGAATGCTCGCGAATATCAGATGGCAAAGCCGACCGGTTCGATTTGTAATATTCGTATTTTTGAATAGCGATTTGCTCTTTGATTTTTGCCAAAGCAGCGCCGCCACGCGGACTGGCACTTTTTTTAGCAGTTCCAGTAGCACTTTTTGTTCGGGTCGTTGCAGTTTTTTTGGTTGGAGTATTCATGTTAACTAAGTGCGTTTTGATTTGATCTAAGGGATAAATGGTTGCGGAGATGGGGTCATTAAATTCATCCTCATCGGCCTGAATTAATAAATGACTGCTGTTAAAAATCTTTTTTTTACCAGCAGTATTTAAGATCTGGTAATTAGGACCATGACTTGTACCGTTACTTGAAAACTGGACGTTATCGCCATAATCCCGCATTTTTTCGATAACTTTTTCAAGATAGATAGCGGAGAGTTTCGCTATATCGCCATTCCAGCGTTTATTTCTTTTCGTATTCACAATGAGTAGCTTCCCAAAAAGAGGTAAAACATAAGGCACGAACTTAATTTGAAATTCAGCCGTGCTGCCATACTTAATTCGAGCCGCTATTATCCTCTTTCTTGAATTAATTGGCACATGGTCAGTAAATATATTTTTTGAAATGCCTTAAAATATTGCTAATTAATAAATTTTTTTTAGCTTCCGGGGTTACAAAGAATCCTATTAGTGTCTTGTTTATAAAGGTTTTTTAGTGTGCCGGCTTTGAAAGTATGGCCGAAAAACATAGTCAATACCAAAAAATAACAAGGCTTTTGTTAGATAAATATGGCGCTCATTATCATAGGTAAAGCTTCGCCAATCCAAAATTTTCTCCCGGAATCTCAGGTTGACCGGACATTTCTTACAAAACCTCACTAGCATGGTCAGCCAGGCGTGAGCGTTCACCACGTGCTAACGTGACATGCCCGCTGTGTGACCACCCCTTAAACCGGTCGACCACATAAGTTAACCCGCTGGAACCTTCAGTCAAATAGGGCGTATCAATTTGAGCGATATTGCCTAAACATATAATTTTGGTACCAGGACCAGCGCGGGTGACTAAGGTTTTTACTTGTTTTGGCGTTAAATTTTGTGCTTCATCAATAATTAAAAATTTATTGACGAAAGTGCGTCCGCGCATGAAGTTGAGCGATTTGATTTTGATTTTGGAGCGAATCAAATCTTGCGTTGCGGCGCGTCCCCAATCACCACCGTCATGGTCGGATTTATTGAGCACTTCTAAGTTGTCATCAAATGCGCCCATCCATGGCGACATTTTTTCTTCTTCCGTGCCTGGTAAAAAACCGATGTCTTCACCAACAGGAACAGTGACACGTGTGACGATAATTTCGTTATAGGTTTTGGATTCCAGCACTTGTGCTAAACCGGCGGCTAATGCCAACAAGGTTTTTCCAGTTCCTGCCTGGCCTAACAAAGTCACAAAATCACATTCCGGATCCATAAGTAAATTTAATGCAAAATTTTGTTCGCGATTACGTGAAGAGACTCCCCAAACACTATGTTTGGCATTACTAAAGTCGCGCAAGGTTTGCAGCACGGCAGTTTTACCATTGATCTCGCGCACCTGACCATAAAACGATGCTTCACCGTTATTCGGTTCAAGATACACAAATTGATTCACCAGTAGCGTAGAAATAAACGGTCCGGTTACGCGGTAAAACGTATTACTAAAACCATTCCGCGTTTCTTGCCACGACTCCATACCCTTACCATGTTTATTCCAAAAATCGGGCGGTAACTGTAACAGGCCTGTATAAAGCAGATCAGAATCTTCCATGACATGGTCATTGAAATAATCTTCTGCTGGTAGTCCCAAAGCACGCGCTTTGATGCGCATATTGATATCTTTGGAAACTAAAACAACGGGGCGATTCGGGAATTCAATTTCAAGCGCGCGTACCACCGCTAAAATTTGATTGTCTGCTTTGCCAACCGGAAGTCCTTCCGGCAAGTTGACGTGCTGTAATTTGGTTTGAAACAGCAAATGCCCTTTGGCTTCTCTATTGCCCAGTTTAGATAACGAAATACCTTCGCTAATATCCTGGTTATCAAGATCACCGACTAATTGATCTAAAGAACGTGAAACCTGACGCGCATTGCGTGCTACTTCTGACATGCCTTTTTTATGATCGTCCAGTTCTTCCAACGTAATCATTGGCAAATAGATGTCGTGCTCTTCAAACCGAAACAAGCAAGACGGGTCGTGCATTAATACATTGGTATCAAGAACAAATAATTTGGTCGTGCCGGAAGAATCCGCAGCGCGACTGATGCCCGATTTTTGACGGGTTCCTGATAATTTTCCTGGCGTTGTCGGGCTTATTTCAAGAGTGATAGCTTTGCCAGTGGATGGCAACTTTGAAACCGGCGCTGCGGACTTGCCAGTAAGTTGAGAACGTGAATTTTCCGTCAACGTGTGCGCAACCGGTTTGATGAGTACAGCTGGCTTGGATGATAATTTCGCTTGAGTAGCAGTCGATAAATGAGTAATGCTGGCAGCAACTTGATTCGAAGAGGATTTGGTTGCTGATTTGGCTTTAGCTTTTGGATAATCTTCTTTGGATAAGATCGCGGCCGGTTTTGTGGGCATTTTTGGCAGTGGCATCGGAACCTCAGTTGTTAGAAATAAAAAAAGCCGGTCAGAACGTTTATTTGATTACCTATGTTCTAACGGCTCTAATGATGGATGATTTGTCACAAACTCCAGAACTTCATTGACATGCCCTGCTACTTTAACAGCCCGCCATTCTTTCATTATTTGCCCTTTAGCGTCAATCAAAAAGGTACTGCGTTCAATGCCGCGTACCTGTTTGCCATACATGCTTTTCATTTTCATGACATCGAACAGTGTACAAATGATTTCATCGGGATCGGAAATTAATTCAAATGGTAAACCGAGCTTACTTTTGAAATTTTCATGTGAACGGAGATTGTCGCGACTAAGGCCAAAAACCTCGGTGTTTGCGGTTTGAAATTGCGAGTGCAAGTCACGAAAAGCAATGCTTTCTGTGGTGCAGCCCGGCGTATTATCTTTGGGGTAAAAATACAGAACGATATTTTTTCCTGCGTAATCAGACAGAGTAAATGTCTTATCGTTTGTCATTGCGGCGGAAAAATTGTTCAAGCTAACTGTCATCTTGTTCTCCCATTGAAAGAGTAGGTCATGATTGGTTTTCGTAGGGTGGGCACGCTTTTGTGCCCACCATGTTTGAGATGTCAAGAAAGGTCAATAAACCACAATGGATAAAAAGCCAAATTTTTAAGAATGTAATTGATTAACCATGGCGGGCATAAAAGCGTGCCCACCCTACAAAATCAGGCTGCGATTAACTCACCAGACCGGCCAGGTAATTCAGCCCATTGCAATGGGCGCGTTGGCAATGATGTAGTTGAAATTGATTTTGCGTACTCTGCCATGGAAGTAAATTGATAACCTTGCGCTTGCCAGCCGATGAGCAACTTTTCGAAGATGGGGGCAAGTTTTTGTCCTTCAAGTTCGGCATGCAAAGTAAATACGTGATCGCGTGGTTGTCTGGTCAGCTTTAAAATATGACCGGCAATCGTTGACGCATCAATGGTTTCGCCGTTGATACTTCGCCCCAATAATTCATCCAACGTTGGCAAAGTGGTCGGCATCTGTATGCAATTGAACGTCTTTTCTCCAATGGATAAATGATATGGGCCGAGTTGTGATTCCATCAAGCTGCCGTCATCATTTAATCGCGCCCGTCCATCGGATGAATACGCCATATCGAGATGATCCAGTTCAGCAAACGCATGTGCATTCATTTGCCAACCCGCGGCACCGTGTGTTTTTGGTGCTACGCCAAAAATGGTAGTGAAACGTTCAGCTGCTTGTTGCATTTGTTTCTTTGTCCATGTCGCATCACGTTGCCGGACGTTGTCCTGCCACAGAACATGATCCCAAGTGTGTATGCCACACTCAAAGCCTGCTGCAGCAACGGCACGAAGTTGTGCAGCACAAGTTAAGCCAATATCGGGAGCGGGGAGTAATACGCCGTACATTAAGGTTTTCAGGCCGTAATGTTCTACGACGGAAGTGCGTGAAACTTTTTGAAAAAATCCTGGTCTGAAAGCGCGTCGTAATGCCCAACCAGTGTGGTCGGGCCCGAGTGAAAATAAGAAGGTGGCGTTGGCGTTATATTGTTTTAACAATCGCACCAGATTGGGTGTGCCCTCGCGACTTCCGCGGTAGGTGTCGACATCGATTTTGAGTGTGATGGTGGGCATGTTTTGGTGTGTTGTTGGATTTCTCCCTGCCCGTGAATCTGTTCGGTTTAGCCCCCTCTCCCGTTGCGCGGGAGAGGGTTGGGGAGAGGGTGGTTGCTATGACTATAAACGATTCAAATTCCATATTTTTTGATTACAAACCGAACATTTATAAATGACTATCCAGTTTTCCGAGCCCCGCCAGAAGGCTCAGGAAACTGCCCTTGCAAGGGCAGTTCGTTCCGCAGGCGCAGTGCGTGCATTGCGAAACCCCTGCTACACCCCCAACCCCGCCATAAAACATTTTTGGCTCAGGAAGCTGCCCCCCTTGCAAGGGCAGCTAGTTCCGCAGGCGCAGTGCATGCACTGCGAAACCCCTGCTACACCCCGCGCAACGGGAGAGGGAGCTAAAACTCAGTCCACCAACGCCCGCGCTTCCGTTACCTGACTACGATACGCATCAAAAATATAGCGCATGCTGTCTTTCATCGTGGTGTGTGGCGCCCAATTCAATTCTTCTTTGGTATTCGTGATTTTAGGCACGCGATTTTGCACGTCCTGATAACCTTTACCGTAGTAAGCGGCTGAGGTGGTTTCAACGATCTGCACGAGTTTTGCGGTGTTGGCGTATTCAGGATAGTGCGCAGCTAATTCCAGCATCATGTTGGCTAATTCACGGATAGAGAAATTGTTAGCCGGATTGCCGATGTTATAAATTTTTCTGCTGGCAACGCCGCCTTCATTGGCGATGATTTTCATCAAAGCGTCAATACCATCATCAATGTAAGTGAATGCGCGTTTTTGTTGACCACCATCGACTAAAGAAATATTTTCACCGCGCACAATATGACCAAAGAATTGGGTGACAACGCGTGAACTGCCTTCTTTGGCGGTGTGAATAGAATCTAATCCGGCGCCGATCCAGTTGAATGGGCGGAAGAGGGTGAAGTTTAAATTGTCTTCCATGCCGTAACCCCAAATCACGCGATCCATTAATTGTTTGGCGCAGGAATAAATCCAGCGTGGTTTGTTGATCGGACCGCAGACTAATTCCGATTCTTCCGGATCAAATTCTTCGTCGTGACACATGCCATACACTTCGGAAGTCGAAGGAAAAACCAGATGTTTTTCATACTTAGCCGCAGAACGCACGATAGGCAAATTAGCTTCAAAATCCAATTCAAACACGCGTAATGGTTTTTTTACATAAGTCGATGGCGTGGCGATGGCGACCAACGGCAAGATAACATCGCATTTTTTAACGTGGTATTCAACCCAATCTTTATTGATGGTGATGTCGCCTTCAAAAAAGTGCATGCGTTCGTGATTGAGTATGTCGCTGATCCGATCTGTTTGCATATCCATACCGTACACATGCCAATCGGTGGTTTCCAAAATGCGTTTGGAAAGATGATGTCCGATGAAACCATTAACGCCGAGGATGAGTACTTTTTTCATTGAATGCTCTTTATTTTAAAAACAGATTATTTAATCAATTGCTGTAACTGAACGGCAGTAATTAAACTATCACCGGACAGTAATTCGTCAATTCTGAGTGCGCGACCGTCGCCGCACATTCCAAACACGACATTATCCACTACACACAAGCCTTGCGGCAAATTTGCTTTGGGCGCATCCACTAATCGTGCCCGTTTAAGAATAAAACGATGTCCATTTTGATCGGTGAATGCGCCAGGATAAGGCGGCGCCACGGCGCGATGTAAATTGTAGACTTGCTGTGCAGATTGTTGCCAGTTAATGTGTCCGTCTTCCGGTTTGCGTCCACCAAAATAACTTCCACGACTTAAATCGTTCATCATTGCTGGCGCGGTTCCATTTAATAAGGCCGGAATCACATTCCACAGGGTTTGCTCAGAAGCGACTGTCAGCTTACCAAAGACATCGTATGCCGTATCGTCGGACAAAATGGGAACGGCAGTTTGCGCAATAATCGCGCCGGCATCTGGTTTTGCGGCCATTTCATGCAAGGTGACGCCGGTTTCGGTTTCGCCATGTAATACAGCCCAATTGACCGGGACGCGGCCGCGATATTTTGGAAGTAATGAACCATGTAAATTGTAGGCGCCGCGTTTTGCTAAACCCAATAAAGACACAGGCAGCATATTCCGATAGTAAAAACTAAAAATAAAATCCGGTGCGAGGTCGCTGACTTTTTTAAACAAGTCTTCTGATTCGGGATCAACTAATGTGGGAATGCCGTGTTCAGCACAGGTGGATGCGACAGATTCAAACCAGATTGTTTCGTTGGGATTATCCTGGTGGGTGACAACCAACTCGATTTGTATTCCCAGCTCCAGCAACACGTTGATGCTATGCACGCCTATGCTGTGGTACGCAAAAACGACAGCGCGATTGGTGATGGTGTTACTCATTTCATCCGTCATTTTGCCCGTCATTTTTTTCCAAAATGGTTTGTACAACAAATCGTGGCCTGCCCTGAACTTGCTGGTAAATTCGCCCGACATATTCGCCTAATAAACCGATGCCGAACAAAATGGTCCCCATTAAAAAGAAGGAAATAGCAAATAGAGTAAATAACCCTTCTGCTTCAGCGCCAAGCATAAAGCGCCGGAATAGCAGCAGAACAACCAATAGCCCTGAACCGACTGACATGATCATTCCCAACATGGAAAACATTTGCAGCGGCACGATAGAAAAGCCGGTCATTAAATCAAAATTGAGCCGGATCAAACTGTAAAAGGAATAGTTAGAAACACCTGCGGCACGTTCTTCATGCTCAACGACGATCTCCGTCGGTCTGGTTGAAAATGTATACGCCAGCGCCGGAACAAACGTGTTTATTTCGCTGCATTGGTTAATCAGATCAATCACATTGCGCCCATAAGCGCGCAGCATATTTCCCTGATCGGTAATTTTGATATGCGTGATGCGTTCGCGAAGATAGTTATTGGCTTTGGATGCCCAAGTGCGCCACAGGGAATGTTGAGGTCTTTTTCGGATTGATCCGACGTAGTCATAACCTTCCTGAATTTTTTTAACCAGGGCGCTAATTTCCTCCGGCGGATTTTGTAAATCGGCATCCAATGTCACAACGATGTTGCCGCGCGAAGCTTGAAAGCCCGCCAAAATAGCCATGTGCTGGCCGTAATTGCCATTAAATAAAACGACCCGGGTTACATCGGGTCGTGTGCGGAACTGGTCAGACAAAATCGTCGCAGACTGATCACGGCTGCCGTCATTGATAAAGACACATTCGTAACTAATACCTTCCGCGGCCAGTTTGTCGAGCGCGGGGTACAGGCGGGCAAATAAGTACGCGAGTCCGTCTTGTTCATTGTAAATAGGGATAACGACAGAGAGTTCTGGATTCATGGAATTTTGTAGGGTGGGCACGCTGCCCACCATCGTTGAGATGTCAAAAAATGTCAAAAAAGCGAAATGGTTGAAAGGCGAGGAATTAATTTAGAAATGTAGCGATCAACCGTGGTGGGCAGTGTGCCCACCCTACGAAAGGCAAGATTTTACCGCAGCTACCACGCGTTCTACATCGGTTTTTTGCAATGTAGTAAACATCGGCAATGTCACTGTTTGATAACCAATGTGTTCCGCCATCGGGAACATGCCTTCTTTGAAGCCGCGTTTGCGGTACAGGGTAAAGAGATGAATGGGTGAATAATGAAATCCCGTACCAATATTAAATTCCGCCATTTTTTTCATAAAGTCGGCACGTACTGCCGACTTGGGCAAAACGATCTGGAATAAATGCCAGTTGCTGTTTTCGGTATCGTTGACGGGCAATTGAGCGCCACTTTTTTCTTCGAAATCCGGCCCAAAACACGCAAAGTAATGTTGCGCCAGACTGCGTCGGTGCGCCGCGATGGAATCGATGTGCGGTAACTGACCTAAGCCCAACGTGGCTGCGATGTCGGTCATATTGTATTTTCCACCTAATATATCCACATCAATGCCATCAACACCGCTGCGGGTCACACCTTGTAAACGGTATTTTTCCGCTAACCGTGCTTCCTCTGCATTATTCACCACTAAACAACCGCCTTCGGATGTAGTGAGATTTTTATTAGCTTGAAAACTAAAGGACACCAGATCGCCAAATGAACCGATTGGTTTACCTTTCCAACGCGAACCAAGCGCTTGCGCTGCATCTTCAATGACACGTAAATTGTATTTTCTTGCAATCGCGTACAGGCGATCCATATCCATCGGCAAACCGGATAAATACACAGGAATAAGTGCTTTAGTACGAGATGTGATGGCCGCTTCGAGTTTAGTTAAATCTAAATTGCGGGTGACCGGATCAATATCTGCAAACACGGGAGTGGCGCCCACTTCAAGAATGACGTTGGCTGTGGCAACCCAGGAAATTGGTGTGGTAATTACTTCATCGCCTGCTCCGATGCCGGCAATGCGTAATGCGATTTCCATGGTGCATGTGCCGGAATTAAATGTGCGAACCAGTCGTCCACCAACATAGTCTGACAATGCTGCTTCAAAGGCTTGTACCTTCGGACCGGAAGTTAACCAACCAGAACGCAGTACATTGGCCACTTCCTCGATGGTTGCTTCATCAATGTTGGGGCGGGAGAAGGGGAGGAATGGTGGGGAATTCATTTGGTTCCTTTTTGGTTACTTCCCTTCCCATGAAGTAGCGAGATTTAGCTCCCTCTCCCGTTGCGCGGGAGAGGGTTGGGGAGAGGGTGGTTGCTATGCTTTAAACGTAATTTATTAATACCAACCCTGTCTAAGAATCAGAGTCTTACCAGCGTTTCCCCTGTTTCACGAGCCCTCTCCCGCGTAACGGGAGAGGGGGTAACACCACGCGTGGTTCATGAGCTCGATTTTTAATAAGAGCGAAATTAGTTTAATTTCGATGAAACGATCACCCGCTTCGGATCCCGTGAAACCAGCCGCATCGGAATTCCCTGCTGAACAAATTCTTCATAAATTCCAGGCTGGATAATCGCCAAAGCAGCAATACCGTTTGCCTGATGAACCAGCCATTGTTTTACAAAATCAGCACGTTTCGGTATCCATAAATGGGGCTCTTGTTGCAGACCAAATTGCAATTCATCGGGATGTTCAACCAAAACGAGAATGTGACGTAAATAAAAAGGTAACGATTGCTCATAACGTCCGACTGAATAAATAGTGGTATCCGATGGTGATTTTGCCAGTTCAGCCTGAATCGGCGCTACATGATCGGCACCGGCAATGTAGCGTCCCCACGGCTCATGTCCCAAAAATAAAATTTGGCCACTGAGGAATCCAGCCCAAGCCAAAACCCAGACACAGCAAGTTTGCTGATAACAGGCATGTCTGTGGCGAGCGAGTATCCAGGCAAGAATGCCGGATAAAAGCAGTAACAGCGCAGCGATGCCAAAGTAAGGAAGGTACGTCTGGTGCAAGCTGGTTTCAATTGCATTTTTGGCGGTTTCATTCAGAGCAGGAATGTGATCTGAAAAAGCCCAGACAGCTAATCCACCCAAGCCACACAAAATCATTAACGCACTGCATGCCATCAAACCACGACGCGCTTTATGTTCCAGATGCATGGCAATTAATAAAGCCAGCGCGGGGAAAATCGGCAAAATATAAGAAGGTAATTTCGAGTTAGAAACACTAAAGAAGATGAAAATAAAAATAGACCAAATCAACAATAATTTGCCGGGTTGGAAGGTGGTTGCCTGTTGCAGGGGGAGCTTTTGATGCAGTCCATTCCACATACTCTGAAATAGCAAACCGAGCCAGGGGAAAATACCTATCATGAGCAAAGGAATAAAGTAATACCAGGCACCGTCACGGCGATGTATTGTGCTGGTGTAGCGTTCCCAATGTTCGTTGATGAAAAAAAAGTGTAAGAACTCGTCATTAGCCTCTGAAACCAGTACAAACCAGGGCGCGATAATGGCGAAAAAAACGAGCAAGCCCTGAAGCAAATTCAGTCGCTGCCAGATCCGCCAGTCGCGTGCTGCAAAGGTGTACAAAAATAAAACTGAGCCAGGAATGGCTATTCCAATCAGACCTTTTGCCATAAATGCCAACGCCATGCCGGCCCAGCAAAGCAGCATCCAGTTACGTCGTTCAGTTTTTGAAGCCGAGTCGCGCTGAGCTAATAACAGGCTACATAAAGCCAGCGTGAACATGCCGGACAAACCCATGTCCAGCGTATTAATGTGTCCCATTCCAGCCCACCAAAATGAGGACGCTAAAACAAGTGCCGCGGTAATTCCGGTTCGCTGATTAAACAGACGAGTGCCGGTATAGCCAACTAAAAATATGCCGAATAAAGCAGATATACCCGTCCATAACCGTGCCTGCCATTCACCTAATCCAAATGCCTCAAAAGTGAGCGCATTCATCCATGTTTGCAGCGGTGGTTTTTCAAAGTATTTGATGCCGTTTAAGCGCGGTGTGACCCAATCACCGGTCGCAACCATTTCACGCGCCATTTCTGCATAGCGGCCTTCATCGGTTGGCACCAGGGTTCGTGCGCCCAGCATGTAAAACCAGATCGCTAAAAATAAAAATACGCTGATCCAGAATCCGACGGTGAATTTGGTTATGTTGTGTTGAGAATGGTCGTCGTTATTCATTACGTGTTAGTTCCCTTTTCAAGAATCAGCGCAAGAGCGACCTTGCGTCCTTCGGTCATTAAAATATTGTAAGTGCGACATGCAGCCTGACTATCCATGCATTCCATACCGATGCGTTGGTTGATTAAACAAGCGGCTAGTTTTGGGTGCGCGAAGTGCTGTTTTTGGCCGGTACCGAGTATCACCACGTCGGGGTGAAATGCGGCGATCGTTTTAAAGTGGTCTTCAGTAAGATCCGCAAAATTGTTCACCGGCCAGGCGATAGGCGGTAGCTCAGGTAAGACGATCAGACTATGGTTGAACGTGATCGCGTTAATTTCAACGCTGTTTTCGTCGTAGCCAGTGACGGTTTGATAGGGTTGATTTGGAATGTTGTGTAGCTTCATTTTTAGTTTGCGCGGCGAAGTCGAAAATCTGGCATTGTAGCGGTTTCTCGTAGGGTGGGCATGCTTTTGTGCCCACGCGGTCGTTGATAACCAAGACATATACCCATCACCTTCAAGATACCGATTTTATAATTCGTCATCCCCGCGGTTTTTGGCGGGGACCCAGCGGCTTTTTTAAATCACGTTGAACGTTTTTCTCTTGGGCTGGCAACCCGGCAAAGCAACGAACGCCGCTAGGTTCCCGCCAAAAACCGCGGGAATGACGGGGCCGTCCAGACGCGAAACGAGAATCCGGTATCTGCAATGGCAAGCGGTATATATTAAGAATCGTGTGATCAACCAACCATGTAAGCGCAAAGGCGTCCCACCCTACGAAATTCACGCCAGGTTTGAGGTTCATGATCCGTGCTAAACAGGTAATTAGAAAAAAGGAAATCCCCGTGCGAACAATTAAAAAATCAAAAAAGTTAGACAACATCTGCTACGAAATTCGCGGCCCGGTTCCTGAACGTGCGCGTCAGTTAGAAGAAGATGGTCATCAAATTATCAAATTGAATATCGGTAATCTGGCGGCGTTTAATTTTGATCCGCCAGAAGAAATCGTACGCGACATGATTTTAAATATGCCGCATGCAGCTGGTTATACCGATTCCAAAGGGATGTTCGCTCCGCGCAAAGCCATCATGCATTACGCACAAAGTAAGCATATAAATGGCGTGACGATAGAAGATATTTATATCGGTAACGGCGCTTCGGAATTGATCGTCATGAGCATGAGCGCATTGTTAAATACGGGTGACGAAGTGTTAGTGCCTGCACCGGATTATCCGTTATGGACGGCGGCGGTCAGTTTATCTGGCGGCACGCCCGTGCATTATTTGTGTGATGAGACCGCCGGCTGGATGCCGGATATCGATCACATCAAACGTCAGATAAATTCACACACGCGGGCCATTGTCATCATCAATCCGAATAATCCCACCGGCGCGTTGTATCCGGTGGAATTGCTGCAGCAGATTGTTGAGCTGGCGCGTGTGCATCAGTTGATTATTTTTGCCGATGAAATTTACGACAAAATGTTGTACGACGAAGCCAGTCACACTTCCATCGCTTCATTGGCGGACGATGTGTTATTTGTGACGATTAATGGACTGTCTAAAAATTACCGTTCGTGTGGATATCGAGCCGGTTGGATGATTATTTCAGGAGAAAAAAATCACGCTAAAGACTACATCGAAGGCTTGAATATGCTGGCCTCTATGCGTCTTTGTGCGAATACGCCAGGACAATTTGCTATTCGCGCGGGGTTGGGAGGATATCAAAGCACTCATGAGCTCGTTAGTCCCGGCGGGCGATTATTAAAGCAGCGCGATCTGGCATACCAATTATTAACAGCAATTCCCGGCGTGACTTGTGTTGAACCGGCCGCCGCGTTGTATTTATTTCCGAAACTGGATCCGCGCATGTATCCGATCACCAATGATCAGGATTTTGCTTATTCGTTGTTAGATCAGGAAAAAGTGTTAATCGTGCAAGGCACCGGTTTTAACTGGGTTGCTCACGATCATTTCCGTCTGGTGTTTTTGCCGGATTCGGATGATTTAACAGAAGCAATTGGCCGAATTGCACGGTTCTTGGAAAGTTATCGTCAGCGATTTAGTGTTGAGTAATTAAATTCAACTTTCACAAAGCGCATTTAAAAATTTCGATTGCGGATGTGTGGCCATTGCCAATGGCGGCTTGACGCTTTTCCAACCCTTAACCGCGTACTGTTCACACGGCATGACGGTTAACCCTAATGTGGAAGGCCACAATAGCGTTCATTGTCCCCATTTCAGATACTTAAGCTTTTACAAATATCTGGATTTGGAATCAAAAAATGGATCTTCCTTCATCAATTAGTTTCACCCCTTTTCACACAAACCGGGGCCTTCAGGATAACGTTCCACAGGAATCAAAAATTGCTGAACCTGTTTTAGGCTCAAAAGAATTTTTTGTAGCTGAGATAAACGGGAACCCGCATCGCGCCCGTGAAATTAGCGACGCATTAAGGATGCGTTCCCTATCGGGACTGCCAGATACATGGGCGCCTATTTTCGAAACCCCTCAATCTTGTGATAAAGCGTTAGGAATAGTTTACTTCCTCTCAGGACAAATGCGCCTGGAGGATGAGCAAAACTTAATCAGGCAAAAGCCAAAAGTAAATGACCGTATAGCCGTTGAATATTTTTCAAGAGCAGTCAGAGAGGGATATACAGATGCCGTGGAATCGTTGAAAAATATGTATTTAGCAGGGAGAGGACTGATGACGTCTGATGGACAACTTGCTTATCTTGTCTCGGATATTTTAATGGCAGCAGCGCGATCTGATTCAATCACGACAGAAGCCTTAACAGCGTTGAAAAATATTTATTTGAAGGGAGGCGCGTTGATAAGCCCACAAGAAGATCTCCCTATTCTCGTTAGTGAAATTCTGATGGCCGCATCCATATCCAACTTAGAACCTCCGGGAAAAACACCGAATACGACAGTAAATAATTTTCTGATGAGCGTACATAACTCAAAAGATTTACGTGCCACTTATCTACTTAGCGGTTTATGTTCTCAAATTGGAAACCATGCGTCAGCGGAAGCTCTGTTAGCGCAAGCGGCTGCAGAAGGAAACAGGGATGCCGCCTTTGAACTTGCTCGCGATTTGTACGAAGAAAAAAAAGGATTTACGGCGGACGATGAATCCAAAGAAATTGCGAAAGAGTATATAACTCAGCTGGCTAAGGAAGAGTATTTTTTGGCCGGGCAATTTCTTAAATCTTCTAAATAGATTTTATAACCCATCGGAATTCAAGAGTCCTGATTAGAAACCGATGGGTCCCCGATGAACGCACTTGAGGACAAGCTTTTTCGTCAGGCAAGGCACGAGGAAGCCGCGTGGCGCAGCCCACGCAATGACAAGCAACGACGCATGACGGAAAAAGACAGGGTCGCCTGGACGGGGTCGCCAAGGCGCGGTTTATAACCGGGGCTCTTGAGTTCCGATGGGTATATATACCCATGTCAGACAATGGAGCGGATAGCCCTATTTGTGCTATAAAGCAAGGCTCATACATCCGATAAAATTCATATGAAACCCATCAAAATAGGCTTACTAGGCTTAGGCACAGTCGGTGCTGGCACGTTCAATGTCTTACGACGCAATCAGGAAGAAATTACCCGGCGTGCCGGACGTGGCATCGAAGTGAGCATGATCGCCGTACGTAATATTGAAAAAGCGAAAAGTTTAGTCGGCAGCCAATGCGCCATCGTCGGTGACAGCATGCAAGTGGTGAATAATCCTGAGATTGATATCGTGGTGGAGTTAATCGGCGGAACTGAACTCACCAAACAAATCGTGCTTGCCGCCATCGCTAATGGCAAACATGTTGTTACCGCAAACAAAGCCTTACTCGCGATTCACGGTAATGAAATTTTTAAAGCCGCGCAAGATAAAGGTGTCATGGTAGCGTTTGAAGCGGCCGTGGCTGGCGGTATTCCTATCATTAAATCGCTGCGAGAAGGTTTAACTGCTAACCGGATTGAATGGGTGGCTGGCATTATCAATGGCACGACCAATTTTATTTTGTCCGAGATGCGCGATAAAGGCCTCGACTTTGCGACTGTACTAAAACAAGCACAAGAATTAGGTTATGCCGAAGCTGATCCAACCTTTGATATTGAAGGCGTTGATGCCGCGCACAAAGCGACCATTATTTCAGCGATTGCGTTTGGCATTCCCATGCAGTTTGATAAAGCGTATGTGGAAGGCATCAGCCAATTACAGGCGATCGATATTAATTACGCGGAACAATTGGGTTATCGCATTAAATTACTCGGCATTACCAGGCGTACGGAGAGAGGCATTGAATTGCGTGTGCATCCAACGCTAATTCCAAACAAACGGTTAATCGCTAATGTAGAAGGCGCAATGAATGCGGTGCTGGTGCAAGGCGATGCTGTCGGTGCAACCATGTATTACGGCAAAGGTGCCGGAGCAGAACCAACCGCTTCTTCCGTGATTGCAGATTTAGTCGACATTACTCGCCTGGCAACTGCCGATCCGGAACATCGTGTGCCGCATTTGGCTTTCCAACCACACTCGATAGGCAACGAAGTTATTTTGCCAATGGCAGAAATTACGACGAGTTATTACTTGCGTTTGCGTGTGGCTGATGAGGCGGGCGTATTGGCAGACGTAACGCGCATCATGGCTGACTTCACTATTTCGATTGACGCGATGCTGCAAAAAGAACCGGCAGCTGGTGAAAATCAAACTGACATCATTATGTTGACGCATCAGACGCAAGAAAAAAATGTGATTGCGGCGATTGAGAAAATACAGAAATTGAAATCGGTGTTTGGACAGGTAACTAAGATTCGGTTGGAAGAGCTGAGTTGATGGCGTTATTTCTTTTCCATGAACATGCCGTGCTCAGCTCCCTCTCCCGTTCCACGGGAGAGGGTTGGGGAGAGGACTCGTGAAATTTGGGAAACATTGTTTAGATTCTGATTTTGTGCAAGTTTGGTATTAATAAATAATGCTCGTCGCATAGCAATTGCCCTCTCCCCAACCTCTCGTGTGGAACGGCAGAGGGGGCTGAATCCGGTAATTAAACAAACAGGGAGCAACAATGAACGACACGCCACACACAGCCTTGTTTCAAGGCGTTTTTTTTGAAAACTTCCTGGCGATTTCACACTATCAAACGCTAATCAGTATCGCCGTTTTATTGGCATGCTTTTGGGGTTTATACATTTTACAAACTAAAAAAATTAGTTTCTCAATTCGTATGCTGGCCGGTCTGATTGTCGGCGCTATTTTAGGATTAAGTATTCAGGCGATCGTCGGTTTTCCGGTGCAAGCCACAGCGTGGATGCAAGAAACCGCTATTTGGTACGGCTTAGTCGGCCGTGCTTTCGTGGCGTTTATTCGCATGTTGGTGATTCCGTTAATTTTTGTCTCCATCGTTAAAGTGATTTTAGATTTCGCGGACAAAGAAGATTTAACAAAAATCACGTTTCGCGGCATGTTTTGGTTATTGTCGACAACGGCCGTTGCCTGCCTTTTAGGCATTGTCTTAGCCAACTTTTTTCAACTTGGCCACGGCGTTACTGTGTTCTCGGACGCGAAAAGTACAGAATTCACTAATTTGGTGGACACCCTGATTCGCCTGATCCCTGCCAATATTGTGACCGCGATGAACAGTGAAAACATTATCGGCTTAGTGATTTTTTCTGCGTTAATCGGTATTGCAGCGAATCGCATGGAACACAAAAATCCAGAAGCCATCGGCGTATTTAAAAACTTAATGCAAGCGCTGTACAAAATTGTGATGTCGGTTGCGATGACGATCATTAAATACATGCCGTATGCCGTTGTTGCCTTGTTAGCGCGCACGATCATTTCCAACGGAATTCCCGCGATTATGGAAGTCGCCAATTTTGTGGTGGCGATTTATGTGGCGACTGCTGTGATGTTGCTGATTCATATTTTGATTATCACAGCACATGGCGTTGCTCCGTTGCCATACTTGAGAAAAGCAATGGGCACATGGTTGCTGGCATTTAGTAGCCGTTCATCCGTGGGCACGTTGCCGATGACAATTGCCACGCTCACCACGCGCATGGGCGTCAATAACGGCACGGCAAATCTGGTCGGTTCGTTGGGCAGCACCATCGGCATGAATGGTTGTGCTGGGTTTTTCCCTGCGATGATCGTGATGATGGTGGCACACATGCTTGGCATGGAAATTAACTTGAATTTTTACATCATGCTATTAATCGTCGTCACCATTGGTTCGATTGGTATTGCCGGAATTCCTGGCACGGCAACGGTAGCTGCGTCGATTGCGCTCACCGGAATGGGAATGGGTGATCATTTTGCTTTGATTGGGATGGTGTTAGCAATCGATCCGATTATTGATATGGCCCGAACGATGACGAATGTTTCCGGCACGATGACGGCGGCCATCGCCACCGACCGTGAAATGGGCACCATGGACATGGTCATTTTTAATGATCCGGATGCGTCGCTTGAAAGCGAAGAAAGCTAAATCACCATGAACTACTTAATCCTCGGTGCCAATGCAGCTGGCATGTCAGCCGCAGTGCGCATATTAAAATCAGACAAACAAGCCAAAATTACGGTATTAGAAAAAAGTGATGTGGTGTCCTTTGGCTCCTGCGGTATTCCGTATTTTATTGCGGGAGAATTTGACGATGTTAATCAGCTGACTGCCAGACCGTTGGAAGAATTTATCAAATCAGGTATTGATGTCCGGCAGTTGCATACGGTGACTGCAATTGATTTTGATAAAAAACAAGTTACTGCCAATCAATCGCTTATTTTTGATTACGACAAATTATTGATCGCTGTTGGTGCTTCTCCGATAATTCCTCCTATCAAAGGAATCACGGCAAAACATTGTCACACGATGCATTCACGGCAGGATGCAATCACCTTGTTAAGTTCGCTTCCCACTTGCCAAAACATCGTCATCATCGGCGCCGGATTTATTGGTCTGGAAGCGGCAGAAGCGTTTGTTGAGCGCGGAAAGAAAGTCACTATTGTGGAATTTTTAGATCGCGCTCTGGCACGTACTTATGATGCGGAAATCACCACGCTATTAGAAGGCGCATTACAGCAGCATGGGGTGCGTTTGCAGTTGAATGAACGGGTGGTGGAAGTGACTGATAAATTAGTTATCACCGACCAGGGCCAGTATCCGGCTGACTTAGTGATAGTTGCAACGGGCTTTAAACCGAACACCGAATTTTTGCGCAGTACAAAAATTAACTTGTCGAAAGAAGGCGCGATTGTTATTGATGATCAATGCCAAACCAATCTGCCTGATGTTTTTTCTGCCGGAGATTGCGCCACAGTGCCGCATAAAGTGAGTGGTGATGTTTATATTCCACTTGCCACATCAGCAAATAAACTAGGTCGGATTGCCGGTGATGTAATGGCCGGTAACATGGCACGCCGGTTCATAGGCACATTGGGTTCAAGCGGTATTCGCGTGTTCGATATGGAAGCGGGAAGAACTGGTCTTAGTGAAGCCGAAGCAAAGCAGTTGGGTATGAACTACGCCACGGTATTTATTAAAGATAAAAATCATGCGGATTCTGTCGCTGGTCAAACCGATATCTGGGTGAAGTTAATTTACGATCAGGATTCACGCAAATTATTGGGTGGACAAATTTGCGGCAGTTACACCGGTGGCGCAGTGCAGCGGGTTGATGCATTGGCGGTAGCGGTTTATAGCGGATTAACTGTCGAAGAATTAGGTTATATGGATTTTATTTACGCACCACCATTTGCGCGTACCTGGGATGTTTTAAATATCGCTGGTAATGTTGCCAGGTAACGCGACTTGGGATAAGCGGGCGTGATTCAAATTGATGGGGTTTGTATTTCTCCCTATCCATGAATCAGCCCGATTTAGCCCCCTCTCCCGTTACGCGGGGTGTAGCAGGGGTTTCGCAGTGCATGCACTGCGAAACCCCTGCTACACCCCGCGTAACGGGCATAGGTATCTACACAAGTTCCAGAGATGGTCAAAGGTTGATGTAATTTTTAGCAATTTGCGCAAACTTTTTAAGTTCACTAAGTGAATAATGTTCCATTGTTTCGAGCATCGTAAATAAAGTAAA
>Ga0209512_1002062_pt1 | contig 22436 bp, 23 predicted proteins | sample frozenSSSSmetaG_FD_184142 | JGI IMG/M metagenome (GOLD analysis project Ga0209512, IMG submission 184142) | Glacier valley bacterial and archeal communities from Borup Fiord, Nunavut, Canada, to study Microbial Dark Matter (Phase II) -... | ecosystem: Environmental > Aquatic > Freshwater > Ice >...
TCTTTATTTGGTTTATCGCAAGGACGAGGGTGGCAGTCCCGAAGAAATTCTTATCAAGGATATTCCAATGTTGGTCGCGGTAGCTCTGTGGGGTCTTAGTTCGATTGTTATTTTGTATGTGTTTAAGTAGGGACTGCTACTTTATCGAACTAGGTATAACTCGGTTTTTAGTTTCAGCTTCGTACAAATAGGTTAATCGCAAAGCAGCGACCATGCCTTGATAAGCTTCTTCCTTTTGTAATTCAAATGACTCAAGGGGATTTAGTTTCGGTACGTTTATTCGTAGCGTACCAGATTTTCCAGTTTGAAGGTCTTTGATTTTCCGACCAGATAACTCAAATTCGTTGAACCTTTTTCTAAGTTCCTCAAGTTTATCCCCCATACCAGCATAATGTAAATCAACATATCCTTCCTCAGTTTTATGCATTAAGTTGGCACTTGCATTTTTAGGCAACTTGTAGGTTAGCCAAGTGCTTACTCTGTTACCGAGACTAATTTTAAGCTCCGGTAATCTAGCTTGAAGAAGTTCATCGTATGATTTGAAAAATGCTTTTATTCTTTCGTTGCTGTAGGCGGCTTTTTCACAAGCGGTTTTAAGAAGACTAGCGCGATATTTCCCTTTTAGTGTATTTGTTCCATTAAACCATTCCTCTAGCATCTCAAAGCTTATGTAGGATTGAAAACCAAATAAGGATAGCGACACGCCAAAATTTTTTTTGGAGCAACCATTAAAGTTAAGTAGCCAGAATTTGGGTCAGTCTTGATAAGATTTTTACCCCTAGCCAAATAGCGTTCAGCTTGCTTGGGTTGTAGTTGGGCATCAATTTTATTTTCAATTAGTAGGAACCATTTTCGGCCTTTTTCATTTTTATAGATCGCTAAAATGTCAGTTTCACCAGATTCATCAGGTAGAGTATCGTTGGAACCTTTAGTAGTGGAATGATATATTTCATCAAAAGTAATTTCATGACTGGTAGCTATATATTCCTGGAGATTACTCTCAATTGCAAGCTTTTGATCGGAGCTATTTAATCCATTTGTATTAGCAGCTACTTTATTCAAAAACCATTGACAAAAATCAGAGTTTGTGGCAAATTCTTCGACAAGAAGTAAGTCAATATCATGTTCATAGAGGTAATTTACAGGACTTGTTCCCAGGCTCATTATTTGTTCAACCCTTCAAATTGATTAGCTTTGAAATTAGAGGTAGTTGTTCTTTGTTTGAAATTTAATTAAGTATAGCAAATAAAGCTTACAAGAATTATTACGATATGAGATAAAAAAGTTTGTTGGAAAAGTTGGTCAAATAGAGGGAGTTGAGCGAGAAAAACGGCGGGAGAAAAATTGGCCTAATAACCCATGCTTTGGGGAGAAGAAGTAGGCCAGCATAAAAATTACGGTTAGCACCACCACCACCGTTGCACCCGGCACAAGGTTAAACCGCACCGCCAGCAAAATACCAAAAACGCCCCCAAACAAAGCCAGCAGCCCCGAAATGAACATCATCGGACGGAGTTGGTCGGTCAATAGACGGGCGGTGGCGGGAGATGTTACCAGCAAGGCCACAATTTGAATATTGCCAACCGCCGGAAGCGCAACCACCACCACCAACGCCATCAAGGCCAGAAAACCAAGCTCTAGCCAATTAACAGGCAAACCCTGAGCCTGGGCCATATTGCGGTCAAACGAAAGCAGCAACAGTTCCTTACGAGCCGCCCATAATAAACCTAAAACTAACATGGCAACCAGCGTAGTAATAATAATATCGTCCCAACCTACCCCAAAAAGTCGCCCAAACAAAAACTCACTTAGGCGGCGATTTAGTCCGGCGTAGCTAATCAGCACAATCCCCACCGCAAAAGCCCCGGTATAGATTGAACCAATCGCCGAGTCATGCCCCACTCGTGCGTTCCGACTCGCCAGCCCGATTAACAAACTGACCAGCACCCCCACCACCAAGCTGCCCAACAAAAAATTAAACCCTAAAAGGGCCGATAAAACCACACCGGGGAAAATTGCGTGAGATAGAGCCAAACTGAGGAAACTCAGGCCGCGCAGCACCACATAACTCCCCAACACCCCCACCACCAGACTAAGAATGATAATTTCAATCAAGGCTTGTTGAACGTAAGGGGCAGAAAGAGGCTCAATAAAGAAACGACTTAATTCTTCGAGCATATCTAATCCAGAATAAAAGTTGAGGAGTTGCCGTTAAGGGTAATCGCCCGCCCACCATAGGTTTCAGTTAAAACTTCGGGGTTGAAAACGTCACTAGGTCGGCCTAATGCTACCAAACGGCGGTTGATGCAAGCCACCGTATCACATTCATGGGAAGCGGCGTTCAGGTCGTGGGTTGCCATCAAAATCAACTTCCCGTCCACCACCAGCCGATGCAAAAGGTTCAAAATTACTTCCTGACTAGTAATGTCTACCCCGGTAAGAGGCTCATCCAGCAAAATAATGTCACCCTGTTGGGCCAATGCCCGCGCCATAAAGACTCGTTGTTGCTGTCCGCCCGAAAGCTGGCTGATTTGCCGCCCCTTTAGCGATAACATTTCTACCTGTTCCAGAGCCTCGTCCACAGCGTAATGGTCGGCTTTACCCGGCCCACGCACCCAGCCAATCCGCTTGTAACGCCCCATCATTACCACATCGCCCACCGTGACGGGGAAATCCCAGCGCACTTCTTCTTTTTGCGGCACATACGCCAGCCGTTGGCGAGCTTGCTTGAGGGGTTGGCCTTCAATCTGGATTTGCCCGGTAGCATTGGTCATCCCTAGAATGCTTTTCAGCAGGGTACTTTTACCCGCCCCATTCGGCCCGATAATCCCTACCAGTTGCCCGCCCCGCAGCTTGAGGTTAACATCATGCAGGGCGACATTTGCCCCGTAAGTCACATTCAGGCCACGAATTTCCAACAAGGAGGGCTGACATTCTTCGGCACATTCCGGGCCACAATCTGCGCCAAGCTCTACCTCTCGCAGGTCGGGCATGTTCTTGAAAGCGGTCAATTTATTTTTATCCAACTCTTTTCGACTCTTGTTATCCATCAAACAATTCCTTGCAAACGACTCAATAGTTGTCGGTTAATACGGTATTGATATATTGTATCAAAATTCGTAGAGTTTGCAAGTTGTTTTCCTTTCATTTCATTGTTAGGGAAGGGAGCTTTAGGATTCAACAAAAAGAGGGGGGATAGTGAGCAAACCCTCACTCTAACCCCTAGGATGGGAGAGGGAACGACTCCTTCTCCCTTGTACTCAGGGGAGAAGGCTGGGATGAGGAGTTGCCAGGGTTTACGAATTCACCGACAACCGACGACTGACCACCGGCAACCATTTACAGATGGATATTCACCGAATCGCCAATCTTAAGGAAGTTCCAGGCAAAGCTGCTATCATCCAGGTTCATATTGACACAACCGTGACTGGCAGCATAACCAAAGGTTGAACGCCACCAGGCATAGTGCAAGGCATGCCCCTCGCCCGTGAAATATTGGGTGTAAAGCACATTATCCAAATCATAAAAATCTTCCGTACCAATCTCACCCCCGCGCATATGCTCATTGGCGACCCGTTGAAAGATTTTGAAAGTACCAAGCGGGGTTTCATGACCCGGTTTTCCTAGAACAACTTTGATAGAACGGATTGGCACGTCACCATCCATAAAAGTGGCGGTGAAGTTGTTACGACTTACATCTACCCAATGTGCCCACAGGTCGGGGGCATATAAGACCACTAGAGGGTCGCGGTCAAGAGCGGCAGTGTTAATTTTGTTAAGGGCAGCAGCTTTTTGGCCCATATCTAGCTGCTTAACCCCAAAGCTGGGATGATAAATAAAGCGGCTGCGCTCAAAATCCTGCACCGCCATCCACTGCCCATCCACCAATTGGGGGTATTCTTCGCTGGTAGGATAGCCAAAGCGGTAAACTCCACCCCAATTCTTCCAGTAGGTGTAAAATTCCCCGCCAAGACTATGCTGGGTAAGGTCAAAATAAGCCTTGTCTTTGGTAGTGGGAAAAGTGACAATGGGTTTATAAGCTGGGTTAGCTAATTCTTCGGGAGAAGCGTTTTGCAGAAGTTCTGTGCCTAATAAACCGAGGCTGGTTTCCCATTGAGTACCCGCCAAGTCAGGGTGATATTCCAGACGGGCTTTCTGGAAATATTGAACAGTGCGCCCGTTTTCGGTCAGTTCTTCGCTAATAGGGCAGCCGAACAGGTCATTTCCGCCCCACTTTCGCCAGAAATTGAGGAAACCTTGACTTAAGTAATGGCCGCAATCCTGAAAGAAAACTTTAGTAGGATTAGAAGCGGGCGTAAAACCGTTAGCATAGGGAGGGGTAGGTGCGGCATTAGCCATTTGCGAACTAACCGCTAAGGTTACGCTTTCGGCAGGGGGACTTGCCAGCACCGTACTGAAACTACTAAAAACCATCAGGACAACTGCTAAAGAACCAATCCAGAGAGAACGTTTGCCCAGCGTCAACGGTAGCCTCTTTCTTTTATTAATAACTTTTTCTAAATCGCTTGTGTATTTAGCAAAATGGTAAGCTCCTGGTAATTATAAATTACTAGGCCCGCCTATACCGTGATTTAAAGCACTTATTTTTGGGATTTTTCCAATGCCTGAGCTAAATCCCAAATTATATCCTCGATATCCTCTAAACCAATCGAAAGCCGCACCATATCGGGCGTGACCCCACTGGCAATCTGCTCCTCGTCGCTCAACTGTTGGTGGGTGGTGCTACCAGGATGAATCACCAGCGATTTGGCATCACCCACGTTCGCCAGATGCGATAATAACTGGACGCTTTCGATAAACTTGCGACCAGCCTCGCGCCCACCCTTAATACCAAAGGTGAAAACCGCCCCTGCCCCTTTCGGCAGATATTTTTTAGCCAGGGCGTTATAAGGACTGGTGGGTAAAGATGGATAGTTCACCCACGAAACCGCCGGGTGTTCGGTCAAAAACTCGGCTACGGCTCTTGCGTTCGCTACGTGCCTGTCCATCCGCAATCCCAATGTTTCCACCCCCTGCAAAAACAGGAAGCTATTAAAAGGGCTAAGGGCTGGCCCCATATCGCGCAAACTTTCCACCCGCGCCTTCATGATAAAGCCAAAGTCGCCAAAGGTTTCGTAGAACCGAATCCCGTGATAACCCTTGCTTGGCTCGGTCATGCCGGGGAACTTGCCATTATCCCACAGAAATTTGCCGCTATCTACAATCACCCCGCCAATGCTGGTGCCATGACCGCCGATAAATTTGGTGGCGGAATGCACCACAATATCTGCGCCCCACTCAATAGGGCGGCACAGATAGGGCGACCCAAAAGTATTATCAATGACCATGGGTAGCCCTGCTTCGTGGGCAATCTTCGCTACCGCCTCAATGTCCAACACGTTAATCCTGGGGTTGCCGATGGTCTCGCCATAAATAACTTTGGTGTTGGGGGTGATGGCTTTGCGGAAGTTTTCGGGGTCGTCGGCATCCACAAAGATAGTATTAATGCCCCACCTACGAAAACTTATATCAAACTGGGTGTAAGTGCCGCCGTAAAGGGTGTTGCTGGCTACAATCTCATCGCCGGGATTTAGTAGAGTGAACATGGTGATGAACTGCGCTGACTGCCCACTACTTAGAGCCAATGCCCCCACTCCACCCTCCAGTGAGGCAATTCGTTCCTCAAAAGCGGCGGTGGTCGGGTTCATAATCCGGGTGTAGATATTGCCGAACCGTTGCAAGGCAAACAGGTTGGCGGCATGCTCAGTATCGTCAAAAACAAAGCTGGTGGTCTGGTAAATCGGCATCGCCCGCGCCCCGGTGGTTGGGTCGGGTCGCTGCCCGGCATGCAAAGCGCGAGTGTTAAAACCAAATTTGCGATCCTCGGACATTATTTCACCCCTATATTAAAACTGGCTTCTATATCTTCCTGATTAAAAACCTTAAAGGCAACCATCGTGGTAGTATGGGTGATGGTGCTGATTTGTGCCAGTTTTTCCGTCACTACTGTCGCCAAGTCGTCGTATTCCTTGACCCGCACCATCGCCACCAAATCGTATTCCCCCGTTACCGAAAACACTTCCCGAATACCCTCAATCGCCAGCAACGCTTCAGCAGTTTTGGGAATACTCGCCCGCTCCACATTTATCAATATCACGGCCTGTATCATAACCCTACCCCCTAGAAAATCTAAAATCCAAAATTGAAAGTCGAAGGTCTAAAGTCAATAATCGGTATTTTTTACCGACAACTGACCACCGACAACTGTTTACTAGATTATACTGCAAAAGTGCTATAATTCCACTGGAGGGATTTTTTAAATGACTATCAAGGAACAGCTTGTTAAAACCATCGAAACCCTGAATGAGAGCGACTTGGAAAAGGTGGCCGAGTATGTCGCTCTCTTAAAGTTGCGGGCCAAATTTGTGCCAACAGCCGACCTACTTTCTCAAATTGATGAAATCACTTTGTTAAGCGAACCTGCTTTAGCCGAAGATTGGAATCACCCTGAAGAGGATGTTGCATGGTCACACCTACAGTCGGCTCAGTAATATTAATTCCATTTTCAGACTTATCCCAGGCCAAACTTCGACCTGCGGTAGTTCTTGCTAATGCTGGACGTGGTGATTGGATACTTTGCCAAATTACCAGCAATCCTTATGGGGATAACAAGGCTATCGCTTTAACGAACTCTGATTTTATTTCTGGGTCGCTACAAGTAAACAGCTACGCCCGACCTGGAAAATTATTTACTGCTAATCAAAGCTTGGTAGTTTCTCGGGTTGGTCTTCTTAACAATACCCGTTTGAGGGAAATATTCGATAAAGTTATTGATATTTTCCAAAAGAATCTACCAAATCCCTAAATCTTAGCTTTTAGCCCGTTTTTCCAGATACTTTTGTAAGTTCGCGGCTTCCCATACCCTACTGTCGTCCTCGTGATACCAGGAATAGATATCAGACTTCTTTATTTCTCCGGCAATTATCCCATAAGTGAACTGGTCGCCATTACCTACATCTGCAAAGAATAAAAGATGGTCAAAAGGCATATAGTTATTCGTAAGGTTCTGTCTGAAGCTCAAATTAGAAGTTCTAATGCGGTCTAACTTCCAGATGTACCAAACTCCCCATTCACCAATGACCCCGTTAGCTTCAAGAAGTATCTCTTTTAATTCTTGAGGTAATTTGACCCCTAACGCCGTTTCAACCTCAAGGATTTGGGATTGTTCGGCAGGAGGTTCAAATTCACAAACTGGAAATAGTTTTTGTATCAATTCTCGCCACATAATTTACCTCCGCCATTAATAATTCCCTTTATGTCCTTTGTGCCTCTTTGGTGAATATTTCCTACGCCGATGCACTTTCTTCGATGAGTTCCTGGCGGGCGGTTTGGTCTTGCCAGTAACGGGCGATAAGGGCGTACATTTCGGGTGCGGGGCGGTCATAAAGGTCAGGAGTCATCCGCCAGTGGAAACCGCCAAATTTCTCGCGCTCCTTGCCCCGCATCCACATCGGCTCGAACTCCTGATAAACCTCACTGTCCTCATTCAGCCGGAAGAAAATCCCCTCACTGCCTTTGGTTTCGATTAGTTTCAGCTCAAGAATATCTTCCCAGCCCATTTCCACCCGCCCAAAATAGGGATTCTCGAAAGCAATAGTTTCGGACGAAAGGCGCGTCCCGATACGAGCCATCAACTTGTTAAGACTCCGCCGTGACATCATAAATGTCAGCAGCCAGAACAGCAAGGCCAGAACCGCCTCTACCGCCACAATTGTTTCCCAGGGTACAGTTGTGCTAGGCGCAAAAATCGGCACTAACAAAGCCGCCAGCAACATTCCACCCCCCAGCACCAAAAAAGCCACCAGGGGCGTGCGCCTGACCAGCCTGTTAACTCGTTGGGTATAGGGGTTGTCGGGTCTAATAAGCATACTAACCTAACCCCCTTCCCCCTTCCGCTTTAGGGAAGGGGGAATAAGATTTTCAACTCGTTACTCGTTACTCGTTACTAAGTCTTGCCGCTTGGCTGGGTTACGCCAATAATAATCCAATAATTGATAAATTTCTACTGGCGATTTATCAAAACTGACTAACTCAAAACGCAAATAAACCGGGCCACCTTCCGCCTGCGCCCCGAAAAATTTATAGGTTGCCGAGCCAGGATGAAATAGCAACAAAACCGCCGGGGGCAAATGGCTCTCCTGCCAATCTATCCGGGCAATATCATCCCAACGGACGGTCTGGAGCGGGTGGTCAGGATGAGCTAACGTCAGGGACTTTGGGGCAAGGCGGATTTCAAAATCAGGATTAGGCTGGCGACGTTGGGTTTTAGGGAAAGTAGCGGTTATATAACCAATCACGGTCAGAATGATAATCAACCCCACAAAAAAATAAGTGCTGAACAAAGGCCACCGCCCACCCAAAAGCTGGGCAATCAGCCAATCCAGCCCGCCAATAATAACGCCGTTTTGCACCACAAAATAGAGCAGTAGCCACCAGCGAAATTTCTGGCTAGATGGCTTGCTGCTCTCTTTAACTGGATTGATTATAATCACGGTTTTCTCAGGGAACGACCTTCGTAAGAAAATTTACAAGGATGGACAGGATGTTAAGAAGCCCTGGACACGATGCATCGTGTCCCTACAATTGGAAATGATACAAGTCAGGGTAGACACAGAGGTCTACCCCTACAAAAATTCCCTGCTTTATTCTGACTCCTGACTCCTGAATTCTGACTCCTTCTTTCCTGGCACTTGCTCGTGGGCGTGGTAACTACTACGTACCAACGGGCCACTTTCGACATGCTTGAAACCCAGCCCTAAACCGATTTCCTTGAGCTCAGCAAACTCGGCGGGGGTATAGTAACGTTCGATAGGCAGGTGCTTGGGCGATGGGCGCAAATATTGCCCGATGGTCAATACATCACACTCCACCGTCCGGAGGTCGTGCATAACCTCAACCAATTCCTCTTTAGTCTCGCCCAACCCCACCATCAACCCAGTTTTCGACACCACATTATAATGGCGGCCTAGCTCTTTGGTGCGACGCAAAAATTCCAGAGTGCGGGAATAGCGGGCCTTGTGACGCACCTTGCTATATAACCTCGGCACAGTTTCAGTGTTGTGGCTCATAATTTCGGGTTGAGCATCCAGCACAGTTTGGAGCGCGTCCCAATTGCCCATAAAATCCGGTGTAAGCAACTCCACCGCACAACCCGCCACTTCCCGATGAATCAGGCGGGTAACTTCGGCAAAAATCGCGGCCCCACCATCGGGCAAATCGTCGCGGTTAACGCTGGTAATAACGGCGTGCTGCAAGCCCATCAACTTAACCGCCTCCAACACCTTGCGCGGTTCTTCGTAGTCCAAAGGGTCGGGCTTGCCACTGGTAACATCACAGAAAGCACATGCGCGAGTACAAATCCCACCTAACATCAGAAAAGTAGCGGTGCGATTAGTCCAGCACTCCGAGATATTGGGGCAATGGGCCTCCTCGCAGACTGTATGCAAACCCTGTTCCCGCATAATCCGGCGCAACTCAAAATAATTGGCACTGGTCGGGAGTTTGATTTTCAACCAATCGGGGCGACGTTCCAGGGGTTTATCAAGCGGTCTGGGGGTAGCCCGGTGGTAAACCTCACCGCTTGGCGAAACCTTCACAAGCTCGATAGTTCGTTTTTCTACTTTAGCCATACTAAATCTTTCTAATATCGGCTGACGGAGCAACCTCCTACGATAATTCACTGTAGGAGCAGGCTTTGTCCTGCGATAATCTATCCTGGCGATATTATATTACATGGTTCTGGATAAAGCCAACCTTCCTTGACAATTGATAGGATAGGTCTATAATTTTTTATAAGAACGATAATTGTAAGTGGTAAACAAAATAAATGGGTGAGCAAGTTGCCCTGGACAAAGGTTAAAGCTATGATGACCCAATCCGACTTTTCTCAACCTGAAATAACTCCCCCAACCCCCAGAACTATTCCAGCTACCGAAACAATTGGCGAGCAAACCCTGATTAACTGCCAAAATTGTGGTACAGACGCGATTTTGCTTTCTAAAACCATCCAAACTTTCTGCTACCATTGTGGCGAACGACTAACCCGCCTCGGCCCCTCTGGACTCTATTACGAACCAATACCCTCTACTGAGGCAAAGCCGGAATAGATTCTGGCAGAGCTGGAACAGGCTTGGGCAACCCCACCAACGGCAAAGAAATAGTAAAAGTGGTCAAGCCCTCGGTAACAGGTACCGGGAAGGGATAATTAGCGGGGCTAAGTGGCTGGCTTTGTACCTGGATTGTGCCGTTATGGGCTTCCAGTAACTCTTTAACGATGGCTAATCCCAGCCCGGTACTGTCCCCCTTCTTCTTGGCCCGCGATTTATCCAACTTATAAAAACGCTCAAAAATACGGGGTAATTGTTCGACAGGAATCAACGGCCCGCTGTTACTGATGGTAACTAAAGCGCGGTTAAAGCCCGTATGCTCACCGACTTGCAGCAGCTTGAGCTCAAGCACTACCTCGCCTCGTTCCGGACTATACTTAATCGCATTATCTATAATATTGGTGAAAACCTGTTCCAAACGGTCAGCATCTCCCCACACCAACGGCCCAACCAGATTATTGTCGCTAATAGCCCGCAAAGTAAGTTGGTCATTGGAAGCTTTGGCGCGGGGCCCTGGTAATTGGGATTGGTAAGCATCTAAATTCAGGTTAAAACTAATGCCTTTTTGGACAGCCTGGGGCCCAAGTTTTATCACCAATCGCTCCAAAAGCTGGCGCAAATCCAGTTCCCGCCGATTAAACTCAATCTGGCCCGACTCTATCCGGCTCAAATCCAGCAGTTCATCTACCAGGCGGCGCATGCGGGCGGCCTCATCGTAAATTACCGTCACCGAATGTTCCACCATCGGACGACTATCGGCAGTGCCATCCAGAACTGCCTGGGAAAAGCCTTGAATACTGGTAAGGGGAGTTTTTAGTTCGTGGCTGACGTTAGCCACAAAATCGCGCATAGTCTGTTGGGAACGGGCAACCTCCTCAGCCATGCGGTTAAAGCTAAGACCCAGGCGGCTAACCTCATCCTCACCCTTACCCGCGCCTTCGATACGGTGATTATAATCGCCCTGGGCAATTGCTTCGCTGGCCCGCGTCATACGGATTAAAGGACGGGCAATGCTACGGGCCAGAAAATAAGCCGCCCCAATAGAAATTAACAGAGCAATCGAGGCGGCCACCGCTAGGCCCTGCAAAAAACTACCCCAATTAAAGGCTAACTGGGCTTCCGGCACTGACAGCACCAGGTCAGTTTCGGTGCGGGTATCTGTTCGATAAAACGTTGGAACCGCAAAATAGATATTATTAACCCCATCCAGAGTAAAATTCCCGCGATAGGCAATGGAGGTGGCAGAGGGTTGGCGAGGGGCTAATTTGTAACCTGAAATGTGTTTCCCGGTCAGATTTTTGTCAGCAACAGGCTCACTATCCAGCAACACATCGCCACTTTCGGCAATCAACAAAATCCGTGACTCAAAGGCTCTGGCATAAGTGGGGATAGCAGTTGGACGGATAGAGCCGTTTTGGGTTAAAGTATCCACTACCAGTTCGGCGTTACGTTTCAGGCGTTGCTCAGTTTTCTCGCGCTCACCCTGTTGGGTCTGTTGCACCACAAATGAAACCAGTGCTAACGCCAAAAGCAAGGTCAGGAAAATTATTGCGGCGTATGAGAGAATAAGCTTTGTACGAAAACCCATAGTCAGTACCTTTCCAAAATATGATAACATTTAGCACAAGCAATGACAATCCGACATTGAAAACCGCCATCGCTGCCAGAATAAAAAGCGAAGGGCACATTACTTTTGCCGATTTTATGGAGATGGCCCTTTATTACCCGGACGAGGGCTATTACACCAACCGCCGGGGGCTAATTGGAGCGAGGGGCGATTTTTACACCGCCCCGCACCTGACTCCCCTGTTTGGCGAACTATTAGCCCGTCAGTTTGCCGAAATGTGGGAAAGGTTGGGCCACCCCGAACCCTTCACGCTGGTCGAAATGGGGGCGGGGCAGGGTTTGCTGGCGGGGGATATTTTAAGCCAGCTTTACCAAAACAAGCCCGAAATTTGGCCTACTCTGGAATATCGTATCGTGGAGATAAGTGAAAAACTGCGAGAGGCTCAGGCTCACCGCCTGTTAAAAATCCCTAAGGGGGCGGCTTTGCTTGATAAAGTGAGCTGGAACAGTTGGGGAGATTTTGAAGCAGAAAGTATTAACGGCTGCTTTTTCTCCAACGAATTGGTAGATGCTTTCCCGGTTCACCTTGTAACTATCCAGAACGGGCAATTGCAAGAAATATATGTAGGGTTGGACGAGCAGGAAAACTTTATCGAGGAGGTTGGGCCACTTTCTACGCCAGCCCTTGATGAATATTTCCAGAGGTTAGGGATTGATATAGGCAGTTACGAAGATGGCTATCGTACCGAAGTGAATTTGCGTTCTCTGGAATGGCTAGAGCAAATAGCAATAACTCTAAACAGGGGATATGTCGTAACAATAGATTATGGCTACGAAGCTGCCAGTCGTTATCATCCCAAACGCAGTTCCGGCACGCTCCAATCTTATTATCAGCATCAGGTTCATACTAACCCCTATCTAAACCTGGGACAGCAGGATATTACTACGCATGTAGATTTTTCTACTCTGGCCCTTGTTGGCGAGGGAAAAGGCTTGAAATCACTAGGTTTACCTAAACAGGCCGAGTTCCTGGGTGGGCTGGGCATTGCCGAAATGTTCACCCGTTTAACTTCACCAGATTATGCTCAAAATTATTCCCCGGCAGATTTGCTGCAACAACGTGAGGCTCTGTTACGGCTGATTAACCCCGCCGCGATGGGCAACTTCCAGGTGCTAGTTCAGGCCAAAAACGTTCTAACCGAGCCAAAATTGCAAGGTTTGAGTCTTATGCTATAATTATGTTAAGTTGTTATTTATAGTCAACTGGAAGCAAGCTAATGAATAAAGGTAGACTTGTAATAGTTTTAGGGATATGTCTAGCAAGCCTGTTAACGCTGGTATTAATAGCCTGTAGCGAGACTAAACCCACTCCGCCACCCAAAACCAGCGTGCCACCCGCCACCCTGGAAGCCTCGGCTCAGGCTACCATTATTGCCCACCTTGCCGCTACCGAAGCAGCCCAGGCTGGCTCGATTGCAGACCCGGCGCTCCCGGTTGAGGATGTCGAAAAACCCACCCCAACACCCGGCCCGACCCCGGCAGCCAGTAACAAATTGCCAAATCTGACCACTATCCCCGTTCCAACCGCCGCCCCCGCCAGAGTGAAACTCATCGGGCAACTCGGCGGTATTCAGGATGGAATTACCGCCGCCGCTCTTTCGCCCGATAAAAACTGGCTGGCCCTGGCTAATCGCTATCAAATTTGGCTCTACGAAGTCGCGACGGGCAAATTCCAACTTTATTATATTTCCACTGCCGACGATGAGGAGCGGGGAGCGGCCTCGCTGGCCTGGTCGGCGGACGGGCGCAAACTGGCGGCGGGTAGTTTTCATGGGTTGGTTAATATGTGGCGGTGGGATAGCCTGGATAATCGCCTACGGCCCGGCCCGGCCCGTTTGCTACCTTATGCCCTGGCAACTGCTTTTGGCGAACAGGTTGAGGCCAGTTTTTCACCCGATGGCAGGTTTATCGCCGGGTTAGGTAGCGAGGGAGTGTTGGTTATCTGGGATAGTGAAACTTACCGCCAGTTGACCACTTTTAATACGCTCTATGCGGGCTTTTTTAGCTGGTCGCCCGATAGCAAACTGATTGTGGATGAATATCTCAGCCTACATATTTTAGGTCCGGCCCAGAGTGCTCGCGCAATGGGGGCGGCAGCTATTTCGGGTGACAGACCGCAGGGGGTGGCTTTTTCGCCTGATGGCAAAAGTGTGGCGGTTAGTGCCGAAGACTTCAAAGTTGCTATCTATAGCGCCCCTGGTGCAGCCAGCACCATTTATAATCTCAACAAATTGCTGAATAAGGCCGAATACAGCGATAGTGCCGCCATCCCCCGCGACCACCTGAAACTTGGCAAACGGGTAGCCTACTCGCCTGACTCAAAGTGGTTAGCAGTGGCTAATACCCCGGCAATGGGCAAGGTCAGCCTTTACAACGCTGCTACCGGGCAACCTCTCTTTGAAATCCCTGCTAGTTCCAAAGCCCTCAACACTTTAGCCTGGCCCGCGCCCGGTCTACTCTACGCCGCTGGAGATGATGGTATTATCCGCTTCTGGCAAATCTCTTAATGGGGGTTGGGGGTTGGTAGGAGTCAGAATTCAGGAGTCAGGAGTCAGAATAAAGAAGTCTTAGCCCTTCTCCCTCTGGGAGAAGGTTAGGATGAGGGGAGAATTTTAGCCTAACTCTGAACTAAAGGGTTAGTTAGCTCGAACCCTCACCCCGCCCGTAAGCTGACTTTTCCCACCGAATGGGAGAGGGAGTTAAATCTCCTTTGCTGCATAATAGGTTCTGTGGATATGCATCGTATCTAGGAACTAGGGGGTTAGGTCAATTTCCCCCAAATCGTAACCTAAACACTATGTTAGGTAATTTTGGTTGGGCTATAATTCAAGCGTGGAAAAACTGCTAACTACAAACGAATAACCAAACTAGAATTTGAGGACATAGTATGGAAACTCTATCGAGAGTCACGGGGGGAGATTCCCAATCAGAAGCGGATGGTCGCCAATCCGCCATTGTTATCGGGGGTGGGTTAGCCGGACTAACTGCCGCAAAACATCTGGTTGATGCTGGCTACAAAGTGACCTTGCTGGAAAAACGGCCTATTCTGGGCGGCAAAATCTCAGCCTGGAAGGATAGCGATGGCGACTGGATTGAGACTGGGCTACACGCCTTCTTCGGGGCTTACGAATATATCTACGAATTGATGAAAGAACTTGGCACATACGATCAGGTTTTGTGGAAGAAGCATGAACTGAAATATACTCTGGGCGATGGGGACTCGTTTACTTTTACTACCGCCAACCTGCCCAGCCCCTTTCACCTTTTACCCGCCGCTTTCAAAAACAAATACTTCACCTGGGGCGAACGCCTGACACTGGTGAAAGCCCTTTTGCCGATGCTCTTTGGCACTGACAAATATTATAAGAAAATTGATAACGAAACCTACGAGCAGTGGCACTTGCGCTGGGGCATTAGCAAACGAATGCTCAAAAAGATGTTCCTGCCGATGGCCCTGGCTCTGAAATTCCTGCCACCCGACCAGCTTTCGGCTAAGGTGGTGCTGAATGTAACGGGGATATTTTTGCGCCAGAACAGTGCCAGCAAAATGGGCTTGATAAACGGCTCACCCGCCGAGAAGCTAACTGGCCCATTGGCGGACTGGATTACCCGTAAAGGTGGGGTTATTCGGAACAATGCCCGCGTCAAGGAAATTGTGCTGGACGAGGCCGATAAACGTAAAATCGCGGCGGTAGTGTTGGAAGATGGAGAACGTCTGACCGCCGACCACTTTATCACCGCTACCCCCATCCACAATCTGCAAAGAATCATTCCCCAGGAACTTTACGACCAGGAGCAATTTTTCGCCAACCTCAAGAAGTTCGAGGGAGTGCCAGTGGTTTCGGTGCAACTGTGGCTAGACCGTCAGGTTAGCTATATTGATAATCTGCTTTTCTGCCCGGACGGCCCAATCCCGGTTTACACTGACATGGGTAATTCTAACCCGGAATACGCTGTTGAGGGCAAAAGCCGTTTCCATGTTTGCGTCGCGCCCGCTAAAGATTTAATCAAGAAACCAGATGCCGAGATTGTGCAGATTGTTTGGGATAGCCTCAAGGGCTGTTTCCCCGATAGTTCTAAAGATGCCCAGGTGATTAAAAGTTCGGTGGTGCGCGTGCCACGCTCGGTCTATGCCCCCCTGCCGGATATTGACAAGTTCCGCCCTACCCAGAAAACTCCGGTCAAAAACTGGTTTATGGCGGGTGGCTATACTCAGCAAAAGTTCTATGATAGCATGGAAGGAGCGGTGCAAAGTGGGCGACTGGCGGCTCTGGCCCTGATTGAGCAAAACGGCCCCGGCGCAAAAGCATCACGCCCTGCCTCCTTATATGGCATATAGAAACAAAAGCTGGAAAAAATTTTGGGTATAGAAACAAGTCCAACAATAAAGTCCCAGGCAACTAACAGCAGCTTAGCTCGCTGGCAACCAGTATTTTTATTGGTGCTGGTAGTAGCAAGCTGGGCCAGCGCAACGGTGGTAACAAAACACCTTATCCAGCAACACTTGGCCGTGCCTCTGACGTTAGTATCCTGGCGATTTACCCTGGCAGGGGTGTTTGCGCTGACTCTTTTTTATCTAAATTACAAAAGAGGCCACGAGAAAAAGTTACCGCTAGTTGGCAACTGGCGAACTTACCTTCTGGGCGGCGGTTTAATAACCACCTTTATTGTTGGCTTTAATCTGGCTTTGCTTTATATAACGGCAACGTTGGGCGGCATAGTCTTTTTTGCCCTGAACACGGTGGTAATGATTGGGGTGGGGCATTTCTGGCTGGGCACTAGCTTCGGCGGGCGACAGATAGCCGGGGTGGTGCTGGCTCTGGTGGGAATGACTGTTACGATTAGCGGTGGCGATTGGAATCATCTGGTTGCCAGCCTGACCGGAAGTAATTTACCGCTAGGGCTGTTGTTAATGTCACTGGCTGCGCTTGGCTGGGGGGTGTATGGCCTGTGGGGGAAACGTTACGGGAGCACCAAAAACGGGGCGAGTTTATTATCAACCGGGATTAATCAGCTAATCGGCGTTATCCCGGTCTGGTTTTTGGTATTACTGACTGACCCCGGCAGTCTGGTGGCAATGCCCCTCGAAGCCTGGCTTTATATCCTTTATATCGGAATTGTGCCATCGGCTCTGGGTTTCGCCCTTTATTACGCCATACTGAAAGATTTGAGTTTGAACCAAGCCGCGACGATTCAACTATTTTCACCTGTTTTTACGGGAGTGATGGCGATCCTCTTTTTGAACGAACCGTTCAGTATTGCCCTGTTAGTGGGTACGGTCATTTTGCTCTGGGGTGTGCGTATCTGTCTGAGTTTTAAGAAATAAACTGAAACATTCTGCTCCTGCCGTGTGTCTGACCTTACAGCTAGAAATATTGTGGTCATTGAGCAACGTCAGGAGGCATCACATGTCGGGCGCACCAGATTGGAACGGTTCAGGAAATTCGTTAGAGGGTCGGTCTAAGCCGGAATATAGCTTTCCACCCCCCAACCCAAAATACGCCGAGAGTGCGGAATATCGGCAAGCTCCACGCTATACTCCGCCGCCCGCCAGTTCCTATACCCGGCCGACTTATTATGCCCCCCAGCCTCAGACAAATTATCAGGCTCCAGCTTACGGTTATGCTGGCACTAATTTGCTGTTGCGCTTTGCTTGGTTTGTGTTTATTGGCTGGTGGTTGGGCTTTTTGTGGCTATTGGCAGGTTACGGCTTATGTTCAACCATTATTGGGTTGCCGCTAGGTTTATATATGCTCAACCGCACGCCCTATATTATGACTTTGCGCCCCGCCAGTGCACGAGTAATAACCTATGGGCCATATGGGGCAGTAGCTTACGGCCCGATGCAGTATTCGTTCTGGATTAGGGCGATTTACTACTTTTTTGTAGGTTCGTGGGCCGGGATGGTATGGACAATTCTGGCGTATTTGCTGTGCCTACCGATAATAACCCTACCTGTCAGTATGCTTATGTTCGACAAGTTACCCGTCATTATGACATTGCGGAGAAACTGAACGAAGTAATTATAAACATTTTGCTCCATACATTTATTTAAAGGTTAATGGCCCCAGGGCATCTTATCCACTTGGGTAAATTGCTTTAGAGCCATCTTTATTTTGACTTATACAAACCGTCTTTCGGGTTAATTAATATTTAACTCAAAACCCTACTGAACTGGAGCAGTAAGCTTGTTAGGATTGATGCCACCTGCCTCAACACTAATTTCTTGCTGATCCGCTTCAGTTTTGCGACGTGCAATAGCATAAATCATCAAGCCATAACCACATTTGGCAGCTACGTCGGCAATGCTATAGCCGATCTGCAAAGCTACTGTCGAAGTGCTGCCACTCAAACCAAAAACTGGAATGAGGTAGGCTATTGGATAAAACCCCCAGGTTGCCAGAAGAAGTAAACGAATGTTTCGCACCAATACTCTAACTGAGCCTGGTTGACGTTCCATTGAGTTGGACAATTGTATCCACAGCACATAAAGAATATAGGCAAAAGGAATGGTACTAAGAGTACCCCAGATTAACCTTGTGCCATTATCTCCAGCTATTTCACCTGGATATCCTAAAGCAATCATTAAAGCCGCCGCCGCCATTAACTGAGCCATCAGGTACTTACTTTTACCGCTTTGGAGCCGCAAAACTGCTACCAGTTCTGCCATTAACAGTGGAACCGTAAGTAACCAATCTACGTAGCGATAGGCATCATTGAAAGGGGTGCCACTTGGCACATAAGAACCATTCTGGAGAGTGTAGGCACTCGTCCAACTCTCGAAAATGCGGAAGTAGTGATAACCTGCCACCACTACTACCAGTGAAGACATAACCAATGCTCCCCGGTATTTCTCGGCGACCTGAGCGCGGGCCAGGACGAAAAAGACAAAGGAAGCGAGCATTGCGGCAAAGGTGAAAGAAATGACGTTGTAAACAATCTGGTACTGGTCAAAACTTAGGACCTCTTTGGGTAACATACATACCTCTTTCTATAAAGTTGCTCGATTCTTATTTAAGCTACAGACTGAATAGTTTGCTTTTACTTTTCGATAGTAGCCGCAATAGAACTTTTTGAGTTAAATTAGCCCAAAAGTTTGGTAAAAGAAATTTCTGGATAGGTTTGGCTTGAACTTTTAGCTTATAATGGTAACTTGCTACCACCAGGACTACTCTCTTGTACTTCTATTGCATAGGTATTGTACAAGTTTTGTCTAAGTATTTATGTAGGGCTTTTGAGGGTTTTTTGTGGGGTTTTACCCTACAAATAGCTAATGTCATTTGTAGGAGACTAGATCTTCGGGGGATTGGCCTTAAAAGCCTCGTAATCCTTTCGCACCTGTTTGGAATATTGCAGGGCGTATTGCAGTATAAGGGGCTGCCAATCCAGATTTCGGGTGAAAGTTTTTAGCCCTTTAACGGTTGCCGACCCTTCTTTGTCACAACCACGTAATTGACTCCAGGCGGTAATCTGGGCCAGAGTATTAACCAGTTTTTCTATCCGGCTCATTTTCCCCTGACAATCCTCCAGAGTCACTTTATCCTGACTCGGCTGTAACTCCTGCAAGATAAAAGATTTATCCGCCGCTTTAACTACCGCCAACAACGCGGGTGAAACGGCCTGTACCATCTGTTGGATAGTGACCACGCGGGTGGCTTCGTCAGGCCAGTTCGGTTGGGGCTGTTTAACGTAGGGGTGCAAGGCCGAGGTTTGACGGGCTTTTAAGTCCAGCAGATAGTTATGGTCGGGCGAGCCTTTCCCTTCCACTAATAACACATAACGGTCTACCCCCAGGCTGCCCTGTCCGGCGATACGTTGAGCGATGTCCAACAGTTTGTAAAATTTCTGGTCAGCTTGCTTTGTGGCCCAGCTCTGATACAAGGCGGTTATTTTTTCTTTCTCGGCGGAGGTAATCGGCAAAACTTTGCCGGGAGTAAGTTTAAGTTTGCGTTTACCGTTCAGGTCGTAGCTGCGTTCGTCCAGAAAATCCTTGCGGTTACGTTTTTCCAGGCTTTCCAGCAAATCCTTGACCACCCCCTCGGCGGATGCGTCTTCCACCCAATAGGCGTGCCCCTCAGCCACCGTCTCACAATATTTATGCAAAAAGAGCTGGCCCAACCGCAGAATTTCGGACTGATTGACCTCTTGCAGAGTTAATCCTAGAAAGAGGCTGGTCAAAAAACGGGCTAAATCCCAGGTACATGGGGCCAGCATCGCCTCGTCAAAATCGTTAATATCAAAGTAGACCTGCCGATTATCGCCCTTGTAGCTACCGAAATTGCTCAAGTGCAAATCGCCACAAATCCAGAGAGCGGGAGCAGAGTTAAGCGGTGAATTAGCGGGCCAATCCTCATAAAAGAGATGGCAAGTCGCCCGAAAAAAAGCTATGAGGTTAGCTTGCATGGCCTTGAATTTCACTTCAAGCAGATGCGGGTCGCGGCCCTGGTTGAATTTCAGGATGCGGGTGTTTAAATCTTCCATAGTGTTACGGCCTCCTGTTTAATCAGGATTATAGCATAGCGTAGCAATTAGCCCCGTAGAAGCTTTTCAATATCATTCAGACTGACCTGTTCCAGTGAAGGGACAATCAAATCTGCCCCTGCCGCCTGCAACTTCTCCGGGCTGTGGTGGCCCACAAAAGTTACGCCGATACAGGCCATTCCGCCCGCCTTTGCGGCCTCTACCCCGGCAATTGCATCTTCCATCACCAGACACTTATCGGGCGCAATTCCTAACCGCTCCGCCGCTACCAAAAATACCTGGGGGTCGGGCTTGCCGCGAGTGGTATCTTCCGACCCTACAATAGCTTCAAAATAGCCTCGGCTGGCCGTAAGCTCGACAATCAAATCTAGGTTAACGTGCGGCCCGCTACTACCAATCGCCTGTTTATAGCCCGCCGCATGCAGTTCCTCTAACAATCGCCGCACCCCCGGCAGAAGTTCAACCCCGTGCCGAGCTTCCTCACGGTAGTAAGTTTCTTTCAAATCGCCTAACTCGGCAACACGCTCCGGGGTAAGGGGGCCGTATAGTTCGTTGATAATTTCGGGGTTGCGCTTGCCAAAGGTAGCGGCAAAATCGGCCTGAGTAAATTCGCGCCCAATATATTCGCCAAATTTAACCCAGGCATCGAAATGGAGTTGGGCGGTATCCACCAGCGTGCCGTCCACGTCCCAGATTACGCCATAGCCGTTATATTCCTGCGCCACAAAATGCTCCTTTGTTAATGGTTGTCGGTTGTCAGTCGTCGGTAAAAGCTATCAGCCTTCAGCAAAAATTATTGGTTGTCGGTAAGAATTTTCTTTTGATAAGAGGATTGGCCTAAATCCCAGGCTTGGGGAATAGCCTCAGTTAACCACCATTCCCAAAACTCCAGCCGTTTTCTGTCGTCAAACTCAATCGGGTAAGGCGAGTCAGGTTCGTCATGCAGTCCCGGTTCGTTTGGGTCGGTGGAACTATAAGCATCTATCGCCTCTTCAAAAAAATCCACTCCGCTTCGGTTACCATAAATAATAAAACTCAACGTAGCGATAGCCGCGCAAAACGTATGGTAGGTATCGTGGGTTAAATTTGGGCGATGGAAATACCAAAAATCTGAAACTAATTCGTTGTAGGCTTTGAGGAGGTCATATTTACCCTTTAATAATTTTTCGGATATTTCCAGCATTTGTGGTACTTCATAAATTTCTCCTTCAAAGGGAGATTGTTCCGCCACCCGTTCCCAGAGAGGCGCAACTTTCTGAGCAGTCAATAACGCTACCCAACCCAAAACATAATCGGCCTGAGTAGCGTTTTTCCAGTTATTTAATTTATACTGATCAATTTTTTGTGGGTCATAATCCTTACCCTGCCAAGGATGTTCAGGTAAATTAAGGCGCGACTCGCCGAAACTCTGAAAGAGGGTTTCTCGTTTGATGAAAAACTCAGTGTCAGGGTCATTTCTCATTATTTCCAGAAATTCGGCTATTAACCTTTGAGTTTCTGCTGGTAACAGTTGCTTTTGTTTTTGCATAATGTTCTCAAACTAAGAATCATAAAAATGAAACTATCAAACCTAACCTTCTTCCAGATAGCATAAAGGTTGAGAAAGAGGGAACAAACCCTCACCCTACCCTCTCCCACCGAATGGGAGAGGGAGTTAAAACCGCCCTTTGCCCAATCCCGCCTGTAGTTTTGCACTAGCCAGTAAGAGGGAACAAGAATTCTTTATTCTTACTACTTTATTCTTGCTTCTTGCTCCTAATACGATAGTTCATAAATTTCCGCGCCGCCAATTGTTTTGACCAGCTTGAAGCCGGGATAGCTTTTTTTCTCGAAAAGCGGGGTCAGGCTGGCGGTGTAGTGTTGCGGTTGGAAAATCAGGTAGCTGGCTTTATAACGCTGGGCCACCTGCAAATTAACTTCTAGCGGGTCGCTGGTAATAACGACGGTGGATTTCCCGGTAGCATGATAATACAACATCGGGTCGGGCGACATCACCACCGCCCCCGGTTTGCCGTTTTGCACAATCCACTGGTCAACCTGCTTAATCTCGTTGTACTCATCATCCCAGGTGCTTGAGTTAGAAAAAGTCCAGCCCACCGAAGCAAAAACCATCACCAACACCAGCATCCCGCTATAAACCCTCTGGCGACTACGATTAGCACC
>Ga0209512_1002070_pt1 | contig 22362 bp, 24 predicted proteins | sample frozenSSSSmetaG_FD_184142 | JGI IMG/M metagenome (GOLD analysis project Ga0209512, IMG submission 184142) | Glacier valley bacterial and archeal communities from Borup Fiord, Nunavut, Canada, to study Microbial Dark Matter (Phase II) -... | ecosystem: Environmental > Aquatic > Freshwater > Ice >...
GGTTTAAAGGTCTATTTGGATTATGATAATGCTATCAATACCCCAACGCCAACCCCAACGCCAGGAGTCACCCCAACACCCATACCAACTATTCCAACATTGGTTATTCCAGAAGGAGGAAGTGAAAGTCAGCCAGTATCTAGCGTTCTCTCAACAGGGATGGTAAAAGCAGATATAAGAGGGCAAGAACGATTTGTTGTAGAGACAGGAATACCAACCACAGAAAGCCTTTATACCGAAGTGGACACAACAAATTATTTAATCGGATATGGTTTTGAGAAAGAAGTAGTAGTAAAAGAGTATCCGGTAAAAGTTTCAAAGACCTATAATTTAACCTGGACTGACGCAAAGGATAAAACAAAAGTTGTAACAGATAAAAAAACAATTACACAAACAGTTACGATTAAGCGAGCCTGTGCGTATTGGGTAATTAATAACTTTAAATATTATGTAATTGATCACGCAACAATTTATAATGATGCGCTGCCGGGAAAAGAAAGTACAATGTACCCTAATAGTAGCTATTATAATATACCAAGTGCAATTACGTACCATAGTGAAAGTGAGAGCTATCATATCACTGATCCAGAAGGAGTGAAGGGAATCGTTTTACCTTCCGAAAATTTAACTAGTACCAATGGATCTATGCCAGTGATACCAACCAAGGATTTTACATATGATACTAATGCCCTGATAGGAGAAATAAAAGTTCGAAATGATACGCTTACTTTTGATGGTAAGACGGTAATGAACAATAATTTATATAATAAAGAAACCCCGGCGCTGACTAATTTATCAGTATTAAATGCAACTACTCAAAAGGCAGGCATCAATGTATTATATAAAGCAAATCAAATTATTGAACCAACCTTGGCCAACGAGACATATAACAGTACTGGAATAATGGTATATAAAAGTCACGCAAGTTCTGTATCGGCATCCAATACAAGAAGCAATGCAATCATCAACCTTAACTGTGTTGTTGTGCATACTCCGGTAATCTGTGATCCAAAGATATCTGCAAACAATAAAAGCTATGTGCAGCTCATAGATCCGGAAGATGATTACGTACCGCTTGTTTTAGATCCGAATTCTTCTCTTTCTGATTTTACCGTATCCATCAGCAATACCGGTAAGCATAGCGCACGAGTCGGATATGGATTTTATGATAGAGATATGGCCTGGAGCCTTCGGAGTCCAAATGTAGTTTCCTACCTGGCACAGAAAAATGATTTCTACAGAAATGAAGTACGTTTTCCGTTTGATGTGTATAAAAAAAGTACGTCCGGAGAGGATGAATTTATTCCAAAGAATATCTGGATACGAATTGCATTTAATACACCAAAATTTTATCTACCAATGTGGGTGGAAGAAGGTAAATATACTGTCGATTTTCGATCGATATCGGTCAATGCAACAACGTATGATAAACAGGAATTATATACAGAAGTTTATGCAAACACCAAACCATACAATTATGTAGCTACGAATACAGTTAAGGTTCAAGTATCTGGCAGAATCTATGGACTAACAATTATGGACGTATCAAATGAAAGAGATTGGGACGAGATATTTCATTACAAGGGAACAGAAGCACTTAAAATTGATGGTAATTATGAAAGTGGTGTAACAAAAAAAACCTATAACAAGCTATTCTCATATGATTATACCGTAGGGGTAAAGAATCAGTATGGTATTAATACTGGAAGACTAAGCAAGTTCACCTTTCCTCTGATAAATGGTTCAAATCCAAAATGGACGAATATTGGACTACAAAAAACAGGATACTCCGTTTCATTTAAGCTGACAACGATTGGTAGCCGTTATGGTTCAGGGGATAGTGTCTTGATCCGGCCAAAGTTTTATTATGTAGATGCCCAGGGTAAGAATCGGCAAGAAGTAGATATTTATTACTCACAATACTTTAATAATAAATCACATGATTTAGTTAAAATGGGTGGGACTACGGATAAGGCTAATATCAATAGTTTTCATACGGATGAACTTCAAATTCCAAAAGAACAATTAAAAACTATGGCTGATATATTTGACATTCCAATTAACGAATACAACAATCAATATCTTCCGCTATTTACATATAAACGAATGCAAATATATTATGCTTTTAGGACTTTTACAAATAGTGAATATCTGCATAAAGTAGTAATCAGTGACGAGTACAGTGAAATTAAAGCGGCCAAGATAAAACAACAAGACATCATGCAGCGTATGCAGACCTGGTATGGAGAGTATTGGTTTCCTGCAGATGTACATGTAGTAGCAAAAGGATATGATGTATTGGATTATTCCGTTAAAAAGGGAATAAGCTATGATGAAAGCTTTTGGCTGACAGGAGGATACATTATTATTAATTTTGATATTGTAACGTTAGATAGCAATGGAAAAGAGCTATTGAGCTATACCAATACAGAGAATGCGCTAAATGGGTACTGCTCTATGTGGGATACAGAAGATCCAGTAGATTATAAAGTGAGTGATGATGGTACAATTCAAAAACCTGTAACATTTTATTTTAAACCAGGGGATTTTATGGTTTACTACAGTGATCATAATTTAAGAGAAGATTACACTACATACATAATAGATTAATATTAAAAGGATCTGCCTGCAGAACTGCAGACAGACAGAAAAGGGGCATAAGATGGGTAAAATAATATCGATTAATATTCAAAAAGGGGGTTGTGGAAAGTCCACAACTGTACAATCACTTGCAGGTAGCTTACATGAGTATGGATATAAGTGTTTGGTAGTAGATTTAGATCCACAAGGGAATCTCACATATTCAAGCGGAATACAAGAAACAAAATACACTATATACGAATTTCTGAAAGAAGAATGTAGTTTTGATGAAGCAGTTCAGGTTAATAAGTATTATGATATTTTGCCTGCTAATATTTCATTAAGCGGAGCTGATAAGGAATTCACAGGAGAAGGAAAAGAAATTATTTTACGATGTGCATTGGAAAAAGTAAAAGAAAAGTACGATTATATTATTTTGGACACACCACCAAGCATGGGAATTTTAACAATTAACAGTTTGACTGCCTGTGACTTCGTAATCATTCCTATGGAGCCTAGCTTTTATGCATTTCATGCATTAGAACAATTGTATGAAACGATAAATAATATTAAGCTGCAGTATAATAGCAATTTGAAAATTCTTGGAATACTACTAGTAAAATATAAAGAAAAAAATTCATTAAATCAATTTGTCTCTGCATTAACCGAACGATTTGTAAGACAAAAAGACCTAAAAGTGTTTCAGAATGCTATCGAAGAAAACATGATCTACTGCGAATCTCAAGGACTTCAACAGAATATTTTTGAATGTTATCCAGAGAGTGAACCTTGCTATGATTACCAACTATTCACAGATGAAGTTTTGGATGATGTGCATCAAGAGGAAAAAATGGTGAAAGTTATCGGTTAAAAAAATGTTTAATATTATAAGGGATCTCGTAGATCGAATAGATTATATTATATGAGATCCTTTAATTTTGGGTCTTTAGTATATTAAATAATTTGTAAAGGAAATAATCGGATGATACAATAAATTTACTATTAATAAAGACTGGAGGATATTAATGAAAATTGAGGAACTAAATGAATTAAAGCTAAAGGTACTTAATAATCAAATAACAGTAGAAGATGCTAAGCAAATGATTTTTGAAAATGCCAAGAAGTCATGGCATACTAAAGAATGGAAAGATAAAAGAAATAGTTCTTTAAAGGATGAATGTGAAAAGTGTGGTAGTACAAATATTCTTACAATCCAGCATACATGGCATCCTAAAAACTATGGTGAATGTATGAAAGAATCAACGATATTTTACTATAACAAATATGAGGAAGAAAATATCAAGATTATTGTAGTATCTGATAGTGAAGTGATTCGTGAATTTGATAAAGAAGATAGTAAGACGCAGCAAGTATGCCCTGTGTGTGGATATGGTATAAGGGAAAGAAAAACGATGCTTCCACGATATATTTGTACAAACCCAAGAGAAACTCACCAATCAGATGAATTTGAAGAGAGAGTAATTCCAATTCTTATAGACGACAGAAATATACGTCGTGATTATTCTTGGAAATCTTATGAACGGTCATATTTAAAAATATGGTGGAAAATATATAATTCTAAAAGAAATAAAAGAATGTTCAAAAAATATGGAGATGCTATTGAAAGAGAAGCGCTTGTAATGTACATAGATGACAGTATAAGGTATCAGTCTTTTGAAGACGTAATAACAGTGTGTAAGAAGTGTGCGTTTAATACAGATGTGAATAATATAGATTTGTGCCCTATATGTATGAAAAGCTATAAGAAAACTTATTATGACACATGCTTGAGTTGTAAGCTAGAGAAGAAAATAGAACAAAATGGTATCTTAACTTATAGAATTGACGCTGATCAGGAGAAAATGAAATTATTATGACAATTGAAACCACACCAGATAAAATAACTGATATGATTAATGAACTTTGTAGAAAAATAACTGCAGATGAAAAGCCTGAATATATTTCTGTTGAGATTCAGGAATATAGTATTGCTAATCATTGCTTTCCAAATGTTGCAAGGATGGTACGCGATAACCAGGGAGAAGTAGTGAACGGATGGGCAATTTGGAAATGGGCTAATATTTTAATCGAGGCGGAGGCTCATGCTGTATGGAAAAGTCCTGAAGGAAGATTAATAGACATTACGCCTCATAACCGCGGAGAAGATAAAATACTTTTTTTACCTGATAATAGAGTGATTTATAAAAATTATAAAATTGCAAGCATCAGGCAAGCTCTTACCACATCTCTACTGATAGAAAGACTAATGTTTCTCTTGAATGAGAGAGATCAAATTATGTGCAATACTCCAGTAGGTAGATATATAATTTCAGAAGCAATTTTAGTGGAGATAAATCAAATTATGGATATTCTGGATCAAGAGGTCAAAGGAAATGAGTTTTGCCCTTGTCAGTCCGGATTAAAATATAAAAAATGCTGTGGGCAGTAAAGAAGGAATGTTTTAATCCTTCCTTCTTTACTATTAATAAGCGTCATAACTTAAATTTTAATTGAGAAAGCAGAGGTTAATAACAAGTGTACATAGTTATTTGAAATAGAATCAATAGTAATAGTCGGCATTGTGGAGCTTGTGGGTAAGTGCCTGTTCTGTAGGTCATGGATAAGTACCTTACCCATGACCGGAAAGGTACTTATCCATAAATCCATAATGTTTCTTGGTTTTTTTATTGAACATTTCATTAATTATATTGACTTTTCACTCAATTTGTGGTACGTTTTAATTAGTAATAGAATAAAATGATATATGATGTAGATACTGTTATTAGGCAAGTGATTGCTGTGTGCGGTTGACACTCTAATCCGAAATTTATGTTGGCGCTCAATGCCAATTGTTGGTAGGCAACGGAAAAACCTAAAAGATATGCCAGCCTTTATTGCTGGATGTTGGCGGACAACGGAAAAATCAATCAATAAAGGAAGTATATAATACCACGGTATTATTACTTCCTTTTTAACGTTACAAAGGAGATACTATGGGCAAAGATGAAGCCATCAGAATTATTACACGATCAGTAAAGCTTTATAAAGAGAATCTGATGGGAAAAAGATTTCTTTTTGTTTCTGACTCTTCAGGTTATATTAAAGGTTATGAAGTGAATTTTTTTAAACGTAATTTTCATCATTTAACAGGTACCAAATTAAATAACTGTACTGTAAATGAGTTTTTTAATAAAGCACTAAGTAAAACGTTGAAATTTTCAGATTTTGAGTTTGCAGATGATGGAACCACACCAATGAAATTAGATGTCCTTGAACAGCTTATGAAGATACATAAAAGCGCTAAAATGATCGGGAAATATAGTGGGCCATATATCCGATTATATACAGATACAGTCGCAGGAACAATTAGTGGATGCTTAGGTTTTTCTACAGAATCAGAAAATGTAAACGTACCAAATACGGCATTGAAAATGGATATTAGAAGCGCTACAAGTAATGGATATGGGAACATTATTACTATTTTCTATCGTTCGTTAAGTAATAAAGATGATAAATATACCAATGTTTCAATGCGTAAGAAAGACTTAGATATAAATACCTTTCCTTATCCGGATGAAATTAAAAATAAAGTATTATGGACTTCTTTGATAATTGATTAAAAATTGTAATATACATATAAAATAACTATGATACTCTTATAATCATAGTTATTTTTTTATGATAAAAGTATCATAACTCAATAGAATTGATGCTGATCAGAAGGGAATGAAATACTTATGAAAAATGAAACCACCCCAGATAATATAACAGATATGATTATTGTTTTCTGTAGAATGATAACAGCAGATGAAAATCCGGTATATGTTTTTGTTGAGAATCAGGAATATAGTACTAAGAATAATTGTTTTCTCAATGTTGAATGGATGGTACGCGATAACCAAGAGGAAATAGTGAACGGATGGGCAATCTGGAAGTGGCTAATATTTTAATTGAGGCGGAAGCGTATGCTGTATGGAAAAGTCCCGAAGGAAGAATGGTAGACATTACGCCTCATAATCATGGAGAAGATAGAATACTTTTTTTACCTGATAAAAGAGTAATTTATAAGAATAATCAGAATATAGCAAATATAAGGCAGGAGCTTACTTCATCCCCGTTGGTTGAAAGACTAATATATCTCTATAATGAGAGAGTTCGAACTATGTGCAGTACACCAGGAGATAAATATAGTATTTCAAAATTAATTGTAATGGAGATAAATCAAATTCAATACATGTTACATCAGGAGGTTAAGGGAAATGAGTTTTGCCCTTGCCGGTCAGGATTAAAATATAAAAAATGCTGTGGAAAATAATATTTAATTTACTGCAGAACGCTTTGAGTTCTTCCATACTGATACGGAATGAATCATCGAATGAAGTAAAAAAAAAGTTTGTACATTTGTACAGACTTTTTTTGTGGTTCAGCTGGAATTTTAAAGTCCAAAAACTAATAATTCAAATTATAACTAATTGTAGATACCAGGGGAGAGAAGTTGAAAATTTTGTGTTATATTAAAATAAGTATTTACAACTAGTAGGGGGATAGGAGATGATTATTAAATAAAGCGTTCGACAGGCTACATGGAATATATTTTCGAATCAAACAATATTATATAATACCAATGCGAAAAAAGTCAGTTATAAGTAAGTAATCGCTAATTTGGTAATTAATCTGTCATATTATAATAGCAACAAAATAAAACGTAGAGAGGGAGAAAGTAAAAATGAATGAATTAACAATGATTATTATGTTAATTATAGTGTGCTTTACTATAACAATTCTGGTTGCTCTTAAAAATGGACAAGCAGTCGAGTGTGTGAAAATATCACTAATTAAACTGTTTGTAATTGAAGCAAAAATGAACAAAGGTAAAGAAAAAGCCGGTGTTGCGAGCACCGACCTTAAACAAAAAAAATAAAACACCTAGAAGTATGGCTAAATACCATACTTCTTTTTTGCTATTATACCACAAAAACAATTTAATAATCAATCCACCGTGTCACTTTGAATTTGTTTTCATATCATATGGTAGGATAAGACCGTAATTTCCTTTTAAGGGGAATACTTACTCTACACCAATGTATAACCCCTCTGCAATATCGTATAAGATCTGTAGAGACGGTTTAGTATATTTGGTTATATGGATTAGTTAATTAGATAATCTTGATCAAATATAGTTATGGATTCGACATCATTTACAGTAATGGGAACCGTAAAATCTAATATTGCCCCATATATGTTTGTTTCAGAATCAAAACCACATGTATATTTAAAATAAGTGCTATTTAATATAGTGCCATCCTTAAGTTTAATAGTAATAGAAGATACATTATCTGAAAATTTTTCATAGTCATCATATACAAAATCTTTATCATTTTCAAAGTATAACAAACATGTAAAAGGTGTAATTTGAATATTATTAAATCTCAAACTAAGGTCATCAATAAATATGTCCTGGTCAATAAATATGTCTTTACTATAATCGGCTTTTGTATCAAAAGAGATATCAAATTGCCAGCCAGCATCATAAATATTTACAAAATCTAAGTTTTGATTATAATAACCTAATTTATCAAGGTTTATAGTATATTTATCGCTATTATAATTCCCTATACATTTATATAATATTTTAAATTCATTATCCTTTAAATTACTATCCTCATCACTGAAATAATAAGTAGTGGTTGTTTCTTTAGAAGATTCAAATAAACTACCTCTTTCATCCTGAAATCTATAGTTGTTTAATACTATATTTCCGTTATTGTGTAATACACTATTAAGTTTATTAGCTGTTACTTTTAACATTACATTTACAGTATTTCCACTTATAACAACTCCAAGTACATCAATATTAACTTCATCTGTACTAATGACTGTTCCAATGGTGCTAGAAGAAATATTGTTCAATTGCTCTGTATTCATAAAACCGAAATTATTGATATTGTCATTATTTACTTCTTCATTAAAAAATTGAGTAAAGAAATCACCGCCTGTAAGTTGTTCCGCAGCAATAGTTGTACTACCTATTATTAATATAGCAGCTATTAGCACAATTGCAGTTCTATATCTCAATATATAAAAGGTTCTTGGCTTTTTTACATTAACATTATTTGTACTTAGTTTTTCAATAAGAATATCATTGCGTTCATCAAAGCCTACAGGTAAACTAATGGATTCCAATCTAGCTTTTTCTCTAATTATTTCATCAAAATTATTCATATAAAGCTACTCCTTCTTTTAAAAAAATATTTTTTAATTTTTGTCTTGTTCGATTTAACCTGGAATTAACAGTACCCTCTGGTATAGTCAATGCTTTACTTATTTCCTTAATACTCATATTTTCATAATAGAAAAGAATGGCAACAACTCTAAAATTCTCATCTAATGTCTGAACGGCATCCCAGAGGATTATATTATCAATAATTTCTGAATCACTGTTATTTACAATAATTTCATCATTTAGAGGAACATATTTTTTTCGTTTGTTTGAAATAGAATATGCTTCGTTAATAAGTATTTTTATAATCCAAGGTTTAAATTTTTCTATATCTTTTAGTTTATGAAAATTTTCATAAGCTTTACATGTAGCTTCACTTACGGCATCTTCTGCATCAATATAATTTTTTAATATGTTTATTGCAATTCTATATAATCTAGGGCGATTTTCTATTATTAGATTACTTAAAATATTATTTTTTTGCATCATCTTCGCGTCCTCTCTGTTTTGCTTACATGTATATAGATAATAATTTAAGGGAAAAACTTCCACAATATTAAAAGTTTTTGTAATTTCTTTAAATTGTATATTTAACTTAAATTTTAAACATAAATTTATTATGATAAATTTGACAAATTTGTAAAAAAATGTTAGAATATAGAAGGTAATGGTTTTTTTGAGGCTGGTTTTTAAAATTAAAAAAAATTATGTAAAATTAAAGGAGGATTTTTGAATGAAAAAAAAGATTTTTAAATCATTATGTTTAGTGGTTTTGCTAATTACATTCCTTACTGGTTCCGTTATGGCATATGCATCAAGTGCGGATTCTTCTTATATCTATAAAACAGTCAATGGTTATAATTATAAATTTAATTCTACTGTGGTCAACAATAGTAGTAGCACTTGGGCTTATACTAATGTTGGTAGCGCAGATATGATTAATCTTCCAACAGGATATATGGGGGCTTATGCAGGAATGTATAGCTCAAGTGATGTGCTGAAAGCATATGGTGATTGGTACTATAATGATGCCCCACATGGAGGAATCAGTCAGATGACAAGTTCTGTTTATACGTTGGGTACTTATTATAGTTATGGTCAAGTGAAACTCTATAACGGGAATGGATATACTACATATTCCACATATAAATCCCCGGTAGTTTCTAATGCCAGTAGAGTGATGAATGATATTAATGGATCTGAGTATCAAATTAATTCCAATGGTGAAACATATGGTAAAGGTGGCCGTAATGCTATGATTATAGGTAAAGAGCCAGATTTGATAGAAGCTTCCGGTACAGATGGTACCATTGGATATGTAAAAGCTACAGAATTAGCTTCTAAAGAAGCAACTACAATTGAAGAGGCTATTTCAATAACACAACAAAATTTAAATGGAAGAACAATTAATCTTTACGACTATACAGGTGAAAATGTTATAGGGTCATTTGATATTACTCCAGCGCAAGTAGAAACCGTAGATTATTAATAAATTATTATAAACTATCAGCTCCTATAAAACCATTACAACTAGTAAATTTAGAGCAATAAAAAGGGTATCAAAAATATTGATGCCCTTTTTTATGAGTATGCCCAGCATGAGGGTAATTATATTTTGTGAAAAAGCTAGTTTAGGTGTAAGCGGTGGGTGTTCCGTTTACTAATTATCCATATATCCTGCTGTAAAAATATAAGGTTAAATATATATTTAGTATAAAATAAAAAGACTAGATTACATTTCGCTAGGTAGCAATTAAATTTTATCAATAATATGAAAAACGTTTGGTAGCATAACTCAACAGATATGGTACCATACTTGCGAATACGCAGAATTAATGCCTTGTAAGGTGTCATAACATAGTGTCATATGTGGGGAAGGTGAAAAGATGATATTTGGGTATGCTCGAGTGAGTACAAGGGGACAGGCAAGGGAAGGAAATAGCCTAGAAGTACAAGAAAAGATATTAAAGGATAATGGAGTTGAAAAGATTTTTGTAGATAGTTTTACAGGCATTAAATTGGAAAGGCCACAGCTCACAGCACTATTAAAGATGTTACACGAGGGTGACACCCTCGTATGTACAAAGTTAGATCGGATTGCTCGTAGCCTATCAGATGGAAGCACATTGATCAATGAACTAATAGAAAAAGGAATTAAGGTACATATACTAAACATTGGCATCATGGATAATACATCAAGCAGCAAGTTGATCAGAAATATATTTTTTTCATTTGCAGAATTTGAAAGGGAATTGATTATTCAAAGAACCCATGAAGGGAAAGAAATAGCAAAACAAAAACCGGATTATAAAGAAGGCCATCCAAAAGTATATGGAAAAAAACAAATAGAACATGCTCTGCAGCTTCTTGAAAATAATAGCTATCGGCAAGTAGAAGAAGTCACCGGCATTAGTAAAAGTACTTTAATTCGGGCAAAGAAAAAAGCCATAAGAATTGTATAATAACCATTGAACATTTATCGAATTTGCTTCATAATAGGAATTAGCAATCAGTTACCAGATGATTATGGTCGCTCCCGGAAGGGGGTGTATAGTATGAGTACATATGAGGCATTAATGTTAATTGTTAGTGTTATAGGACTTATCATTGTAATCTTAAACTATAAAGACAAGCAAAAAAAATAATCACCCACCTGCGAAGTATGTGATTATTTTTATTCCAATTATCTAAGCGGCCAATTCATTTTGGAATTGATTGCTCTTTCTATGCTCATTTTAGCACGCATATATACGTATGTCTATAGAAAACAAGTATAAACTGAGCAAATAGATTTGTTTACTGGTAGAGGTGGAGTTTTATGAATTATATATTAATGAATAAAAATCAGGAAATTTTCAAGTGTGCAATTGATGAAGAATCAGGGCTGTTTTTAAAGATAGATGAGGTGTATAACTCAAACATTATTCCTCCTGGTATATTAATCAATAATGGCAAAGTAGATAAAACAAGTATAAACAAATGGTGGCTAGAACGCTCTATACCTGATGGAAGAAAAGGACTAAAAGCTGCTTTAAATGAAATGGGATTGGACAATCCTAAAAGTCTAATAATAAAAGGTTACGGTTTAAGTCTATCTGATCAATATTGGATACGTCCGGATCACCGAAAAACTACATGGGAAGATATTAATTATTTTGATAACGCTTTCTCGGATTATGTGGGAAGTCACTTGATGGGTAAAAGTTCAGTTGAGGAAGAAATAGACCTGGCATCTCCTTGTAATACATCTGGTGGAAAATTGATTAAAAAGTGGGTAATAGAAAATAATAAGAGATGCTTGATTAAAGGAGGAAGTGGTGCATATTTGCAAGAACCATTTAATGAAGTCCTGGCATCCAATATCCATAAAAGACTCAATGTTTTGCCTTGTGTGAATTATAAATTAATATGGGATGATGGAAACCCTTATAGTAGCTGTGAAAATTTTGTAACTAAGAATACAGAACTAGTTACTGCCTATCAAGTACTAAACATTGTAAAAAAATCAGATGAAATATCCGATTACCAACATTACATAAATATTTGCGAAGGCTTAGAAATAAAGGAAATTAAAAGATATTTAGATTACATGTTGATAACAGATTATATTATAGGAAATGTTGATCGGCACTATAATAATTTTGGTTTGATCCGGAATGTTCAAACACTACAATACATAGGAGCTGCGCCTATTTATGATAGTGGAAATTCCATGTGGTTTAACACATCAACACTAAGAATAGATTTTTTAAAAGACATTCATTCTATGCCTTTTAAAAAATTACACTCGGAACAAATTAAGCTTGCAAGTACTTTTGAGAATATAGATTTAAATAAACTACAGGGGATTGAAGAAGACTATTATGATCTTTTGTCAAAATCTCCAGATCTTGAGGTACAAAGGGTTGATAAAATTTGTAAAGGCTTGCAGAACCGAATTAAAAGAGTAAAAATAACATTATGTCAATAAAAGAGTGTTGGAAAAAGAATGGTATATTTATACCATTACCTAAAGCAATTGATAAAAAATATATCAGCTACAGGCCTGAGAATTTATTGGTCTGTAGCTGATACTATTCTATGGTTTACTTATTTGTATTAAAGTGGATGGCATTAGTTGTCATTCTTATTTTTTTACATATTGACTCTTTTGTGCACATGAAGTACAATAAGATTACACATCAAGTACAACATGTACAATAAGTACAACATGTATAAAAAAGGGGGTATAATATGCAAATTATAGTTGTAGCTAATCAAAAAGGTGGAATTGGAAAGACAACAACAGCAACCGCTATTTCTAGTATTCTATCTAAAAAAGGATATAACACATTACTAATTGATGCTGATATGCAAGGGAATAGTACAGACACCTACAGAGCCGAGATTGAAGGTAAAGCAACTTTATACGATGTATTATTAGAATCAACCACAGAGCGTATATCGATATCTAATGCAATACAAAAAACCGAAGTAGGACATATCTTAGCAGCAGATCCTTTATTAAGGAAGTCAGATGAAATACTAAATGGTGATGTAAATGGTCTTTACAGATTACAAGAATCATTGTCAGAATTAAAAGGTTTCGATTATGTTATTATTGATACTGCACCAAGTATGAATACTCTTTTATATAATTGTCTAATTGCTGCTAATAGAATTGTGATTCCTATAACAGCGGATCGATACGGTTTACAAGGACTATCACAATTAAATCAAACAGTTCAAGCAATCAAAAAAAGGCAAAATCAAAATTTATCTATTGCCGGACTATTGCTTGTAAAATTTAATCAACGTACAAATTTATCAAAGGAAGTCAAAGATTCCTTAGAAACTATCGCAAAGCAAATGGATACAAAACTCTTTTCTACAACAATAAGGGAAAGCACCAAAGCAAAAGAAGCCCAGGCATTAAGACAATCCTTAATTGACTATGCTCCAAATTCTACTACTTCACTGGATTACATTTCCTTTGTAAATGAGTTAATAAAGGGGGATAAATAATTATGGCACTTCATAAATCCAGTAAGACCACATCTTTTGGTGCTACTGAAAATTTAGATTTTGGTAATAATGCACAAGATGTACAGGAAGTACAACAAGTATCAATAGTGCAAACAGTACAAAAAAATATTGGTACGACACAAGGAAAGAAAGGACAGAAGTTAAAACGTATTAACATGGCTTTTTCTGATGTGAACCACGAATACATTACAAAAGAAAGCAGAAGACAAGGAATAAGTAGTACAGCTTTTGTAAATCTGATTATTGATGAATATAAAAAAACGCATTAATTGTAATTACGTTTGTAATACGTTATAGTACACTACGTATTACATTATTTACATTAAGTATATTATATGATATAATGAAATTACATTAGCACTACGTTGTAAATGTAGTGTATTACACTGAAAGAAGGGTATTTTATGGCAGCAGATAAGGAATTGAAGCCAAAGAGCTTCCGGATTGATGATGAAACAGCAGAAAAATTTAAACAGATATCAGGTGAGGTCGGAGGAAATCAACAAGAAGCACTTTCTAAACTAATTGAGGCTTTTGAGTTTCAAAAAGGTAAGGCTATATTAACAGATAAGAAAGATGATATTGATACATTTGAGAAATATGTTACATTGGTAACACGAATGTATATGACAAGCTTAGAAGATAATCAGAATATCACTTCGATAGTTAGGACAGAATTTGACGCACTATTAAAGTCAAAAGATTCTACTATACAAGATATCCAAGAGAAAATAACAGCAGCTAAACAATTAAAAGAAGAAGCAACCAACAGAGCCAAATCATTAACTGATGTAAATTCAGAATTATCCGGCAGAATAACAAGACTTGAGAAAGAATTAGAAGATTCTAAAAACAATTATGAAAGTATACTTGAAGATAAAAATAGCTTGAATAAAGCATTAACCGATTCATGCAATGATCTGAAGGTTAAAGTTGAGAACATGACAGCAAAATATAATGAATATAAGGAAAAATCTAAGCTATTGGACAAGACCATTATTGAACGTGATAGTTTAATTATGGATAAGGATGCTTTAAAAGATACGATTCAAACTCAAATTCAGCGTGGAGCTGATGAACTAGATCAGACTAAGCAGCATTTCACTGACGAAATTGAAAATATTAAACAGAAAGCCGAGTTGTCGCAACAGAAAGCATTACTTGACCTTGAACGTAAATATCAGGATCAACTTCAGCAGCTTAAAGAAGATAAGCAAAAAGAGGTTGATAAGTACCAACAGAAATATTTCGATTTATTAGAGAAAATGAATTCTGATAAAGTAGAAAAAACTCCGGAAGAATAATAGGGATGTCGTCAACATTTCCGCTAAAACCCACGCTAAGACAGAAATTGTTGCAAATTCATTCATATGCTATAATACTATATATGAGTAGCATATATTTTTAATTTTATACAAAAGAAGGAGATTTATTTATGTCAGAGAATGTTTATTATGCAGATCTTGATGAAATCAATGGGAAAGGAGTATTAGTCACAGGTCATGGCAAAGGATTAGTCATGAAAAATAGTAATATTAACGGAAAATATATTACAAACGACATGGTACGGCTAAAATCTATAAATGGTGAATTGTTTGGTTATCAGGGATATGTTAAGCAAGAAAATGATAAACTAACTAAGATTGATTACCTTCTATATTTTTTTGAGCAAACTGAAAATAATCAACCATTGGAGCCTAGTATTATTGATATTGAAGAATATTTATCATTAAGCAAACACAACATTGATATTGGTGGCGGAATAAGTGCTATGTTTGGTCGTTCTTCTCAGAGTTCAAAAACTACATATAATGAATATGAAGAAATTTTAAAGCAAGTAACAAGTGTGCACTTTATTTCTATTCCATTTACAAAGGATGAAAATCAAAGGGCAATCTTCGTAAATGATATAGTTAAATAAACATTTATAATCATAGTACCATAGCCAATCTAAAATTGCATTTATGGTACTTTTTATTGTTCATAATTGATTCAATTTTGGTTAAACCCATAATACCACTGGCAGCAGTTATTAAATTAAATATTTGATATTCAATAAAAAGAATCCTCCTTCAGATATTGCCGGATAGGGTTCTTTTTGTCCATATCAAATATCCATTTTATCTTATATTAAAGGTTATAAGGCTTTTAATATTAAAGGTATAATCTAATACCTATACCTATAAGTTAGTTTGAATGGCTCACAGAGGCTTGTACAAAGCCATATAGACCTTAATATTAATCAATTTTAACTACGATATGTAGGCTTACCCTAGTATCACTTTTAACACTAGGGTAGTAACGATTTTAACACTAGGAGCTTGTATCAATTTTAACCCTAGGCTAGTGTCACAATTAACACCCGAACTATATCTATTGAATTAGAACTATTCTTTTAACTATATCTAATCTATCAATGATAAAGATGGAATGATAAAATTATAAAATTAATAATATAACTTGATAACTAGTTACAATAATGATACAATATCTGGTATGAAAGGAGTCGATTAAATGGCAGCAGACACAAAGAAATCTATAGTCGTAAGAGTAGAACCAGAGTTTCACCAGGAATTAAAATTGTACACCGTAGGCAGAGGGAAGACTATTCAGGAATATGTAATAGAATTGATAAAAAGGGATATGGAAAAAACAAAAAAATAGGGGGTAGCTCATGGCAAAAAATAAATTGCAATCAGCTACAGACCAACGTAAATTTGTGATGATATATCATGATTTTATAGAAAGTGATCTCTTGAATGACCGAGAAAAGATGTTATTTATCACACTAAAAAAATATGCAGATGATAAAGGTAAATGCTTTCCCAGTCTAAATACATTAGCAAGAATTACTGGAAATACGAAAAAGCGTGTTATAGCATTATTAAAACAGTTGGAAGAAAAAGAAGTATTGCTGATTGAAAAAAGGAAAAGTGATAAAAAGGGAAATGAAAGTAATATATATACCTTACTAGACTATAAAGAAATTTGGACAGAAAAAAAGAGCTTAGAAGAAGAAACCGACCAAAGCACTTCTCTAAACCCTCAAAATAATCAATTCATTACATCAAATAATACAATAGCTGATGTAAAAAGTCAAGATACATATAATGTATTCACTAGAGATATGTTAAATGATATTTATGATTACGATATCCTGAAGAATGATCGTCTGGAGCAGATTGGATTATTTAATAGCTTAATAGAATTAATTTTAGAGATATTGAATAGTGCCAGAAAAGTAATAAGAGTCAATCAGGAAGATAAACCGATTGAAATAGTAAAAAGCCGGATGCTGAAATTAAACTATACCCACTTAATATATGTAGCTGAAGAAATATCAAAACAAAAGAAAGAAATTAAAGATCCTAGAGCTTATCAACTTACAAGCCTATTTAATTCATATACGACAATAGATCTTCATTATATAAACAAAGTAAATAATGATAGTTATAATTTGAGGGTACGTTAAATAGATATATGGTTTTTAATGTAGTCAATTGATTCTGGTAACGAAAAAATATATGAGTTAGGTTAATTATACGCAGTATAATTCATTGAAGTAATCAAATTAAGATATCCTGAATACGTGAACAATTGATTTTATAGAGAGGGTGTTGAAATGTCGGAAAGAAAATTTGATTTTAAGAGACCATCGAACGTTCATCAAGAAACAGTAACTTCTGATATAGAAGATCTGGCTAATTTAAAATCATTATTAGAATTGTCTAAGGTATTAGAAGTTGACAAACAAAAGATCTATAGGTGCGTTAAAAAAAATAATATAAAATATCAAATAATTAATGATAAAATTTTCATTGATGAAGTAGCTCAAACACGCATAAAAGCTATAATATTACAAAATAATTTAATATTAAAAAGCACTTCAAAAATCACATCAAATGGTACATCAAAAGGTACATCAAATGATAAATCAAAAGGTATATCAAAAGAATATATAAAGCAGTTAATAACAATTATTAATATATTAGAAAAAGAGTTAGAAAATAAGTCAGAGCAACTAAGAGAAAAAGATAAACAGATAGAAGAATTAATAAAAAAAATTGGCCGACAATAAATTAAATTCGACTATTACATGATTTAGAAAAGACTAAGGAACCATTTGGCTCCTTAGTCTTTTAACATAAATTAATAGATTTTTTCTGGTAGTTTTCTAGTATTATTTTTTGAATTTCATCAAGTTCCATCTTTCCATCTATATAATGATCTACTAATTCTTTTATTTCATCTGATGGTTCACCCCCACCCAATCTGCTAACACCCAATGCATCAGAAACTAATTTTCTTCTTTCATCTGTAGTTGTATCTTTAATTAAGAAATTCATAATCATACCTCCCTCTTTAAAATAAAATTGAAATATTATTAATCTTCTGAAATTTTACTTTTTAAATATTTCACTGCTTTTTTTCTTGCTTCTATATAACAAATTTCAAAATCCTCTCTTCTATCCAATGGTACAAATTGACTTAATGCTTCGGCAGATAAATAAGCAGCAGCTCCGGCTTGAACACAGGTTTTTGCTGAAATAGAAGATAAACGTTCAATGGCAGGATTTAATAAACTACTTAACTGTTCACGAATTACTGGAACTAGTATATCTAAATTATCAACCGATAATTTACCATTAATTCCTTGATTACTGTATCTCCTTACTAATTCTGACATAGCAATATTTTCTCTTGCTGCAATAAGTTTTATAGAAGCATATTCCTTATTTGTATAAGTAACAGTAATTCTTATATTTCCTTCTTTAATACTCATAGGTTTAACCTCCTCAAATATGATTATATGGAAATAATAACATAAAAATATAAGTGATGCAATAAAAAACCTTTAATAATAATGAATTAAAACACTTTTTTATATAAAGTGATGCACTTAATTATAAAAAAAATAATAAGTGCATCACCAAAAAAAGCATTTAAATTCGTAGGCTTGCCTACGAAATGTGATGTGGCGAGCATCGCCCTATTCCTGCCTTATTAAATAATGAATAAAATGAATGATTTGATAAGGTTTTGCTTTAGATTTATTTGAAATAAGTCGTTTAAATGACTCTTGAATATGCTATATTAGGCTTAGACAGAGAGGTAAATTATAGGATATAAAAAAATCCGCCCGGTTAGTGGGCGGATGCTTCGTATTCCTTAAGAATAGTAATCACAAGATTGTTAAAACTTCTATTTTGTTCTTTTGCAATCTCTTCTAATTTGGCTTTCAATTCTTTTGGAATTGTTATATTGGTTCGAGTGTTGCTTTTTGCTATTTCTGACATGAGATCACCTTTTTTATTTTTATAATAGCATGGTTTAAAATATATGTCAAACAGGTATTTGGTTGTTGACAAACTGATACCAACTTGGTATTATAAAAAAGTAATATAAAAAACTTAGAAAGGAAGGATATAGAAGTTAGAATACTATTAGCTTAATGATTTAAATTGTTGCGATGTCGCAACAATAATTCAAATGAAAACTTAATCAAAGAAGGGAGTTACATATGAAATTAAAAATTAGAAACAGAGTTTTAACGTTATTGTTAGCAATAATTATTTGTTTTACCAGTACCACAGTAATAGCACCTGCAGAAGCATCTGCAGCAAGCAAATACATTAAGGTAAGTACTTATATTAAGTATATTTTAAGCACCATGAGACTTCCAGTAAACGCAGGGGAATCTTATATTGATGTAGCGATTAAAAATGATTTATTAAGAAAGGGTGATATTAAGGATTATAACGCTTATCTGACAAGAACTGATTGTGCAGTACTTGCAAACAGGTTAGAAGAACTTGTTAATTATAATTATGGATATACGGATGATATATATGAGATTCTCAGTGAATGTGAATATTATGATAACCGTTTTTATTATAAAGTGACTGGAGATCTTTACCCAGAAGGAAAAACAAAAGATACTTATCCTGCAGATCAATTTTTAGAAGATGTAGTTATGCCAAGACTTTATATGTTCAATATTGATTTTAGAGCCGGATATGAGTATATAACAGATGGGGATGCAAACATCTTAGAAAGGTACATAGAATTGGGATTAAAACCAGAAAGTGAAACTAACTTTGTTGGTATAGATCCAATCGAAGAAAGTTCTTATTTGGTTTTGGCCTGGACCAGGATTAAAGATGGAGATAGAAAGAAAGCTATAGTTTTAGAAAAAAGAATTTCTGATATCAATAAAGTTGCAAAGAGTAAAAGAAAAGCGGTAGCAGCTTTATTTGCAAAGGGAATTATAACAGGATATTCCAATGGACCATATGTACAGAACCGAGAATTTAGGGGAGAAAATAAGATCACAGCTGCAGGAGCAAAGGAAGTAATACAAAAAGTAATGAATCTAGAGAAAAGATCATTAATTAGTCCAGATGGCCAACTGATACGCACGACAAAACTTCCGAGTAACGCATCGGATTATGCATATATTTTAGAGTGCTTTCCTAATGCATTTTATGAAATGAGATATGGTTTTATGTATTATACTGGATTTAAAGAGGGAATAGTAGATAAAAGCATTTACAACTATCCAGGAGAGACATCCTATCAATTTCTTTATGATAAATTATATAAGAGCGATATGTCTCTAGGCATAGATACTTATGAATACTATGACAAAGCAATTTCACAGGCAGAACAGTATTTAAACGCTGTATTTAACATGAATTATAAAACGGTAGATAAAAAATGGATCGAAAAGCTTGCATCTTCCTATGCTCCATACGGAGGGGACAATATTTATGAACAAATAGATGATTATCTAGTTGCTGCGAAAAAAAATCATGTGGTAACGGAATGTAAACTAATATCAGTAGAGCCTTCTTCCATGTATTATGATAATGGTAGCCTTTTTATACGTTCCTACGTGAAATATCGTATTACAGCAGACAATATTAATGTAGATCAAGATGAGCTGCTCTATGGCCATTATAATGATCTACAAGGGTTAAAGAATGGATACTGGACATATGGTTACTATGACATAGAACTGAGAGGAACTCGATACAATGAAAATTTATCTTATCTGAATTGGGGAGTTCATGCTTTTGCGAGAATTAGCGATTGGGAATTAAAAGGTACTTACTAATGGGGAGAATAGAAATGAAGGTATGTCATAAAAACAGATTATCTCTTTTAATTATTATTTGTCTTATTATGGGCTTTACCAATCGTATACCAGGATGTTCTACTCCGGAAAAAATTTATGCAGCTGGAAGTATTGTTACTAATACAGCGGCAATAAAGAGTATTAAAGATCTTGATATAAGTATGGACAAGGGAGTAATCACAATAAAGGCAACAAGTAAAGCTGCAACTACAGATATCAGATACCGTACACTTGGCTTTACTGTATCAACAAAAAATCAGATAGATACTGTTACTGCAAAAGATTATACAGGCCCTGCAGCTCCCCAAACCCCTAATGGAGCTTTTTATCTTAATAGTGCACAGAAAATACCTGGTAAGCCAGTAAATGGTCTAACGACTACAACATTTATTTTTACAAAGGAAATGGTTCAAGATGCTCTAGTGGGTGTATTAGATCTTGATAATTTGTCCAATGACACAACATTATATTTCAATGCCATATTTCAAACATATAAAATAGAAAATGGAAAAGAAGTAATATTAACTAAAGAAATCATCAATTGGGCATCCATCATGAATGACCAATGGTGGGGAGAAGATACATATGAAGGGTTTGCAAAATATTATAATATTGACTTAGGATTTAGTCCTGGATTGCAGGAAAACACCTTGTACTTTGATTATGATAATCAAAAAAAGGAACAAGAACCCTTAGACAGTAAAAATATCAATGATACAGTTTCCTGGAATAATAAAGTAAGCAAAACAATTACTATAGATAGTAAATTATATAATTTGATAGGCTACTATGTAGAACCCAAGTTATCAGGCGTAACCATATCGGGAACAACAAAAAAATATTTAAGTGATGGTGCAACGGTAACGGAAGAAAAAATTATAGCCGGAACTGCAAAGGTTCCTTACGGTGGCTTAAACGTACATATGGTTTACGAAAAGGAATTAGATCCTCCAACACTTTACAAAAGCACCTTATATTACAAATACAATAATATAACATATAAAGTAACAGATTTGGAAGAAAAGCTTCCTGGTAAGATTGTAAGTTGGGCCTCCGTAGCAACTCAAAATACACCTACAAGTATAATAGGAGCCGGAAATTATCAGCTCCAGGGTTATTACATTGAACCAATAAAAGCAAATACAAAGCTACAGGGCGTAACGTCCCTATATAAGGCTGTAGATAATATAGAGGACAAAGATATCATTAATGGCAAGGCAATCGTGGTAAAGGGTGGTTTAAAGGTCTATTTGGATTATGATAATGCTATCATTACCCCAACGCCAACCCCAACGCCAGGAGTCACCCCAACACCCATACCAACTATTCCAACATTGGTTATTCCAGAAGGAGGAAGTGAAAGTCAGCCAGTATCTAGCGTTCTCTCAACAGGGATGGT
>Ga0209512_1002071_pt1 | contig 22339 bp, 26 predicted proteins | sample frozenSSSSmetaG_FD_184142 | JGI IMG/M metagenome (GOLD analysis project Ga0209512, IMG submission 184142) | Glacier valley bacterial and archeal communities from Borup Fiord, Nunavut, Canada, to study Microbial Dark Matter (Phase II) -... | ecosystem: Environmental > Aquatic > Freshwater > Ice >...
ATTATGGCACTACATTTGGGATTCCAAATGTTAGATTTACTGAACCTGAACGAGTTGCGTAATTTTTGAGCGTCAAAAAAGTGGTTTTTTGGCGATTTTAAATACCTAACTGCTAAAGATGGGTTAAATGAATCGAAACCCAGGCACTAACGACTCCCACGCAGGCCCCGCTCATTCCCCACAGCAAATCCCTCACATCGGCCGTCCGGCTGGGAAGAAACAGCTGTCCGGACTCCGACAACAAGACACACACACCGCAGACACCAACCGACCACAACACCGGCGATTTCACCCCACGCCATGAAAAGCCAAGCAGCAGAAGGAACGCCACCGGAATGAAGGGAACCGCCGTCCGGATGTTCGGATCGCGATCAGCCAGAGCAGCAACCCATCTTGGTAGCCAGTGCAGTTCCGTCATCCTCGAATCCGGCACCCAGGAAACCGCCAGGATCAGAAAAATCAGCAGCGCCGAAAATACGAACAACAGGATCGAACCCCTCTTTGATTCCCCCCTGGCTTTGCTCGGCTCCATTCGATCAAAAATTTTGACTGAGGGCTCACCCTGCCCGGTAGGGGGCGGACGGCATCGGCCGCCGCACCCTTCATCCCGCCCTGGCGGGAACTGCTCGATCGAGCGGATCTAATGAATACGAAGAACAGCCTCGCGGCGGGAGAAGGGAAAGTCTGCGCGCCCGGCGGTCACGCCCTACCCTTTGTAGGGCAGGCTAAACCGCTTCGATAATCCACTCGGGCTTCGGTGCCCGATCTGCCAGCCACTGGAATGTCGCGACCATCATTTGGCCAATCGGCGCCCACGTATATTTCTCCACCACCAACTCCCGACCACGCGCCCCCATTTCATACAGTGTGCCAGACGACAGTGTCACCGCCTGCTTGAGCGCCGCCACCAAAGGATCCACTCCAATCTCAATCCACCATCCGCAATTTCGTGTTTCCAGATCGTCCCAGGGAGTCCCGTGAGTCGTTATGACCGGCACGCAACAGGCCAGCGCCTCGGCAACGACCAAGCCGAAGTTCTCGCTGAAAGTCGGCAAGACAAACAAATCTGCATCGCGGTAAAAGTTCCAACGGCCCTCGCCCCAAGCTTCTCCGGGAAACTCAACAACGCCTTCGAGTCCAGCCACCTGCACGGCTTGCCGCACCTCGGCCAAATGCCCGCCCTCGTCAGGTCCAACGATCACCAAGCGCCATCCTGAAGGCGATAGTTGCCGCCATGCTTCAACGAGATTCAGCAATCCCTTTTTGGGATGGATTCTCGAAAGAAAGAGCGCTGTTTTAACCGATTTGGCGGGAGACTTGCCCCCCGCCTCTTCAGGCGAACTTCGCACCGCCCAAGCGGGCGGTAATTCCACTCCATTCGGAATCAAGGCCACTTGGTTGCGGAATCCCGCCGCCCGGATACTTTCCACTTCCATCATCGCCGTAGCACGGAGACAGATCGCATCTTGCAGAAATTCACGCTCGTAAAGCAACATGGCGAGACGCTTCTTCATTGCAGAATTCCGCAATGACCACGGCTCCAGCATACCATGGGGAGAGACGATGTAAGGAAGCCCCGTGCGCCGGTGCCACCGATTCGCCGCCACGGATGGATACTTCCAGAGTCCATGCACATGCAGCACCTCAATGTCCCGCTTCAACAAGGCGGGAAGCAGACTCGGAGCGAAACCGAATGCCTTGGGTCCCAATACTGTATGAGCCCGGGTTGGAATAGGTTTCCAAAGATGGGAATCATCGTCCGAGTAATCATCTCGCAGCGCCATGACTTTGAGATCAATACCACCCGCGTCATGGACACTCTGAGAAAGATGACGGACACTCTCGAACAGACCCCCGCCCACCCGGGAAAGCGAGTGAGTCAGATGGGTCACTTGTAAATTCGGTACTGGCATTGTGAAAATTAAGTAGGATCTGTAATCAAAAAGGTAGGGGCGGACGGTCTCGGCCGAACCCTGACTGCCCGTGCGGGCGCGATGCTGAAAAAATGCAAATACTCAGACAATTCGTTCTCATCTCACGCCGGTGGCGACAAGTCGGCGCGCCCGGCGGTTTGACTCGGTGCCGCCTCACGGCACCTCACCCTGCGGGCACGTCGCTACGCTCCTGTCCAAACGGCCTACAAGCCTTCGGCCGTTTTCGCCCTACCATTTGAATGACGCGGATTCACTTGACTTGGTCAACTGACTGGTCCACTCGTGCCTTATGGAAATTGCGATCTCCGAATTCAAGGCCAAATGCATCCAGTTGATCAAGGCCGCAGCGGAAAACGATGAGGAATTGCTGGTCACCCTGCGTGGTAAACCCATGGCCAGAGTCACTGGAATCCCGACTGTGCGACAGCGCGTGCTTGGTGGACAGCGGGATGCGGTGACGGGGGATATTCCAGATGCCGTTCTGCTCACCTCGGATCTCGAAAACGATTGGGATTCATGAACCTGCTGCTCGACACCCATGTCCTGGTTTGGGCGGAATCCCTTGATGACCGCCTTGGCCCCCAGACCCGCGCCTTGCTGTTGGACCCTGCCAACACGCTCTTCGTTTCACCGATCTCCACCTTGGAGCTGTCCCGCCTGATTGCGCTGTCGAGGCTGCAGCTGCGTAAATCCCTTCTGGATTGGTTCACAAGCGCCAGGCTGAACCTCGCTTTCCAAGACGCCCCCCTCTCCCACACTGCCGCCATCGACAGTTACCAACTTCCCGCTACGTTTCACAAGGACCCTGCCGACCGCATGCTCGTCGCGACCGCAAGGGAACTCGGTTGTCCGCTGGTCACTGCGGACGATCTCATTCTCGGTTACCCCCATGTGCAAACTTTCGATGCGAGGAAGTAGAGACAATGGAAAAGGTAGGGACGGATTGGTTCCCTCATACTCCATGGCTCGCTCATCCCGCCGGGGCGGGATGTCAAAAAATGGTAGGGATGGACCAGCTTGCCCGGCGTAGTATGACGAAGCTTGGGCCGGGCCGTCCGTAACTTCCCCATCGGGGCGGGATGCTGAAGAAGAAGCCCATGCATCGACAGTCCATTCACATCCCACGCCGTTGGCGACAAGTGGGCCGCGCCCAGCGGTCACGCCCTACCATTTTGACAAGGTAGGGGCGGACGGCCTCGGCCACCCGTGACTGCCCATGAGGGCTGGACGCCAAAGAAAAGCCCATGCTCAGTCCATTCACATCTCGCGCCGCTGGCAGAAAGTGGGTCGCGCCCGGCGGTCACGCCCTACCCCATCATCGACTCATAAACGGCCGCATACCGCGCCGCGATCGCCTGGGGATGAAATCCCGCCACATTCCGGAATCCCCGTTCGATCAAAGATCCACGCAATCCCGGCTCATCGAGAATCCTGCGAACCGCCTGATGGATCGACTCGACCGACTCAGGATCGACGAACAATGCACCCTCTCCCGCCGCCTCTGGCATCGAGCTGCAATTGCTGGTAATCACCGGTCGGCCCGTCGCCTGGGCTTCCAGGATCGGCAGGCCGAAGCCTTCGTAAAGCGAGGCGAAGATCAAGAGATCGCACCGGCGATAGGCCTGCACCAAGTCTTCATCTGACAGGCGGCCCAACTCCCGATACGATACACTGGTCGCAATGATCGCTGCACGCTGGGTCGCATCCAATTCACCAACGATTTCCAGCTGGCACGGTGTCCCCTGTAATGCCTCGGCCACCCGTTCCACATTCTTGTTCCAGCCCGTGCCGACTTGCAAAACCACGGGTGCTTCGGAACTGAATGCCTTGGGATCGGGTGTGAACTCAGAGCGCACGCAGTTGGGAATCACCACCACCTTGTCCGCCAGATTACTCACCCATCGCAGCAGCTCGTCCTTGGTGGTTTGAGAGATCGTCGTCACCACGGCCGCCCGCCTCATCGGACCGGTGAACCAAAAATACCGGAGAATCTCCCGTTTCCAGCCACTCAACCGGTTCAGCGCGGCGCAATCGTGAACCGTTAATACCGTTTGCGATCCCGGCAGACCGAACGCGAGATAATGCGCGTCACCCACCACGTGATGAAGGTCGCCCTTTTGTCGCCGGGCGTATCGCAAATTGGCAATCCGTGGCCACAAGCCTTTGCTCGGATGAGGACTCGTCGCCTCGGTTACCTCGAAGCCTTCTCCTAAGAAGTTCCGAATCTCCGCAAATAGGCGTTCGATGCTCACTTGCCCGTCATAGGGCAGGCGCTGATGATAGATTATGGAAATCAAATCGATGAAGGGTAGTTAAAACGGGGGAATACTTGTACCCGATTCGGGCACGAGCGAAGCGCCATGGCCTGCATGGCCGCCGGGACTCGGTCATATGCCGGAGCCTACTCGATGTCGCCTTCTTCCTCTTCCAAAAAGCAATATCTCTACGTCCATCCGCTCCACAGCAACTTCCGCACTCGATCGGTATTCCTCTCAAACAGCCACCACATCCCTGACGAAATCGCAAGTATTGCGACGGCCAATCCTGAAAACCAAAGATATCCTTCGCAATCTGCAGAAAACTGGCGGCCCCGCAACAGCACCGCCGCCGCGAAAAACAACAACGGAAAGTGCACCACATATAGTGTATAGGAGATCTCGGAAAGGCCTGTGGCAAATCGCTTCAAAATCCCGTTCCCATGTGAGCTACCCGGCAGAGAGATCAACCACAAGGCAAACGTAATTCCCACCGCGTAATCACTTCCAAGCCAGTGATTGGACTTCGACGCGGCCAAAGTAGCCAAGAACAACAAGCCACCAATTAGCCTCCAACCCAACCCACGAATGAACCGAACGATCCTACTAAGAATCGGACGTCCCCCTCTATTGGGGTCAGACATCTGATCTCTGGTTTCTGTCATCCACAACAACCACCATACGCCTGCGCCCATCAACCAGATCAAGCCGCTCAACACCAGATTATAGGGAAGCCACCAAGCTATCAATCCACAACTGAGCAGCTGGATGACCGATACGAACCATCGTTTTGATTCTTGCTGGAACAAGGCTACAGCAAGCACAGGAAACATCACATAATACCAAAATTCATTCGCCAGACTCCAGAGTGGGCTGTTCGATCCATAAACTGGCACCCATATCGTTTGCACGAAAATCAGGTTTCCAATAAATGTCAGTGAATCGTACACCGCTGGATCAAGCAATGTGGGACCAGACATGAAACGAGCGCTCAGTCCACCGGCATATGCCAAAGGATTCCATGCGTTTCCAAGCGAGTCCACCGCCAGTGTGAGAATTAGGGCTGGGAGCAGAACCATCCACAGTCTTGTTAACCGTGCTCTCGTGTAGGCTATCCACGAGAATCGACCCTTCTTCAGACTTGAGATCACTGAGCCCCCCACGAAATACCCCGAGAGCACGAAAAACACCATCACCGCTTGGTGACCCAGACCCGTCGCGAAGTAGAATGCCTTCGCTAGGAGATCGGCGCTTTTCAATTGGCCAAAGTCCAGAAAGATAAATCCTCGCAGATGCCCCAACATCACCAGCAGCGCACTCATGCCGCGGATCAGATCCAATGTGCCATCGCGCGACTTCATTCGAGATTAACCATGCAAAATTTGACCTGCACGTAGTCAGGTCTCTCTCCTCCTCGCGGTAGCGCTGGGGATGAACAACCCGGATCACATCGTTAAAATTCCCCCGGCGTAGCGGCGCGACTCAGGGGTCGCCGACCCGCGCGTCGCCTGGAACCCGGAGGGCGAGCCTTCACGACTGGCGCAGCGGCCAGAACCGCGGTAGCGAGCAGCCAGACTAGCGCCGAGGCGGTGTGATTGAAGGTGAGGTTTTTGTAAAACTGGCCGAGAAGGGTCACCTGAGTAGCTGTAACAACCAAATTCCAACGCCAGAAACGCCTATCACCCCGAGTCCCCTGTAGCGCGAAGAACGTGGCTCCCACCAAAACTAAAAATCCAAGGAAGCCGATCACTCCGAATTCTGCGACAATTCGAGGGAATTGGTTCTCGTATGTGGTGAACCCCGAAATACCCGTGGCTGCATAGTTTCCACCTACCTGCTCAGTGCCCAAGCCCGTTCCCAATGGATCGGTCGTTACGGCGTACCACAGTTCCTCCCATTGGCCAAAGGCACGATACGCGTTGCTATCACCCGCAATGGTGAAGCGATCAACAACACCATTCCCCATAATCACAAAACGCTCGGAGAGAGACGGAAAGACTAGCAAGCCAGCCACAGATAGCATCCCGACCAACCAAAGGGACTTCCAAAGAACACGTGTAGCCCGGACCGAACTGAAAGCCCACATCCCGAGCATCGCCGACAACGTTACCAGATCAGTGCGGGAACCGCTCGAAAAACCGCACGCGAAACCCACAAGAAGCCCAAAACCTCCGAGCGCTCGCAGCCTCCATTCCCGGCCCAAGCTCAGAAGCACCATCCCACCCCAAGCCCCCAATACCGCAGCACATCCGAGACCAGCGAGGTAGGCGAAGGTTCCAGCCGCGCGCACCCCCGCCTCCACCGCCACCACTGCCAGTTCGTCCGTGGCATATTTGTTTAACACATGACTGGCAGGAAGGCCGCTTTGGACCAGTGCCAACGGCGCATTAATCGCTGCCAAGAAAATCGCCACCACCGCGAAACCGACCAAGGGAAAACGCCCGACCCGGGAAACATAGACGAAAGCGAAGAACGGCAGCACGACCAGTGCCCGCAGACTCAGTAGCGCCCCCACTGCATTGAACCCCTGCAGCAGACTCACGAGCCCTCCAAAAAGAACTAAAATCAGCGCGATTCCTCCCCACGAAGACGCTATTACTAGCGCCGGGGCGTGCCGCGCCCGCCGGGATAACACCAGTATCACCCCAAGTCCCAGAAGGAGATCTTTACCGAAATAGGCGATAATTCGCCCGGGACCACTTTCAAAGCCAGGAACCCACTTCCGCAAGGCACCTTCCAAGACGTTGGCGATTAGCGCCAGCGCAAGCCAAACAGCGGGATGGCGGGCGCACGCAAGCAATTGACCTCCCAGCGCGGAATCTGGACAAGACGTATTTCGCCCCATCACCTCCCGCAGCCTACGATCCCGGCGCATCTGCTTCTGGCGAGGCGGAGGTGTCTCGACTTCAACTGGGTAAATATCATCTGTGCGGCGCCTCAGACGCCTCACGGGCGCAATTGAAGATCGCACATTGGTATTAAGCATAGTCATAGTCCCTTTAAGGCTGTCTGAAAATTGGAGCGCGGATCTTCAGTCCGCCTGTTGAGAATAACGAATGCTGGGAAATACGAGGATTCATACATCGCGGATCATGCGAATCTTTGATTTCTCAGAAGGCCTCTTAGCCGCGCCCGGCATTACAGTAAATCATCGTCCCGATTGCTGGTTCAACAGGTTCGCGAAGACCGTCACATGTGTTTCACTTCGATGGTTTTGGTACCAGGAGAATACAGCGCGGCTACAGGATTCCAGGGCATCCTTCGATAGCGTCTCATTGGCAAGGCTTAGGTAATGTTCACCCTCGACCATTCCAAAAGAAGCGTCCGCCTCAGAGTGCCCCGGCAATAGGGGGATCACACCGTGTGCGGCATAGGCTGCGAAGATCCCGGATTTTTCCAACAATGTGCAGGGGTAACCAAGAAAACCAAATCGAGTCCCTGTGAGCCACCGGGAGACATCTTCCGCTGGCAGTGTGCCTAGTTTTCGCAATGGCACCCCAAGGTCCGGTGCAGGGGTATCATCTGGACCGATCTCAATGACCTCCTCGAGTTGCCAGCGGCGACACGCAGAACGGATCATCTCTACATCGGTGGTGAGAGCCTTAACTCGCCAGCGTCTGCTGCCGAATATGACCATCCGAGCTATTCGGCAATCGAAGGAAGGCAAGTCCTGAGGCTCACCCATATTCGAAAACACCGGCAAATGAATCACCTTTCTCCCGGGGGCCATCCTCAGCAATTGCCCAGCACCGGCCTCACGGTTCGTCACGATCGCATCACTCAAGCGTGCAATCTCGCGGCAGAGCCACCGCTGCACTGGCGATACCCAAAATGAACTCTGCCAGGGAAGGCCCATGGATGAGAGTTCGTGGAACATGGTCGTCAAACGGGATGAGGGATTCTCCGCTTTCCAGCGTTTTAAGCCGGACATCAACCACAATGGGCAACCACGCTTCTCAAATCCGTATCCTACATAGTGCAAGAGCAAATCGTTCTGGCCACGAAGGGCATTAGCCAAGGCGTCCGCTGATCTCTCAATCCTGAGTATCGAATCTCCTGCCGTCCCGGGACCTACTTCTGCCGCGAGAAAACGAGAGTGCATCCGATGCCGATCTCTCAGCCCCCCAGCAAGCGTCGCCGCATAGTCACCGACACCACAAACAATGCCTCCCATCCGCGGCACAAGCTGAACTAACATGATGTCCGTATGACCTTCCACCACGTGCGACGCTTCTTCTATCTCCGTAATGCCCATGAAATAAATCGATTGATTTCCGGACACCTCTCCCTGCAAGCCCAGATCCAGACTCCGCCGCTCAGGTTACGCCCTGTGGAAGCGGATTGCTCGCTAATCTCACTCTCCTGATCTCAGAAATCCGCCCTCGCAAGATCTTGCAAGCCTTCCCGATAGCGCTTCCATGACAAGACTTCCGCCCTCCGTCGAGCTGCGGCTCCCATCTCCCGGATGCCTTCCCGATTCTCGTATGCCCACACAATCTTCTCCATCAGGGCCTCAATATCTCGGATCGGCACAAGAAATCCTTCCGCTCCTTCGGTAATGAGATCATCCCCCCCGGCGTTCAACGTAGTGATAAGCGGCACCCCGCATGCCATCGCCTCAAGTTGAACGAGGGCAAGTCCTTCAACCAACGAAGGAAACACAAACACGTCTGCCTGCTGATAAACTTCGCCAAGTTCGGAGTGAGGGACGGAACTCCGATACTCAGCACTCCCAAGGTTTCGCTCTAGCCAGCCACGGGGGAATCCGTTGGATCCAACAAGTTGCAGCTCGGCATTTGGCAATTTTAAACGGTTCCATGCCTCCAGAAGATAATGAACTCCCTTCCTTGGTCCAACCTGGCCAACGAACAGGGCACGGAAAGTCTTCCTCTTTTCATTCGATGGGCGAAAATAATCCGTTGGCGCTCCGAAGGGAATAACCCGGACCCTGTCGCGAGGAACCGCTGCCGCACTAAGCGACCGCATAACATTGTTGGAGGGTACGATAATTCGATCCGCCAGCGAAAGCTCCACATCTTTCCTGCGCAGCTTGTCCTCATCATCGAAGCGAGCCGCAAGAGCGGACGCTACATCCGGACGCAGCTGGGCTTCCTCTTCATGGATCCTTCGCGATTCCGTATGGTAGATGATCGGTAGATCGTAATAGCATTTGATCCCAAGCTCTTTCGCTCTTCTGAATGTCATCTCGGCACCGTCCTCATACGCGTAAATGCATTGAGTTCCAGACCAATTCAATCCCGCCGCATACTGATCAATATCTCGATAGACCCAGTCCACAAGTTTCTGTGGAGAAAGCCCCAATCGCCGATCCGCACTTGTGCGATTAAGAAGAACTCGGATCGCCTCACGCGTTCTTCGCTGAACAACTTGGAAACCCTTAGGGGCAGGCCACGCCCTTCGTCCCAACTCTCTTTGGAACCACGGCATCAAAGTGCCGACTGCGCGTTCAATATTCCCTCCTCTACCTTGGGCGAAACAGGTCACGACCTCGCCACTGAAGCCTAGCTCCGAAAATGCGAGAGCTGCATTCCTCGCAAACGGGTTGCCGGTTGGGTGGACAAGTCTAATACTCACAACTATTACCTTTTATAATGACGTATGAATAATTCAGCAAAGGTTTAGACATCCGGTTTTCTGTGCTGCCAGTGATTGTTGCGTGCCGCAGTTGGTGACGGTGATACTCTTCTCTTTGGCTTGGAATGACTGAGGAGACAGAGAATGGTAGGATTCTTGATGCCCTCAATGGCCCTCGAGCCGAAACAAACATTCACCGTCTCCCAGCGTCAAGGCGTAGCCGCAGTCTTTGAGGAGTTGGATCGCCGAGTCAGGCGTCAGGCCAAGTTTAGAAGCGCGGTCAGGATTCACTTCGAAGCATCCAGCTCTAACCGCCTTGTCCTTGAAAAGTCGCTCTGCTCCGAGGACCACCAGAGAATCGGCGCCCTCAACATCCACCTTGAGAAAATCCACTTGGGTATCCTTTGGAAGGACTTCATCGAGCCGCACCGACATCACTTCGACCAGTTCACCTTGAGCGCCATCCCCCGCGATGCCACCCCATCCCGTTTGATCGGGAGGGCCCACGTCAAATGTGACGGTCCCTTCCAGGTCACTGGCGGCTAGCTCATGCAGCACTACTCGTGACGACCACCCTGAGTGAGCTTCTATGTTCCGCTTGAGAATAGGGAAAACCCGTGGCGAGGCTTCGAATGCTATCACCCGATTTCCGGGCCTGGCTCCCAACCAGAGATGGGAAAAATATCCGATGTTCGCACCGACATCGATCAGAAGTCCGCCTTCGCTCCGAGCACGTGCTGCAATCTCCTTGGATAAATCTAACTCGTAAAATCCGGTGAATGCAATGGCCCGTCCGACCAAATCAGATCGAAGCACTTCGTGCAGTGGAGAGTATGGCGCGAACTCAAGCCAATAGGGTCCGGTTACCGCCTCATCGCGGCAGAAGCGGTAAAACATCCACTCTCGAATTCTCGACGGGACGATGCGTTGGAGAGGCTTTGGTTTCATAAATTAAATTCCGACTGGGGCTTAGCCGCGTCCCGCCTTCGGAACAATCGCGCCGGCTCCCGCCCCAAAATCTCTCGGCAGGAACCGACTTCGTTGCCACAGAGCCCGCAGCAATCGCAGCACCTGCGTCAAGGTTGACGCCACTGGGTAAACTGCGTTCATACTGAGCCACACTTGTTTCTCATCCGGATCCTCGGCCACTTCACCCACAGCCTATCAAACTTTAATGCGATAGCCCCTTCAGATAGAGACTCAATGATGCTGCTGGTAACAAAAACCCAAGAAAGCCAGGTGGCTTGTCCCACGCGCATCCCAAATGCCATGAACATCATCGTGCGGGGGCGGGCACTAAACTCCTTCTCGCAGAGTTCACGCAGCCGGAAAACACTATTGCTTGGAAAGCGTGACTTCACAGGAAATTCACATAAAGCTTTCAAGACCAAAAATTACTCTTGAAATCCGCAATGACTGCATTAGAGAAATTCTTGAGACGCCTTACAAACGAAGTCGGAGCACTTGTTTGAGATTCGAGAAATGCTCTCCTTTGGATTTCCGGCATGTGTTGCAGGAATAGTTGATCAATCGGTTTCCTGCCATCAATATCTAGACCGGCCCAGTGCAAAAGATAAGGTGCATTGGCTGAGCCTATCGATGGAGGGACACCCAACTCGATGTAATCCCCGGCCCAAGATGACTCAATATTGTGGGGTGGAAGAGTGAGATTGGTAAAAGGCACTTCAGAGCGTGAAACTAGGTAGTTCAAACCCGGTTGATCATGGAATGGAAAACTCAATGTTGTATCTGGTAGCGACAGGCAAGAAGCCTTAAATTCATTAAAATCATGATAGATAGGGCGATCGCAAGCGAATTGTCCGGCATTGAAAAGAAACTTAGGATAAGTGGTGCTTTTGGACCTAAAGTAGACTTCGCTCTCGCGTGTGAGTGTATGATTTGGATTATTCCAATGAGTACAGTTCGCCACAAAGCCATCGTGCCCTAAAAGAGCTTCTGATGGGTCTTTTAAGAAGACCACGTCTGTATCTACAAAACAGTAGTTTTGCCGCATCAAGCAAACGTATTTTCTCATCATTCTGTGAGCATTGTATTCCTTCAGAAAACAGAAAACCTCGTCATCCTCAAGCCAAAACGCGTTATCTGGAAGATCGAACAGTTGGTCATCGTAAGGTATAACCTGCAGGGGCAACCTGCAGCCCATAGATCGGAGGGAATGCTCCATTGCGTAAAACATTCCCGCGACGTTTGAATTCGCTAAAGTAATAATTGTTTCTAGGCGCATTAATTGCTGATTGATTGTAAAAATTTGAATTTTTATAAAGACCTCATGCGGATTTCAACCGCTGCATAATGGGCGAGTAGGTAGCGAAACCTGATCGAGGTCCACATGTCCCATGCGAAACGAATCAAGGCGTGGAAAATACCGGTCGTTCCTACTGAACGATAGTTAACAAAGACATTGTTTTTGAAAAACCGAAGGGAATTCAGAAAGTAACTGGTGGTTGGGTGTTTGGGTCCTAAGTGTGGGTGTTTGCGGTAATAGTAAATGACTGCTTGCAAGTGGCTTTCCCAGAAGTCCCAACCTTTCGCCTGTCGCCAAGGGTGAACCACTTCGGCTGATTTGATAAAGCAAAATGGAATTCCAGCCTCTCTGAGATTCTCTCGGAAATCACAGTCTTCCATCGCGGGGGCGGGGAAGTTTTCGTCAAAACCTGCCAGTTCATGAAATAGCTTCTTCTTGATCGAGAAATTGCAGGACCATAAGTAGCCACCGGTCAGGTTGATCGGCGACTCCTCCGCGTAGCTGCGCCTGGCTCTGTCGGTACGGGTGAGTCCTTCCAAGACACTCGCCTGCTCTCGGGCATCGCTGTAAGCTTTCAGCCATCCGGCAGACGGCAGGCAATCGTCATCTGTGAAGACTAGCCATTCACCCGCGGCTTGGGCCGCACCGTTGTTGCGATTAGCCGCCGGGCCTCGCCGCGGCCCTGGTGTCCAGCGCGCCCAAGGGTACTGCTCCCGAATCAGGGCTTCCGCAGTAGTGTTGCTGCCATCATCGGTGACGATGACTTCGTAGGCTTCGGAGCCGAGTTCCTGCATCCCGGGGGCGAGACAATCAAGGCACTTAGCAAGCTCATCGTTGCGGTGGCGGGTGGGGATTATGACGGAGAATTGGCCGACGCTCATAAAGAATCTGTGGCAGTTTTGGGTTGCATTTGGGTCCCATCAAGAGCGTCGTGATATTGACGTTCAAGGGTGCTGGCGATTGCATCCCATGTGAAAATTCCAAGGAGTTCATCCAAAGCAACCCGCGGGTAGCGTCCGTTGAGAATGCTACGAATCGCCTCCTGGCCCACTGAGATCCAAGAATCCTTGCCGATACCGCTTAGCGTTACCCATGGCATTGAGCGTCCGAGTTCAGCGCATTCACCTACCTCGGATGCGAGGACGGGAGTTTCCCCCAGCATGTACTCCGCGAATTTAATCGGAAAACGGCTGCGGTTGAAGGGGCTGTCTTCGAGCGGCAAAAGCCCGAGATCAATGGCAGAGGCAAAGGCGGGAATTTTTCCCGCAGGAATACTACCCAAATGATCGATTCTCGCGGAGATGTCGGGGTGAAGGTCATCTAAAACACCGATATCCGGCCCGCAAAGAGCCAACCGAAGGTTTGGATGCTCGTCCATCGAGGCCTGCAACAAATCAAAGCACCAATCCAGTTCCTTTAATGTGCGCCCCATAAATCCGAGGTAGAAGGCATCCTGTTTTAGGCCCAGAGAATGCCGAGCGAACTGAGGTGTCATCGCCGGGCCTTCAGGACGGTTGAATCCATTATGAATTACCGTAGTTGTTTTGGCCCCTCGCGATGTCGCTAGGTCGCTCAGAAACCGGCTACAGGTGGTAACGTGATCTGCAGCTCGGGGCAACCATTTCTCTAGGCAGCCAGTGATTCCACGAAAATAGCGAGCGGAGAAAGAAGTGGGATTGTCCGACATCATTCCTCCGAACCAGAGGTCGTCCCAGTCGTAGAACTTGGCTTTCGCTCGGGCCAACATCCAAGCGGGGGCGGCTGTAAGGAACGGTTGGAACAGGTGGGCAATGTCACAGCGATGCATCGCGGCTGGGATTTGGTACAACGCGTTCAAGGGGTGATTGAAGGGATGAAACCAGCCTTGTCCGCGAAAGCTTGGGCGGATGTGATAGACCACGCCATCCCTCGTCTCCGTCCTCTTGGGATTGCTGGGTATGTTGTCGCATCCAAATACTTCGACTTCATGACCTCGACGTGCCAGCGCCGCGCCTAAATTGTGGAATCGAAAATAAGTCCCTTGTTCGTGGACGAACTGTACGAAGAAATGGATTTTGAGGGGGCAGTTCATGGGATCAGAATCCTGCTTCAATCACAATCCGGTTAGACTGGGACCATGTGGCGATCTCGTCGAGCAAGTCGGTTGCATTCTGCTGGGGATGCCAGTTCCATGCGTTAGTGACACGTGAGATATCCGTGACATAGTAGGGAATGTCGAATGCCCGGGTCTCGGGCTGTGAGGAAACCTCCTTGGGCCCGAAGCGCTGCTCGCAATACTGGGAGAGCTGTTTGAGACTGAGACTGCTTTCCAGACCACCGCCAACGTTCAAGACGCGGGGAGCATCGCGGGCGGGATCTGCCATCTGCTTGAGAAGAAGATCGAGCAAATCTTCCGGGCCGAAGAGGTCGCGAACCTGCAGGCCCTCTCCGCCGAAGCCGATGTAGGAGAGCGGACGGCCCAGCATCCACTGATAGATCCAGTAGGAAAAGATGCCTTGATCAATCTTTCCGAACTGCCCCGCTCCGGCGAGCACCCCGCAGCGGTTGATCCAGACGGGAAAGTCGAAGGTGTAGCCGTATTCCAGCGCCATCACCTCGGAAGCCAGCTTGGTGGCTCCATAGAGCGAGACCGGAGCAGAAGTCGGAAAGTTCTCGGCCACACCCAATCCGCTGAATCCTGAGGGGAAAGTGCCGTTCGGATCGGGTTCGAAGCGATCGACGCGAGGTTGTATGGAAATTCCCGCGAGCGTTTCGATCGAATAAACTCGGCTGGTGCTAAGCATCAGGAATCCGCAGGTGTCCCGCCGGCATTTTTCTAGAAGATGCAGAGTTCCAACGAGGTTGTGTTGGACGACCTGGGACGCCCCCCCATCGATCCCCGCCAGAACACTGGGATTCGCGGCGCAGTCGATAAGCCAATCCGCCTTAGGAAGCTCATCGACATCCTCCCGATTCCGGACGTCGCCGTGGATGAATCTCACGCCCCGACTACGAAGAAGCGGAAGGTTGATTTCACTGCCTCTCCGGCTGAGGTTGTCTATCCCGGTGATCTGCCAATCGGGATGGCGATCGGCCAAGCCCAAGGCAAGACGGCTTCCGACAAATCCGGCGATACCTGTGATCAATACGTTCATCAGATTTTTCTTCGGGTTAGAGAAATATATGGATCACTTGCAGTCATTTTGCGGACCCAAGCTGGAGCGTTTTGAGTTACGGTGACTTGCTAAGATTTGCTTTCGGCCACAAAGCAGATGTTTGCCCCACCATGAAACAGCCGAGCTTGAGTTGGGCCGAATAGTTTGTCCAAAATCCAACACCTGATTTTCAGCTTCCAACCACGCCCCGGAAGATTTCCATACTCGCTCCATTCTTCAATAATTTTGTAGTTCATCTTCTCAAGCATCTGCCTGATCACGTATGGATGCATTGCATTGACATGAGTTGGCATATGAAACCAGAACTTGAATCCCATCATCGAATCAAGATTGGGAGTACATAGGAAAAGTTTCTTTGCTGGCAATTTAGAAACTTCGGAACAGATCGCAAAGACAACCTCCAGAGGTATGTGCTCTACAAAATCGCTCATACAAAAAAAATCGTAATGCTCGCCCATTTCCCTTACGGCATCGACTGCATCCTTCTCGATAACATTCAGCCCGTGAGCTCGTGCCCTGGTTACAAGCTCATGATTCAAGTCCACTCCAAGGACTTCGTAGCCGTGACGTTCGAGAACCTTAACTCCATAACCTGGGCCACAGCCTAGATCAAGAATCTTGTCACCTTGCTTCAGGTAACGCGCCATCCAACTATTTTGATACAACGCGTTAATGTCGATTGAGTCGTAGGAATCTTGATCCCAAACATGAAATTCAGGATTATTGTGGAAGCTATACTGCATGATGATAGTTTATTTTTTTAACTTACTAAATCCGAAGGCTGCGGTCGCTAAATGTACCAGCAGGGTCGCAGCAGCTGCAAGGGTGCCGAAATAGACCACGCCCATGGTTGAGCTTAGATCGAGATAGACAAATCCAAGAACTTGGAGAGCCATGGTCAAACTAATATAGAGGATTGTTCCCCACCAAAATACCCACTTCCGCGCAGCGTGCATGGTCCACATGACGCCACCAACGTAGGAGAGGCAACTGGCAAGAATCACCCAACCTACAGCCCCTCCCAAGTTTTCGTATTTCGGCCCCAGGAGCCACAAAAGTGGCGCAGGGAACACGAATGCCCACACAGAGAGCATAGCGGCGAGGAGGACTGCCAAGGTTAGAATCTGAATGTAGCGTGCCAGAATACTCGGCCCGGGTAGGGAAGCAAAATAAGGCCCGATGATTACCCCGTTGAATGCAGTCAAAATTCCGAAAAGTTGACCTAACCGCCCCAATGCCGCCACCTCGGCGATATTTTGAGTCGTTCCCAGGATGGTGATGATCCACAACGATATCTGACCCTGAAAGGCGGTAAATGCAACTCCAGGAATCAGAGGTGCCAGGTAACGCAACATCTCGCGGTTTGCCGATGGATCACTCTTTTCCGGTTCTTTGATTAGATGAGCCGTATGGCGTTTGATCCACCATCCCGAGAGCGCCAACGCGAGCGTCCCGAGCCAAGACACCGCCACGCCGGTCAGAGCATGCGAGAGATGCAGGAGCCATGAAATCCCAAGCCGCACAGATCCAGCCGCAATCTGTGGTTGATAGAGGCGATCGATCTGACGGTGGGCCATCAGAGGAGCCTGATACATGGACCACCCCTGAACTACAACTGCGCACAGGATGGAGGCAAGAAGGGAAACTTTGGTAGCTGCATTCCAAGGCTGTGCTGCGGTGATCCAAGGGAAACAGATGACGAAGACCACGCCGACGATGCAGACGAGTATCATCCGGAAATGCCTTGCCGAACGCACATATTTTCCCAGCACCTCCGGGTCTTTGGCCCGTGCACCCGCGAGTGCCAGAATAGATGATGAGAAACCGAGATCCGCCAACATGCAAACGGTAGATTGAAAGGCAAATGCCACGCCGAATTGAGCGTAGTGTTCAACCGACATCCACCGGATCAACAACAATCCCGTGACAAGACTGACGAGTTGTAGCGCCGGTTGGCCAACCGCAAAGCCAAGCAGCGGTCTTTTCCATCGGCGGGCTGCAGAAGTAATTTGGGAGAGCAAAGTTAACGGGAGAGTCCGGTTCAGGAAGATGCAGCGAGTTTTGCTGCGGTGGCTGCGACAATCTGCTGGATCGTTTCGTCCAGGGAGACCGTGATGTCCCAGTCCGGATAGTGCGCGCGCATCTTGGCAAGATTTGAGATGTAGCAGATGTGATCGCCCGCCCGGTTCCCATCGACGTATTGATACATCTGTTTCTTGCCGGAGAATTTCTCGGCAATGGCAAACGCCTCCCAGATGGAGCAAGAGTTGGGGCGGCCGCCGCCGATGTTATAGACCTCCGCGACGCGCGGAGCTTTGAGGAATTCTTCAATGAAACGAGCGACGTCGTGGGAGTGGATATTGTCGCGGACTTGTTTGCCCTTGTAGCCGAAGACCTTGTATTCGCGACCTTCGAGGTTGCATTTGATGAGGTAGGAAAGGAAGCCGTGGAGCTCAACTCCGGAGTGGTTTGGACCCGTGAGGCAGCCGCCGCGCAGGCAGCAGGTGGGGATGCCGAAGTAGCGGCCGTATTCCTGGACCATCACATCACCGGCGACCTTGGAAGCCCCGAAGAGCGAGTGCTTGGATTGATCAATGGAGAAGTCCTCGGCGATGCCATCCGCGTAGATGGGATCGGCGTAGTCCCAGCGGGTTTCCAGTTCGGTCAGTGCGATGGTGTTGGGCCGGTCGCCGTAGACCTTGTTGGTGGACATGTGGACGAACGGCGACTCCGGGCAGGCCTGGCGGGTGGCTTCGAGCAGGTTGAGGGTGCCGACCGCGTTGGTGTCGAAGTCGTCGAACGGGATGGCGGCAGCACGGTCGTGCGACGGCTGGGCGGCGGTGTGGACGATGGCGTCGGGCCTGACCTCGCGCAGCAGCGCGAGGACACCCTGGCGGTCGCGGATGTCGAGTTCGTGGTGAACAAAGGTGTCACCGAGGGTTTCGGCGAGCCGTCCCTGGTTCCATCGGGTATCGCCTTGCGGGCCGAAAAAGACGGCGCGCTGGTTGTTGTCCACGCCGTGGATTTCCCAGCCGAGTGCGGCAAAATGGATGCAGACTTCCGAGCCGATAAGGCCGGACGAGCCGGTGACGAGAAGTTTTTTCATGGATCGATTGGAAGGAGTGCCGGCGGGGGGATGGGAGAGTGATTTTGAATGTTGGACCCGTCGTCGCCGTTGGCTATCCGGCGATGCGATGGCGGTGCCGGGATGAATAGCCGGGACGAGTTCCGGCGTCGCCTGTTGGCTTTGCCGGGATAAATTCCGACGTATTTGAATTCATGGTGCAGTGGATCAGGTAAATGCGACCCGGACTTTTTACCGTGTGGCCCATTGCGCACATCAAGGAGTTCACAGGGCATCAAGCCTGGGAGCGAGGCGGAAAGGTTACCAGCACTTTGCAAATCACGGGGCAAAGTTATACTGCCGCGCATGACAATTTGTGGAAAATGCCCGGGGAGTTTCCCCAAAACATGAGGCGCGGGAGTATATCAGTTAATCGGTTCAGGCCTCGCTTTTCAACAAGAGCTATGAAGTCAATGGGATGAAGAGCGCCGATTGGGCGGTGCTAGCACCGATGAATCCGGCGGCACCGGTGATGAGGAGAAGCATGGGAGAGGAATTTTGATTGTTGGATTTTGGATGGGAAGAGGAAGATTTAGCCTCGCGGCGGGAGAAGGTCCGGCGTTGTTGCACGATGCCGCGACAAGTAAAGTGGGCGCGCCCGGCGGTCGGGCCATACCTTTTGAGAGGGTGTTGGCTTGGGCGGGGCTTTGGCAGATCATTGGCACTGCGGCTGGAAGCCACAGCCACGTGACTGATGGGCTTTGGCTTGGTCGGCTCAGAAGCGATAGCCTCCGGCGGGAGATTGTGAAGTGGGTCGGCCCGGCGGATCCAACCCTACCTTTTGAGAGGGTGTTGGCTTGGGCGGGGCTTTGGCAGATCATTGGCACTGCGGCTGGAAGCCACAGCCACGTGACTGAAGGGCTTTGGCTTGGTCGGCTCAGAAGCGATAGCCTCCGGCGGGAGATTGTGAAGTGGGCGCGCCCGGCGGTCGAGCCCTACCGGGGATGATGGTAAGAGCAACAGACGCTTAGATCGACTTCCCCGATATGACGATGGTCCAGGTGCGAACGAGGAATTGCTTAAGTGGATCGTCATTCTCGGACTCGATTAGGCGGAGGAGTTTGCCGCGGTTGATGAGGCGGTGCTTGAGCAACTCGCGGATGAAGCTGATGTCTTTTTCCCGGCCTGCCGCAAGCTTACTGAATGGGAGGTCGTGCTTTTCGAGGCACAAGCCGATCGTCCCAGCTGGATCGTTGACAGGGAACTCAACCAGGCGCCCTTCCCATCCAAGGGGAAGGGTGGCGGTTTCGGGAGCGACACCGTGAGCGTAATATCCAAACTGGTGGTGAAACGGTGAGAGTTCTCCAATTGCTCCATCCACCTCGATGGCCTTTTCCGGATGATTTTTTGGGTAGGTGTCACCCTCGACGGATTTACGGAGACTTCGCGGAGCATCCGGGTATGAGCCGAGAATCGCCTGACTACCGATGACGACAAACACCTTCTCACCGGTGACAGTAGCCGCCGCGCGCAGGATATGACGCAGTTGCTCAGCGTTCATTAAACCGAAGCGAGGACTTGGCGCCGGATGTCCTCGGGAATGAGTCCGGCGAAAGGCGATGACTGGCGCAGCCGAACCGCTTCCTCGCCCGCACCGCAGAGTATTTCAAGAAGACGTTGAGGGTCGAAGCGAAGAATTTCCTCCCAGTTCCGGAAATCCTCGCAGTCCACCCCTTGTTGTTGCCATCTTTTGATGTTTTCCAATCCAAATTCAATGACGACCGCAGGATTCTCAAGATAACGTTCCGCGACGATTCGATGCATCCGCAGACTCCGCGTTTCATGGCGCTGATGATCTGGTTTCATGGAATGATTCCGTGGGTCGCGAGGTAATCGTGCCAGCGAGGAGGAAGATTCTCGTCGATGATTAGATTCACGACGCGAGCTCGTAAGTTTCTGCGGCGGAAAGATCAGCTGCAAATTCAAGCGCGGCGCGGACTGATTCCAAAGCAAGATAGGGATAATCGACGCAGATTTCGTCAGGGGTCCGACCCGCCGCGATTTGGCGGACGACATTGGCAACCGTGACGCGAGTGCCCTTGATGCAGGGCAATCCGGTCATGACTTTCGGGTCCGCGGAGATGAGTGGGTGATCATTCATGGGGTGGATATACGCTAAGTTTGCCGACTTTGAAGAGTTAAAAAGGGGCGGTGGGCGAAGTGATTTTGAATTTTGGATAACGAGTTTTTGGATGGGAAGACGTTCGGAAGATCGAACATCGAACGCCCAACATGGAACGCCGAAGGGAAGAGGACGAGATTTCCGGTTGATGATTGTTGATGATGGATTTTGGACGGATTACCGCAGGCGGTGGGCGGTGGAGCAACTTTGGCGGCGCTGGAGGCGGATCTTTGGTAAGATCATCCGCACTGCGGCTGGAAGCCACAGCCACTTGACTGACAGGCTTAGTTTGTGCGGTTTTTTCAACAGCAGGGTCGGATCCGCTTTTTAGATCAGGTCCGCAGAGCCGTTAAAAATTCCGTGGGTCGGCAAGTCGCGAACTCATCATAGAAGATTCCAACATCCAAAAGGTGACGGTCGTAGCTGACGAGATGACTTGCCGCACCATTGATGGCGCAGAGAAGGAAAATTGTATCGTCGGAATCAACCGGGTAATGTCGAAAGTGGAAAAAACGGATTTCGACACATTCGGCCAACAGAAAAAGTCCGGTGATGAATGCTTCGACCTCGGAAGGGGCTTTGCCCCTATCGAGCAGCTTCTCAGCGTATTCAGCAGCAATATCGGCGGTGACCAGCCAAATGAATTCCCCCACTGCCCAGCGGTTGATGACCTCCTTGTTCGGACTGAGAGGGTTGGTCGCTCCATTGGCGGCAAGAACCACATTGCTATCAAGGACGGCCCGCAACATCATCAAAGGGAATCGGATGAAGTCATCTGGTTCAAGCGATGCATGAAGTCGGTTTTTTCCGCGTCAAGGTCGATGCCAGCAGCACGCTTTTCATCCGACACCGCCAAGGCCCGTGAGACCAAAGCCAAGGTTTCGGGACGGAACCGTTTCAGCCGTGTTTCATGCTGAACGACTTCCAGCTTGATGAAACGTGCGATACGTTCCGACAAGCCCGGAACCCGGTCGGCTTGCTCAAGCAGCTCATCTGGAATTTTTAACGCTCCCATGTCAGGAATCTAAAGGTTCAGAACCCTGCAAATCAAGGGTGAAAGAAAAGAAGTGGGGCAAGGAGAGGAGACAGTGATCCGATTGAAGGCACGTAGTTGGAGGTAGGGCGTTGTTCACGCCCTTCGTCAGGAAGTCCTCTTGCTTCACTTCCGCTGACCTCGTAACCAAAGCGCCACTTCATCGTGGTTCATGACATCGTAGGCAATTAGAGATGTGCCGTCGTGAATGAAAACGACGCGCCCTTGCAGATGGACGCGGATTTCATAGGATCGCCTTGCGAGTTTGCGAAGCCCAAGGCCGCTGTGTTGATGCGGGTCGCCAAAAGCCGCCGCAACTCTGGAGATCGCTTGCGAAGCTTTTTCGCGAAGATCGGGCGGCAGTTTGTCCGCCGTTTTTCTGATTCTTTCCGAAAGCAGGACTTCAATCATAGCGCACCGGCGAAGGGCTGCAGCCTAGCGGTTTCGCGTGACGCGGCGATTTCAGCCAGCGCGGCGTCTTCCGCCAATGTCGCCTGAGCCAGAGTCACGGCATATTCGTCCAAGGTCGGGAAATCGCTGGGCCTGAATGGCAAGCCACGCAGTTTGACCATTTGTGCGAAAAACATGGAGACCGCCGCCGTCGGCGTGATCCCGATTTCGCGACAGACCTCGCTCGCTTCGGCTGCCAGCTGACCGTCAATTCGGAGTCTGATTTGCTCAGTCATGCATCAAATGTGGTTTACGCTTGGGATTAGTCAAGAATTCAGACGGGCGCTGGTGGCCAGGGTCCCTACACTAGCAGCCTGTCGGACTTAGAAGAAACTTCAAATTCGCCACATTTTGATCACACTCCGCGCATGGCAGTTCGTTTCGTCTCCGTGGATCATGACACCC
>Ga0209512_1002072_pt1 | contig 22327 bp, 17 predicted proteins | sample frozenSSSSmetaG_FD_184142 | JGI IMG/M metagenome (GOLD analysis project Ga0209512, IMG submission 184142) | Glacier valley bacterial and archeal communities from Borup Fiord, Nunavut, Canada, to study Microbial Dark Matter (Phase II) -... | ecosystem: Environmental > Aquatic > Freshwater > Ice >...
TAGGCGCGGTTTTCGAACTCATCGGCGGGGTCAGGAAAAACCGTCGGTTCCGCACATGCACGCCCCGTCCATGGAAGCAAATCCAGCGATCCGCACCCCGGAAGAAGACGGCGAAGAAGACGAAGAAAGAAGAGTATTGAGCGAAGTTTTTGAAGAAGACGCTTTCCTAACACCATGCGCTTTTCAAACCGCCAAGTTCATGCGCTTTTCAAATCGCCGCCCACACCTCACCTCAAACTAAGCAAAAAACGGTCCAGAAATCCGTTGCATCTCAACCTACCTCCCCAGAATCGAGAAAATCGAAGCCAAACTGGGACGGATCGGGGGAGAAGAATCAGGAACCCTGAATGAAAAATGTTGAAATGTGAAACCTGACTCCAATCATGTGACCCCAATCAAGCACATCGTCAGACTTGATTTGAGGGATCCTTTTGCCTTCACGTCATGAACCATTCCCAGGAAAACCAAACGCCATTTCTTGTTAGTCGGGACCGCCCCTTTCGACTGGCTGAGTCATTGGCCGCCTTCCTGCTAGCATCCGCTCCTTGCTCGCATGCAGCCACCGTGGTTTTACCGCCCATCACTGTCACTTCCATGGGCACTCGGACCGATTTCTCAAAAAGCGGTAATCCGACGGCATACCATAGCGGCCTGTCACAGGGATTTTACGGCGCTTCCACGGCTTCCACTTTCCCAGGCACCATTGTCGCTACTGGAGATACCATTCAAATGTCCTTTCGGCCGGAGGACGGGAAGTTTTTTCACCTGCTGCCGGGGTATGGCACATTAGAACTCGATGTGCCCTTTGGCAGTGGTGGCATGTTCTACGCACTGCCAGTTTCAGTTACTTTTCTGGGGCTGAGCGGTGGCAGCGCGCCGGTGTTTTCAGCAGTGCAGGCCGCAACGAATTCATCCGCCATCATCGGAGGGATGTTCACCAGCGATCAACCCAGCGCCCCGCTCACTTTTACCGGTCTGGAAATTTCATGGGTTTCCCGCGATGCTGCTACGGTAGGTCCACTGAGTTTAGGCAACGTCTTATTTAAAACCAACTCACCCCCTCCAGATTCCACGGCGTTTCTAAGCCTTCAGAGCGTGCCTGAGCCTACCTCAGCTCTGCTTTGCGGCCTCGGCCTACTCGCTTTTTTCCACCGCAGACGGAACACTCCTTTGTAATGAACGTTCCATTGGTGGCGGTTAGGCCGCTTCCGACCAGAATTTCAGAACTCCTTGATCGCTGCCATGATGCGTTTCGTGATGCGGTCATTTTCGGTGATCGGGAGGATCGTTTCCGCGCAGCGGGAGGAGCTGGAGCTGGAGCGGGAGATCGGGGAGTTGTAGTTGGAGGCGGAAAGGATCGCCGGGGAGGCGAGGGAACTGGTGGGAGAGGTGCCGTTTTAAAGAAAGCTTGGAGCTGGGGCAAGACGCCCGAAGCCACTTCACGTTCAGCGGTCCGCAGGGCGGATTGCGACGATCTTCACCTCACTGGCTGCGTGATCCACCCACCATACGATGGCGTGGGTGCCGAGAATGGCGATCTGCCATTAGCGATCATCGGTGCCGTGGATCGTGGAGTCGCCCTGTTTTGAAATGTCACTGCCGAGAGCTTCGAGCCAGGAAATCAAACGGAGCCGGACGGGAGCCTTGAGAGTTCCGAGGTCGTCGAGACTGGGTTGCCGGAGCCAGACTTGATAAGGATACGGCACGCTTAGGGTTTTGCGTTGAGCTGGCGCTTTGCTTCATCAAGTGAGATCCAGCCCGGGCGGTCGGATGTTTCCTGTGGAGTGGTGGCCTCATCCCACTCGCCGCTTTGTTTCATGCGGATGACGGCGAGGAATGCCGCGAGCTCGCGTTGCTCCTCGGGCCGGAGAGCCGCACTTTCGGTTTTGAGTTCGGCCAAAGACATACAGGGAAGTTGGCATGGGTGGGCGAATTTGCCAAGTCTGGCTTTCGTTTCAGAGCGGTGGGAGCAGGAGGTCGGGAAGTTGAGGGTGGAGGTGGGGAGGATCGCCGGGAAGAGTCGGAGCGAGACGCTCCGGCAACGGTGTGCGGCGAGACGCCACAACCACGTGAAGAGGGTGGGAGAATGCTCACGCGGTTTTTCCATCCGCCCTGGGCTTGCGGAATTTCGGGGGCTCGGGGGCCTTTTCAGGCAGGACTTTTTCGATGGATTCGACGGGCACCCAGCCGCGGGTTTTGGTGGCGAAGGCGACGTAGGCCCAGCGGCCGGATTCGCGGATGACCTGGCAGAGCGAGCCGGGCGGGGCGTCGATCACTTCGGGCGAGGTGCGCGCGGCATCGGCGTGGAGCACGGCTTTTTCCGAGATGATGACGGCCTGGCTTTCGATGGAGGCGAACTCCGCGTCGTTCGGGAAATAGCGCCAGCCGAGCACGCCGACCGAGGCGACCAACGGGCCTAACACGAGAGCCGCTACGGCGACGATGCGGATCCGCGCGCTGCTGCGGGTGGCGGGGAAAACCAGCAGTGCGAGAGCGCAAAGCCAGACGCCGCCCCAGAGGATGGCTTTCCATGCGGAGAGCGGGAGCCGGGCGATGGCGTATTGGAACTCCGGGCGCTGGACGGTGATGGCTCCGTATTTGCGCTCGATGAAACGCAGGTTCTGGCGGGATTCCTCGTGTGCCGAATCGCGGACGAGCGCGCGGCGGTAGTAGAGGGCGGCGTATCCGGGGGAGCCGGAGCGGTAACAGGCGTTGCCGATGTTATAGAGGGTGTCGGCCGCCAGGTCCTGATAGTTTCCGGCGCTGAGCCAGAGCTTGATGGCATCGTCGAATTTGGCGGATTCGTAGGCTTCCTGGGCTTCGGTCGCGATGTCGGCCGCGCTGGCGGGAGCGGTGCCGAATGCTAGCAGACTGATGGCAAGACACGCCATCGCTGCCTTGCGGAGAGTGCGCAGGATGGAATCGCGGCGCTGTTGGTCGAGCACGGACTGGGGTTTCTCGGCGCGGAAGCAGACGGCGTCGCGCTCGGCGAGGATGGCGAGGATTTCCGGATCGTGATTTTCTCCCAGCCACGATTCGACGTAGCCGCCGGCGGATTTGAGGAAATCAACATCGGCGGCGGCTTTGGTTTTCTCAATATCCCGCAGCGCCATCAACCGTTGTTCACGGATCGGGTTCCTGGTGAATCGTGGCGCGTAACGCATCCACAGCGCCTTGGCGATCAGGCCGAGCGCTGTCAATGCTGCTAACAAATTCCCCGCCCACGGAGGAAACGCCGGAGCTGCGGGAACTGTGAGCTGCGCGGGCTTGAGAATCGCGAGGATGTCTGTCATGCGTTCGATGGGAATGGGCAGCGATTGGACGGGGCCGTCCGAACCGGTTTTTCCAGCGGTGCTGGGCATCATGTTGAGGGGAATCGCCTCGCTGGTGGCGGTTTTGTAGATCTCTTCCTTGGGGTCGAAATAGACGAGGCGGAAGGGAGGGATCAGCGGCTTGAGTTCGAGAGGACGCATGAACTGATGGAAAACCGCGTTACCGGAAAGCTGGCGGCGTTCGTCACCGCGCTGGTCCAAGGTGGGTTCGTAAACTTTCCAGCCGGTGGCATCCAGTAGCTTGGGCGGGCGCATGGTATCGAGATTTCCGCTGCCGCTGACCATGAGATCGACGGCGATCGGATCGCCCTCCTTTACGTCGGTGGTAGTGGTGTTGGCGCCCAAGCGGAAATTCCCGACCGCATTCTCGAAGCCCTCGGGCGCGCCGTCCGGCAGCGGTTTCGTATCGAGATCCAGTGGTGGAACCGTCAGATAGAGATCCTTGTATTCGCGCATCGGATAGGGATTCATGGTGACCACCAGCGTTTTCAGGCGGACCTTTGCCGGGCCGAGTGTGGTTTTGCCACTGCGGGTGGCGGTGATCGAACTTGGATAGGCGACGGAATTGTAGGGTTGCCCTAACAAGTTTACCTGGCTCACCAGATCGGACGGCTGGAAACGCCATCCCGCGACCCCTTCCTTCTGGACGTCGGGAATTCCCCAGTCTGCGACGTTGAGGCTGGCCGGGACGAAGACCTTGATCTCGGTGTAGAGCGTTTCCCCTTCATAGGGTTTCACGCTCATCGTCCGGAACGAGCTGGCGTAGCGGATCGGCACGCCCTCGACCTCAGCTTCGGACCATTGGAGTTCGTCCGGATTGAAGACCTTGAATTCAAGCGGTTCGGTCCTCGTGGGAATCCCGCCGACGTTCACGACGATGGGCGGGATCACGTAATCGCCCACCTCGTAACTCGAGACGGCGTATTGGAAAACGTATTCCAGCTTGCGTCCGGGAAGCATCTTGGTGTCCGCACCTCTTCCCGTCGGCTGGATAAGCACATTGGTGAGCTGGGTGATGAGAGGCATCGTTTCGGGTTGGCCGCCGACGATGGCGACTTCCAACAAGGCTTGCTCGCCCCTTGCCAGAAAACAGGTGGACATGCGGCTGGAGGTCTGGCTGCTGCCGCAGTGCGTGAGCAGCAGCCAGGCGATGGCGACAGATGGGAATGCGCGGGAATGGGTGAGTGAGATCATGGTTTTACCAATCTTCCTGGGGGGGCATGAATTCGTAACGTCCGGGAGCGAGCGGGCCTTTTTCGACATCGGCGTTTTCTTTCAAAATCCGGCTGGCGCGGTCCTCCGGGCCTTCGTTGGGATTCTTGTCTTTGTCTTTGTTTTTGGAATCCGAGTCCTTCTCCTTGTCGCCCTTGCTGCCTTTTCCCTGATCGGGTTTCTCGCCCTTATCGCCGGACTTGCCTTTCTGATCGCCGTTCTTGCCGTCGCCGGGCTTTTTCTCATCGCCCTTGCCGCCCTCGCCTTCCTTGGGTTCGCCCTCGCCATCCCCGTCTTTTTTGGGTTCTCCCTGACCTTCCTGCTGTTGGGGCTGGGGCATCGACTGCTGGGTTTCCTCTTCCTCCTGCTTGAGCAGTTCCCTCAGGCGTTTCAGATAGATCATCGACAGGTCGCGGTTCTGGCGGGCTGCCTTTTCCGAAGTGGATGAAGCCTTCGCCGAATCGAAATGGCGGACGGCGTCGGTCCAGTTCGTGATGAGGGACTCGATGCGGACGTAGCCGTTCGATTCTCCATCTGCCGGTGCGTCCGTCTCGCGAATTTTCGCCAGCAGCTCCTTCACCATCGTATCGAAGCGGTTGAGATCGGGAAGCTGGGAGAGATCGCTCGGATAGGCATTGCCGGAAAGTCCCACCCAACCCAGTTGGAAAAGCGTGTTGCCGAGGCCGAGATGGGCGCTTGCCTGAACCTCGGGATTGGCTGATAGGAGTGACTGGCTGTAGGCGTTGCGCGCGCCGCGCAGATCGCCCCAGCGGTAGGCGGCGGTGGCCTCGCCGAGCCGATAGCGGGTGGCGCGGTCCGGCAGCTTCGAAGTCTCGGCGAGCTTGCGATAGGCATTGCGCGCTTGTTCGTACTGATTGCCGTTCAAAGCCTCCATGGCCTTGGTGGCATCGCTTGCCTTCGTTTCGGCAGGCATGAAAAACGCACCGCCGACGAGCAGCGAAACTCCAACGCCTTTCCACCGGGTGCCGGCGGTGATCGAGACGATGAGGAAAAGGATCGCGGGCAGCATCAGCCACTGATAGAACTCGATGGAAACCCGCCGGTCGCGGCCGTTCATTTCAAAAGCGTCCAGGTCCTTTACCACGGATTTCACCATCTCCGGAATGTCGAGGCCGGAACCCGCGAGCGTGAAACGGCCCTTCGTTTCCGAGGCCAACTTGCGCATGACATCCGCCTGGAGCCGGCTGACGACCGGGCGTCCGCTGCGGTCCACCATTTTGCCGTTAGGAAAATCCGCATTCGGGACAAACCCGCCGTCCTCGGTGCCGACGCCCACGGCCAGGATGTAAACCCCGGATTTTTCCGCCTCGCCGATCATCGCATCGAGATCGCCCTCGTGTTTTTCTCCATCGCTGAGAATGACGAGCGCGTTGTTTTTCTGGCCGGTCTTCTTGAGCGTCTCGGTGGCGAGATGGACGGCTGCCGCCAGATCAGATCCACCTTTCGGGGCCCAGGTTTCGTCCAGTTGCTCGACGGTCTCGCGCACCGCGCTGTGGTCGATGGTGAGGGGGGCGTAGAGGTAGGGATTCCCGGCGAAGCCGATCAGGCCGATGCGCTCGTTCGGCATGGATTCCAACAGCTCGTAAATCACGATCTTCGCCTGCGCGAGGCGGTCCGGTTTCACATCGGCCACGCGCATGCTGCGGGAGAGGTCGAGCGCGATGAGGACATTGCGGCCCATCGTTTTTTCCGTCCTTACACCGGCGTCACCTTGCGGGCGGGCGAGCGCGAGGATCATGGCGGAGCAGGCGGTGAGCAGGAAAAACAATGCGAACCAGCGGGGCAGGGAACTGCCGCGCTTGAGCAGGGCGCCGCGCAGACGGGGTGCGACAAATACCTCCCACTGCCGCTTGCGCAGACGCGAAGCCAGCAGCGCCCCGATCCCCAGCAGCGGGATCAGGATCAGCAGAACAAGCCAGCCAGGTTGCGCGAAATTCATCAGGAGGAGGGAGGGGGATTAAGTGCAAGAACCAGAGTCGAGGCCATCGCTACCAGCAGGGTGGCTGCCACAAACCAAGGAAACAACTCGGTATCTTCGATCACCGTCAGGCTCTTTGCATCCGTTTTTTCGAGCCGGTCGATGGTCTTGAAGGTGGTCTCCAGCGCGGCGAGGTTCTGCGCCCAGTAATGCTCTGCTCCTGTGAGGGTGGCGATTTTCTGCAGCGTCGGCAGGTCGAATTCCTGATAGGGAAAGCGTTGGATGCTCGCGTCCACGCGACCTTCGATCGTACCGATGGCCACGGTGTAGATTTTGATGCCGAGCGTCTTCGCATGTTCGGCTGCTTCCAACGGGGAAATTTTTCCGGAATTGCTCGCGCCATCGGTGATGAGGACGATGACCTTGCTCTTCGCGTCGCGCGCTTCCAACCGGATCGATGCCGCCGCCAGTGCGGAGCCGATCGCCGTGCCCTGTTCCTTCACGGTTCCGCGGTCGGCTTCGTTCAACCGCACTTCGCTGAGGGCGTTTCTGAGCCATTCGTGATCGAGCGTGATCGGGCTGACATCGCGCGGGCGGCCGGCAAAGGCGATGATCCCCATCCGATCTTCGAGACGGCGGCTGATGAAATCATCGACCACTTTTTTCGCCACCTCGATGCGCGGAACATTCTGTCCGTGATCCACAAAATCATCGATTTTCATCGAGAGCGAAAGGTCGAGGGCGATCATGATGTCGATGCCGCTGGCCGTCCGGCTCTGATATTCGTTCCGCCAGACCGGGCGCGCCATGGAAACGATCGCCATCACCAGCGCCGTGAAAGCGAGCGGGATGCCCAGGCTCCACACCGTCCGGCGCACGCGTTTGCCCAGACTCACCAGCACGGATAGATTGGGAAAAAGCACCGCCGCTTCCGATCCACGGCCACGCCGCAGCATCAGCAGGAGAACCGCCGGAAGCAGCAGAAGCAACCAACCCGGCTGGGCGAAACGGAAGTGTTCGAAAAAGGCGCTCATGCGGCGAATCCGTGATGCAGGGTTTCCAACAGCTCGCGTGATTCGTTCACCACCTGGGAGGGATCGAGTTCCGGAATTTCAGCCGCATATTTCAAGGAGGCGAGGCGGCTGAAACCGGTTTCGGATTTCCGGCGGGCGTCATCGTTCAGCGACCTGAGCGCGTCGTGGCGGGAAACGAACTCCTCATGTGTCTCGAACAACGCAGGATCATTCGCGGCGCGCGCCAGATACCGGCGCAGGATGAGCGAGGACTGCACGGCGGCGTCGCGGGCTTGCAGCGCTTTCATCCGTTCCAGCGCGGTGCCTGCTTCCTGATAGGCCACCCGGCGCACGGCGGACTGATCGATGGGCGGTGCCTTCCGCCTCCGGAAAATCAGGAACCCAACCCCCAGCGCCAGCGCGAGCAGCAACGCGGCGGCGGTGAAAACCATCCACGGCTCGACCCATGAATCCGGCACCAGCGCCTCGGGTCGGTTCGGTTCCAACAGTTGGAAGCTGGAGGCCTTCTCTTTCATCCGGAGCGTTTGCGGCTGCGCTTTTTGAGAAGCTGATGGAGTGCGAGCAGCGTGTCGCCGTCGGTCTTGAGATCGGCGGAGTCGATGCCGTGTTTTTTGAAAATCGCCGAGACACCTTCCATCTGCCGGCTCATCAACTTGGCGTAGCCCATGCGCAGGTTGGGATTGCTGGTGTTGACGAGCGTTTCAAATCCGGTCTCGGGATCGATCATCACGACCTTGCCTGCCTTGGGCAGTTTGGCTTCCAGAGGATCGAGCACACGCAGGGCGATGGTTTCGTGTTTTCGTGAGAGTTTGCCGATGGGCTTTTCCAGCGGATCGGAGAAAAAGTCGGAGATCATGAACACCAGCGATTTCCGCCGCAGCGTGCGGACGAGGAAATCGCAAGCCTCCGCGATGGACGTGCCGGGCTTCTCAGGTTTCGCGACCAGAATCTCACGGATCATGCGCAGCAGGTGGCGGCTGCCTTTTTCCGGCGGGATGAAAAGGACCGGTTCGTGGGCGAAAACGAGCAGGCCCACCTTGTCGCCGTTGTGCAGCGCGCTGAAACCTAACACCGCCGCCGTTTCCGCTGCGATCTCGCGCTTGCTGAGGGAAACACTCCCGTAGTCCGCCGAACCGGAGACGTCCACGGCAATCACCACCGACAGCTCGCGCTCTTCGCGGAATTTTCTAACGAACGGCGCGTTCATCCGGGCGGTGACGTTCCAGTCGATGAAACGCACCTCGTCGCCGTGCTGGTATTCGCGGAAGTCGTCGAAGTCCAGACCTTGGCCCCTGAACGAGGAGAGGTATTCGCCGGAAAACGACTCGCGCACCAGCCGCCGGGCCTTGAGCTCCAGCTTGCGCACGCGCGCCATCATTTCCTCGATCTGTTGGTCGGTCAGCATTGCGCTCGGTTAGGGCACTGGAACCTTGCTCATGATCCGCTCGATGACCGAATCGGTGGTCATTTCCTCGGCCTCCGCTTCGTATGTGAGGAGAATCCGATGGCGCAGGACATCCAGCGCCATGTCCTTCACGTCCTGCGGCGTCACAAACGCGCGGCCCTGCATGAAGGCGCGGGCGCGGGCGGTGAGCGCGAGGTTGATCGTGCCGCGCGGCGAGGCCCCGGCGCGGACGAGGTTTTTCAGCGGCGCATCGACCAGCGTGGGGAAGCGCGTGGTGTGGATGATCTGGACGATGTATTTCCGGATCGCGGGGTCGATGTAAACTTCGTTCACCAGTTCCCGCGAGGCGGAGACCTGGGCGGGCGTGGCGACGGTTTTCGTCTGATAGGGCGGGGTGGAGGTGGCCATACGGTCGAGGATCATCAGTTCCTCGTCCTTCGTCGGATAGCCGACCGTGACCTTGAGCAGGAAGCGGTCGAGCTGGGCTTCCGGGAGCTGATAGGTTCCCTCCTGGTCGATCGGGTTCTGCGTGGCGAGCACGAGGAAGGGCTTCGGCAGCGGATAGGAACGGTCGCCGAGCGTGACCTGCCGTTCCTGCATCGCTTCCAGCAGGGCGGACTGGACTTTGGCGGGAGCGCGGTTGATTTCGTCGGCGAGGATGAGGTTGTTGAAAATCGGCCCCAGCTTCGGCTCGAACTTCGTTTCCTGCGGGTGATAGACCATTGTACCGACGAGGTCGGCTGGCAGCAGGTCAGGTGTAAACTGGAAGCGGGCGAAGGAGGCGTCGAGCGAGCCGGAAAGCGCCTTCACCGCCAGTGTTTTCGCGAGGCCGGGCACGCCTTCGAGCAGGATGTGGCCGTTGCAAAGCAGCCCGATCAGCAAGCGGTCCACCAGCCGCTCCTGGCCGACGAGCACCTGCCCCATTTCATCCTTCACCGCCTGAATCCAGCCGCTGGTCTCCTTGATTTGCTCTTGCAGGTTTTCCGTAGTCATCGAGTTCGTGGGCGAGTTTGCCACGCCAGCGCGTCTGCGCAATGGGCAATGCGCCAAAAATCAACGGCAAGCGGGGATTTCACGGCCCGGGATTGCCAGCGGCGGATTTTTCCAATCGCAGGCGGATTTTCTGGATCGCGGCTTTTCCCGTCTCCGGGACCGACGCCTCCAGAGCGCTCAATTCGCGGAGCACGGCGGCGTCCTTTGCGATGACTTCATCGATGGTTGGCGTGGTGTCGTCGGTCGTGACGAGGCGATGGCCGTAGAGAAAGTTTTCGTTTGGGAAAACTTTCGCAAAATAGTCCAGCTCGCCCTCCGCGTGGGTGGACGCGAGGTAACGGCTGAAAAGCGCGCGCTGGTCCGGCTGCGTGATGTCGAGGCGGGAAAGCAATGACGCGCGCTGCTTCGGCGCGAAATCCATCCACGCCGGATCAGCGGCAGCCGCGAGAAGGCTGGGATCTCGCAGAATCATGCGGTCCATGGAAATGAAAGCGGCTTGCTTCATTGAGGTGTTAGAGTTACGGGTCAGCGATACGAGTTTGTCGAAAACCTCACCGACGCCTACCTCCACGGCGATGTCGAAGGACTCGAGAAATCCCGCCGACGGCTGGTTCATCCACGGTGTGGCTAGCAGGTCGATGAAGCGGCCCGTTAGCTCGGTGCGCAAGTCGCCGTTGAAATCGTTCCAAGCGAGGTTGCGGAGGGCGAGCGCGTATTCGTCCGGCGAAGTGCGTTTGTCCATCAGCTCGCGCGCGAGGCGGAGCGCGGAAACCGGATCGAGCGAGGGTAACAGATCGAGCAAGGCAATGCGCAGCGAGGGGACGGTGTCCATCATGCCGTCCGGACCGACGGCGAAGGGAAGTTTGGTCGGTGCGTCCTCTCCGGTTTTTAGGAAATCGAGGATTGCTGCGGCGGTCGTGTCATCCGGTCCCTGGCGGATGCCGTCCCGCAGCAGGCGCAGGATTTCCAGTGCGCCGTCGGGATCGTTGTTAGCGCGGAATTTCTCCAGCGAATCCCGGATCAGCGCGGTGACCGCCGCATCCGGCGACGCGGTGGTGGCGGGTTCGGAAGGAGCTTTTATTTCACGCGGGCGGGTGGATGTGCGCGGAATGTTTTCGTTTGCGGAGCGGGTGTCGTTTTTGCCGCCCGGACGTTTTGCTTCGGCGGGTTTTCGAATCAGAAAATCCGCGAGTCCGGCCGCCAGCAAAACCACGGCAGCCAGCAGGAAGGCGCGTGATGATTTGCGGTGTCCTGCCATGGGATTCACTCCCCTGAGGCACTGACGGAAACGCTGAAGCTGTTGAAGGTCGCGCGGTTGCCGCTAACAGCATCGCGCATCTTCAGTTGCCAGACCCCGTTCGCCGCCTGGCCGCGGAACTTGGCCGTGTAGTCCGCTTTGTCGATCCGCAGGTCCGCCGCGGGTTCCTTGGACTGCTTGTGGACCCAGCGGATGCGGCCCGATGGCGATTGCAGATAGACGTCGAGATCGCCACGGCGTGGCGTGCTGACGGAGGCGCTGAATTCGAGACCGGTGATGTTTTCCGAAAATCCGGAAGTGGTTGTGGTGCGGACCAGATAGGTGCTGCTCGCGTCAGGCAGGTCCACTGAATCCGTGTTGCCGGCATCCGCCCTGACGCTTTTCGTCGCGAGTGCGGCCGACGCCATGCTGTTTGACGAGCTGTTGAGGGCGTAGATCCCGGCGGTGCTGTAGCTGCCGGAGACGAGAATGCCTCCCAGGAAATATTTGCCATTGGTCTCCTTCGCGAATACCGGCCCTCCGCTGTTTCCTCCGCCGGTGGTCACGTTTTTAAAATAATGATAGGCACCGCGTGTCTGCAACGCGCGGTTGGCGAACCAGCCGGTGCCGTACTGATAGTAGTAAGCCCGGGCGTTGTTGTAATCGAGCCTGCTGGGGTAGCCAACGATCAGTTTCTGCTTGTCCGACCGCATCACCGCGCCGCCGTCCGGCCACCAGCCGGCCGCCGGCCCGAACGAACTCGTGCCATAAAAAACCGTGAAATCATAGGCGAACGCGCGGCCGGAATCCTGGCCGTAAATGTCCACGTTGTTCGTGTAGCTTGTGAAATAGCGGTAGCCGCGGGGAGCGGCCGCGTTGGCTGGATCGGGCGAATACCTGCCGTTGTAGGCGCGGTAAAACAGATAGTCCGTCGCCCACATCCCGTTGTCATAGAGCATGTGTCCGGCGGAATAGATCAGCTTCGGATCCCGTGCGACCACCGCGCTGCCGCGGAACCAGCCGTCTGGCAGCTCGGTTTCCAGATAACCGGTGGACGTGTCAAACAGTCCCGGTTTCGGGTAATAAGTTCCGGCTGAAGCCCATGGAGCGGCAAGAACCAGAAGACATGCTGCTTTTGCTGCTTTGAAACGAACTTGGACTGGCATGTGCTCCGGTGATTGAAAGTTTGGTTCGCTTAACATTGCTGACCAATCAGACGATGTCAAACGAGGATCATTCAATCAAACCGGAGTTACGCTCCTGATTCACTTTTTCGACTCGACGAACCCTGGATTCGTCATCGCTTCGGGGGCGGCTTCCTTGAGGTTCGGCGGCACGGCGGCATCCACGTCGCGGGTCACCCAATGGATCGCGCCGGTCAGGATGCTTTGGAAGGTCGGGTTGGTCCAGACGTCCTCGCGGTGGCCCATGGCGGTGTAGAAAACGCGGCCCTTGCCCTCCTCGCGCGCCCAAGTGCTCGGGTAGGCGGGGCGCTGATACATCGGGCCGCTCATTGCCGGGGCGTCGATCACGGTGAGCACGTGGATGTCGGGATTGAAGTCCTTAAGCGAATACCATTCCTCGTTGAAGGCGAAGCTGTCGCCGACGTTTTCGAAGCCGGGGAATTTCTTGTCGATCACCTTGTTCGTCGCGACTTGTTGGGCGCCGTGGATGATGAACTCGCCACCAAGGAAACAAATGTATGAATCCGCATCCTTGCCGTGGTTGGCGTAGCGGTCCGCTCCCTTCTTCGCCTCGTTCGCAGTGTGGAAGGTGTCGCTGGCGGAATGCAGACCAACGAAGCCCTTGCCACTCTTCACATAGTCAAACAACGCCTGCTTGCCGGCAGGTGACATCGGCGGGTTCTTGTCGGTGCCTTCCAATGTCAGATCGCCCGTGGTGTAGAAAATGACGGCATCGTATCCGGCAAGATACTCGGGCGAGAATTTCGAACCGTCCTTCGAGAACTCAAATTCCCATGACTCCTTTTTGCCCAGATCGAGGAAGATTTTTTCGGCGAAGCTCGGCTGGCCTTTTTTATACGAGATCACGTCGTGCTCGAAGCCGCTGGACTTGGTGAAAAACAGCAGTTTGTGTTTGGTCGCCGCTTCGAGAGAATGGACGAGTGACAGACCGAGAGCGGCGAACAGGAGGGTATTTTTTAACATGGCAATGATGGTGGTTATGGTGGTGAGAGTGTCAAATCAAGAAATGGGTCAGGTGGTCTTTCTGCGAGGGAACGACCTCGCTTTGCCATGCGGGAAAAGTTTTGAGAACCGGATCACCTTCCGTCCAGTTCTTCATATCCGTGGAATGGCGGGTGGCGATACCATTGCCAGTGGAAAAAATGCACCAGGTGTCGCTCTGTTTGATCGGGGTGGAGGGATCGTGGAAACGAACGGCCTTTTCCTGCACACGCCGAGGCGGTGCGGCGATGGCGATGGATGTCAACAGAGCCAGCAAGCCGGCGCTGCGAAGGATGCGGAATGGGTTCATTTCTCAGGTCAGCGGAGACAGAAAAGGGGAGCGATGTGCTCCCCTTTAACGGAACGGCGTAGGTCAGTCGTTCACTTTTTTGAGATTTGCTTCAAGCGGGCGCTCCGACGGCACCGGGGATCGGTCCATCATCGTCGGTGCGGCCTTCGTTGGCACTCTTGGGGACCGGTTTTTTGGTGAACTCGTCAGGCACCGGTGGTGGCTTCGGCGCAGATGGCGGGTTCTTCATTTCACCGAGTTCGATGATGTCGCGAAGGTGGCTGGCATCGAGCGTCTCGAATTCGAGCAGCGCCTTGGCGATGAGTTCCACCTTGTCGCGGCCTTCGTTGAGAACCCGCGTGGCGATGGCGTAAGCGTTGTCGATAAAGCTCTTGATTTCCTCGTCGATGATTTGCGCGGTGCTCTCGCTGTAGTTGGTGCGGCGGCCGCCCATGTCGCCACGACCGAGGAACACCGGGCCGTCGCCTTCGCCGTATTCCACCATGCCGAGCTTGTCGCTCATGCCCCATTCGCAAACCATATGGCGGGCGAGAGCGGTGGCTTGGCGGATGTCGCCGGATGCGCCATTGGAAACGTCGTCGCTGTGGAAACCCTCCGCGATGCGGCCGCCCATCGTGACGATGAGGTTGGCGAGAGCTTCCTTTTTCTGCGTGGAGTATTTATCGCCGTCCGGAAGATACATCGTCGCGCCGAGATAGGGACCGCGCGGGATGATGGTGACCTTGTGGAGCGGGCTGGTATCCGGCAGCACCATGTTGAGGTAGGCGTGGCCGGCTTCGTGCCAGGCGGTGCCGGTTTTTTCCTTGTCGGACATGGCAAGGCTGCGGCGCTCGCGGCCCCAGCGCACCTTGTCGCGGGCTTCTTCCATTTCGTCGAGGGTGACGGCGGAAAGGCCGCGACGGGCTGCCAGAAGAGCGGACTCGTTGATCAGGTTCGCCAGCTCGGCACCGGAGAAACCGGGCGTGCCACGGGCGATCCGAGAGAGATCGACTCCGGCGGCGAGTTTGATCTTCTTCACGTGGACGCGGAGGATTTCTTCGCGGCCGTTCACGTCGGGAAGGGAAATGGTGACCTGGCGGTCGAAACGGCCGGGACGGAGGAGCGCTGGATCGAGCACGTCCGGTCTGTTTGTGGCTGCGATGATGATAACCCCTTCCTGGGTGTCGAAGCCGTCCATTTCGACGAGGAGCTGGTTGAGCGTTTGCTCGCGCTCGTCGTGACCGCCGCCCATGCCGTGACCGCGGTGACGTCCTACAGCGTCGATTTCATCGATGAAAATGAGGCAGGGTGCGTGTTTGCGGCCTTGTTCGAACATGTCCCGGACGCGGGAGGCACCCACACCGACGAACATTTCCACAAAGTCCGAGCCGGAGATCGAAAAGAACGGCACATCCGCCTCACCGGCAATGGCGCGGGCGAGCAGGGTCTTGCCGGTTCCCGGAGAACCAACCATCAACACGCCCTTCGGAATCGAGCCGCCGAGTTTCTGGAACTTGCGGGGATCGCGCAAGAAATCGACGATTTCATACAGCTCTTCCTTAGCTTCCTGGATGCCTGCGACGTCCTTGAATGTCACCTTATTGCGATCCATCGTGAGCAGGCGCGCCTTGGACTTGCCAAAGGACATCGCGCCGCGACCGGCTGATTTCATTTGTTGGCGGAAGAGAAAAAACAAAATGCCAATGATCAGAAGAAACGGTAGGAAAGTGAATAGCGCGCTCTTCAGGTAGTCCGTGGTCGGATCGTAAATCGCGTTCTTTTGCAGCAGTTTTTGTAAATCCTCACCGAGGATCGGGACGGAGACTGTCACACTGAAAGGCGCAGCTTCGAGCACTTTGCCCGCAGCATCCTTCGGCTTGATCAAGTTCGTCACCACCTCGCGGCGGCCGACGATCACCGCATCCGTAGAGCCCGGAGTGGTGAGAATCCGCAGGGGATTCACCAAGTCCGCGGTCTTGATTTGCTTCAGTGCGAAGGCCTTGCGGAAATCGGAAAGAGACAGAATCTCGATGTTGTCCCCTTCGAGCGGGGACTCGGTCGCGTTGCCGATTTGTTTCAGTTGGATGTCGTTGCCAAGAATTTCGCGGATTTCTTCGCCTTGGAGGCTGAGATTCACCGAGACGCGGAAATCCGTGACCTTGCGTTGGGCGTCCTTCGGTTCGATCAGCTCTGGTTCGATCCAACCCGTGATTTTCGCATCATAGGCCGTGTCGGAAGTGACCACCTTGAAAGGCTGCTTGGGACTGTCCAGGATCACGCGGCCCTGATCCCACGCCAGACGGAATTCCGGATAGCTCAAGGCTTTCACCGTTTTGGTCATGCCAGGAGCGAAATAAGCGACGCTCAGGACGACCATCGCCAGAGTGAGGAGTCCGAGCAGACGCCAGTTGAAGCCGTTGGCATCGCCGTTAGGGCGATTCGGATTGCTGGGAGGCGGAGTGGAATTCGGTGAGTCGGACATGATGGGCGTTAAGAAACCCGAGCGGCGGTTGGGCGTGCGCCGGATGCCGTTCAGGAGTAAGGGAGGATACCGTATGGGACTGAAAAGCAAACCCCTTTTTTGCACGAGTCTTGCGGGCGGGCGCGGGGTCTGCCTAGAAAGTCCCCGTGGAACACCCTTTGCCTCAAAAAGACTCATCCCTTTCGCTACTGCGGAGACTGCGGATCCTGAGGTGGTTGCAGGCGATTCCCGGAGTCGGACGGCTCCGCGCGCTGCGTCCGGGGGCCGATGCCCACGTTGGCGTGCTGGTCGATTCCTTCGCCGCGTTCGCCACGCTGGACGACGAACTGAGCACACTGGAGGCGGACCTCATTCTCGACATGCTGCGCAGCGCGTTTCCTGAAGTGGACCACGGCTGGCTCGGGCGGCGTCTGCAACGGGCGGTGAGAAATCCGCGCCCGCTCCAAGGCCTCGCGGTCGAGCTGAAGGACAGCTTCGACGATGCCGGAAAACTCGCGCTCGGCCTACAACTCTTCACACTGGTCGATGCCGCCGGGCGCTCGGAGCGGAACCGGACGAGCTTTGAAATTTTCATGCGCCGCCTCGGCCGGCCAGACTATGGCGTGGCGATCCTGCGGGAAATGCGTGGCGACGCCGGCGAACCCGCCGACGAGGACCTGCCCTTCGAGCGCCTTATTTTCGGCCGTGATGGAGCGGATGTGTTGCTGCCGCCGGCCGCGAGCGAGCAGGAATTCCGCGTCTATCGGGCGGGCGACCTGATTCTCGTGAGAAACACCGGCATCTCACCGCTTTGGATCCGCGGCCGGTCGGTGGAAACCGGATCGTTTCTCCGCATGCGCGAACGCCAGCCGCTGGTGGTGCCGGGGTGGACACTGAGTCACGAGGACCTGATGTTTTTCCTCGACGTGAAACGCACTGGCAACTCGCCGTCGATCTATCTGGAACCCGGCGAAAGCGGCCTCACCGCCGAGCGCACGCGCGGCCGGCAGAGCGCGCTGCGGGTCCGTTTCGGGCTGGATGCCGAGGTCGAGGCCCTGCGCGACACCGATCTCCACGCCGGCAGCCGCGGACCGTTGAAAAAGGGCGACATCGTCACCTGCCGGAACCACGAACGCCTCGGCGATGCGTCCGGTTTCAGTCTCTCCATCAACGAACTCCGCCGCAAGGCAACGCAGAAGGGCCGGCGCTTCCGGCTCGCGGGCGACCGCCAGGAATACCTGGTTTCCAACGATGCCTCGGCGCTTTCGGCGGGCGATTTGTTGTTAGGTTCGAAGCTTTCACCCAAAGCCGTGCTCTTCATCCGCTACGACGCGCAGCGGGCCGAGGGTGAGATGGAAATCCGCGAGAGCAACGGGCCGATCCTCGTTGACGGCATTCCGGTCAAGGGAACCGCGACGCTGCACGATGGTTCGCTCATCCGTCTATCAGGAAGTCAGGCCGTGCGCTGCCGTTTCAGCGAAGGATTTCTCGACGAGGAACGGACGTTGATCGAGGCGCTCCAGGTGGAGGACCTGATCCACGACTTCGGCCCGGACGCGCGGGCGCTCGATCACATCAATTTCGAGGTCAAACGCGGGGAAATGCTCTGCATCATCGGCCCCAGCGGCAGCGGAAAAAGCACGCTGCTCGCCGTTCTATCCGGCCAGCGCGAGCCGACCCGCGGCAAGGTGAAACTCAACGGCATCTCACTTTACGAACGCCGCGAGCAGCTCGTCCCGTTCATCGCCCACATGCCGCAGGAGGAGGCGCTCAACCCGCAGCTAACGGTCCGCGAGCACCTGCGGCACGCCGTCACCATCCGCCGCCCGGCGCTTTCCCTCGCCGAGCACGAACGGCGCGTGGACAGCATGCTCGCCGAGCTCGGATTGCAGTCGATCGCCCGCCGCAGGGTTGGATCTCCAGGGGAAAAAACGATTTCCGGTGGCGAACGGAGCCGTCTCAATCTCGGCGTCGATCTCGGCAGCCGCGCGGAGGTTTTCCTGTTTGATGAACCGATCTCCGGACTGTCTTCGAAAGACTCCGAACACGTCGCGGAAACCCTGCGGTCGCTCGCCCGTGAGAAAATCGTCATCGCTTCGCTGCACCGTCCGGGCGCGCCCGTGCTGCGGCTTTTCGACAAAGTGCTTTTGTTGGACAGCGGCGGACGCCTCGCCTACTTCGGCACGCCCGCCAGCATGGTCGGTTATTTCCGCGACGCTTGTGAGGAACTCGCGATTTCCCATCCGTCCGTCACCGCGATGTCACCGTTAGGCGCGGACTTCGTGTTCGATGTGTTGGAAACTCCGCTCAGCGCGATCGGCGGCGGATCGAACACCGGCGCCGCACGTCGTTTCCCGCCTTCTTTCTGGCAGGAGCGTTTCGAGAGCGTGGACCTGATGCAGTCACTCCAGCTCGGCGGCGGACCGGCGTCCAGGCTCGGTGAGTTCAAGGAGGGCGAGCGCTCGCCGGTGCCGCCGAAGCCGTCGCGCCGCCTGCACGCGGTGATCGCCGTCTTCGCCACTCATTTCCTGCGCTCGTTTCTATCAAAAGTCCGCAACCGCGGCACGATCTACAGTACCTGTCTGGAAGCTCCGTTGCTGGCCGCGCTCATCGCCATCACGCTGCGCTCGTCGGCCGAGGGTTCCTATCAGTTCTCCACCGCGCTGCACATTCCCGCCTATCTGTTCCTGAGCGTGACGGTGGCGATGTTCCTCGGGCTGACCAACTCCGCCACCGAGGTCCTGCGAGACCGGCCCATCCTCCGCCGCGAGCGGAACTGCCAGCCCGGCGCGGGCTCGTACGTCACTGCCAAGTTCGTGGCGCTCGGACTCGTCGCGTCCATGCAGTGTTTCGTCTATCTGGTCGTCGGAAACTACTTTCTGGAAATCCGCGGGATGCTGCCCTTTCTGTGGCTGTGGATGACGCTCACGGCGTGGACCGGCACCGGGATGGCGCTGGTGGTTTCCTCGCTCGTGCGCACCGAGCGTGCGGCGCTCACCGCAGTGCCGCTTTTGTTAGTCCCGCAGATGCTGCTGGCAGGTGCGCTCGTGCCCTACAAGGAAATGAACCGCGGGCTGTTCGTCAACGCCTCGGAAGTCCGTGAAAAAGGCGGCGCTCCGGTGCCGGCGCTGGTCATGCCGCTGCGTTATGCCTACGAGGCGATGATCGTTTCACAAGCCACGCAGAATCCCTTCGAGGCCGAGCGCCTCCGGCTCCAGCGGAAAATCGACCGGGTGCGGGCTCTGAAAACGACGATGAACGCCGAGCAGTCGGAGCGCTTCGATCTGGTGAAGGAAGGCCTGCGGCGGCTGCTCGCATCAGGCGCGTCAACGCCGGAAGATGCGGACAACATCATCAGCCGCATCCGGCGGATTTCCACCTACGGGACGCGCATCGAGGTGGAGACGATGAAAGTCTGGCCGGACAACGATCCGAAGGCGCGCCCAGCCTCCGAGTTTTTCGTCAACGAGCGGATCGACCTGCTGGTCCGCGAGGCTGAAACCTTCCGCAACGACTACCGCAACAAGGAGCCGCGCAACGTTTTTTACGCGCTGAAGAAACCGCTGCCGTTCGTCTCGCAGAAACCCCAGACGCTCTCCGAAAAATACGTGGAGCGCGACGACGAGCTCGAGACCCACAAATACTGCGGATTCATTCTAGTCGCCATCGTCCTCGCCTGCGGCGTGATTTCCACGATCATCATCTCCCGCCAGAACCGGTTGACGCGTTAGGAGTTACCGTTAGGTGGCGAGGAAACCAGCGCCAGCGCGTCCATCACCGCCGCCACCGAGGCGGGCGGCAGGGCATCGGGAACCACCGCGCCGAGCACGAGGCAGCCGTAGGCGGTGTCCACCGGGATCACTTCCAGCGTCGCCCCTGCGCCGATTTTCACATGCACGTTGCCACCGGCGGCTCCCTGGCGGCGTGAGGCGAGAGCCAGGCTGCGGGCGAGGAAATGCAGGCGGCCGTGGTTGCTCTCGTCGAATATCACCGCGCCCTCGCGGTCGAGAATGAAGATGCCGGTGGCGGAGAACTGGCTGTGCATCCAGTCTCGGAAGCGGGTGATCCGGTCGAGGAACGGACCGCGTGCTCGTGTCGGTTCTGGAGTGGCAGGTTGTTCCGGCTGACTCATCACCCGGGCCGACGCGGGTGGTTGCACGACCTGCTGGTTTTGCTGTGGAGGAAAAGGAGGCTGCGCCACCATCGGCAGCGCCGGGCGTTCCGTGGCGTAGCCGACGAAGCCTTGATCAAATCCGGCGTCCTCGACGGTCATCGTCGGTTCGCGATGGGGCCGCATCAATCCTTCGGCGAGCCGCCGGACTTCGATAGGATCCAGCCATGGATAGATCGGATCGGTCATCCCCGTGCGCCGTTAGGTTCGAGTTTCATTTCGATTTCCGAACGGAGGGCGTCGAAAACCGCCTGCGCTCCGGCACCGTCCTCCAGCACGCCGATCGGCAGGCCGCGGGCGCTGGCGCGGACGAACAAACCGTCGCGCGGGATCTGCGTTTGAAAAACCATTTCCGGTGGCAGCAACTGGCGCAGCGCGGCGGCGGCCTCGGTGCTTTCCGCCAGATCGTGCTGGACCATTGTGAGGCAGACGCCGAGCACGCTCAGCCGCGGATTCATCACCCGCAGGCGGTTGAGGCCTTCCAACAGTTTCGGCACGGAGCGGATGCCCAGCGGCTCGGCCTGCTGAGGAATCATGATCGCGTCGCTAGAGGCGATCACATCCCCGGTCACGCCGAAAAGTCCCGCTGCGGTGTCGATCAGGCAGAGGTCGAATCCCCGTGCGGCGACGCTTCTGAGAAATGCGCGCACCCTTGCGAGGTGGGCACCCATGCCTGCGCCGCCGGCCTCGTAGTCGCTGGCCTGGCCACTGGCGACGAGGGAGAAGGTTTCCAGGCGGGTGGGCACGATCAGGCGCTCCAGCGGGATGCCGGGATCCGCCAGATAGTCGTAAAATCCGGTGAGCAGCCGCGACTGGCGGGTGAGGGAAAGTCCGACGGAACCCTGGGGATCGGCGTCCACGAGCAGGGTTCTCACTCCCGCGCGGGCAAAAGCATGGGCGAGATTGATTGAAACGGTGGTTTTACCCACTCCTCCTTTTTGGCTGGAAACGGCGATACTGATCACACTGCTTGGGGAATTGTGGCGCGAGGTTAGCTTCGGCTTGCCACATCGGAAGTCTTTTCTTCAAGATGCAGTCGCCAAGCGGGGAATGAAGTTCCATTTGTTCCGCCCGCTCATTTTTTATGAACTCCAAATTTCCCCTCGGTTCGGCAATCCCTGCAATGACAATTTGCAGCCTGTTGCTGGCGACCACCGCCTGCCGGCAAGAGAAGCCTGTCAGCGAGGAAGTTCCGAAAAAAACGGTGTTCATCGCCCCCGAGCTGCGGAGCAATAACGTCGGCTCGCTACCGAGTGCGGTATACCGGAGTCAGGCGAAATCGCCGATCCACTGGCAGCCGTGGACACCGGAGTCGCTCGATCGCGCGAAGGCGGCGAACCGGCTGGTCTTCGCGGTGATCGCGATGCCGCAGCAGCCTTCGTTTCAAACCGTGCTGGCGGCGCTGGCGGCGGATCCGGCCCTGGTTTCGGCGATCAATGAAAATTACGTGCCGGTGTTGGTCGATGCCGACGCCTCCCGGGAGATGGGAATGCTGGCGGGCGATCTCTGCTCGGAAATCAAGCGTGGGCTGCAACTGCCGCTGTTCGTCTGGATGTCGCCGGATGGCAATCCGGTCGCGTGGATTCCGGTGAGCACCGCCCAGACCGCCAACATTTCCGATCTTTTCAACCAGTCCCACTCGATGGTCGGCCGGACGTGGGCGGAAGACTCGGAATACGTGATGAAAAACAGCGCGCTCGACAACGCGAACCGCCGCGCCCGTATCGCCGCGCGCAAGAACACCAAGGTGATGAGCGAGCAGCCCGGCGATGACACCGTCCGCGCGCTGCGGCAGCTCGCCTCGCTTTACGATCCCTACTCGCGCAGCTTTGACGAGGCGGGCGGACTTTTCCCGGCGGGGGCGATCGACCTGCTCTCCACTGCCGCCGTTCATCCCGGAGTTTCGCCCGAGCTCCGGACCCGCTGCATGGACACCACCCGCGAACTGCTGGTGGACCTGCTGCCCAGCGCGATGTTCGATCCGTTGGAAGGCGGGGTATTCTCGTCCCGCCGCGGGAACTCGTGGGCACTGCCGGTTTTCTATCGGGACTGCGGCGTACAGGCCCGT
>Ga0209512_1002074_pt1 | contig 22315 bp, 19 predicted proteins | sample frozenSSSSmetaG_FD_184142 | JGI IMG/M metagenome (GOLD analysis project Ga0209512, IMG submission 184142) | Glacier valley bacterial and archeal communities from Borup Fiord, Nunavut, Canada, to study Microbial Dark Matter (Phase II) -... | ecosystem: Environmental > Aquatic > Freshwater > Ice >...
CTACTCCTTCATAGAGGTCAGTATCGCCATCTTTGTCATAATCAAGGGCATATAGTCCAGTGGTGGGGATACTGGTAAAGCTGATACCCGTAAGCGGCCCTGTGCTGAAGGTGCCTGTTCCGTTAGTGGCGGAGTGGGTCGTGGCAAACCCACCACTGCCATCGTTGAGTTTAAGGGCAATATCGTTGGTGTTAGTGGTGGAGGTTTGGTAGAGCATATCAATGTCTCCATCGCTGTCGGCATCAAAGAAAATGCGCCGGGCTACTGATGTCAGCACCGGGAACGGGTCAGCCTGTACACTGAAGTTACTTCCATTGTTGCGGATAATGCGTCCTGCTGCCCCGGCTACTCCTTCATAGAGGTCAGTATCGCCATCTTTGTCATAATCAAGGGCATATAGTCCAGTGGTGGGGATACTGGTAAAGCTGATACCCGTAAGCGGCCCTGTGCTGAAGGTGCCTGTTCCGTTGGTGGCGGAGTGGGTCGTGGCAAACCCACCACTGCCATCGTTGAGTTTAAGGGCAATATCGTTGGTGTTGGTGGTGGAGGTTTGGTAGAGCATATCAATGTCTCCATCGCTGTCGGTATCAAAGAAAATGCGCCGGGCTACTGATGTCAGCACCGGAAATGGGTCAGCCTGTACACTATATGAAACGGCTGCCAGCACACTTCCTGTTCGTGCCGATTTTTTCGGCGGGTCGTGTGTTTTAGCAAAAATACCTCCGCTCAGAAGCATGAATAGGGTTAGGAAACCAATCGGTTTCAGTGCTATTGACGTGAAGTAGTGCTTCGACATAATGAAAGAAGGGTTAGCGTGGGGTCAATCAAAAATGCCCGGTCTGTGCGGACACAGACCGGGAAAATTAACAGGAAGCAGGGCGCGAAACAGATTAATTCCGGGATGGAAAAATCCCCTCTACGGCAATGCAGTAATTCATTGTCAGATATGGCTGCATATTCTGGTGCGGCTGATTACTACCCGCCATACCGATTGATCGCGGATCAGCTATGGCATCCGGGCTTGTTCCGTAGGCAGATAGAGGCTCCCCGTTAACACCTGGTACGGCCAGGATATGGTTGGCTGGCGAACTTTGGCTGGCTGGCTGATCCGATACCTGCATCAGGTGGTTGTGCTGGGGCATCTGCGTCTGAAGCAGCGTAACCTGCTCCGAACCCGCTGCCTGCCCCATCTGGTAATTGCTTAGGCCCGGCCCACTTCCCTGACCGTTGGGTACGCGGCCTCGCAAATCGGGTAAGGCAAAAGTGGTGACACCGTCGCCCCCGTAGGTGGTGCCGATGAGCGAAAACAGGGCGCTGTTCTGGGCAATAGACAGCAGTTGACCGTTGCAGAACATCCAGCCGCGTGGGTTGAAATTGAAAGCAAAAAGCTGGACTTGGCCGATAAATGGTTCCATGATGATAAGTTTTGTAGTGAATTATGAAATAAATGATTCGGCTAATTGCGACAGTTCGGCCCAGTCGCTGGCGGCTGCCTGTACATCGTCCGGAGTAAAAACGCTGTACGATGTAATTGTCTCATCCTGTAGAAGATTGGCGTAATCGCCGGAGAGTGCTTCCCAGCCGTTAGCCAACCCAGTGACACCTCCCTGCAATTGACTCAGGTCGGTGAGATAGCCGCTGAGATCATTCAGGTCTTTTTGCAGGTCGTTTATCTGCTGCTGATCCGTCGAAATCTGATTACCCACGGTATTCATCTGGTCGTTCAGTTTCTGGATGGTCTGCTCCAGCTCATCCATCATGATCTGAAACTCCTGCAATGCCGGTCGGCCCTGATTCTTGATAATATCCATGTACACGATCTGCTCCTGCGTTTCGAGGTAGTCCATTTCCTGGTCATAGACCTGCATTTGAGACTGGTCGGCCGCAACGACATTCTGAAGTTGCCCTGCGTCGGAATTCAGACTTTGCTGGGACCCGCTAACCGCCGTGCTATAATTCATCAGCACCTGTTGCACAGCCTGTACGATCTGATACTGGGCCTGGGTGGCGTTGTAGAGTTGCTGTAACTCAGCCTGAAATGATGGAATAGCCGATGAATCACCAGCGGCAATCTGCTCCGACAAGCTATACAGCTCCGAAAACAGGCTGGCAAACAGGCTGTTGTAAGACACAATCCCGTTTAGCGTATTCACTACGTCAGGCCGGATTTGCGTGGTCCACTGCGTTGCCAGTGCCTGAGCGGCCTGCATATCGGCCTGTAACGAGGGCGCAATGGTCGAACTGTCAATGGGCATAGACAACATTCCCTGTGCTGCCGTATCAATGAGCTGAAGTGAGTTGCCGGTTGTTGAGACCCCCGACTGCAGCGAGCCGGGGGGGGCTAATAGATTCGTGCTCATGCGGGTAGGATGTTAGTAGGCTGCGTTGATCCAACTGTCATTAAAGTCACGAGGGGCACAACCTGCATAGCCGTTGCTTTTCCCCGGAGATTTATCCAGTCGGTCTGCACGTCCGGAGTTAGGTAGTTGGTCAGTACAGGTTGTGGACTGCCGGGATCGTTCAGCGTATCGGCCAGTGTATTCAGATCATCGTACTGGCTTTGCCAGGCATTAGCATATGCCGTGGTGGCTTCGATGGCCTGCGCCAAGTAGCTCACTAACAGGTCGGTGTTGGCATCGAGGTTCTGAACCACTGCCCAGGTTAGCTGGTCGGCAGTTAGTTGCTCCAGTGTTTGCTGATACAGGGCCAGTTGCTGGTTCACGTCGTGGGTAGCCTCCTGAATAGCGTTGGAGGTGTTCGCCATGTCCTGTACTACCCCAACCAGCGATTTCAGCCCACCTTTAAAATCACCGTCTTCGGTCCCCATATCATAAATGGCAATGATCATCTTGATACCATCAACCAGATCGTGCATCGTGGCTTTGGCAATGATCTGGTTATCAGCATCGATGGACTGTTGAATAGTGGTTAACTGTGCTTCCAGAGCGGGTATTTCTGAGTCGGCCAGATTGGTCTGTACGGCCAGCAGGTCAGCATCCATAGCCGCCTGAGCGGGTATAGCCTGTGCCGAGAGTGCAGTCAGTTCATTGCCCACGGCCTCCAGATCGTCGCGGTCGTGGCCGATGGTTCGGGTCAGGCTGGAGAGCCCGTTAACGAATGAGCCGGTTTCGGCCGTGCGCACCGCAGGATTGGTGTCTGGATTGTCGATTCTTTCGGCCAGCATTAGCAAATCGTCATACATGGCCAGAAACTTATTGGCATAGCCCAACACCAGGGCAGACAAGCCCATCATACTGGCCGCCGTACTAATTCCTGACACAGCCAGTTGCTGAACAGCCTGTTGATCGTCAGGCAATGATGGTACTGAACTTGTCGAAACATTCGGCTGCATGGTGATGGCTTCGCTCACCATTTGAACCAGCAGGGCCGACGACCCCACATCCGAGAGGGTCGCGTCTAAAGCCGTCGTAGAAAAAGGAGTAGATGATGGCATCGGGAAGGATGAGTTTTACTGAGTGACGGTCTGTTGCTGAACGGGTAGTGTACCATTTTCCTGAATTGACGTAGCTACCGCTACGCAGGCTACCCAATCGTTGTAGGCAGCGGTCAAATCGTCGGCTATCCAGACGCCGGTATCTTCAGTAGCATCCGTTACGGCATCAACTACTTGCTGAAGGTCGCCAATGAGTGCCGCCCAGGAGTTTTGCAGACTACCCACCGCTTTGATACCACCCTGCACGGCAGACAGCAAACTGTCGATCGTAGTGGCCGCCTGCTGCGTGGCGGCATATACCTGCTTGTCGGTGTTAAGCTCCAGCAGTGTGCTCTGGTAGCTTTTGCACTGATCCTCATAGTCGGCGTAGGCCATTCCTCCCATAGTAGACCCGGCCGCAAGGCAGCCAATACCGGTCACAACCAGCGCAATTGTTGTCCCCCCCGACTCAAAAGTGCCCAGAATACCGACTAAAATGAATGTCACGCCAATGGCATCGATAACACCTCCGGCAGCCATTATCCCCAGGTCTTTGTTCATGGCTTTGTTATAGGCATCGAGCTGGTTTTGTAGGTTCTGAATTTCTCCATCCTCTCCGTCCAGAGCCAGAGCTACATTGCTGGAATCCGTAGCGAGATTGGCCGAGTCAGTAGCAATCAGGGCTGAAAAATTCGTAAGTAACGTAGCTACTGACTCAGCCTGGGTTTCGCAACTCTGGGCTTTCCCCAGCAGGTTATTGATACCCTCTGTAAACTGCTGGGCGTTGTTGCCGGTCGTCAGATTAGCCGCTTGTTTCATCAGGTTGGGGTAATAACTGATGAATTTGTTGCCATATCCGATAATCTCAGACGTAGTCTGAATAATGGCAGGATTGACGGTTGCTAAATAATACGACGCATTTGTACGGGCCGTTGCCTGATCGAGCGGTAACTGTTCGACAACATTCGAGTTTGAGTCCTGATCCATGACGGACGGCAGGGTAATGTCAGGCGTCTGCAATACGGTTTGCGTGTAGGCTTGTAGCAGATAAGCAGCACTAACGCTTTGGTTCATACCGTCTTGTACCTGCGTGCTGCCCAGATCTGGCGGTGTAGACGTAGTTGGTGTTGTGGTAGTTGTCATGAGTAGAGGTAGTTAAATGGTTATTCATGAACTGATCCATGAAGGAGAGATTTGAAAGAGTATTCCCTGTATTTGAAAAAGTATTTCAGTTAAAAAAGAGGAGTGGGCAAATCCATTTATTTTTATTGATACTAACCGATGGACACGTTCAGTACCGGACGGGCAGAGACGTTAATAAGGGGGCGAATGGGCCATGGGAGATGTGGCAATCCTAATCATGGATCTTGCTGGTTTTAGGATGATAAACAAGAGTAAACCTACTGCCAAACGCGTGAACCAATAGGCTGGAGAAATATACCAACTTGCCGCTGCCTAAGTAAAATATTTATTAACTATCAGTAAGTTAACCAATATATTTGAACACGTGAATGCCCCGGCAAATACTGTCAATTCCGCTTAATTCATTAATGCTCTCGTTACATTCTTTAACGCTCTCGTTGCATAGACATATAAAAAAGCCCATTCCAGGGCTTTTTTATAACAAATCATGTGATATTGGTCGATCTTACTTTTCGCGGAGTACCGAAAGGGTACCCTGGTAGTCGGGTTCGGACGGTGGTTCAGCAGGTGGTCTGATGATTTAGAATCCGATGGATAGGTAGTGCCCGGTGCTGAGCGCGGCCCCGATAAACTTGTCTGTACATCGTCGATCTGAAAGGGTAGTGCCAGCGGGAGTTGTGTCCCTATCGGGTTAATAGGTTTGGGGTTTAGGTAACTACTGGCTGTTTTAGTGAATTGTGCAGCCGGGATTAAATGTTCGACACCCCGCCAGATCAGCAGACCTTGCAGAATTTCCCCAGCCCTATCATTCGCTTCATGCTAAGCCATGACTACCCACCCGTCAGCTGTTCCCAGACTATGGCTTGAAACAGCCAAACCGACCCATAGAGCCTCTACAGGGGCTGAGGGAGCTGGCCCCGTTTGCCCGCTATAATGTTGAGAGCAGATTGTTTACTCCTATCTGGGTAGTATCCTATCTGCTCAACAAGAAACAAGATTTACTGACGGACTATAAGCCCGTAGGTGCCAATAAAATCGTTCAGTCGGCTCGGGTACACCGGCTCTGAAAACGTTATTTCATGAAATGAAGCCGGACTATATCCGTCTCGAACGGATTGCTGTCAGTAAGGCGCATCTTCTTACCTATAAGCTGGCGACCCGTTAGGAGTAGATTAATTCATGAGGGGTATCGCGACACTCAGCCCGTCATTAGCTACGCGTAGCTGATGACGGACATTGGCCAGTTTTCGGCGCGAAATACCAATCGTTTCGCCCGTTAGCAACTGCAGGGAGTAGCCTGCCGACGAGAGCGAACCCACAAAGGCTCGATTTACCACGTGCTTGCGGTGGGCCCGGATAAAATCGCTGGCTGGTAGCTGGTTATAAAACCGTTTCAAGGTTCGGGCCACCAACAACTGTGAGCCGTCACAGAAGTAAATCAGCGTGTAGTTGACATCGGCTTCGAGCCGGACAATCTGATCGAACTGCACTGTCTGCCGCCTGTTGATGTAGGGCAATTCTATTGATGCTGTTGAATAAGTCATGATTGTCAAAAAAAGAAGAAGGTAAAATTAGTGATTGGGTGAAAACAGGTCGGCGCAACCTCAAAATCTAATTTGAACTGCGCTCCTGCCAGACAGGTCCGTTTGTTATTGGCTCTGCAAGTACCGTTCGTTGTCATCGAGCCGCTAACGTTCCTGTTACATTCTTTAACGCGCTCGTTGCATGGACATAAAAAAGCCCGTTTATCGGGCTTTTTTACGACAAATCACGTGACCTTGGTTTAACCCCAACCCTCACCTTAATCCGTTGTCGATGCTAAATTCTTGCTGTATTGCGAGGGTAGTACGCCATACCGCTCCTGAAACACTTTGGCGAAGTACGACAGACTATCGAACCCAACCGCATAGGCAACCTGCGAAACCGTGTTATCTCCTGTAGCCAGGAGGTCGGCGGCTTTACTGAGTCGAATATCCCGAATGAAGTTGGTAGCCGTTGTGTTGGCTATAGTTTTTAGTTTACGGTGGAGTTGGGTGCGGCTCATGTTGACCGTTTCGGCCAGCGTTTCGACCGAAAAGTCTGTGTTATCGAGGTGTTGCAGCACCACCGCCGAGAGCCGGTCGAGAAATTTCTGCTCGGCCACCGGCAAAGCTGGTTTAGCGGGCTCAACCACATTAGTCAACGGGGTAGGGTCAGTAGCATCCGGTATCAGATTGGCGACAAAACGTTGGTAGAGTTGTTGGCGCTGTTGTACTAAGTTGCGCACCCGCGCCTGAATTTCGGCCCGGTGGAAAGGTTTGGTTAGGTAGTCATCGGCCCCCAGTTCAAAGCCCTCGATACGGTCTTCGACGGTGGCTTTGGCCGTCAGCATCACCACCGGAATGTGGCTGGTTGCTTTCCCGCTTTTCAGGGCGCGGCAGAAACCAAACCCATCGAGCCGGGGCATCATCAAATCGCAGATAACTATATTGGGCAGGGTAGCCGTGGCGTATTCCAGACCCTCCTGCCCGTCTTCGGCTTCAATGATCTGATAATCGGCTTCGAATATGCTCCGTACATAGGCCCGGATATCGGCATTGTCATCAATGATGAGCAGGATGTTCTCGGTCAACGGGTCAGTAAGCGCAGGGGCGTAGGTGGTAACCGGCGTTTCTACGGTAAGTGCGTGAGAAGGCTGACCGGATAACTGCGCAGGATTCAGACCGGTTAAAACGGGGATATCGGACGTGTCAATCACCGTTATCGGCAGAGTAACGGTGAACATGGTACCAACGCCTTCGGTACTGGTAACCTCGATGCGACCATTCAGTACCCGCACTAACTCATTGACTAACGCCAGCCCAATGCCTGTGCCCTCGTAGGATCGGTTCGTTTGCCCTTCCACCGCATCGGCGGACCGCTGATAAAACCGCTCGAAAATGCGCGGCAGGTTGTCGGCAGCAATACCAATACCGGTATCCTCGATGATGACCTTCACCGTATCCGGCGAATCCGATTCCGGAAACTGCACGGTCATGCGTACTTGCTTTTCTGCCGGGGTGAACTTGAACGCATTAGACAACAGGTTACTGATGATTTTCTCGACCTTATCGCGGTCGAAATCTGCCAGGCAGGTCGATTTATTCTGGGCAAACAAAAACTGAATCCGGCGGCTTTGGGCCAGTGACTCGAACGAACTGGCCAGAATTCGGAAAAATACGGCCATGTCACCCCGTTCAGGTTCGGGCCGAAGCTGGCCTGCTTCCAGTTTACTCAGGTCGAGGAGTTGGTTAATCAAACTCAGCAGCCGGCTGGCGTTGCGCTGAATGAGTGGGAAACGTGTATCCTGGGCGTAATCCTGAACGGCCTGCTCAATAGGCCCCAGAATCAGGGTCAGTGGCGTGCGGAACTCGTGGGAGATATTGGTGAAAAACTGCGTTTTCAGCGCATCCAGTTCAGCCAGTCGGCTGGCTTCTTTATGCTCAAAACGGACCTGCTGCTGCAAGAGTAACCGCTGTTTCTGGAATCGATAGAGCAACCCGCCCAAAATGACCACTACGCCCATATACAGCAAATACGCCCACCAGGTGCGGTAGAATGGCGGATGCACCCGAATCTGGAGTTCTACCGGTTTACTCCATATTTCGCCATCGGCCGATCCCATCATCGTTAGCGTATAGCTGCCGTCTGGCAGTTGGGCGTAGTTGGCGAAGCGGTTCGTACCCGCTTCGACCCAATCCTGGTCAATGCCATCGAGCCGGTAGCGATAGCGGTTCTGGGCTGAATGCGTGTAATCAACCACGGCAAACTCCAGGGTAACCAGACTCTGCCGGTGCGAGAGGTCGATACGCTGGGTCTGGTCGATACTTTGGGGCAGAATCCCGTCGGTCCCCCCCACGGTCACGGGCTCATTATTTACTTTCAGGCCAATGATATGCGCCCGTGGGGCCGGGCCGCTTTTGCTGATTACGTCGCTGGCCCGGAAGCTACTTAGCCCGTTGACCCCCCCGAACAGCAACTCGCCCGAAGCCGTTTTGAAATAGGAACCCGTATTGAACTCATCGTCCTGCAAGCCGTCGGATTTGGTAAAGTTTCGGAACCTGAATGTGCGGGGGTTGAACTGGGCTAGTCCCCGGTTGGTGCTTATCCAAAGATTCCGGGACTGGTCGGTCAGGATTCCGTAAACTACTTTGTTGGGCAATCCCTGCGCTTCGGTAATGTGCAAACACTGACCCGTTTGCCGGTCGAGCCGGTTCAGCCCTCCCCCTTTGGTACCCACCCACACATACCGACCCGGCTGATAGGGGTCGTCAACTATACTCGATACAAAGTCGTAGCTCAGGCTCTGCCGGTCGGTCAGCGAATTATTGTAAAGCGAAAACGTGGGAGTCGCCAACAGGTTGTCGGTTCGGATCATTCCTTTCTGGGTACCTATCCAGAGTGTTCCGGCTGCATCCTGATACATGGCATACGTTTCCAGCCCATCACTTCCGCCCGGTATCAGGTTGCGGTAGCTAAACACGGCAAACGTCTCGGTAGCCGGATTAAACCGGAGCAGATTACCGTTGGCGGCCCCAATCCAGAGATTACCCGTCTGCCCTTCCAGGGTTTGGTTACCCGTAAAACCAAAGGTTATTCCTGGGGGTAGCGGGTACTTTTTGAGGAGTTTCCAGTCGGCAGAAAACTTGAACAGCGTAGCCTGGTGGGTTTCAAAATGAACGTTGGACACCCAGAATGTTCCCTGACTATCCTGCATCAGGAATCGTTGCCGCTGGTCGGCATCGGGTAGTTTTTTATCCAGAAAAGGTACCATCCGGTTAGTCGTCCGGTCCAGCAACTGATAAGCATATTTATGACGTGTATACACCCGTCCCTGCCGGTCGGCGTAGAGTTCGGTTAGTGAGGTGTTGGGCAGGTAAGACTTGAAATATTTGACTCTGGTATTGAATTTGCGCAGTCCATACCCCCCTGTGCCGACCCATAAATTGCCCGTTTGGTCTTTCAGAAATCCGGTTACCGAATAGGTATTGGGCGGTAACGCCACAAACGCGTTCCGGACCGATAGACTATCCTGAGCAAAAAGCTCGGCAGGCGACATGATCCAGAGGTAGTTACTAGCCGAAATGGCCATCGTGTCTGAGCCGATAGCGTCGAAATTGACGCTGAAATTATTGGTTTTGGGCAACGCAATGGTTTTTAACACGCCCTGTTTCCAGGCAATGATATTGTCACGCGTGGCGGCAAACCAGATAGCCTGCTTTTCGTCGTGATAGAGGGTATGGAAGTCGAGTAACGACCGGGAAAACAAACTGTCTTTGATTACCCCGGCCGGGTGTTGCCAGTTGAACGAATACAGGCCGTAAGAAGACCCCAGGGTAGCCCGCCCATCGGACCGAAAACGAACGTAGTGAGCTACATCTTCGGCTGTTGTTGAGGGGACCAGCAAGGGCTCAATCTTCACCTGGGTTGTACTATTGGGCCGTGTCGGGAAACCTGTTTGTAAGGAAGGAGGTAAGCTGATTTTGAAAAGTTTGTGATTATTGGTCGCCACCCAGATATTTCCGTTTGGATCTTCCCGCAGCAGATTGATTTCGTAACTACCACTATTGGGTTTCGTCTGGTCAACGATGTCGATGTGATAAAACCGCTGGGTGCGTTCGTCGAATAGATTCAATCCTTTGTTGAGCGTCCCCACCCAAAGCCGTCCCCGCCGGTCAAGCAACAGCGCCGAGCAGTAATTGTCCGACAGGCTGAACGGATTGTAGGGGTCATGGGTGAATACGGTGAAATTATGGCCGTCGTAGCGGTTCAGGCCGTCTTTGGTAGCCACCCAGATAAAACCGTTCCTGTCCTGCCCAAGACCAAAAATCATGCCCTGCGACAGGCCGTCGGAGATGGTCAGTTCCTGCCAGCCCTGCTGCTGAGCCGACAGTACAGTTGGGAAAATTAAAAGCAGTAGGTAAAGAATGCGCATTTATCCTTGATTTGAAAAGTACGTGAAGTTACCAGTGATTGTTACTTTAGTTGATAGAGTTAAGAATGGTACTGTTCTCAGAATTAACCTTGACGTAATTGAGCTTCCTCCTGGTTTGTGGGCTATCAAACAGCCCGTTAATCTTAATTCCTTACCGATTACGCTCCTCCGTCCAAGCCAAAACTTTTTTTCTAACGTCGCTAAGTCCCCAATACGGGGGGCATAATGCCACACAACTTTGTTGATTAACTGGTGAGCTGTTGCTGCATCAAAGCTACCCGGATGATGTGTATTGAATCGGGTAGCCGGTACACTTGTCTTGTAAGAGATGGACTTTCCCGACATTAGGATAGCGTTGAGTAAGCAACGTATGCATAAACTCGGCGTAATCCATCTTCGTGTGTCGTTTACGAACTTGTACATAGCACGGGCAGGTGTCCAGCCGGGTGTTCGGTGCCATCGTGAGCTAACAGCACCACCGCCATTCCCTGCCTGATGTATCTTCTTTGGCTATGCTACCTGGCGGAGTCGGTAAAGGGGCCAAAACGTTGGTCAGGTGCTGCCCCTCTACCGTGGCAATACACCACTGTTGCTTGAGCCAGGGCTTCAATCGGTTTTTTTTAGCTGCTCACCCACCGTTTTATATGAAACCGACTCGACTAACCTCAGTTCGACTAACCGGTCGGCCAATAGCCGTAAGGTCCAACGACTCCGACCCTCGGGGGCTTCACTACAAGCGAGGGCGGTCAAATGAGCCTGAGCGGCTTTGTTAAACTTACTGGGCTGACCCGACCGCGGCTTTTCGCTTAAGGCCACCGTCAAGCCTTCGGCCAGATAACGATTACGAATGTTGTAAATCATCGCGGGGCTGACGCCAACGAGCTGAGCCGCGGACGAGGGGGTATTGCCTTCTTGGAGAGCGAGCAACACTTGAACCCGCTTGAGGCTGCGTACCGAGTGTTTACCCTTGGTGAGCATGAGCTGAAGGTGCTGAATTTCCTCAGCCGGTAGAGAAAACGAAAGAGCAGAACGAGCCATGAGCGGAAAACGAAGAACAGTATTATTCCGCTAATATAATTCTATCAACTAAAGTAACAAACCAATAGTAAACACGGGTAAAATGTGGAAAGGCCGGAACGGTACGTGCGCCACGAGTTATGCTTGGTGGTCTTCTTTTATAGTCCAGACAAATGTCAATAGCCTTGCGAAGCGATGTGTTCAATTGAACCGCATTAAGTTCTACAACTCGAATAGGTTCCTGTTGTAAGGGGTCGACACAAGCACCGGCTTTCAGGATTGTTTTTAATTCCGTTATGATGGCTTTACCATTCGTTAAACATTCTGCTACCTTGGCCCCTTTAGAACGACCCGTTTACGCTTGATTATCTTTTACTATTCCGACCAAATTCCATACTCAACTGTCCACTGCTTTGTGAGATCATCATCGGCGGGCCTGGAAATAAATGGTTCTTTGAAGGGATATTTCACGGCTACCTGAACAAGAGATTTAAACAGGCGAATCTGCCATTTTCTTGCCATTAACGCTAATCGGACAAAAAAGAAGCCTGTAAGTGCGTGACTTACAGGCTATTGTAATGTGCCGAAGGCGAGACTCGAACTCGCATGTCCGTAAAGACACACGCCCCTGAAACGTGCGTGTCTACCAATTTCACCACTTCGGCAGTTCACTCTATTTCCCCGATTGGGAGTGCAAAGATACGGCACCTCATCGGCATCGCGCAAGACCCGCGCGAAAAAAATTCTCACTTACCGACTAAACAGCATCCGTTGTCCCGGCGCGTCGTTCAGGAACTGACCGTTTTCATAGACCAGATTACCCGACACAATGGTGTGGGTAACTGTAGCCCCGAACGTTTGCCCTTCCAACGGCGACCAGCCGCATTGGTAAAGAAGATTCTCTTTCGTGACGGTTGTCGGCTGATTGACGTCAACCAGTACGAGGTCGGCCCAGTAGCCCTCGCGGATGTAGCCGCGCCGGTCAATCTGAAAGCAGTCAGCGGGGGCGTGGCACATCTTGCGAACCACCGTTTCAATGTCCAGCTTACCCTGCTGTACAAATTCCAGCATCATCAGGAGCGGGTGCTGCACCAGCGGTAACCCTGCCGGTGCCTGCCAATAGGGTTGCTGTTTTTCGGCCCAGGTGTGCGGGGCGTGGTCAGTGGCAATGATGTCTAATCGGTCATCCAGCAGCGCGGCAAGCAGAGCTTCTTTGTGGTGCGGGGCTTTGATGGCCGGGTTGCACTTAATCTGATTGCCCAGCGTGGCGTAATCCCGGCTGTCGAACCAGAGGTGATGGACGCAAACCTCTGACGTGATGCGCTTTTCGGTTAGCGGAATGCTATTGCTGAATAATGACAGTTCATCGGCGGTGGTGATGTGCAGCACGTGCAGTCGGGTGTTGTGCTGTTTGGCCAGTTCAACGGCGAGTGAGGAGGAAATCAAACAGGCTTCTTCGTTCCGAATGAGTGGGTGTAGCGCTGCCGTGGCACTTTCGCCATACTCAGCTTTGTAGCGGGCTACGTTGGCGCGAACGGTGGCTTCGTCTTCGCAGTGGGTGGCAATGAGCATGTTGCTCTCGCGAAACAGTTCGTTCAGCACGTGTTTATCGTCCACGAGCATATCGCCGGTCGAGGCACCCATGAACACCTTCACGCCACAAACCGTACGCGGGTCTGTTTTCAGGACTTCGGCGATATTATGGTTCGAGACACCCATGAAAAACGAGTAGTTGGCCAGCGACGACCGGGCCGCAATGGTGTACTTGTCGGCGAGTAATTCCTGCGTCAGCGCGTTGGGAATGGTGTTGGGCATTTCCATGAACGACGTAACGCCCCCCGCCACAGCCGCCCGCGCTTCGGAGCGGATATGCGCCTTGTGGGTCAGGCCCGGCTCCCGAAAATGCACCTGATCGTCGATAATGCCCGGTAGTAGGTATTTGCCGTCGGCGTCGATAACCTGCTGTACCGCTTCGGTGGGTATCCCCGGCCCAATGGCGGCAATGAACCCGTCCTCGATTAGCACGTTGACGTCGGTAATCTGCCCTTCGTTAACAAGGCGGGCATTTTTTATAAGGAGCTTAGGCATGAGCGCAGTCGTGTGTTTGTTGTGCAGAATGGAAGCCAAAAATACGCAGGTATGAGTTGTTTCGTACTTCGTGGCGCAGGATGTCAGCCACAGTCACGGAACTGATCGTGAAAACACCCCAAAAATTCGCCATCAAAGCGTTTGGCGTGGCCGGACTGCGGCTCGATCAGTTCGCTGGTCGATGGCACCCGCGAAGATCTCGTGTAAATGCCCAAAAGCAAACGGGCCGAAACCGAGCGCGTAGAAAACGCCATTCAAAAGCAGCTATCGACCGATTCTATTGTTAATATTGCCGCATTGACAGACGCGCTCAATCAACTTCTCAATGCGCAGAATAAGTTGTAAGCGATTTGTTTAAAGCGAGCTATGGAACTGCCAGAAAGCGACGAAGTAGATATTTCCCGGCTGTCGTCGGTTTTCTCCGACACGACTAATTCCTACAAATTTTATTGGTTGCTGGCCATTCTCGACGGCTTACGTGAAACTGGTCAGACGCGGCTTTCGATGCAGGATTTATCGTTGCGGATGACAGCCAATGTCTGGTACCCGCTCGATTATTTCAAACTGTCGTTCGGTAAACAGGATGGATTTAAGCCAATTGCCGATTTTGTTTCAGAGCGCATCACCGTTGACAACCGACCGACAGCAAAAAGTCTTTTCAGCCAGCTAAACGCTGGGCTGTCGGCTACTGATTTAGCACAACTCCATCGTAAAGTCAGTGTGTTGCTCAACTGGGTTCCATACCGATTTATTCGCCCCTTTTTTGCACAGAAAACGCGCGGTTTACTCGACCAGCACGTAAACGCCCGAATTGCTGAACTGGCCAATCAAACGCACACTGCTCCGTACCGTTTCGTCGGCGATGACATTGAAATTAACGATGCCTGGGCAGCCTATCTGCAACAGCATCAGGCTATTCTGCGCGGTTTTACGTACTGGCATCTGGTGCGGTTTCTGCAAAAGAACAACCCAAACGTAATTGGGTTGTCGGAAAAATTAGAGAAGCCGGGCGTTCGGATTCTGAACACCGCTAACAAGTTCTGGAAGGATTATCTGACGCAGCATCCGACATTGACGTGCATTTATTCGGGGCAGTCGATAACGGCTTCTAATCTGAGTTTAGACCATTTCTTGCCCTGGTCATTCGTGGCGCACGACCAGATTTGGAACATTATCCCGACGCCCAAATCCATAAACTCGGCAAAAAGCGATTGGCTACCATCTGTTGATTTGTACTTTTCGGGCTACGCGCAAATGCAGTTTGACGGCTTCCAGTTTCACGCGGCCAATGGTCGTAATAAACTACTGGAAGATTATTCCGTACTTTTCGGTCAGAGTTTAGAATCCATTCAGCAACAACCATTTACGTGGTTTGCCGAACGTTTGGAGCAGGCTGTGCTTCCACAACTTCAAACAGCTCGAAACCTTGGGTTTTTCTATCCATTTGAATACACACAAAACAAATAGCCTCGATGGGAACGTCTCTACAGGAAATTTATGGTCAGTATTCCAAGAAGAAACCTCTGCTTAGGAAGACACTTGACCTTGAACAGATTCGACTCTGTGAAAAGTGGACTAATTTTGGTTTGTTGAAGAAGATAAAAACAAGCGGCTTAGTCGCTTTTGTGCCTACCTTCACGAAGGTAGCTTTGAGCAAAATGGAGTTGGTCGAAATCAGCAAGTTGAGCAGACTAAGAATGGTGGCAGGAATTGAAAAACGATACTCGAAAGTTGTGCATCGTAACATCATAAAAGAGTGGGTTGGAATTGGCTGGATTGAGCTCGCCTATGCTACTAATGCTGACTATTTCATCCATCCTGTTGTCGTGTGAGTTAGTCCATGTCCAACAACCCGAACAGTCATTTAACGGCTAAAGAACGTAATACGCCCTCGTTGCCAATTCGGATGCTGCACGACCGAAAGCTAATTCAGGGGCGGGTTTTGGATTATGGTTGCGGCTACGGGCAGGACGGGCGGTTTCTGCGGGCCAAAGGATTCGACGCGCACGACTACGACCCGCACCACGCGCCTGACTTCCCAATCGGTACGTTCGATACAATCGTTTGCTTCTACGTCCTGAACGTGCTGTTTCCCGACGAGCAAACGGAGGTGCTGATGAACGTATCGCAGTTGCTGAAACCAACTGGACGGGCTTATTTTTCAGTACGTCGGGACATCACACGCGACGGTTTCCGAACGCACCAGCTACACGGTAAACCGGTTTATCAGTGCGACGTAAAACTGCCGTTCACATCCATCTATCGAAACGAAAACACAGAGTTCTACGAGTACCGGCACATCAACCAGCTTGATGCGGAGCCAACCAAATGCCCCTTCTGCTCACCCAAGCCAAAACTTGAATTACTGACCGAGACACCACTGACCTATGCCGTTCTGGACGGGTTTCCGGTGAGCAAAGGCCACGCGCTGGTAACGCCCAAAAAGCACGTAGCCAACTTTTTTGACTTGCCGCTATCCGAGCAAAACGAGTGCTGGCAGGTCGTCAATAAAGTGCAAGAATTGTTAAGAGAACAGTACGCGCCGGATGGCTTCACCATCGGCCTGAACATTGGCGCGGCAGGCGGTCAGCGGTTTCCGCACGCCAGCATCCACGTTATACCGCGCTACACTGGCGACGTAGCGAATCCGAGCGGTGGGGTGCGGAATGTGCTAAAGCGTTAGGTTAGTCATTTGGGGAAAACAAATCTAACTGATCGTCATTTTTGGAATAATAGCGTACAGAGTCCTCCTGAGCATATTTCAGTCCACCGAGCAAGGAAATCTTCCGACCTATTGTCCGCATAGTCCAGTCCAGATTTTGTTCAATGTGCCGGGTTGTGAAGCGAAGTACGTCCCAATCTGCCACAGCCGCTATTTCGTTATTCCTCATTTTGTCGTAGATAACGGTTTCTGGCTGCATATGATACGTGTCGCCATCACACTCAACATCAACAGTTCCCTTCGCGCAGTATAAAACGAAATCACATAACCAATTTTTGTCGTTTGTCCGTAACAAAACTTGGCGTTCTGCGGGCCACCTCCTTCGTTTCAGCTCCTTCCACAATTTCTCTTCGAGCGGACTATCGTTAAAAATGTCATTGATCTCATCCGCCGTGATAAATTTTTGCCATGTAGTCGGAATGAAAAGTAGCTGCCGTCCACGATGGCTTATTATGGGTTTTGGAAGTTCGACCAACGTATCGAACGATATCTTGTAGTAGGTTTTACCAGACTTACTGTTTAGTGGCTCAGTAGGAAAAAGAATTTTTCGGCTGGCGGTTTCAACTCTAAGAACCTTGGCTTAGTAACGAATAGAATATTTTGACTCTCCGAACGCTTTTGGAAAGTAAAAGGCAATAAAATGAAGCGTATTATCAAGCAGATTCGTTGGGGTACGTGTAGTTGTTGGAATACGGTACCAATGCTGATTTTGAGCTATGTAGAAGTCTTTTTGCTCCTTCATCAGCACCACTAAAACGTCATTGACAGCATTCTGAGATTTCATACACGGTAGGTGTAAGCTACTATTATTCTGCTTCAATAAATTTTGTTCCTTTAGTAGTCAGGTTAAATGGAAGGCAGTAACCGTGCCGCATACCCAAAACGGTGGCGCAGAGGAAGCACTCGTAATAGTTGGCGAAAATCTTGCCCTGCGCAAACTTCTCTTCCTCGGTCCCCACCGACGTATCGAACGCCCGCTTGCGCGAAAGCCGGTCAATCAGGTCACGAAAGCGGTTGGAGTAGTGCGGAGTCTTCTTATCGAAGAGGTCTAAGATGGTTTGCATTGGAAGCGGGGTGGGCGGGGGGGTGAGATGGCAGGGATGGACAATCTACTTTTCGTTGGTCAGCCATTCGTGCATCGTCTGGTCAGACCAACCTTGCTGTTCCCAGGCTTTATCGGCTAACGTAGTCAGCCGACTGGCGAAGCACTGACCGAGTAGCGCACGAATATCACGCAGGTTGTTTTCGCTTACCTGTTGCGCGTATAGTTTCAACAGTTCCTGTTGCAGATTTGTCAATTTCCCAGTTGTTACTATGCTCTTAGTCAGTTGGCGGAAATTTTTGCCCGGATCTGTTCCACGAACTCTATTGACACGCCGGCGGATTCAGCGATCTGTTCCGCAGAAAGTACCGATTGGGTCAACAGACCCCGAATGATACGCTCTTCGGCTCGTTCCTGACCCCTCTGCTCACCTTTTTCTTCGCCCATGAGATAAAAGGCATCTTTTTCCGGGTTAATAAATGGTGCGATGCTGTCCATAGCTGATTTTAGTTTAACACCTAAATTACGCAATTGCGCCAATACGCGCAACTGATTGATATGCTTCTGTAACGAAAAGCTGCCTTCGCTCGTTTCTTCGATCCGCAGGACAATCTGCCGCAGGGTAGCGTCCGGGTCACTCCCACCGAAATTGGCGAGAACACTCAGTAACACTTCTTCGGGTCGCGTTGAATTGAGGAAAAGACGGTAGTCGAGGGTGGCGAACGAGATAAGCGGGAAGTTGAACGTTAGACGCTCCCTGTCAAGCCGAACGGGCATTTTCGGGGCAGCCGATCCGAGGAAAATGACGAACTGACGTACCGGCAGCTTGTATTTCCGTTCCAGCATGATGTAGTACTCAGCCATCCGATACACCATCTCCGGCTCATCACCCACCTGAAACTCAATTTGCAGGATATAAACGTCTCCCTCATTGTCGGTAATTTTCTTCAACACATCGGGCTTGCGTTCTTTCGTGTGCTGAATGTCGTCGGGCAGTTCTTCCGACGAAGCGACCCGGATGCCGAGAACGTTTTCTATCAAACCCGGAATGATGACCTCCAGATTCTCCCGGAAGATTTTGTCGTATTGGCTACTCTGTTTGCTCATAGAATGGCGACGGCGGTTTGGTGAATTTTGTTGCGGAGTTCGGTGGCCTGCTGCGCGGCTAATTTCGCTTCGTCGGTCAACAGTTCATCCAGGTCTTTACCGCCGTATTCGCGGACGATGGCTTCTTCGATTTGGGCGAACGGAATCAGCTTGGCGTGGGTGGCGGTACCGGTGAACAAGGCGTTATATTCCTGTTCGTAACTGTCGAATACGTCAGCGTCGGTTTTCCAGGACAGCTTCACGTCCAGTTCTTCCAGGTTTTCGAGCAGCCCCGACGCTGTGAAGTTACACGAACCCCGGAATTTTACTTTGTTGGTGCCGTCAGAGAAAATGCCCGATTTGTAATGCGCAATGCCGCGTCCGCCGGTGGGTCGGATGGCCCGAATCTGCATCCGGTCAGACGCAATCAGCCACGCCACGCAGGCGAAGAAATGATGGCCGTAGCTGTCTAACGTCTTTCGTAACGCCTGAAAATCGTCTGCTGAAAATGCATACTCGTTCGGGTTCGCCGACGTACCGGTAAGCACCGCCTGCTTATCCGGTCCTGACAAAACGTGGTTGATAATGAGCCGCGCCCGCCCGCCGTTGCTGATGAATTTGGCGAACCCCACTGCCAACACCCGCAGGGCCGATGAACTGAAATAGCCCAATAGCAAATCAAGCCGGGTACTTTCGGTCAGCGATTCCAGGTAGAACGTCAGCGGTTCGTGGTCGGTACCGGTGCGGTATTCTTCGCTTTTTGGGAAGGCAATGTCAGACAGCATGAAGATGGTATACCGAAGTGGGTTTGGGAGGGCTATTACCAGAGGGTGGGCACCAAATCGGCGTAAAGCGGGAAATTCTGGTCGGCGGACAGGATTGTCAGATCGTCAGCGAGAGCAATAGCCAACAGCATCCTGTCAAAGGGATCTCTGTGTTCCTCGAAGAAAGGTATTCGTTGGTAGGCTAACAAATGCTGCTTCTCAAGCGGTATCCAGACAAGACCCGATTGTTGGGTTAACTCAATAGCATCGCCAATCGGTCGATTCAACCCGATCGTTCGGCCAATTTTGATTTTGATAGCCATCTCGTAAAAATTGATGGGACTGACAAATACGGTTTCAGCCTGCCGAATAGCTCTAAGGGCATTATCTGTTAGCCGGTCGTCATTCTCCAAAAACCAGATCAGGGCGTGTGTATCTAAGAGAAGCTGCATCACATATAATCTTTCAGATCGTCAATTGGATCATTAAAGTCATCGGATATCCAAAACGCACCTTTCATCAGACCGGGGGTACGTATCGGTATTTCCGGCTTTTCTATTTCCTCAACTACCGTCACAATCACTTTGGCGGTATTGGTTTTTATGGGTAGTTCTTCGTCCAGAATAATCTGCCCGTTTTTATAGGTTCCCGTTACGGTGGCTAACATAGTGGTCCTGGGTAAAGTGGTTGGTCAGGCAAAACCTTCGTCAAACCGACGTCGATGGGTAGTTTTTTACCGGCAAGGCGGTCGTCGTGTTAAGGTGAAAGTACATAGAAAATGCGGGTTTGCCTATACATATATGGAGCTGTATGTAGAGCAAACCCGCATTTTCTATATGTAACATACCCTGCCACTCCTCACCGCGTCCAGTCGCAGTCGGGCGTGAGCCATTCCTGTCCGGGGTCGATGGGCGAACCGTCGGGGGCGGGGAGAGGCGTGGTCATCGGTATGTTGCCGGGGTTGGTTTCGTACTGATTGATGAGCCAATAGATATAGTCGGGATATTCGTCGCGGATAGGTGTATTGGTACCGTTAACACTCTTTGTCCCTTTTTCGGCGTAATTCTGCTTGATACCCATGATGGCCCGGTGGGCCGACGCCCGCACGGCTCCTTCGTTGCTGGTATTGACGGCCAGTTGCATCAGGTGTTCCAGCACTTTTTGCTGCGTCATCCGCTGAATATCCGTCAGATAGGACGCGCCCAATGGCTGCGACCGGTAGTCTTTTGACGTGCCAAACGTATAACGCACCAGGCTGGCCAGCACCCCGTCCAGACTGGGAAGATTCTGATAATACAGACCTGCCTGATGGGCCAGTCGGGCGCAGCGTTCGGGGTTGAGCAGTAGCCGGAGGGTCAGGCTCGCAGCGGCTTCGGGCGGTCCCATCGCGTCGAAGGCCATGCCGGTGTGGCGCTTGAATACCTCGCGCTGATTGGGGTCAAACCGGAACGGGCGGGGCGGAATCAGGTTCAGCACGGCGGTGGGTACGGCCAGTAAACGCGGGTTGAGGGTGCCGAACAGCGCGTCTAATGCCTGGTTTTGCTCGTTGGCCGGTACGACCGACATCACCCGCTGTCCCGGTCCGGCGTCCCGGTCTCCGCGCAGTGCATTCGTGTAGGTCATACCGCCCACCACTTTAACGGCTGCTTCGACCTGGTAGCGGTGAAACATGTACATCGGCACAAACACCTCTTCGAGTGTCGCCATGGGCATACCAATGGGAATTTTCCGCTCCGAAAAGTTGCGCAACACCACCTGCCGAACGTCCAGCACGCGGTTTAGCTCCTCAACGGCGTTGCGGCCATTGTCCCAGAGGTGCGTGGCGGGGTGAACCGAACCTTCGGGCCGGGCGTCCTGATCGGTCAGGAACAGCAAACCCGTTTTCTGCATATCCTGCACGATTTTTTGGAGAGCCACTTTCTCGTCGGTGCCGGGCGCAAACTGCTCGTACCCGTAGCGGATGCTCCATTTGTCGTACTCGCCGATGTTTTTGGCGTAGGCGTCCGACAAATCAATCGTGTTGCCGTTGAGTTTGGCCACCATCGTGGGGTAGTCCATCACCGATGCCCGCCCGAACCGCTCCGGCGTACCGGTCGGACCGCCTTGCGTACTCGAAATGTAGTTGTGCGGCAAACCCAGCGTATGCCCCACCTCGTGAGCCGCCAACTGCCGAAGCCGGGCCAGTGACATCTGCATCATGGGGTCTTCTTTGGAGGAATCCATCGTGGGGCCGTCGAAGTTGCCTACCAGACCCTGCGCAATGAGGTAATCCTGCCGTACCCGCAGCGAACCAAGCGTTACTTTTCCTTTCAGAATCTCGCCGGTGCGCGGGTCAATGATGCTGCCGCCGTAACTCCAGCCGCGCGTGGAGCGGTGTACCCACTGCACCAGATTGTAGCGAATGTCCATCGGGTCGGCGTCGGGTGGGAGCAATTTCACCTGAAACGCATCGCGGAAGCCAGCCGCTTCAAATGCCTGATTCCACCAGGCGGTGCCGTCTATGAGGGCCTGCCGGATGGGTTCGGGTGCGCCGGGGTCCATGTAGTAAACAATCGGTTTTACGGCTTCGCTCATGGCTGCCGACGGGTCTTTTTTGACGAGCCGATGCCGCGAAATGTACCGCTTCGTAATGGGTTGATTAACGGGCGTAGCGTAATCGAAAAACTCAATGCCACCGTAGCCAATGCGCGGGTCGAACAAACGCGGCTGGTAGGCGTCGGGGCCGGTAAGCGGGGGTAGCTGCACAAACGAATGGTGCTGATGCATGGTCACGGCTTCGGGCGTGGGGACCACCTCGCGGAGGTACGCGCCCGGATTCTCGCCCGTGAGCGTGATGATGGTCTCGAACTCGGTATTCTGCGGAAACGCCTTAGACCGATCCATGTACAAAGCCGACCGCATGGCATCGAATTTATACGTACCCTGTTTGGTCTGGGCAATGCCTTTGGCGGCTCCCACGGCGTCCTGCATCAGAAACGGCGTTAAATCGACCAGCACCGTACCATTGGCATCTTCGGCGGCAATCTCGAAACCCGCGTGTACCGACTGCGCAAACGATTCCTCGACC
>Ga0209512_1002077_pt1 | contig 22311 bp, 19 predicted proteins | sample frozenSSSSmetaG_FD_184142 | JGI IMG/M metagenome (GOLD analysis project Ga0209512, IMG submission 184142) | Glacier valley bacterial and archeal communities from Borup Fiord, Nunavut, Canada, to study Microbial Dark Matter (Phase II) -... | ecosystem: Environmental > Aquatic > Freshwater > Ice >...
GCTGGGACAGCGTGTTCCCCGACCCGGGGATGACGGTGGCCGCCATCGACCGCTTGGTCCATCACTCGACGATCTTCGAGCTCAACAACGTCGAGAGCTACCGCAGCAAAGAAGCTGCGCGCCAGCAAAAACTCGACCGCGACAACGACAAGGCAAACCGCCGACGTCAATCATCCGCCGACAACGACAAACAGCCTGAGGACCCCAACCCATGACCCACTGAACCAGCGACATTCATCCCCGTCCAACCGGCCACGCTGAATGTCGTTTTACCGGACACGCTGCTTGACGCTCTCCACACTGCCGACGACGTCGCCTCGCAGGTCGCGCCGACTCGGGTTGGCGCGTTGGGTGACTGCTACGCGCTCCAGGGAGGCGGACGAGGATGCTCCGCATTCGAACAGAGTGATATTCGTTCTGCCCATGGCCATGACAAGATTGTCGATCTGCACCGCTCACGGAGCTCATCCATGCCACCACCAGTTGTCGCCGGCACCCAGCTTCTATTCGCCGTTGACGGACTGGACCAACCAGCGCTGGGCCAGGCGCTGCAGCAGCTGACGGTCACATGGGTCGGTGCTCGAAAGGCGATCTGCGTGGCGGTCTTTGGCGACTGGGGGCCGGCCGATGGCGGTTCGCCCGGCTTCCTCTGGAGCGACGGGCGCATGTTGCGGCCGAACCTGGAGCTTGCCGTGCAACAAGGTGGCGAACGCGTCTTCAGCGGCCGCGTGGTGACGGTCGAGAGCCGGCTTGGCGGCGGCGAGGCGCCAGTGTTCGCCGCGCGGGTCGAAGGCCGAGCCCCAGCGCGCAAGACTGCAGGCTTGCCTGTGCGACCGCTGCGCTGGGGTGTCGACCTGCTTCGTCTCGCGGCTGAGGTCGAAGGGACCGGTGCAACGAGGACAACCGCGCGGCTGAAGGCCGAGGCGATTGGCGACGTCGCGCTTGGTCCGGCAGCGTTGCGTCCCGGCCGCGCGATCGAGGTCCTCGATGTGGGGGCGTTGTTCGCGGGGCAGTACGTCCTGACCACGGTCGAGCTGCACTTCGACCTATCGCGTGGCCTGCATGTGGAGTTCACGGCCAAGCGCGCGCCGGGCCCGTCGGGACGGCGCGCACCAGATCGATAGTGCGTGAGCTGATCGGGGCATACAAGGGACCGTATCGAGCGCAACTGGGTTCGCACGGGTCGCCGCGTGTCTCGGTGGACTCGTCCAGCGCCGGGCAGGCCTTGGGCACAAGCCGGCATGGGTGCAGGCTCCTGCGGCCGCTCGGAATCTGAACGGCACCTCAGTGCCGTTCACCCGGCGCCGGCAGCTGCGCATCGAAGATCAAGACCCGGCCACTTCCGGTCATACGATCGATCACGAAAACGCCACGTCGATGACCGGTTTCAGAGTACAGCCGCCATAGGGCGACGGCAGCTCAAACTTGGCCATTCTCCAAAGCAGTCGCTCACGGTCTTGCGGCCCTGATCGATATCCGATGCTGTCGGGACGTCAGCAGTTGATTCGGCCGAACTGGCGCTGCCGACCCTTCAGCGACACTCGAACTGCCGAAATTACCGCCCCGAAGCCGCCGGTCTTACCGGCACACAGGCCCCCGTTGGGAGCCCCGCGCCTGAGGGCATACATCGGCAGGCGGTGCTGCAGGCGAGCGAGGCGCAACGCAAGGCTTGGGACCGTGCAGGCTCATCACTTCGGGCGCCTTGCGTGCAAGCCATCGGCCAGCAGCCCAAGCGGGCGCCGAATGGCGCACCCGTTAACTACGAGCGTCATCGCCCGGAGCAGACCACGCTGTACCGCCTGGTGCGGCAGCACGCCGCGACCTTCATCGCGCAGGCCGAAGACGCTGCAGGCGCCGATCTGCCGCAGTTCGTCGAGGACGAGTTCGACGCGTTCCTCGAGTGTGGCGTCCTGCCGGACACCCTCCTGAGACTGCGCCGTGCCGAGTGCGGCCGCTACAAGCTGCTGGCGTTCGGTTCTAAGCGGCACACATCCTGTCCCTTCGTTTGGGGGGCATTTCCTACACGGCGCCAACCTTACGCAAGTGTGCCAACATTCATCAACAGTGACAGCGTCCTGTCGCGGATGGGGAGAAGTTCATGTTGTCGCGTCGTCGCTTTCTTCACCAGGGTGCCGGCGTCGGCGCCGGCTGGACCCTCGGTGCTCTGCCTGCCCTGGCAGCGGTCTCGCGACCTTGGCACGAGGCCTCCATCACCGAGTTGCAGGCCGCGATGGCTGTTGGCGCGACAACAAGCCGTGAACTGACCCAAGTGCACCTCACGCGCATCGCTCAGCTCAACCCGCTGCTGAACGCCGTGATCGAGAGCAATCCGCAAGCGCTGCAACTCGCCGCGCAGCTCGATGCCGAGCGCGCGGCCGGACGTGTGCGCGGGCCCCTGCATGGCATTCCGATCTTGCTGAAGGACAACGTGGCCACGGCCGACGCGATGCGAACCACCGCGGGCTCGCTGGCGCTGCTGCAGAGCCGGCCGCTGGCCGACGCGCCGGTGGCGGCCAGCCTGCGCGCCGCCGGTGCAGTGCTGCTAGGCAAGGCGAACTTGTCGGAGTGGGCCAACTTCCGCGGCTTCACGCCATTGGACGCCAGCGGGTCGTTTTTTCTCAACGGTTGGAGCGCCCGCGGCGGCTTCACGCGCAATGCCTATCAACTGGGCTGGGACTCGAGCGGATCGAGCGCGGGCTCCGCTGTGGGGACGGCCGCAGGTCTTTGCACCGCAGCCGTGGGAACCGAGACCGATGGCTCGATCGTTTCGCCTGCGGGCAACAACTTGATCGTGGGCTTGAAGCCCTCGATGGGCCTGCTTCCCCAGGCCGGTATCGTGCCCATCTCGCACAGCCAGGACACGGCCGGCCCCATGGCGCGCAATGTCACCGATGCCGCGTTGTTGCTGGCAGCCATGGGCGCGTCTGCCGATCCGCTGGCCTATGTGCGCGGGCTGCGCCGTGGTGCGCTGGCGGGCGCCCGGATCGGTATCGACAGCAATTTGTTTTACACCTACACAGACCCGGCGCAGGCCGCGGTGGCCTGGCTGGCAGTGCAACGGATGATCGCGCTCGGCGCCCAAGTGGTGTACGTCGACGTCGGAGATCCGTTGGCGACCTTCTACGATGCCGAATTCACGGTGCTGCTGCACGAGTTCAAGATCGACGTGGCGCGTTATCTGGCCGGCGTGACCCGGACCGACATGCGTTCGCTGGCGGACCTGATCGACTTCAATTCGAAGCACTGCCAGCAGGAGATGCGCTACTACGGCCAGGAACTGTTCGAGATTGCGCAAGAGACCAGCGGCGACCCGAATGATCCGGGGTACCTGGCCGCGCGGGCACAGTGCCTGCTCCAAGCTCGCGACCAGGGCCTGAAGGCAGCGTTTCAGAGTTTCCAGCTCGACGCGCTCGCGATCCCGACCGCCGGATGGTCGTCCTCGCACGCCGCCGTCGCCGGCTACCCGAACCTGTCGCTGCCGGTGGGCTTCGACGCAGCCAATCGTCCGGTCGGCCTGTGCCTCGTGGGTGACTGGCGTGCCGAGGCGCGCCTGCTGGCGCTGGGCTACGACCTCGAACAAGAATTGCGGGTTTGGCGGGCGCCCAGTTTTGTCGGCTTGCCCTACCCGTGGGATGGTGCCGCGCTGTGCAATGGTGGATCGACGCGCGGCGCGTTGCGCAGTGGCCTGGGTGGTCGAAAGGGACCGCGGCGGATTTGACGATCACCCTGCCCGCCACTGCCTGCTGATGGCAGACGTGCCCGTGTTGGGCACGCAGGGCCGGCGGGCGGTGCAGAGCGTAGCTGCGCGCGATATGCCGGACGGCGCCCGACTCCCAGCCTGTGCGGGTGAGGTGGCGCAATGATGCTGAACCCTCAAGTGACCGACACGTTGATTTGAGGAGCGGGCATCCAGCAGCCGCACCGGGATACTCCAGAGCGGCCGGACGTGACCGGCAGGTTCTGGCCGGGACCGGGTTTCCCCTTGGGTCGCTGCAAGCTAACCTTCGCCGTCAGAGGCGAGCGAACCCAAAGTCAGCTTCCTGGCGCGGCCCCGGACTCACAGTCCCGGCCATCTGCTGTCGCTTACAGCCGGCCGCTTACAGGCGGCTCACCTCCGTCCCGACAGTCCTCGCGCAGCCCGTCATCGAGAAGATCCTCACGCACCTGGGTCTGCAGGCCCGGGCACCGCCACGCGCACCAGCCCGTGGCCAGGCGCTGCGAGCGGCTTGATTCTGCCGAACCGCGACCGTTCAGGCGACACGGCGCCCAGGGCCGAGGGGATCAGCTGAGTCCGCGGGTTCCGGGTAGGGTCAATCCGGCCCAGAGGCTTGACGACGTTGAGCGGTTGGGAGTGAAACGCGCCGACTTGTGCGCAGCATTCCAGGGCCGACCGACACCAGGCCGACGGGCTACTTGAGCCCCGCGTCCTCGCCCACCAGCTCCAGGTAAGCGTCTTCCAGGCTCACCGCCTGCACGCTGACGGCGCTGACCTCGGGCCCGTCCAGCGCGTCCACTACCTCGCGCAAGCTCAAGAGCTGAGGCAGCAAACAACTTAGCTGCCCGGCGCGATGGCGCACGGCCCAGCCCAGGTTCTGCGCACGTTGCACGGTGACTTTGCTGTCGCGCGACTGCAGCCTGGCCACCGCCCGGCCGGGCACGCGGGCCAGCAGCTCCGGCACACTTCCGAGCGCAGCGACGCGGCCGCCCTGCATCAGTGCAACGCGACTGCAGAGACGCTCGGCCTCCGGCAAATGGTGGGTGGTCATCAGGATCGTGGTGCCGCTATCGCGCAGGCCTTCGATCAGCCGCCACAGGTCCAGCCGCGCGGCCACGTCGACTGCGGCCGTGGGCTCGTCCAGCACCAGCAGTTCGGGGCGGTGCACCAGTGCAACGGCCAGGTGCAGCCGCTGCTGCCAGCCGCCCGAGAGCCGGCCCACGCGCGTGGCCGCGTGCGGGCCCAGGCCGAAGCTGTCCATCAAGTCGGCGACCCGCGCGTGGCGCTGCGCAGCCGGCAGTCCATGAAGGCGGCCGAAGAAGTGCAGGTTCTCGGCGGGCAGCAAGTCGGGGTAGAGCGCACAGTCCTGCGCGCACAGGCCGACGCGCGCGCGGGCCCTGGCGCCGAGCCGGGCCAGCGGTTCACCCATCAGCTGGATCTGTCCGGTATCGGCTTGCAGCAATTGGCAGACGATGTTCAGCACCGTGGACTTGCCACAACCGTTGGGGCCCAGCAGGCCCATGACCTCGCCGCGCAACACTTGCAGGCTGAAGCCGTCCAGCACCTGGCGGCTGCCAAAGCGCTTGTGCAGGCCGTCGATCTGCAGGGCAGTGCTCGTCATGCCCTTTGTTCCAGCACCAGCAGATGCCGGTACGACCTGACACCCAACGCCAGAGAAACGCCACAGAACAGCACCAAGAAGGTCAGCTCAAAGCGCAGCTCACCCACACCCAGGCCGTACGCCGCCACTCCCTTGAAGGCCTGGTTCATGTGCAACATGGGGTTCAGCTGGGCCACGGCTTGCATCGCACGGGGCATGATCTCCAGCGGGAAGAAGGTGCCGCCCAAGACCAACAGCGGCACACCGATGGCAGATAGTGCAACCACCACTTCTTCGCTGCGCCGCGCAAAGCGCGCACCCAGGAAGAAGCCCATGCCCACATAGGCAAATACCGACAGCAGCAAGATCAATCCGCCCAGCCACAGGCTGCCGTGGTAGCGCGCGCCGATGAGCCAGGCGATGCTGTACAGCATCACCACCTGCACTGCAGCCAACAACAACTGCGCCAGCACCACGCCCAGGAAGTACGCCACCGGGTGCAGCGGGGATGCCAGCAGGCGGCGCAAGGTGCGGCGTTCGCGTTCGGCGGCGATGATCGCCACCGTGCCGCCCAGGCAGCTGAAGAACAGCGCCGCACCCATCAGGATGCCGGCTGCGGCGGCGTCCAGCCCGGCGCGCATGCTGGCGTTGTGGGAGTAGACCAGCCCGAACAGCAACATCATCGCCGCCGGGAACACGGCCCAGAAGATCAGGCCCCGGCGCTGGCGCCATTGCTCCAGCAGCAGGCGCTGAGTGACGGCGAGGGTTTGCTCCAGCAGCACGGGACGGCCGGGCGTCAAGCCCGTCGTTCGACCGTGGCCACGTCGGGCAGCACCGTCTCCAGCGCCTTGGCCGACATCAGCACACCCGGTATGCCCGCACCCGGGTGGGTGCTGGCACCCACCATAAACAAGTTCTCGACGTCTTCGCTGCGGTTGTGCGGCCTGAACCAGGCACTTTGCAGCAGCAGCGGCTCCAGGCCGAAGGCGGCACCCTTGTACGACAACAGGTTGTCCTGGAAGTCCTGCGGCGTGGTCACGAACGACACTGTCAGGTGCTCACGCAAGCCTGGAAGCACCGTCTTGTCCAAGGCCTCGGCAATGGCCGCGCGGTAGGGTTCGGCCTGGGCGGCCCAGTCGGTGCCGCTTTGCAGGTGCGGCACCGGCGACAGCACATAAAACGTGTCGCAGCCGGCCGGCGCCATGGCCGGGTCGGTGGCCGTGGGGCGGTGCAGGTAGAGGCTGAAGTCGTCGGCCAGGTGGTGGCGGTTGAAGATGTCTTTCAGCAGTGCCTCGTAACGCGGGCCCAGCACCATCATGTGGTGCGGCACGTCTTCAAACCGCTTGTTGGTGCCGAAGTACCAGACGAACAGGCTCATCGAGTACTTTCCACCCTCGACCTTGGCGTTGCTCCAGACCTTGCGGTGCTGGACGTCGATCAGGTTCTTGTAGGTCCAGGCGGTATCGGCGTTGCTGACCACGATGTCGGCCGGCAGGTGTTCACCGTTGGCTAGCGTCACGCCCGTGGCACGGCCTTCGTTAACCTCGATGCGGCGCACCTCGGCGCCGGTGCGCAGGCTGCCGCCCATGCCTTCAATCAAATCCACCAGGCCGTTCACCAACACGCCCGTGCCTCCCATCGCCCAGTGCACGCCATACAGTCTTTCCAGCGCGTTGATGAGCGAGTACACGCAGGTTACCGAGAACGGGTTGCCCCCGATCAGCAGCGACTGCAGGCTCATGGCCTTGCGCAGCTTGGGGTGCTTCAAATGCTTAGCGACCATAGCATGCAGGCTGCGCCAGCCCTTCATGCGGGCCATGGACGGCACGGCCTTGAGCAGGTCGCCGATGCTGTCGAAGGCATGGCAACCCAGGGCTTCGAAGCCCAGCTTGTAGCAAAGGTCGGCCTCGGCCATGAAGGCTTCGTAGCCCGGGCCGGCGCTGGGGTCGATGCGAAGCACCTCGGCGCGCATCAACTCGGGGTCGCCGCTGTAGTCGAAGTGGTCGCCGTCAGGGAATCGGATCCGGTAGAACGGGTCGAGCAGGCGCAGTTCGACGTCGTCCGCCAGCTTGCGCCCGGCAAGTGCCCACAGCTCTTCCAGCAAGAACGGCACGGTGATGATGGTCGGACCGGCATCGAAGGTGTAGCCATCGACGTGGTGCACGCGGGCGCGGCCGCCCGGCGCGTCCAGCTTTTCAAGCACCTGCACCCGCCAGCCGCGTGCGGTCAGGCGGACGGCGGCGGCCAGGCCGCCGAAGCCGCTGCCGATGACCAGCGCCACCGGCGCGTTCGGGTCCATCGTCGCGGCACACTGCCCGGCAGCGTCGGTCTTCATCAACATCGTGCGGATCCTTGGGTACGGCGGGTTCGGCCAGGATGGGCCGCTGCAAGCGTCGTGAACTGATAGTCGTTCGCAGCGTGGAACCTCGCGAGAGCTTAGTCGAAAGACCACCCAGCGCTGGATCAGCGTCGGCTTTGGTTGCTGCGAGTTGGTGTGACGTGCCCTGTGCACCGCCGGCCAGCCCGGCGTGGCGACGGCCGCGCCCATCATCACCGCCGACGGCGCCCGTCATGCGTTGGACGGCGGCAAACATGGCCTGGCAAGACCTCTATGCGAGCAAGCGCCGCAGCGTGTACCTACCTACTCGATCGCCTTCGGCCCGCGCGCCGGCCAGAAGGTGCTGACACTGCAGGGCTCCATGCCCACGGACGGGGACTTCAAGCAAACGCTGCGCGCCGACAACAAAGGGTTCAGCTTGCACGCTGCCGTGCGCTGCGGTGTTGCCGACCGCCAGGCGCTGGAGCAGTTGTACCTCTACATCACCCGCCCGGCACTGGCCCACGAACGCGTACAAACCAACGCTGACGGCCAAGTTGTGCTCAAGCTCAAGACACCCTGGCGCGACGTCACGACGCATCTGGTCATGTCGCTGCTGGAGTGCATGCAGCCGTCCATCGAACGGCCGGTTTGCGGCGGCCAGATCCGCTGGGTTTATGACTGCATAGGGTCGGCAGCGCCAGTTCGAGGGCATCGGATGCAGTCATTCAGCCCTGATCCGGTCCCGGTCGACGTTGCCAGCCGCGAACGACCGCTGTCGCCGTCGCTGACTTTCTCGGCGGCTTGAACGAAGGTCAAGTTGCGAGGTATACCGGCCGTTCGCTGAGAAAACCGCCGCCGGCAGCAATTGGTCGGGTGCAGTATTCGGCGGGCCGACGCCAGATGACCGCATTCGGCCTTCGCAGTCAGTCGCGTGCGCCACCGAGTCCCCGGTCGGCCTACTGCACACCCCGGATGCCGATCACCGTCGCCCTCGACAGCTTGAAGTCTCGAGCGACAGCTGAGACGGTCTGACCCTTCGCCAGCTGCCCCCGGATCTTCCGACGTTGTTCTTCAGTCGTTTTCAGTGGCCGGCCCATATGCGTTCCAACGGCGCGTGCCCGTTCCTGCCCAGCGCGCGTGCGCTCAATGATGAGCTCCCGCTCGAAGTCGGCAACTGCTGCAAGCACCTTGACCATCAGTGCTCCAGATGACGAGGTGAGGTCTAGGTTGCCGAGCTGCAGGACGATCAGCCGAATCCCCTGGCCGGCGCAGATCTCAACCGTCTTCTGCACGTCGATCGAATCACGACCAATGCGATCAAGCTTCGTCACGACCAGCGTGTCGCGGGTTTCCATCCGATCAAGCAGCTTCTTGAAGCCTGGACGAGCCTGCGCGTGCACGGAGCCCGAGATCTTCTCCTCAACGAATCGACTTGTCTCGATCTTGTAGCCGGCGGCGTTGATTTGCTCCCGCTGGTTCTCGGTGAGCTGTTCAACGGTTGAGACGCGGGCATAGGCGAAGACACGAGACATGACGCACTCTGATGTGTCGAAAACTGCCGTCAGTATCTCGTGGGCCGTTGATAAGTGTCAAGGGCTATCTTTTCGACATGCCTGGGCAGACTGTTGGAAAGGGATCACTTTTTGGCGGTTGCGGCGACGGCGGTGCGCGGTGGGTTGAGACGACTGCGGTGGTCCACGTCGGACGGCGCGCACACATTCGACGCTTACGACGACTGCTAGGACTGTCCGCCCGAACGGCTGTCAGCTTTGCGGCCGCGCAACCACTTGTGCGATCGGCGCTGATCGACCCACAGCTGACCTAAAAACCTCGGAATTCAACGCCGCGAACCGGTCAGTCGACGTTTGACATGAGCGACAGCTGGACGGCGCAGCCCGGAGGCTGTCCCTCGGTGGGACGGTTGGGCGTCACGGGGAGAGCGCCTCTTCCGCAGCTGCGCGCGCATGAATGGCCGTGGTATCGAACAGAGGAACCGTCGATGTGAGGCCAGAAGTTGCCAATCGCCATCGGCGCTTGACTCCTTCCAAACCGCACGCGAACAGAGTCAATTTAATTCCGAACGCTCAGCAAGCTTGCCAGCTCAAGCAGTCGTCTGTCAGCACCGCGAGGCCCGATGAGGGACAGGCCGACGGGCACGCCGTCGGCGGTCGAGGCCAGCGGCAGGTTGACCTGCGGCAGTCCGGTGAGGCCAGCGATGCAGGTCAGCTCGATGATTCGATCGCAGGCAAGTGCCATCTCGCTGAGCGTCGCATCCCGATGGACGGGCAATTGCGGTGTGGTCGGCAGGCAGATGACGCGCGAGTCGCCGAGCAGGTCGTCGAGTCGGCCACGCGCAGCCGCGCGCACCGCGTTGGGCTTGACGACGTCGGCATCGCCGAAACGCGCCGCCAACGCCAGGGTTCGACCGACTTCGAACGAGAAAGTCGGGTTGACCCTATCGACCCATTCGGCAAATGTGCGACCAAATTCGAAGAACTGCAGGGTGCGCTGGTTGCTGCACCAGTGCGCCAGCCCGTCTGGTGCGAGCACCACATCCGACGATCGCGCGACAGCGGCACGCACCGACTCCACAGCGTCCTTCAATGCGTTGCGAACCACGCCGTCCACAACGGCGAAGACATCCGTGGCAACCAGCACTTCGGTGAGCGCGCCATGACCCACGGATGCCGGCAAAAGCACGTCGCCCAGCGCTGCAAAACGTGCCGCATCGGGCGCGAAGAAGCCGACCGTGTCGAAGCTCGGCGCCTGAGTCATCAGGCCGTCGACCGGTATGGCACCATGCGTCGGCCGAAGGCCGTACAAGCCGGTATACGACGCAGGCACGCGCACCGAGCCGCCCGAGTCGGTGCCAAGTGACATATCGACCAGGCCGCCCGCCACGGCCGATGCAGATCCGCTCGAAGACCCACCCGGCACGCGACCGACTGCGCGCGGATTGACAGGCGTGCCGTAGAAGCGATTGATGCCCAGCAGGCCCAGCGAGATCTCGTCGGTCACGGTCTTGCCGACAAGCGTCGCACCGGCCGCTAGCAACCGGTCCACTGCCCAGGCCGATCGCCTTGCCGGCGCATGCGTGCGTAGCCAGTCAGGATTGCCGCAACCCGTGACGTGACCCTGTACGTCGAACAGGTCCTTCGCCGCGAAGGTCCAACCCGCCAGCGTGCCGGTTCTCGCGCCAGCCACCACCACCGGCGTGCCCGCAACGAAGGCACCCAGTTCGTCGTTCATCGCAACGCGCATCATTCCTTGTAGAGCTTTCGGAAGTCCGGATGCGTGTGGAACCAGTACTCGAAACCCTTCACGTTCGGCTGCATCGCATAGTCGGCGAAGCGGGTGTAGAGCGGCACGCGCGGCAATTCGGTCATGACCAAATTCACCATCTTGCCCAGACTGTCTTTGTAGATCTTGTCGTCCTCGGTGAAGCGGGCGGTTTCGATCTGCGCGTCCAGTGCAGCGTTGGTGTAATTCGCCGTGTTGAACACTGCGTTGTTCTTGCCGTCGAAGTTCCAGAAGAAAAAGTACTCGGGGTAGTCGAGCCAGCCGTAAAACTCGGCGATGACCATCGGCATCGACTTGCTCGCCATCTGCGCGAACCAATTGGAGCCCGGCACCTTCTCGAGCGTGACCTCGACACCGATCTTCTTCAGTGATTCCTGGATCAGGATGGCGGTGGGTTCGCGCACGGTCGCCTCGCTCAGGTCGTAGGAGAGCGTGGTCTTGAAGCCATTGGGCATGCCGGCTTCCGCCAGCAGGGCCTTGGCCTTGGCGATGTCGGTCAAGTGGTTGATGGGCACCGGCCAGGTCGCGGCATACGGCTTGGACGGATCGCCACCGGCCATCAACACGCCCCGCCCGTACAGGGCAGATGCCAGGATTTCCTTGTAAGGGATGGCATAGGAGATGGCCTCGCGCACCTTCGGGTTGTCGAAGGGCTTCATCTTGGTGTTCATGTCGACGAAGACCAGGTCGTTCTGCACTGGAACACCGATCACCTTGATCTTGCCAAGCTTGGCCAGGTCGTCGTAGTCCTTGGGCGGCAGGCCGACCGAGATGTCGACATCGCCCTTCTCGATCAACGCGCGGCGCGTACCAGCCGATGCGATCTGGCGATAAATCACCTTCTTGAGCTTGGGCATCGGGCCGGACTTCCAGCTGTCGAAGCGCACGAACACGGTCTGCTGGCCCGGCGTCCAGGACTCGATCTTGTAGGCACCCCCACCCGCATCGTTTCGCTGTACCCATTCGAGTGCCCACGGGTCGGCGGCGGTCGCGTGCTTCTTGGCCAACTCCGAATTGATGATGACCGGCACCGGCACGGTGAGGTTGGGCATTACCAGCTTGTTGGGCTTGTCCAGCATGATGCGGAATGTGTAGTCGTCGACTACCGAAAACTTGGCCGGGTTGTCGAAGGAACTGGCGGCCATCTGCACGGCCGGAAAGCCGCCGGCGGCTACTGCGCGGTCGAAGGACCATTTGACGTCCTTGGCTGTCACCTTCGCGCCGTCGTGGAAGGTCGCCTCCTTGCGCAGGTAAAAGGTGTAGACCTTTTTGTCGGGGCTGATGTCCCAGCGCTCAGCCAACTCCGGCGTCATCACCTTGGCGTCGTACGACATCGTGCCGTCGGCGAGTTTCTTTTCGCCATGGCTCACCAAGCGGTCGTACACCTGCCAGACGACCATGCGACTGTGGTCATTGGCGGTGGGAACCATCGTGTCGAGGCCGTTGGGGCCTTGCTCCGACACGATGACCAGCGTGTCCTTGGGAGTGGCCGCAATGGCCGGCGCTGCGAGCATGGCAAACAGCGAGAGGCCGGCGACGAACGGCGCGGTTCGAAGGCGTTGCGTGTTCATGAAGATTTCCTTTGAGATGAAGGGAATGAAAGAAATCGGGGACCGATGTCGAATCAAAGACCGAGCTGGTCGAGCAGTGCCGGCCACTTGTGAGCCCAAGGGCGTGCCTGCTCGAAGGCACCCGATGCAGCCAGGACGGTTCGGTCGTCGAGGTGACGGCCGATGATCTGCATGCCGACCGGCAGGCCGTCCTTGGTGAATCCGGCCGGGATGCTGGCCGCAGGCTGGCCGGTGAGGTTCGCCGGGAAGGTGAAGCACAACCAGCTGGCGTTGTGGCCCATTCGGCCTTCGATGATCTCGGGGCCCTGCATGTGCACCGGGAATGGCGGCACGGCCAGCGTCGGCGTGATCAGCAGGTCGTAGTTGGCCATGAAGCGCCACATCTTGTTGCACAACATCTTGCGAGCCGTGTGGGCATCGGTGAAGTCTTGGCCGGTCCATGACCTGGTGATCAGGTCGACCAAGTGAGGCGATATCTCGTGCTCACGACCCTTGATTAATTCGCGCATGCCCTTCAGGTCGGTGTCGGCCGCAACCAGCGTCCAGAAATAACTGCCCATCTCGGGGCCCCAGCCGGGGTTGGCGCGCTCCACCGTGCAGCCGAGTTCCTTCTCGAACACCTGCACCGCCTCGCTCACCACGCGCCGCACTTCAGGGTCGACCGCGGCATAGCCCCAGTCTTCGCTGTAGGCGATGCGAAGGCCCTTGATGCTCCCTTTCACGGCTTCGACATAGTCGAAATCCGCAGCGGGAATCGAATAGCGATCGCGCGGGTCGGGGCCGGCGATCACGCTCAGCATCAAGGCGGAATCGGTGACGGTGCGGCTCATCGGGCCGATGTGCTCCAGCGTCTCCCAGCTCGACACGCCGGGATAGCGCTCGTCGCGACAGCCGGGATACAAGGCCACGCGACCCATAGAGGCCTTGATGCCGTACAGGCCGCAATGGGCCGACGGAATGCGCACCGAGCCGCCGCCATCGCTGCCGATGGCGAAAGGAGCGAGGCCGGCTGCAACGGAGGCGCCCGAGCCCGCGCTCGATCCGCCCGAGGTCATCGCCAGGTTCCAGGGGTTTCGCGTGGTCTCAAACACCGGGTTGTGGCCGACGCCGCTGTAGCCGAACTCCGGCACGTTGGTCTTGCCGATGATGACCGCGCCTGCGGCCTTGAGCCGTTCGACCACGATGTCGTCCTCGTCGGGCACGAAGTGCTCATAGAGCTTCGAGCCCATCACGGTCTTGATGTCCTTGGTTGCGACCAGATCCTTGAGGCCGATGGGCACGCCCGCCAGCACGCCCACGGCCTCGCCCGCAGCGATCTTGCGATCGACCTCCTTCGCCGCTGCGCGTGCCACGTCGGGCGTGGGTGTGCAGAACGCATGGATGTGCGGCTCGAGCACATCCATGCGGCGGAGCACGGCTTCGGCGACGTCGACGGCAGAAAGCTTTTTGCTCTTGATGTGCGCGGCGATCGTGACGGCGTCCATCCTGCAGATTTCGTTGTCGTTGGATTGGGTGGGCATCGTGACTCCGATCTGAGTTGTTGCAATGAAGAAAGCCTTCAGGCGAAGTGACAGGCCACCAGATGACCACGGCCGACCGTGCGCAGCGCCGGCGATGCAGAGACGCAGCGATCGCTGCCTTGCGGGCAGCGGCCGTAGAAGCGGCAACGGTCGGGATCGGGGTCGATCGGGCTGGTGGGGCTGCCTTCGAGCCTCAGCCGCTGCTCCCCACGCCGGGCCGGATCGGGAATGGCTGCAATCAATGCCTGCGTGTAGGGATGCCTGGGCGCGGTGAACAGCTCTTCGGCGGTCGCCACTTCGATGACGCGGCCGAGGTACATCACGACGATGCGCTCGCACAGCAGGCGCACCACGTTGAGGTCGTGCGACACGAACAGATAACTCATGGAGAGCCGGTCGCGGAGGTCGGCCAGCAACCTCAGGATGACGGCCTGGACGGAAACGTCGAGGGCCGAGGTCGGTTCGTCCAGGATGAGCAGCGAGGGCTCGACCACAATGGCGCGCGCGATGCCGACGCGGGCGCGTTGCCCGCCCGAGAGTTGATGCGGATAGCGGACCACCAGCTCGGCCGGCAGCCCCACCACATCGGCCGCCTCGTGGACTCGACGATCGAGTTCAGGAGCATCCTTGATGCCGAACAGGCGGCGCAGCGGATCGGCGATTGCATCGAACACGCGAAACGCGGGGTTGAGGCTTTCGGTGGGATCCTGGAACACGACCTGGATGCGGGCGCGTTCGGGTGAGCGCACGAAGCGCTCGGCCGTCATCGCGGTCAGGTCGTGGCCATCGAAGACGATCTGGCCCGAACTGGGATCGATGAGCCGGGCGAGCAAGCGGGCGAGCGTCGACTTTCCGCAACCCGATTCGCCGACCAGGCCGACGCATTCGCCACTGGCAATGTCGAGCTGCACGTCGTCGACAGCATGCAGCATCGCGCCTTTGCGACGCGGGCCGACCGGATAGAGCTTGAAGAGCTTGTTGACCGAGAGCAGCGGCGGCTTTTTCGGGTCGACCACGGCGGCCACTGGCAGCTTGTCGGACTCATTCACGCGCTGTGCGGATGGTGCCGCCTCGATGGGCTTCTTCACAGCGGATTCCTGCAGCGCACGACGTGATCGGCCGAGATTCGAGTCCAGGGCAGCGGCGGCTCGTCGCACAGCGGCAATGCGCGCTCACAGCGGTGGCGAAAACGACAGACTGGCAGGTTGCCGCGCAAATCCGGCAGTTGGCCTGGAATCGACGTGAGCGTCGATACGCTGGAACGGGGTGTCGGAGTCGCTGCCAACAGTTGCTGCGTGTACGGGTGCGCCGGTTCGCGCAGCAGGGTCTCGGTGGCAGCGAACTCGACCACATGGCCCGCGTGCATCACGGCGATGCGATCGCAGTACTCTCCGGCCAGTCCGAGATCGTGCGTGATCAACAGCGTCGACATGCGCGCGCTTCGGCTGAGGTCGCGGATCAGGTCCATGATGACCGCTTGCGTCGTCACGTCGAGCCCGGTGGTCGGTTCATCGGCGATCAGCATCGCGGGAGAGCAGGCCAACGCCATCGCGATCATCACGCGCTGGCACATGCCGCCAGACAACTCGAACGGGTAGGCATCGAAGCGGCGCTCAGGATCGGGAATTCGCACCCGCTCCAGGGCCTGGATCGCGTGGCGGCGAAGGTCTTGGCTGCGGATGGCTGCGTGGCGTCGCAACACGTCCTCGATCTGCAGGCCGACTTTGCGGATCGGGTTCAGGGCGGTGCGCGGGCTCTGGAAGATCATCGCTAGCTCGCGGCCGCGAATTTCGGCCATTTCGGCCTCGCTCGACTTCAACAGATCGGTGCCGCCGAAGGTGATGCGCCCGGCCCTGATGCGAGCGGCCGGGTCGACCAGACCCATGACCGTGTACGCCATCACCGACTTGCCCGAACCGCTCTCGCCGACCACGCCGACGATCTCGCCACGCTGTACGGTGAGCGACACGTCTTCGAGCGCGCTGACGGTGCCATGGCGCGCCTTGAAGTCCAGCGACAGCGACTCGACGACCAGTTGTGGGCGGCTGTCGGAATGCGCCGTGACGACGTCTGCCAAGGCCGTGTCGACTCGCCCGGAAGGTACGGCGATCATGTTCGCCGCCGCGGGTCGAGCAGGTCGCGCAAGCCATCGCCCAGCAGGTTGAAGCTGAACACCGCCAGCACCAACGCGGCGCCTGGGAACATGAACGTCCACCATTCGCCGGAAATGATGTTGCTCGCCCCTTCGGACACCATAATTCCCCATTCGGGTGTCGGAGCCCGCACGCCCAGGCCGATGTACGACAGCCCCGCGGCGTTCAAGATGGCCCAGCCCATGTTGAGCGAGGCCTGCACCATCATCGGCGGCAGGATGTTCGGCACGATATGATGCATGAGCGCACGCATCGGGCTGTTCCCACCCATGCGCGCCGCTTCCACGTAACCCATGTCGCGACGGATGTTGACCTCGCCGCGCGCGAAGCGATAGTAGAACGGCAGGTTGATGATCATCGTGGCGATGACGATGTTGAGAACGTTATTGCCGAGTGCCGCGACGATGCCCATCGCCAGCACGAAGAGTGGGAAGGCCATGATCGTGTCCATCACCCGGCCCAGGCCGCGCTCGAGCCAGCCGCCGAAATAGCCGCCCGAAGCGCCCAGCGCGAGCCCGACGGTGAACGACAAGGCGACGGCGGATACCGCCATGCCGAGGTCCAGCCGTGTCGCGACGACCACGCGGCTCATCATGTCGCGCCCGAGTGCGTCGGTGCCGAACCAATGTTTCAAAGTTGGCGGCGCCAGGCGCGCAGTGCCGTCGGTTGCGAGCGGGTCGTACGGCGCGAGCCACGGACCGAGAATCGCCAAGACGACGAGCAGCACAAGGATGACGACGGCCACCAACGTCAGCTTGTTTTCGGCGAAGACGTAACGCGCGTTTTGTGCGAGCGTCCCGAGAGCGCTGGATGCGCGTACGGGTGGCTTGAATGCGCTTCGTGCGATCGGATCGATTGCGCTCATCTGCGTCAACCTTCGAAGCGCACGCGCGGATCGATCAGCGTGCTCGCCACGTCGACCGTGAGGTTGAGCAAGGTGTAGAGCAGCGCCATCATCAGCACGAACCCTTGCACCGCGGCATAGTCCGACGCGAGCACGGCCGACACCGCGTAGGCACCGACGCCCTGCCAGCCGAACACCTGCTCGATCAACACGTTCGAACCCAGCAGGAAGCTGAACACCATGCCCAGAATATTCGCGATGGGCAGCAAGGCATTGCGAAACGCGTAGGTCATCAAGATGGTGCGGCCACTCAATCCACCTGCCCGTGCGGTGCGCGTGAAGTCGGCCTCCAACGCGGCCAGCATCGATGCCCGCGTGATGCGCGCGATAGGTGCGAGCGCGAAAAGCCCGAGCGAGATCGAAGGCAGGATGAGTTGCGCGAGCGACGCCCTGAAGACGTTGAAGTCCCCGGCGATGACGCTGTCAACAACATATGAGCCGGTCACCCGCACGGGTGGCGAATAGAGCATCTCGTTGAGCCGCCCGACGGGTTGCGGCGACCAGTCCAGCGAGAAGTAAAAAACGAACACCAACAGCAGGCCGACAAAGAAGGTCGGGAAAGCCGAGCTCACCGTGATGGTGCCGCGGCAGAAGTGGTCGAGCGCAGAATCAGGCCGGGTCGCGGCCAGTAGTCCCATCGGCATCGCTATGCCGACAGCGAAAAGCAAGGCGCACAGCGTGAGTTCAATCGACGCAGGCAGGCGCGTCGCGAGGTCGACCAGCACCGGCTGACCGGTCGTCAAGGAGGTACCGAGATCGCCATGCGCAAGGTCGCCGACGTACTTGAAGAATTGCGCCGGCAAGCTCTTGTCCAGGCCCAAAGAAGTGCGTATCTGCGCAATCGATTCGGCGTTGGCAGCAGGACCGGCGAAGTAAGCGGCTGGGTCGCCCGGCAATGCGTGCGAGAGCATGAACGTGATGACCACGATGCCGAACAGCGTCGGCACGGTGCCCAAGAATCGCTTCCAGACGAATGACATAGGTCGCACGAGCAAGCCGCGTGCCAATGAGATCCGGCAAACGTGCACCGACTCGATGCGAAGGCGAGTCACTTGAACAGTGATGGGTGGACGCGCGGTTTGTGCCGGGCAGCAAATCCAGAACCGGACGGAGAGAAAGTAAGAAGACTGATGTCATCGAGTCGCGCGCTTTGACATTCAGCGGCGCTCATCGCGTCCTGCAGGCGGCCATCGAGCATACCCAGGCCATTGACCAGCCGATATGCATCCCGGCTGTTCATCGCGGCGGCAAGCTTTTCGCCTTCGCACGCATGGACGGTGCCAATCGCCGATCTGCTCGAAGGCCAGCTCGAACGTCAGCTCGAAGTAACAGCACAGAAGACTGTTGACATGCTCGGCGAGGGCGATTCGTTTTTCTTCAAGAATCACGCCGCCAGCAGCGATCGCAACATCAGCTGAAGGCTCACACACGTGCTGGGGGTGAACACGCCGCAAGTGCATTGACGACTCATGACGGGCTGGCCGAAACCAGTCCGCGCATCACGTCGTTCGATGTGGCGACGAAGCCGAAGCACTTGCGCACGTTCCAGAAGGTCGCCTCGGTACAGAAGGCCGGTGACGACGTCGCGCAGCAATCTTCGATCAATACGCAGCCGTAGCCGAGGAAGTTGGCATCGGTCAGCGTGCACATCACGCACTGATCGGTGTTGACGCCTGCAAACAGCAGCGTGCGCACATCAAGGTTGCGCAGGATGGAATCGAGCGGCGTGTCCCAAAAGCCGCTGATGCGATGCTTGTCGACCCGCAGATCGGTGTCGTCCACGCGCAGCTCATCGACCACGGCCGCGGCCCAACTGTCTTTCTGCAAGACAGGTGCGCCACTGCCTGGCAAGGGGTCGCCCAGGCCAACTCCGGTGCCGGTCGGCTTGAACAGGTGCACTTGATTGGGCGGCATGTTGGCCAAGTCGGCGCGGTTGCCCCAATTGAGCCAGATGATCGGCACGCCATGCGCACGCAATGCGGGCGTGAGCCGGTTGAGCGGATCGATGGGGGCTCGGTCCGAAGCGTAGTCGCCACCGGCAAGCCCGACCATGCCATCGGGGGCACAGAAGTCGTTCTGCATGTCGATGACGAGCAGGGCCGTGCGGTTGAGGTCGATGGTGACGGCTTGCGGCGTCGAGGCGATGTCCAGCTCGCGCGGTGACGGTCGCGGCCTGGCCATGTCGACGTGCGTGGCGCTCGCGAACCATCGGTCGCGCTGCGTGCCAAGGACGCTGTGAGGTATGTTCATGTCAAGGGACTGAAGCATCAAACGTACCCGCGACGGCCGAGCCGTCAGATCGTCGGTGGACTCGCCAACTGGCGCCATCGCCGGCGATGGCGCCAAAGGCAGTGGACGTGCTGGGGTCGGCTCGTCAATCGGTTGTCGCTACCAGACCAGACCAAGGCGTTGACGTTTATGACGCCAGCCCCAATGATCGGCCACGCCGGTGGCGCACTGCCAAAGACGCCTGTGGCCGAATATCTTCCAGCCAGGCGTACGACAGGCCGATGCCCATGAAACCGCCGGCCGCCTTTGAGATCATGGGTATCGCCACGCGTTCTCCGGTCAGTATCGGTCGGTTCAGACCGACCACGCAGGTCGTGGCCTTGTACGGACGACGTGCCCACGCCGAGGCCGCGTGGCTACACTGGCCCGAATGGAACGAACCCAGCACAACGGCGCGCCGCGCAGCGGACACTACCCCGAACTCTTCACGCTGCCGACCGATGCGCAGCGGCGCGCATTTGCCGACATGCGCGACTTCTACCCCACTCGCACCATTCGCCGCGGCCCGCAGGTGCGCGAACTTTCGCTCGGCCAGCCCGTCGATTTCCATTACGAGGCTGACGGTCACAGCCTGAGCATCGACGATTTCATGCGGCGCGGCGGCACTACCGGCCTGTTGATTCTCAAGCGGGGCGAGGTGGTCTGCGAGCGGTATGCGCACGGCCACACGGCACAGACGCGCTGGATCTCCTTTTCCATGGCGAAGTCGATCACCTCGACCCTGGTCGGCGCCGCCATGCATGACGGCCTGATCGCCAGCCTCGACGACCCGGTCACGCTCACCGTTCCGCAATTGCGCGGCTCTGCCTACGACAGCGTGACGATTCGTCAGGTGCTGCAGATGAGCTCAGGCGTGCGCTGGGTCGAGACCTATCTCGACGCCGAGTCGGACCGACGGAAGCTGATGGCCATCCAACAGCACGAAGAACCGGGCGCCGTGCTGGACTATTTGCGCACACTGCCGCGCGACGCCGAGCCGGGCAGCCGCTTCAACTACAACACCGCCGAGACTTTCCTGCTCGGTGCGATCCTTCGCGGTGCGATCCGGCAACCCGTCAGCGACTACCTGTCGGCCAAGATCTGGCAACCGGGCGGCATGGAGAGCGATGCCTACTGGCAACTCGATAGCGAAGGCGGTCAGGAGTTCACCGGCAGCGGCCTGAACGCCACATTGCGCGACTATGCGCGCTTCGGCGCCTTCGTTCTCGCCGATGGGGTGCTGGACGGCCGGCGCGTCCTGCCCGAAGGCTGGGTGGCGCAATCCACGTCGGTGGCTCCGGGCTCCATGCTTGAGCCCGGCCACTTGGCCGGTTTCGAGCCGCTGGGCTACGGTTACCAGTGGTGGACTTTTCCCGCCCGCATGGGACCGCGCGTGTTCGGCGCGCTGGGCATCTTCGGCCAGCAGATCTATGTGGATGTCGACGAACAACTGGTCATCGTGCTGCACAGCGTGTGGCCCGAGCCGGTGCACCTCGCAAGCCGGCTGGAGAGTTATGGCTTTTTCGCTGCTGCAACGCGGGCGCTGCAGGGCCGTTGAGGACGACTGCGCGCTCGCCCGCATAGACAAACTCTTCTCGCCCAGCGGCGGACGCAATTGCGGGGCAATCCTGGATATTCGCCAGCGCGGGTGGGCTTCCGTTTTTCTTAGAGGCTCCGCTGCACGACCAAGAGCAACTGCAGGCAACCATGCAGATCCTCATCACCCGGCCGATGGGGCGGACTACTTGCCGCGACGCAGTGGTCGCAGACCAGCGCCACACCTATGGTCGATTCCGACGTCGACGAAGCCCACACGCTGCGGCGGCTGCAGGCGGCGGCCGTCGCCTACCGAATCGTCTTGGGTTCACGCGCAGCGCGTCGAAGAACACCACCGGGTGCATCGGCTCCAAGGATCGCGCCTGCCAGGCGCCGACCTCGGCTATGACCGCGTCGATGACGCTGCCGATGAACTCCGGCGACATCTCCACGCCGTACTGATCGGCCAGGAACCCCTGCACCTCGCGCACATTCCTGACGCGCGCGTACATGGCGATGATCTTGTCGTCGAAGCCGGTGAAGCGCCGCTCGTGCTTGGGGATGAGCAGCGGCTCGAAGCTGGCATCCCGGTCGCGCGGCACGTTGATGCGCAGCGGGCCGACTTCGGTCAAGACGGTCTTGCCGCTTGTGCCGGTGCGCTGGTTACTCACGGCTTCGGGCTTGATCGCGCCATTCGAGTAGCCCAAGTGGTGGCCGAGCTCGGCGCCCCGGGCGCGCTCGATCAGCACCTTCTTGAACGCCATCACGCGGCGTTGACGGCCTCGCCGGTCATCGCCCCGCTCGCGATCTGGGCAAGCAGTTCCTTGGCAATCTTCGGCAAAGCCGCGGACTTAGCCGCGATCGCCGCGTTCTTCAACTTCGTCTTGCTGACCGGCATACATGCTCCCGGTGGTCATGCCATGCCTCGCACACAAAATTCAGCACAGGCTCCGATACCGCAAAGCGGTCAATCGTGGGAGCCCGCTTGTGGCCGGCCACTGCCGGCCGTGGAGGTCGGCTACCCGGCCATCCGCGGAGGTCAGCTTGCGGCAGCGAGTCCGATAGCGTGGCTTTTGCTGGCCGATACAAACCGGGCATCCGGCCGTTCAGACCGCCAGGCAGACAGCGGCACGTTACGAGCGAGACCGAAGGCTGCTGGGCGCCGACTGCCCGTTCGTGCCAGTCGTCAGCGAGCGGGAGACGACGCCGCCCCGCGCCATGCTGACAGGAGCCGAGAGCTCAGGCCTGCTTCTGGTATGCCCTGCACCAGCCAGCCGCTGCCACCTGCTTGCCGGGGTACAGCGGGCAGGGACCAGCGGCGTCGCCGGGCCTACCGGCGAACAGTGCCCCGAGTTCGACACTTCCGCGCAAATTTGGGGGTCCAGTTCCATATAGATCAAGCACTTAGATCAGGTTTTGCTCAA
>Ga0209512_1002078_pt1 | contig 22293 bp, 21 predicted proteins | sample frozenSSSSmetaG_FD_184142 | JGI IMG/M metagenome (GOLD analysis project Ga0209512, IMG submission 184142) | Glacier valley bacterial and archeal communities from Borup Fiord, Nunavut, Canada, to study Microbial Dark Matter (Phase II) -... | ecosystem: Environmental > Aquatic > Freshwater > Ice >...
ATGGACGGAGGGAGGGGGTTGCTTTTGACACGGGCTGCGTTGGGGCGTCTGGGGATGTGAGGTGCTGGTGTGGTCGCTGAGGGGGCAGAGGGGAAAGGCATGGGAGACTTCATGTCATGTGCTCGGTTTGGGGCTTGCGTGTAGGTCTGGGCTTCGGGCGGCGGCTGTGGTTGAGATGTATAGTTTATCTCTGCCCCTTCTTCTGCCATGCGAGAACGAGAGAGGGGATGCATCATTTGCGGTACTCGACAACATAGCGTCTATTGGAGTCTGCTAGGTGTCTAGCTGGGAATCTGCAGTGAGCGCCAGCGGCTCTGGTAGCCACACATCCACTCATCAGTCCTGGCGGCAGCTCTGTACCTCGAGGAAGGCCACAACAGATCGGCAACCCGCTCTCCAGCCTTGATCTGCCATCCGCTCGCTCCCCGCACTCAATCCAAGGCTTCGCAGCATCTCGTGGGCCTCTTGAATCGGCGTTTGGTGACGACAGCTGCCTCCTATCGCAAGGTCGAGGTCGTGTTGAACATATATCTTCGACGACCCATTCACCTCACACCTCTCGCCCTCCCTCTCGTACTCGGAATCCCCCTCCCAATGCCCGATCCCCCTCTACCAACCTGCGAAGCACCGCGTCCCAGCCCCAGCCCCGCCGCCGTCCCCTGTCCCACGCCCCCATACCCCGAGCTCGCGCCCCTCCCCACCCCCCTGCCCCTCGCCCTCGAGCCCCTCACCCCCCTCATCGCCGTGCCCGCCTGCCTCTGCCTCTCCTCGTCCTCCGCCCTCGCCCTGGCCTCCTCCCTGCGCCTCAGCTCCTCCGCCGCCCTCCGCTCCGCCGCCTGCCTCCTCATCACGGCATCGTTCTCGGCGTCCGCCACGTCGCGGCTCGCGCCCTGCCACGCCGGGTCCAGGATCAGCCGCTGGTTGTGCTCCGTCTGGCTGAGGATGCGCGTCCACGTGTTCAGCAGCGTCGAGGCCGACGCCACCGTCGTCGACACGCTGCCCAGGTCCGTCTTGGCCACCGACAGCGACCCGATCACGTCCTCGACCACCGCGTTCATGTGCCGCAGCGACGCGAGCTCGCGCTCGAGGGCGGCGGCGCGCGCGGCTTCGGCGTCGTGTCGGGACTCGGGCATGCGCGGCGGAGGGGGAGGGATGTCGGCGGGTGTTTGGGCTCCGGGTCTGCGGTTCCGAGAGGGCGAGCGGGAGGGGGACGCGAAGAGGTCCTCGTCGGTGTCTGAGATGTCGAGGTTCTCGAAGTCGCGGTGGGCCATTTTGGATGTGTGGGAGGTATGTATGTTGGAGGTATGACGATGGTATAGATGGATGATGGATGGATGTAAATGAGGGGTTTGAGGCGTGAAGAGGCTATTTTGAGAGTGAACTGGACCCCCTCTTCAGCCTTGTTTGCGGTTTGCGGTGGGGGAGAACGCGTCGTCCCAATGCGGCAGGGTGCCAGGGACAGACAGGGCAGGGCACGTGCCACATTCCACATTCCACATTCCACATTCAGCCTCTTCTGAGCGTTTGTTGTATCACGTGACTCGCTTATGAATTTGGACCTCCCAGCCTCCTCCAGCCTCCAGCCTCCAGCCTCCAGCCTCCTCCTCCCCCCCTTCGTAACCCCAGCGCCCAGATTGTCGTTGTCATTTCGCTCCACTCCAAACAACAATGAATGCCCGCAAGGTAACTTGACTTCGCGATCTTCACGAAAAATAAAAAAATAAACACTCTCGCTCTCATATTTACCACCACTTGGCTTTGTCAATTAGAACTTTGCTTTATATCTTGCGTATCGAGAGTGTGTCTTCAACCAGCGACAAACTCCCCATTCATAGCATAGGATACCGGTCGGTCCACGAAGCCAGGGTGAAGTGAAATCCTGCTGTCGAGCTTGCGGCAGATCCATCTTCAACCTCATCCTCACATTGCCTTCGTCGACGCTCAACGATTCATCGCCTGGTTCCTATATAAGCCACGACTTTCTGTCTTGCCTCGAATATCAAGCATCAAACATCAATTGCTCCTCCATCGTCAGGTTGCTTGAGCTCGCAGGACAAAGCTCCGATCTCTTACCGCCAGACCTTGCTTTCTCTCCAAGATTCCAACATGGCAGGTGCTACTTGCTCTACTCCACCACCATCTTCGAACCTTTGCACACCTCCTACTCCACGTCTCGGCTACGACGATGATTACGAGCCGTATGCGCATGCGCGGAGAAAGTCGAGTCGCGTAGCATCACAAAGGCAGCGAGCGACGCAGACTCCTCCTCCTCCACCGCCAGCTTCTGGCTACAACCTTCGCACCATCCATTCTTCCCCCCCATCCACAATCAAAAAAGCAGCAGTCTCTATCGCAAACACTTTTACTCCACCTTCGACTATCTCGAAAAAGCGATCGACAAAGACTGGGACTGGGCATCTTGGGGACGATCTCACATCGTTCACATCATTCGCGTCATCTTCTACATTATTCTCACCAAGAAAGGGAACCCGATCTCCACAGGGCTTCCAATCATCAATGGCGACGAAGAACGAAATGCTCCCGACTCCCGACCGCACTCCACACAAGCGTCCAGACACAAAGAGCTCCACCATCTCTTCCATCGCCCGCAATCTCTTCCCCGTCCGTCACGAGACAGTGGAGCAAGCTATGCCTGCACCGAAGAAGCACAAGAAGAAGTATGCAGGTTTCGGACTTGCCAGCTTTGGAGAGGACGATGAAGAGCATATTGAGATCTTCACAGACTCAAAGGACCGCGTTCCAGAGGTCGATCTGAGTTCGGACAACCCATTCTATGGGGCCCAGACACATGCAAACGCAAACGGTGAATCATCAAAGAGAGTCAGTAAGCGCCGCAAGATCGGTTCAGGCCTGGCCCATGACGTCGATGAGGACTTGGAGGGTGCAGATCGGAAGGACGGGATGGTTTACGTGTTGTGAGTAGATCGATCTGAAATTCATGTGACTACGACTAATTTATCTACAGCCGCGGCAAGAAGGTCTTCAGACGCTTCAGTGATCTGGAAGAGTCAGGCTCTGTCGAGGCTAACGATGACCTGGATGATGACCTGGATGCGACTGTTCCTGCCAGACTCCGTGGCCCTCTGACCAGATCGTCTATGAAACCACGCCTCCTGTTTCCCCCCACTGAGCCAGTTGCCTCCAAAAATGCAGACTTCACTGAAGCTGACGAAGAGGCTGACACCGATATCGAGGAGGGAAATGGCACTGTGGCTGATGCTGATGACACTGACAAGATCGGCGCAACTCCACGTGCTCCCAGATTTGCACCAGTCTCACCACCAGCCACCGCTGCTCGTGCCAGTCGCTCAAAGAAGATATCTTCAGACATCGACATGGCTTCGTCAAGTTTCTCCAGCGGGCCAGGATCTCCCAGTGTCTTCGACAGCTGGCAGCGCACCAAGCCTAAGGGCCAAAAGCGCCATGGCGATGCGATGACGAAGCCTGGTGAAGATCACCACAAGCGTCTTCGCGGCAGTCGTAGTGCTGTCTAATTTCGCTTCTTCTTGCATGCAACGGCAGATTGTTTCGGTCCTGCCTTCTCAGTGGTCAGATTTGACAAGCTGGTCTGGATTGTGCTGCATCGTTGTCGATGGCATTGATGGCTAGCTATTGCCCTTTGGCCCTTCAACAAGCTCCATCAAGTTCAACACATAATCAACAACTTCACAACAGCATTGGCTTTATACATTACTTTACTTACGACTTCATGCTTGATTCTTCGGTAGCGCAGCGCATTGTCTCATTGGGTCTGGGATGCATGGGAATATGCAGCATTCATGGGTACTTTATGGATAAGGAGTCAACGAAGACCTGACGTCTTTCTGAAGATGTATGGATAGAGTCAAGAAGGAAGGGTTGGTCAATGTAGAAGCCAAATCACTCACTTCATTAATGAAAAGCGGTCTCTCTAATAAACTTGACAGTCATCGTTCTATTGATATGCCAGCTCATCTTTACATGTTACCGTGCACAAGCCTGTCAATGTGATCCTGTCAACATCGCCCACGTGGTAATGGGGATATCCATAATAGCGAGGGGGCAATATCTCCTATCGCACTCACCGCCCTAGAATGCCGAAGGTCTCGGCAAAATATTCGCGGAATTGGGAAAGACCTACCTACGACAGCCAAGCCCCACCCATGTACCTACCTTCCAGACCCCAATGTCGTGATCCAGCATCTCCAGTCCTCACATTCATTCCATGTAACTGACGACTATATGCTCTACAATTTGTGTCCCTATATCAGATCAAATCACTTTTCTTCCCCCCAGGAAATCAAAATCGCAGCTATGCATATCCTCGTAAGTCCCGCCCCAAGCCTGTGCCCGGAAAGCGGGGAGAGGGGTTTGTTTGAACTAACAACCCCGCCAGGTAGTCAACGACGACGGCCCCCCAAGCAACCAGTCCTCGCCGTACGTGCACTCGCTCGTCGACACGCTGCAGGCCGCGGGCCACGTCGTCTCGGTCTGCCTGCCGCGCGAGCAGCGCTCCTGGATCGGCAAGGCGCACATCATCGGGCAGACGGTGAAGCCGTCGTACTTCCGGCCGGGCGGCCTGCACGAGGACAACGGCGTCGTCGCGCACCGCCCGTCGCGCGAGGGCGACGACTGGATCCTGGTCGACGGCACGCCCGCGAGCTGCGTCCAGATCGGCCTGTACCACTTCTTCCAGGACCGCGGGCCCGTGGATTTGGTGCTCAGCGGGCCGAATTACGGGCGCAATACCACGGCGTGCTTCTCGCTGAGCTCGGGGACGCTGGGGGGCGCGCTGGAGGCGGCCGTTTGCAAGAGGAAGGCGGTGGCCCTGTCGTATGCGTTCAACTCGAGGATTCATGACCCGGTCATCATTGCGGCTGCGTCGAGGTTGAGTGTTAAGCTCGTCGAGTACCTGTTTGCGAACTGGGATGCCGATACCGATTTGTATACCGTCAATGTGCCGCTGGTGGAGGGGGTTGAGGACAATAAGGTGCTATGGACGGACATACTGCAGAATTACTGGGGCTCGAGCAGTTGTTTCGAGGCTGTGGATGACGAGGAGGTTGATGATGCGGCCGAGGAGGAGCAGTGGATCAGAGAAGGAGAGGTTGATAAGACGGCCGAGAGGAGGCCCGTGACGAGACATGTGCATAAACACTTCAAGTGGGCGCCAAGGTTCACGGATGTATTTAAGAGTGTGGAGGACAGTGAGCCTGGTAACGACGGCTGGGCTGTCAAGGAAGGATTCACAAGGTATGCGCCATGTCGTCCTTGTAGTGCATAGCTGACCACACGCAGTGTTACGCCACTGAAAGCGAATTTCATGCACGCACTGGGAGGCAAGAAGGGCGAGATCACGTTGTGAGTACGACTGATGGCATATGTGGCTGAAATGGGAAAAAGCATGGAGCATTAGACCTCTTGTTAGACCAATACAAGCAGATTATATCCCTCTTTGAAGTACCATTGTTGCACGCGCATCCGGACCGTATTGACTTTCTCTTGTTCTTTCAGGGCCTCAAGATCAGATTCAACATCCATCCCGCAGAGCATGCAAGACCTCTCAATGTCCAGCGTCAAGCATTTCTACGCCGTGATCGACTACGGCGATGTCTACGTGCAGCCACTCATCCTCTCAGCCCTCGCCGCGCGGCTGCCGAAGGGATCGTATACCCTCCTGCCCGCCGGCTCCAATCCGCCCAATCCCGACGATCTGGTCTTGTATATCCGGCAATACGAAGACATCCCCTTCGAAACGCTCATGGCGCACCCATCCACCGTCCTCGCCAACGCCTACGTGATCCGCAAGGCGCTGATCCGGAAGCACTACCTCAGCACCACGGCGCACAACTGGGTCACGAAGAACCCGGGGTCCGCGCTCGCGACGCACATCAAGCCCACCGTATCCTTCGAGGTCGACTACGCCGAGTTCCTCGACGAGGCGCTCGTGGAGGCATGGGAGCTGCATGAGTCGTTTGCGAGGAACGCAGGGCGCGGCGAGGCCGAGAAGGAGTGGTGGATCCTCAAGCCGGGGATGAGCGATCGCGGCCAGGGCATCCGCCTGTTCGACTCGGAGATCGGGCTGCAGGAGATCTTCGAGGAGTGGGAGGCCGAGCGGCCCGACTCGGACGACGAGGACGAGGATGAGCACGAGGATGGCGACGAGACGGCGAGTCCGAGGCCCGAGGGCGTGCCGGCCACAACGGCGGACGAGGGCGAGTACATCATGACCAGCCAACTGCGCCATTTCGTGGCGCAGCCGTACATCCACCCCCCGCTGCTGCTCGCCGGGAACCCGCACAAATTCCACATCCGCACGTACGTCGTGGCCGTCGGGGCGCTGAAGGTCTACGTGTACCGGCCGATGCTGGCGCTCTTCGCGGGGACGCCGTACGCGGCGCCCTGGACGGCGGCCTCGTCCGACTCCGACTCCGGGGCTGCAGGGGAGGGCCCGGACCTGCGCGCGCACCTGACGAACACGTGCCTGCAGGACGGCTCGCGGGACGGGGCGGTGCGGGCGTTCTGGGCGCTGGGCGCGGAGCACGGGGGCCTGCCGGGGTCGTGGCGCGAGGACGTGTTCGGGCAGATCTGCGAGACGGCGGGCGAGGTGTTCGAGGCGGCGGCGCGGAGCATGGGCGTCCACTTCCAGCCGCTGCCGAATGCGTTCGAGGTCTTCGGGGTCGATTTCCTGGTCGACGGGGCGGGCACGCCGTGGCTGCTGGAGATCAATGCATTTCCGGATTTTAAGCAGACGGGGGAGGAGCTTGGGGGGGTGATTAGGGGGCTGTGGGAGGGGGTTTTGGATGTGGCTGTGTGTCCGTTCTTTGGGGGAGAGGAGAGGGAGAGTGGCGATATGGTGTTGGTGAGGACCTTGGATCTTGGACGGCGGTGAGCGAGGAGGGTCGCTCTCGGACGGAAATGGTCTTTCAGGATCTGTGGAAGAGGAAGATCGTAGATGGCGTTAGGGACGGAAAAGTGCGGTCTCGAGAGTCTGGATGTTTGTAGATGATTAAGGGACTGTGGTCGGCGTTCTAGAGCTGAGGGAGCTGAATGGAATTATTCGTCTTTCGGCTCCCAAGACAGCTTTGAAGATGGTTTGGATGAAATTGCTAATCATGTCACACATATTGCACAAGCGTGTGCTATCACAAGACGTGCACTGTGACGCGGAACAGTTGATTCAGATGCCAAAACTCGACGAAGAAGAACTGCGTGCGAAACCACATAAACACCCAAATTCCACAAACTCCACAAACTCCAGCACGTCCTCAGCCCTGCTCGCCCTAATCATTAGGGAACAGTGCCTTGTCTGCCTCCTTAACAGTATGATCCTCCTTTATGTACTCTTACTCATGGAGAGATGGACATGGACGACGGGTCTAACTTGCCTGGAGACAGTGGCCAGAAGAACGACAAGAGCATGCTAGTGGAGTGTAAACTTGGGGACATTCTGCAGATCAAGAATGAAAGAACAGGTCGGACCACCTACAAGGAACTATCGCGCGAGCAGGCAGAGAAATCACCAACACCTGAAGGCGAGTGCCACTGTGTTACATGCAAAAGCCGCAGAGCATTTTCAGGTGATTCCCCTCCCTCCTAGCACTCCTGCTCCTTCTCCCACTAATGCCTTCTATACCACAGACATACCCAGCCAAGTCCACTCGGAGCGGCACCAGATACGCGGGATGGGGAAGAAATTTAGAGCTGGGCGAGTCCTGGGAACTGGGGAACTTGAGTAAGGACGAATAAGAATGGGTATTGCGGAGGGAGGAGGGAGCGGAGGGAGGAGGGAGTGGTTTGGCCGAAAAACGGGGTAGGGGAAGATATGGTATCATACTAATGGCGCTTGTTGATCCCAGCTCCTCTTATAATCAACGCACTGCGTCAGGCAAGCTGTTTTCCCTGCAATAATGAATGAATAAAGTGTGATTTGTCTTGCTTACTTGTCCCCCTAGCATATGGATCACCTAATGTCTAGTCTAATGAGTACTTACTATAGAACAACGACTCCCCCGCCTAATCCTGCTTCTTTAGAGGGTGCTTTTAAGAAAAGTTAGACATTTTAACAACTCAGTCTTTAACATAATGAAATTACTTACGTATTTAAGATATTTACCCTATGATTTAAACATCAAATACACTAGAAAAAAGCGGCATTCAATAGCAAAACTATACACGATGATGTTGCTAGCGAAGTGTTAGCCTTAGGTAACAATTCATGTTTGAATAAAGAACGGACCGTCGAAAATGAGTAGCAGCACGAGCAGCGACAGAAGCAGCGCGATCAGCGGCAGGAGCAGCAGGAGGAGTAGCAGCAGCAGCAGGAGGAGTAGGAGGAGCAGCAGGAGGAGCAGTAACAGTAGTAGGAGGAGCAGGGGGAGCAGTAGGAGGAGTAGCAATAGGAGCAGCAGTAGCAGGAGGAGCAGCAACAGCCGTCGAGCTAGCCAGCAAGCAAGCTGTCGAGTCCTCCTCCTCCTCCTCCTCCTCCCCCCGCCATAGGCAAGTCAGCCTGCGAGCCTGCAGGCAAGCTAGCATCAGAACGACTTGGGAACATGTTAGCTAAAATCAGCCCGCAAGGCGGAATAGTTGAACTAACGTTGCCTGCTGCCCGGCAGCTCGATTTCCTCCTCCGAATTCCATTAGCACGTGTGTTCACAGCAACTGAAAGTCAGTCTAACCTCGTTAATCGCAATGGATAGCTGTTTCGTTATATCAGCTAGCGTAGAGAATTAAGGGTAGAAATGCTGGACTAACCGTTGCGCTTGACCAAGGTATTGGTTTGCTGAATACAACGCCGCCCTCCTCTTCCGCGTAAAGAAAAAATAGTCACGTGATCGCGGACACATGATCTAGGTTTTGTACAGACGTCCTATCCTAATGACGCTAGGTTGACTCCACATGCTAGCAGAAGTTAATGGCGGCATTGGAATTAACAGAGGCCGTCTCTCGATCTGCTTTTAATGCCTCTCTGCGAGTATTAGGCGTTGCGCTCGCGCTTGAGGCCGGCTGCCCGCTTTGCGTAGTTCCACATGGGGCTGGCCGGCGGTCGGTCGGTGCTGGCTGGTAGTGCTGACGCCGATGTCAGCTCCAGTTATCGCGGTAAGATCCCCCAGCGTCTGGTCCATGCGTACGAACAAAGAAATTAATCAAGTTTGATTTACTTACTTACGAATCAAGTTTGATGAGTGTTTGCGCTTTGTATTGCTCCGGAGATGCAACTTCTGGAGTTGCTGATGAGATCTCGGTATGCTGAAGAGAAAAAAGAGACGTCGACATTTTTGCATTTGGGATTATGCGCACGGATTATGCATGGATTTGCGTGCCAATGCTAGCACGAATGGCGTTGGCGTCGTTTTCTCACATTATGAGAGTCGAGTGATGCTGGAGGCATAGAATGCTCTCTCGGGTCTTATTATTGGCACTGATGGCGCAGTACTATGGAGAGGGGCTTGAAGAGGATGAATCACTATTAAACAGATCATATCCTCCGAGGAACCGATCAGCACCACGGCCCAATGGCACCAATATTCGAGGCAGGTACTCGGATGCTTTACAATCAACGACTGGCAGTATCATTTGTATTCGTTGATATCTCATCACTACATTACATCTACAATAAGCTCTCATAGGCATCCAATCCCTTCTTCTGCGGCTGTGCTGCTGGTGGCTGGAACCCACCAAACGCCGACGGCGCATTCTGCTGTGCTTGCTGAGGCGCCTTGAAAGCGTTCCAGTCAGGCGGTTTCGAGATTTGCGGTTGTTGGGGCGTTTGACTCCAGCTAGGAGGCGGTGGCAGGGAGAAAGGTGTCGTGGGCTGTGTGGGTTGTGGCGGGTTTCTCTGCTGTTGCTGTTGCGACATGGAGAGGCTGGACATGGAATTTGTCATGTGGGACATTCCGCTAAAAGCGTTGTTTGTAGTTATCTGTGACGGTTGTAATGGCACCATTGCTGCGAAAGTGCTATTTGCAGGCTTTAGGCTCGATTGTGCCCATATATTACCGCTGCTGTTGGTGGCTGCGGTTTGCCAATTGATTGATCCTTGGCCTGGTTGTGTTTGTGTTTGTGCTTGTGCCTGCAGTGGTTGAGAAAATGAGGAGGCATGTGCAGGCTGCAATGGCTGAGAGAATTGTGTACTTGATGGCTGGAGAGAGTCGAATCGCGAGAGATCAGGGGTTATCGTGCGTGGTGGCCCTTGCGGTCTCATTGCTGCTGCCAGGGAGGGCATCCCAGGTGAAGTTGGTGCGGGCGGAGGAGTCGTGGACCATGAAAACGTTGGGGTAGCGGGAGGTTGAGGTTTCACTGAAGCATTCGAAGAGGCATCCCAGCCACCATCAGCTATAGCGTTGTTCTTACTGCCTCCATATTTCCCCGTTACAAGACGTTCAAAGTCGTCTTCGTCACCTCCTGCGGCAGTAGTTGATGAAAATGCTGCTTGCGAATCACCAAATGACATGAAATCGTTGTTGTCAGCGTTTCGTGTACCACTACTGCTGCCAGAGAGTTCCTGCAATTTCCTCGAATGCTCTTGTTCTACCTTTGAGCTCAGGATTTTAATCAGTTCCATGAAAGCTTGGAATTGCTTCAGGTCCAGCAGGGGGCCGAGAGACATAGTCCAGAGAATAGGCAGTATGTCAATGGCAATAAAGTCGGCATCTGCTTCTGTGCCAATCTGTTCGAGGACCTTCAGAGCAGCAAGCATGACAGCGGGCTCTTTCGTCTTGATCGCACGAATAAGAGGCACGATCTTCTCCTGCATCGTGTATTTATCCAGCACACTGATCGCGCCTTTCCCTTTCTTCTTGCCATTCTGAGGTGCAAAGCCTGATAACCCATCATCAGGTGTGGAATTGCCAGAATCGGCCGAGCCGCCGCAGAGGATGACGAAAGCTTCTAGCCCTCGAACTTTGATACCGAGACTTGATGTTTTGGTGAAGACTGACGCGACGATGGGGAATAGCTCGTTTTTGATTGTGCTAAAATCAAGGATTGGGAGGATTATTGGGAGACTGCGGAGAGCGGCATCAACGATAGAATGGGTGGGAGATTCTATGGCTAGGTGTATTATTGGGAGGATGTCTGAGTCTAATTAGCGGCGAATTTAGACGTGGGACGGAGAAGAATCAACTAACCATCTTTGAACTCTTTCCCTGAACAATTAGAAGCAACAATCGTAATATTTGCTAGCAGAACCATCAACCCTGCTTCCTTGCCTGTATCACGTTCTACTGCAGTTCCAGGAGCAGCAGGCTTGACACCACTTAAGAAAATGTCTCTCAAGCGAGGCAGAATCTTGTCCGTGAATGCTCGTTTACCGCTAGGCAGAAGTTCAATTATCTTGAATATGTTTTGCAGGACTAGACTTAGTAGTTCTTTATCTTTCATCTCCTCCAGCAGCGCAGGAAGAACCTTCTTTTCCATCACACTCTTGGGAAAAGATGGGATGACTCGCGAAAGGCCACGCATGAATGCAACCTTTTCCGTAGGCGTCTTTGCCGGTAGCGCGTCCAGGAAACGGATTGTAGAGATAAGGATATTGTCAAAGTAGGCCGACTGCTGAAACTCGCGAGCCGTCATACGCTGGGCCGGGCGGCGTGTGATCAGACGAGAAAGAACACTGGAGGTAAGATCTTTGGGGATTGGTCGGGACGAGAGGAAATTGTTACTGCTGGATGGTATCGAGGAAGAAGAGGTGAATAGACGCTTGTAAGTGCCGACGCTGGAGTTGGCATGGAGAGGCGATTCATGAGGAGAGTTGTAGAGAGCAATAATGAGGAGACCGAGACTAAACATATCTGCAGAAACATTGAGATTGGTATCAAGAACGAAGTCTGGAGAGGTATAGTCGAGGTTTAACTGGACGGATCGGGGCAGCCGCGGGTCCATGTTGAGTATTTCGGAAAGGAAGATAGGGGTAATTGAAGTTGGCTTGTCCGAATTGTCTGGGGGGCTGAGAAAAGAGAGACCGCTAACTTTCCAATCAGACTATATATGGGTTAGATATATTCTTTCCGCATTTGCATAGTTGGATTACCTTGGCATTTATGTATATGGCATCTGGAGTCAAATTGCCATGTACCAGTCCAGCATTCTCGTGCAAAAACTCCAGGGCCTTGCTGATCTGCAGCAATCCCTTTTGAATCTCCAGTTCATCTATTTCCACGTCTCTCCTTCTCCGATGCCCTTCACCATCATCTTTCACATATCGACTTGAGCGTCCGCCTACACCCGCCGCTCTCTCCTCGTCATCCTTCTCTTGCAGCAGCCCCGCCAAGGAGATGGTCACTGGCTCTGTCGCAAACTGTAGCCCTCCATTTCGTGTATCTTCCACTGGTTCCGCAAGTTCGAGTATATTTGGATGTCGTAACCGCGCAAGTGAGGAAGCTTCCTTCTTCAGCCGCTCTACCACTTCTTCCACTGATCGTTTGAGACTCGATGCGCTGGCCCTATCTGTTCTTCCCAGACTACCTGAATGTGATTCTAGCACTTTGCGCTCAAAAACAAAAATGGAGACATCCTTGGCAGTCTTCTTGTTTCTCCCATCAAATATCTTCCAAGGGCCCGAGACGGACGAGGGCTGCAAGCTTATCGTGTAATTTGACGAGATGTTGGAGGAGAACGATTTGAGAGCTGAAGTAAACATCGCGTTGCAGGATTAGAGGAGTATATGCCTCCGATCATCGAGAGAGCATTCAAATCATTCAAAATTAAGCAGCATGCGAGAAACAAGGGGTAATATGAGGTGAAATACTGTAGTCTGTATGAATACAGAGGTAGAGAGGCTCAGCCTCGAGAAAAGTCGTGGCCTCGTCAGTACCTCAAGGTAGCTGTTGCTCAAGCGAGCCATGTTGATTGGCCAATTTTGATTCGAAGGGAACGGCATCACGCGTGGTCAGATAGGTAAAGCGCAGACTCATCATCAGAGGTCTCATATCGTAAGCTTCCATGTTAAAAATATCCAATTTAATATATCCCGGTAGATTGTGTATATTTCGCACATCTACACAGCAGTTCTATATCGTTGTTCCAATGCGGCAGCATGCGGCTCGAGCGGGATAGACGCGGCATGCTATCACTCTCACCGCACTGACTCAAACCGAAAGGGTCCGGAATCGGCATAATATAAACACTGAGCCATTATTGTACTGACGGCGATATAAGGTCATCGCAACTCCCAAGCACCCATCTCCACCATCCAAATCTCCACTCAGACCTGTCAATTGACTTGACTTCACATACACGATGAAGCTCAGGCAGTTGTCGTCGGCCCTTGCGCCCAGACGACTCGTAGCACAGCAATGGAGCAGCCACTCGAGCATCGCTGCGAGGCTGTACAGCACCTCGAAGCTGGCTGGACTGGATGCTTCGAAGCTTACGATCACCAAGACGACAACCCCTAAAGAGCTGACGCCTCCTGAGCAGCTTGTTTTTGGAAGGACCTTCACCGACCACATGCTCAGCTGCGAGTGGACTGCGGCAGATGGTAGTTTTTCCCTCTGGTTGCCAGTTGCAAGAATTTTAGCTGATCATTAACATAGGATGGCTTGCACCAAAGATTACTCCTTACCAGAATCTCTCCCTCGACCCAGCGTCTTGCGTGTTTCACTATGCATTCGAGTGCTTTGAGGGAATGAAGGCATACAAGAGCGAGGAGGGCCAGATCCGTTTGTTCCGTCCAGACAAGAACATGGCTCGATTCAACAAGTCTACCGCCAGAATCGCTCTCCCAACCTTTGATCCTGAAGTCCTCACATCTCTTATCGCCAAGTTCGTACAGGTCGAGGAGCGCTTCATCCCATCCAAAAAGGGTTACTCGCTATACCTCCGCCCAACAATGATCGGTACCCAGCGCACCCTCGGTGTTGGCCCACCAGGGAGCGCATTGTTGTTCGTCATCGCTTCCCCAGTCGGCCCATACTACCCAACTGGCTTCAAGGCTGTCTCGCTGGAGGCAACCGACTACGCCGTTCGCGCATGGCCGGGTGGTGTTGGTGACAAGAAGCTCGGTGCCAACTACGCCCCTTGCATTGTCCCACAACTTGAGGCCGCAAAGCGTGGTTTCCACCAGAATCTGTGGTTGTTCGGCGACGAGGAGTTCGTTACTGAGGTCGGCACTATGAACATGTTCATTGCATTGAAGGACAAGAAGACCGGACAGAAGGAACTTGTTACCGCACCGATTGACGGTACTATTCTGGAGGGCGTTACCAGAGATTCTATTCTCAGCTTGGCGCGGGAGAGACTTGAGCCAGCCGGATGGAAGATTTCTGAGCGCAAGTACACCATGTTTGAGCTTGACGAGGCAGCTCAAGAGGGCAGACTCCTCGAGGCTTTCGGTTCTGGTACCGCAGCCGTCGTCTCTCCAGTGAGGAATATCAGCTGGAAGGGCAAGATTGTTCAGTGTGGTTTGAGAGATGATCAGGAGGCTGGAGAGATTGCACAGAAGATGCTGAATTGGATGGAAGCGAGACAGTATGGCGAGGAGGAGCATCCGTGGAGTTACAAGGTCAATAATTAGGGAAATGTTGGCTATTAGTGAGGCGTTATACCAGACCTGCAGTGATTCAGCAGGTCAAAGGCTTGTTATTGAATTACATGATTTCTAATAGGATAAGAAATTGTAGATATTAAAGAGTCTTTTTTAAGCACTTCATTTATAATAAATTTCCTTTAGACTTTGCAGTTATATTTTGCTTATTGATATCTGTTGCGTTCTCTTCATCTTATATGATCTAAGAGCACTCTTTCTTTTACATTATTATATGTTAAAATGTCTTGTTTGACCCTTTAGAGATGCTTATACCAAAACCCAGACAATAATAGACGGAAAAGAAAGTTACAGAATCTGCTAGCTAAAATGCAGAAGTCAGGCTCCTAGAAAGAATCTTTAAATAATTAAATTTCATGTTCTACTTCTGTTCCTTCGTAGAAGAATATAACTTATATAAGAGCTTCGCGAATTCTCAAAATCCCAGAAAGGGAAAAATGGCGCTGGTGAGCACGATAAATTGAATATCGCATAGAATAAAGATCAATATTTTCGAAATTCTCAGATTCTGAAATTTAAGCCCAAAGTCTTCCAAAGCCGACGACTTTCGCCTCCAAGCTGTAAGTTCACTTCCATTCTCATATTTTTTTAATCGAAGGTGGCCGATTTGATACCTAACCTTCGGCGCCTAGCGAATCCCGAAATTAACCCGCCACCGCAGCCATGCCACCGGCTCGCACCGCCGCTCGCCGCAAGCGCAAGGCCGGCGCCAAGAACCCCCCCCACAAAATCGACGCTGATCCCGTTCCGCGCGATTGGGACCCTAGGAGCTGGTATAAAGCGTATAATGCTGCCGACTCGCGATATTATGTCCAAGGCGGCCGCGATGCTGAGTACAGTCGCAGAAAGCGCGACGCCGGCGAGACCCGCACACGCGCGTTGACGCTGTGGGCGAAGTATCCCGAGAATAAGGCTCATCGCACCCGCATGCAGGAGGCGGAGGATGCGGAGGATGCCGAGGATGCCGAGGAGGAGGAGGAGGAGGAGGAGGAGGTAAGCTTCATGATATCATACTGAGTGATTAACAATTGCCAACTTGATCACAGGAAGAGCAAGCTGTTAGAAGTGGGCAATGATTCGTAGTTCTCATTCTAGACTACAAATTTGAACCACCCATCTGAAGTTTTAATCGCCAACGCTGCATGTTATGACTTCCGTGTCTCAAAACGCTGATGATCATGATCGCCCTCCGCGAATTCACCCAGATTGAAGCCCACCTCGCCGCAGATAGCCTTTGTATAGTTTTGTAAGTGTTCCAGCTGTTCCACGCACTGTGTCAATCCTTTGCTGTATGCGAATTGATACACCTGCGCAAACCGCATTCCATCTTCTTCTCCTTTCTTTTCTGTTCCTGTCTTCTTCCTTTCCGTTTCTGCCTGTTCCAACTCAACCTCCGCCATTTTGGCCAGCAACATCTTTCTTGCAGCAGCCGCGCTCGGTAGATATCTCGGAACCTTCCTATTTCCCCTCAAAGCACCAGCCAGGATATACAGATTCATGAGAATACTGGCCACAGCATCGCGTCGGAATGGAAGTAGCTCCTTTGAAGCCTCCTCATTCTGGCTCATATAGTGCGGATGGAAGTACAAGCTAAACTGCCTTACTTCGACCAGGTGCTCGAAGAATGACTCGCAGTTTTCGATGAGTGCGGAATATGGCAAGGGGTTGAAGGGCTCTCGCAAGCGAACTTCATGGCGAGTTAGGGCGAGGAGATGGCGCATGCGGACGAATCCTTCACGCAGACGGCCCTCGAGCATTTCGGAGCGAGTGATGTCAGCTTTTGTTGGCTCCTCGCCTTCTTCGTAGTAAATGTACTGAGCCACGACACCGCGATAGATCAGAGCCAAATAGTAGATCATCGACGATAGAGATTTCCGTAGCTCATGGCGCGCAACGAAGGGCCACAGCATCCAGCTGATCAGAATAGCCGATACGACTCCGATGATGAAGGCGACACCATGAGCCCATGCCGCATCCACGATCGATAAGTTCCCACCTCCAATGTTAGCGTTCAGTGAGACGATGACGAAGCTGACGCAACCGACGAGTCCAGAGCGCGGATGGGAGCTTTGGGTGAAGCGATATACCATAGGTATCATGTAGATGGCGGCGAAGACTGCAATAACATAGGGATTTCCGTTGCGTGCTCCATAGGCGAACCCTCCCCATAAGGCACCCAGTAGCGCACAGAAGCTCCGTGTGAAGAGATCTTGGACATTGCCTCCTGTTCTTGGATGAATGACGATCCATGTGAATATCACTGCCCACCAGCTCTGATGGTCATTGTACCACTGCCGACTTTGCTCCAGCCAGGCTGGAACTGAGAGTAACGAGACGACAATTGCGACTTTGAGAGCAAAGCGCATCTCGAAACCTTGCATTCTATGCAAGACTTTCCATAGTTTGTATCGGAAGGTTTTCCTAATCTGTGATTGATCGTCCATAAGGACGTCGTCATCCTCTCCATCCTCAAAATCTGGTCCTGGAGCAGTGTTGTCGGTTGATTTGTGACGGGGCAAGGGCTGGAAAGTACTCTTCTGAGAGTCATACATCAATTCATTGAGCTGCTTTTGGCTACGAAAGAAAAGGCCGGTGGTGAGTCCTCCGCGATCGTGTCGTACCTGCGCATTCGTTCTCTGAAGTGCTTTGAAAAACGGGTATTGTGGTAGGTAGAATCGCCATCGTCGATGTCTTTGCTGCAAATTCATCACCAAAACTAGCAATAACTCCAAACTATTGGCTGTTTGCCTAACAGGATTTACAAATAGGAAGAGCTGGACGACCTCAGGATAGTTGGAATAAGTTGCCGGAAAGGCTGCATTGTGTATTAATTCCTGATGTAGCCTGTCGAATTCCATAGTGGCTTTCCGAAGGGTTGTCAAAGCTCCTATTACATCAGAGGACACATTTTCTGGTGGACCTATATATCTCCTATACCCTGACATCCCAAGGAGCACTGCATTGCAGCGTGCAAGTGCCTCTCGCATGCAGGAAAGTAGATGGGAAGTGGGCTGAGCGAGTGTCTCTGTGACCAACTTAACGGCTTGAGTCTCAGTGTTGCTTCGGTGGAGTGTTGGTCGTGGTCCAGATCCATCAATATCAATGGCTATCTCGTCTTCATCGGAGCTCTCTTCTTGATGCAGATCTCCTTCGTATTCTTTGAAGAGTTCAGTCTCTGTCTTCAAGGACAGCAATGACCGGATTACGGCTTGCATCGCATTTCTCAGTTCCATGATGTCTGAAGGAGCGAATCTGGTAAACGAAATATCAAGAGCCAAATCTCGATATGCTTGCGAAAGATTGACAAACGTCCATGCTAGTTGGCGATGGACGCTGAGATTATTTGTTCGAGGAAGAGCAAGCCCTTCTTCCATGATGCCAAAGGCTTTATGAAGAGCCACAGCTATTGGACGAGAACCACCGTCCGGAATGACGACGAAACTCACCAGAAGACAGATGGCTTGTCCAAGTAGCCATGGTATGCCATACGCCAAAAGCTTATCCCAAGTTACACTTCTTCCAGTCTCCGCAAGACAAGTGAAAATGGCAGCTATGCCGGCAGGAAGGGCAAATTGATAGAGTCTAATAAAGTACGATCTCATTGCTGCCATTGACCCCATGAAGAGGATGAGAAACATGGCAAGCAAACCTCCATAGCCGCTTTCTGCAATGCTTGAAGAGTCTGAGACATATAACGCCAAGGCTCCCCAGCCGAGACCAGTAGCTGTACCCGTGATGGAGAGGAGGGCACCGTCGATTTGAGCGCCGACTGTTCTTCCTGGATGATTGAATATTGCAGACAATACCATGATATAACGATAACGACCGATCCAGCCACCAATGGCCGGAACGAGACACAGGATATATGCTATGTAGACTCCTAGAAACGACTTCGCAAGCTTAATGCCCGCTCGAGTGGTTGTAATCCGTCGAAGGACGCTCTTGAGTTCATGCCATTGCTTGGGCAAGAATTGAGATACAGACAGCGGATGCCGCTTTCTGAAAGATGCTGGTAACGTATATTCAGCCATTTTCATCAAGTCTTTCTCATCCGTCCGTGGTGGCTTGAGAAACATTCCATCGAAGAAGCCATCCCGATTCTCCTCAATGCCATATGTTTCAAGCTCCAAATCCAGGTCTCGGAGGAGATACTCCAAGTCTTCCAGGTGTACCTGACTAGTGGTCATGCTATGCCTTGGAGTTGCCGCGACGGAATGCCTCGAGGATGCTATAGAGACTGGTCGAGAAGCACTTGGACTTGCACCAAAGGAGCCACGATAGATGCTCGAGGCATTGGCGAGAGGCCCAGGCCGAGGTGTAACTGGTGCTTCTATCTGGATATGCTTTTCTTTCCTTCGGCTTCCAAGAGTCGGCCTGCGATACAGAATACCCCTTGCGCCCCCGCTCCCACTGCTTTGACCTTCATCGTTGGTTAGAGATGTGATCTTCTTGAGGGCTGAAAGCCTCGACTTCCTCAACTCAATCGTGGGTTGCGAGACGATCACTTGGGGCGGATCCTGGTCTCCATGTCTTTGAGATGCTTCCATTGAATAGTCGCACCAAGTTGTGCATCTTGTGTACGCATCTCAGGTGCGTTAATTGAGTCACTGGAGTCTTCCAGACGTCTTTCAATTATTCCCGAGGTCCATTTTTGTTCATGGATGATGGACACCACCCCGTCACTGATGCCCCGATAAGCGATAAGGCTTAGCTTGTATTTTGAACTCCGAAACCGTAACGAGGCTACTGCGCGCGCATGCGACTACAGAACAAAGTGAACCCGCCAACTCAGCAGTCGCGATGGACCTAAGTCGGCTTGGACCTGGCCAGACCAGCGTCAAACAAACCATTCGAAAGGTTGTCGATCTCGTCTCTGACGATGAGGAGGAGCAAAACCCATTGAAGCCTCGGGCTTTAAGTGAGGCGCCAGTGGCAAATCATGATGAAGAAGTTGAATATGAGAGTGGAACCGACAACAGTGGTGAGGTCTGGGAGACGGAGTCCCTGTTTGAGGACGCGTTGGAAGAGATCGGCGATGATAGATTGCTTGAAGGCGGTATGTACATCACCAACAACATTTCTCATATGTGAACGATGCAACTAATGCCGTTCTACAGGCGAGGATGTCTGCACTCTCGAAGAGGCGCGAGAATATCGGCGCTTGCTGCGTGAGGAAGGTCCCAAAGTTTTCTGTGAAACTACTGTCGAGGCAGGCCTCATCACCGCGAAGAAACTTGTCACGGCTTTCGGCATCAGGCCGCCACCATTTCTCGAAGGTACCCCTGATATTGCCTACTATGGTCTCCTATCCATGGCCTTGAGCCGCGAGCTTTCTAAGCGTATCAAGCTACCCCATTACAACACTATCGAGGATGCAGTCACGCTTCTGCAGAAGTCCAAGAACATCATCGTCCTCACAGGCGCAGGCATAAGCACATCTTTAGGAATTCCCGATTTCAGATCCAAAGACGTTGGCCTCTACGCTAAACTGGAGCACCTTGGCCTGTCTGATCCTCAAGAAGTATTCGATATCGATCTCTTCAAAGATGACCCTTCTATCTTCTATAGTGTCGCCCGCGACATTCTGCCCACTACCGAGCGCTTCACCCCTACCCACGCCTTCATCAAGCTCCTCCAAGACAAGGGCAAGCTTCTGACGAACTACTCCCAAAACATTGATAATATCGAAGGAGTCGCCGGCGTCAAGCCAGAAAAACTCATCCAATGCCATGGGTCCTTCGCCACCGCATCCTGTACGAAGTGCGGCGCAAAAGTTCCAGGCGAGGCAATTTTCCCCGATATCAGAGCAGGTCGCATACCGAAATGTAAGCGCTGTATTCAGAATCTGCGCGCTGCACCCGAGTCGGCGGCGATGAAGCGGAAACGGTCGAAGAATGGGACTCACGAGGCGAAGAAGCGGAAGAAGGCCGATTATGAGGACAGCTCGAACGAAGAGGACGACGAATACGACCTTCCTGGTGCGGGTGTCATGAAGCCCGATATCACGTTCTTTGGCGAGGCGCTCCCGGATACATTCCATGATCGGTTGACGAAGCATGATAAAGACGTCGTCGACCTCGTCATTGTCATCGGCACCAGCCTCAAGGTTGCACCTGTGTCGGAGGTCGTGCCGTTCCTACCAGCCCACATCCCGCAGGTCTACATCTCGAGAGAGCCAGTCAAGCATGTCAATTTTGACATCGACATGCTCGGTGACTGCGACGTCGTCGTTGCCGAGCTCTGCCGCCGCGCAGGATGGGATTTACAGCATGAGATGATACCGAAAGACCAGGTCGTGGACGTACAGGCCATCGACGAGTTCGAGAGCCGCTGGAAGTTCGTAGAGAAGAAGGAGTAAGGGACTATGAGGGAATCACGTGGCATACATGAGCATGGCGTTTGGATGCATATATCACAGCACAGTAACGAGCAACTGACACTGAGATGGGCAACGAGCAATGACTTTGGCTTTGGCGTTCAGGGCATTTCTAGAGATTTGCTTAGTACTTCGTATAGATTTGAGATGGCTTGGCTTGGGGAGGCAGTGGTGTATAGGTTCGCTTTCTTTGCATTGCATGGTATGGTATAGAGCGCTTCCGCTTTGTCTGTTTCTATCCGATTGCTTGCCAGAATATAGGGCATTGTGTGCTTGGGAGGGCTAGATATTTCCATAGGTGCTCTTTCTAATAGAACACACTATGTTTCCTTCAATTTTCAATTTTCCATTTGAGGATGTCTACCGTTCAAGGACGATATTACACCTCTAAAATAGAAAACTTGGTATAAGCGGAGCCTCAACTTACCAACGGCTTCTTAGCTGAACTTTACATAACTAAGGGCGAAAAACGTGGGCCAACAGCAAGCATTCAACAGAAGCCAGAAACCAGGAAGCCCGAAGTTCACTCCAAAGAGGCCATGCAGGATATGTCAGAGATCAAGGGGTATCGGCAGAGCAGCCCCTATGCCGCTGAAAAGCTCGCAGAGGGGGTCGGGGAAGGGATGAGGGAAGCCATTTATGGCAGCAGTGCGATTGAGAGCGTCGGCGGGTCACTGGGAATCATGATGTGACTATGTCAAAGGGTATTTAGAGGACAGCTACGAGATATTGAGAATATCGACGAGGGAGACATGAGACTATGTGTTGGGACAAGGGAAAGGAGTGCACAATACCTGCAGAGTAGCCCTTAGCCTATCAAGTTTCCTGTACCACACCCCGAAGCGTCGGTCAGTCGAGCGCTCCTCCTCTCGAACAATCGCTCCAGCATCCCACTGTCCATCACCTCGTCGCAGCAGCGCACCAAGTGACAGAGCCACACCACACTGTACCTGCCTGCTCCATATTCGTATCTGTGCCATCGTCGGAACGGCGTTTGGCAAAAAGCGACGAGAAGACGTGGTCAGGAGGCGCAGTTGAAACGGACATCCTCTCCGCCGCTCCTCCGAAGTCTTCTGCTCATCATTCAGCACATGCACAATCCAGCATATCGTGGATTCGAAGGCTGCTAGAAATGCCGCTGCGCCTCTCGCCACAAGCGTCTCTTGCGCGTCATGTCTTGCCCCAATGTCGGCGTCCTTACGAACCGAGCCCGCGACCTCGACCTCGGCGCATTAGTTCCTCGCCGTTGCGCATTTACCTGCGCGGCCGCGGCATCAACGCATCTAGACGGAGCTGCTCTGATGGGAAGGTGAGCAGGTGAGCAACATTGCTTGCTGCTGCAGCGAAAGGCTTATTTGCGCCCCCCCCCCCG